>Ga0307995_1000033_pt1 | contig 105830 bp, 102 predicted proteins | sample EllFjometagen262_FD_203132 | JGI IMG/M metagenome (GOLD analysis project Ga0307995, IMG submission 203132) | Marine microbial communities from Ellis Fjord, Antarctic Ocean - #262 | ecosystem: Environmental > Aquatic > Marine > Unclassified | place: Southern Ocean | collected 2014-11-02 | reverse complement strand
TACTGGCTGATGAACTTGGCCCTTTAGGGGCGGAAGACATTAAGCTAACCCAAGGTGGTGTTTATTTTAATGGCGACTTAAAGGTTGGCTACAGCGCTTGTTTGTGGAGTCGATTGGCTAACCGCGTATTATTGCTGTTACACAGTGAGCCCGTGGATAGTGTTGAAGAGCTCTATGATGCTGTAAGTAAGGTTGAGTGGACTGACCACTTTGACAGTGATCAGACCTTTTTGGTGGATTATGCTGGCCGTATGCGCGGCATAGACAATACTCACTTCGGTGCTCTTAAAGTAAAAGACGCCATTGTTGACCAGTTTCGAGCCAAAGGTGAATTGCGTCCTAATATCGCTAAACAAGAGCCCGACGTACGGATCAATGTATTCATCACTAAAGGTCGTGTACGTATTAGCTTAGATTTGTCTGGCGAGAGCTTGCACAAGCGTGGATACCGCCGTGAAGGTGGTATGGCACCGCTAAAAGAAAACCTAGCTGCAGCACTTTTGATTCGTGCAGGTTGGCCAGCGATGGCCGCGGCAGGTAAGCCGTTAATGGATCCTATGTGTGGTTCTGGCACCTTCTTAATTGAAGCAGCAATGATGGCATCCGATACTGCGCCTGGTTTATTACGCTGGCGCTTTGGTTTGCAAATGTGGAAGCAACACAATGTAGAATTGTGGCGTGAAATTTGGGACGCTGCCGAGTTACGCAGAGAAGCAGGTGAAGCCACTGCCACCAGCGAAATTCATGGTTACGATGGCGAACCAAAAGCAGTATCTAAATGCCGTGAAAACTTAAAGCAAGCGGGTATGACAGACCGAATTCGCGTTAGTCATAGAGAGCTCAAAGACCTAAAGCCACTCACGCACAATGCTGAGCAACAAACGGGCTTGGTAATGACCAACCCTCCGTATGGTGAACGATTAAGTGAAGTGGCAGATATCCAGTATTTGTATCAGCACTTAGGTGAGCGTTTGAGCCAAGACTTTATTGGCTGGGAATTAGGTGTATTTACCGGCAACACCGAATTAGGTAAGGCTGTTGGTTTGCGCTCTCACAAGCAGTATGCTTTTTATAATGGTGCCATTAAAAGTCAGTTGTTAATGTACACTCTAGAAACCACTAACCGCTTTGCAGATCGTCGCCAAGCCAGTGGTGAAATCCCATTGCAAGCGCTCAGCGAAGGCGCTCAAATGTTTGCCAACCGTGTGGTTAAGAACCTTAAATTGTTCAGCAAATGGGTAAAGCAGGAAAAAATTGAATGTTACCGTTTATATGATGCTGATATGCCAGAGTATGCTGTGGCGATTGACGTTTACGGTGATTGGCTGCATGTACAGGAATATGCAGCACCTAAGACCGTTGATGCTGAAAAAGCGCATCGCCGTTTAGAAGAAGTGATGTTGGCGTTGCCACAAGCTATGGGAATTCCAGCAGAACGTATTGTATTAAAGCAGCGTCGCCAGCAAACGGGTAAAGATCAGTACCAAACCCATGATGAAAAAGGCGAATACATTCAGGTTCAGGAAGGCGGTTGTAAGATTTTAGTGAACCTTAACGATTATTTGGACACTGGATTGTTCTTGGATCATCGTCCTGTACGTCAAAAGATTCAACATCTAGCCCACGGCAAGCGCTTCTTAAACCTATTTTGTTATACCGGGACTGCAACCATACATGCAGTACAAGGCGGGGCCCATAACTCATTGAGTGTGGACATGTCAGCTACCTATTTGTCTTGGGGTAAAAAGAACCTTGCATTGAATGGCTTTAGTGATCGTCTGCATCGTTTTGAGCAGCACGACTGTATGGAATTCATCAAGAGCCACAAAGGTGAATATGACCTGATCTTCCTTGACCCTCCTACTTTTTCTAATTCTAAGAAAATGGTAGGTGTGTTAGATGTGCAGCGTGACCATGCGTGGATGATTCATAAAGTGATGGATTTGTTAACAGAAGATGGCTTGTTAATATTCTCTACTAACTATCGCCGTTTTGAGTTGGACGAAAAAGTACTTCAGCACAACCACGTTGTAGACATTAGTGATGAGACCTTAGATAAAGACTTTAGTCGAAATAAGAAGATTCATCGTTGTTGGGAAATTCGTAAGTACAAGCCTGAAGTCATCGTAGAGTCAGAGTTTTATAACGCTGATTATGCAAAAACTCAGGTAAAGCCTAGAGCGTTGCCAGCTAGAGCAGCAAGGCCAGTGTCAGACTCTTCATTGGCTGCTACGCCAGTAACAGCTCCAGAAGCTGTCTCTGAAGAGAGGGTCGATAAGCCTGTAGCTAAACCTGTAACTAAACCTGTAACTAAACCTGTAACTAAGGATCAATCAGGATTTAATCCTTGGTTGAAAAAAGACTAAACTGTTTTAGTCTACAGACGTAGCGCCGATCTTATGAATGCTTAAGTCGGCGCCGTTAAACTCTTCTTCTTCCGTGAGTCGTAGTCCCACAAACTTCTTCACGCCGCCATATACAATAAAACCACCGATTAACGCGATGCTTAAGCCTAGAAGGGTGCCAAGTAACTGAGACATAAAGCTTACACCACCCAAGCCACCAAAAGCTTCTAAGCCAAAGATGCCAGCAGCAATGCCTCCCCATGCTCCGCATAATCCGTGTAATGGCCATACCCCTAAAACGTCATCAATTTTCCAACGGTTTTGTGTCTGGATAAAAGCGTAAACAAACATGCCACCTGCTATCAAGCCTACGGCTAAAGCCCCAATAGGGTGCATTAAATCTGACCCCGCACACACGGCCACTAACCCAGCTAACGGCCCGTTGTGAACAAAACCTGGGTCATTCTTACCAATCACTAATGCCGCTATCGTGCCACCAGCCATGGCCATGAGTGTGTTAACCGCCACTAAACCGCTAATGCCGTCTAAGGTTTGAGCTGACATCACGTTAAAGCCAAACCAGCCAATGGTTAGAATCCACGAACCTAAGGCTAAAAAAGGTATGCTTGAAGGCGCAAAGGCTATAAGTTTTCCTTTACGATAACGCCCTTTACGAGTGCCCAATAGCAACACTGCTGCTAGTGCTATCCAGCCGCCCACGCCATGTACCACAACAGAGCCTGCAAAGTCGTGAAAGCCTGCTCCGAAGGTTTGTTCTAGCCATGTTTGGACGCCATAGTTGCCGTTCCAGGCGATACCTTCGAATAAGGGGTAAATAAAACCCACAGTTAACGCTGCGGCAATGAGTAGTGGCCAAAAGCGTGCTCGCTCGGCAATGCCACCAGAAATAATGGCTGGAATCGCTGCAGCGAAGGTCATTAGGAAGAAAAACTTCACCAGCTGATAGCCGTTATTAGCGCTTAACGCCTCGGCACTGGCAAAGAAGTGTTGATCGTAGGCGATCCAGTAGCCGATAAAAAAATACGCAAGGCAGGAGAAACCAAAGTCTGTCATGATTTTAACTAAAGCGTTAACCTGGTTCTTATGCCTTACGGTACCTACCTCTAAAAAAGCAAAACCCGCATGCATGGCGAGCACCATTATGGCCCCCATAAGGATAAACAGGGTGTTAGAACTTTGTACTAAAGTGGCTACTGCGCTTATTGTGGTTTCCACTAGAACTCCTTAAATTTATCGTTGCACTATTTTGGGGCAATTAATTTCTTGGTGGGTTAATAGTGGTGCGTTATGCAGCGATTGCGTGCGCATTAGGCATCTATAATCCAGCTAGTAATTATATTGCAAAGACCGTGCCATAGATTGATTTTTTGGCAATAAAAAACCACCCGGAGGTGGCTTTTTAAATGCTAAATAGTGGATCTTTATTTAGCAGGGTAAGGGCGCTTAGTTTCACCGGTGTACAATTGGCGGGGACGACCAATACGGTATGGGCTATTAAGCATTTCATGCCAATGAGAAATCCAACCCACCGTGCGCGCTAAGGCAAAAATTACCGTAAACATGGACGTTGGAATACCAATGGCTTTAAGGATAATGCCAGAGTAGAAATCCACATTGGGGTATAGTTTACGCTCGATGAAGTATTCGTCTTCTAGGGCTATTTGCTCTAAACGCTTAGCGATTTGTAATAGGGGATCATTATCTACGCCAAGCAAGGCTAATACTTCGTCACACGTTTCACGCATTACCGTGGCGCGAGGGTCAAAGTTCTTATATACCCGGTGACCAAAGCCCATAAGGCGAAACGGGTCGTTCTTGTCTTTAGCTTTAGCAACAAAAGCGTCAATATTAGACACATCGCCAATTTCTTCAAGCATATTGAGTACAGCTTCATTAGCGCCGCCGTGAGCAGGCCCCCACAGGGCAGCAATGCCAGAAGCAATACATGCAAAGGGGTTGGCGCCGGAAGATCCAGCTAAACGTACGGTAGACGTCGATGCGTTCTGCTCGTGATCAGCATGCAGCAGGAAGATTTTATCCATAGCGCGAGCTAAAATTGGGTCTACCTTGCTTTCTGCAGTAGGTTTTCCAAACATCATGTGTAAGAAGTTTTCGGCGTAATTAAGATCGTCACGCGGGAACACAAATGGCTGGCCAATAGAATATTTGAAACACATGGCTGCAAGGGTAGGCATCTTCGCGATTAAGCGGTGAATTGCTTTTTCTCGGTGATGAGGGTTGTCGTTATCAAGTTGGTAGTGATAGAACGCAGATAACGCGCCTACTACACCACACATAATCGCCATTGGGTGGGCATCACGGCGGAAACCGTTAAAGAACTGAATAAGCTGTTCATGCACCATTGTGTTATTGGTGATATGGCCTTCAAATTCATTCATCTGTTCGGTGTTGGGCAGTTCACCGTGGATTAAAAGGTAGCATGTTTCTAAATACGATGAGTTGGCTGCTAAATCTTCAATCGCATAGCCCCGGTGCAATAAAACACCATTATCACCGTCGATATAGGTGATTTTAGACTCACATGAAGCTGTAGAAACGAAGCCTGGGTCGTAGGTGAAAAGGCCTTTGCTCACTAATTGGCGCACATCGATAACATCTGGGCCGGTGCTGCCTGAAATTATTGGCAGTTCAATTGGGTCCATACCTTCTATGTGAAGAGTGGCTGTTCTTTCGGACATTTCTTGGCTCCTGAAAAGTTGTGATGGGAGAGGTGGCTGGCAAAGTAGTAATATAACGCCAGTACGCCAAATAAAACAGCGGACATAAGTCGTGCACCTCCAAAACTGGAGCCTATCTTACCTTAGACTTAGCTTAGATGTGCCATAGAAAAGATTCGGCATATAAATTGTAGATATAACTACAAGTGATATGGAGAGGGACTGTTATAACGCTAGGTTTATATGATCCTCCTGTCACCGGCGTTTGTAAAGGGCTTGTGTTAAGTCTAAGCCGCGGACTGGTTGCTTCTTGATGGATGTCTATGGGTATGAAGTTTACAAACATACGACAAAAGTTGCGTTGTTTTCTGTGGTTCAAATCACTATACTTACGACCTACGTGACGCTTATAGCTAAGTCAGTGTCGATTTGACGTAGTGTTCCAAGCCTTAATTCAACTCATTTTTCTAGCCAAGAGTAGGTAACCGTGAGCGATAAAAGACCCGTTAATCTCGACCTAGGCACATTCACACACCCTTTGATTTCTGTGGTTTCCATTACCCACCGAATTTCTGGCGTTATTCTGTTTGTCGGCCTGGTATTTCTATTTAATTTATTTGATACCTCATTAGAAGGAGCTGCAGGTTTTGCTTCTGCACAAACCTTATTACAAGAGAACTTTTTTGCCCAGTTTGTCACTTGGGGGCTCTTGACTGCTCTAGGATTTCATTTTAGTGCAGGTATAAAACACCTTGTTATGGACTTAGGTCATGGCGAAGAGCTAGAAGCGGCCAACAAGGCAGCGAAATTTGTTATTGGCCTAACGGTTATATTGGCCATATTGGCAGGAGTTTGGGTATGGTAACCACAGTTACAAGTTATGGCAGAAGTGGGCTTTCCGATTGGTTAGTACAGCGTGTCAGTGCAGTTATACTAGCAGTCTATTCTATATTTATGGTGGCGTATCTGCTGCTTAACCCACAAATAGATTTTGCTCAATGGCAGTCTTTATTCAATAACACCAGTATGCGTATTTTTAGTTTAATGGCCCTGTTGTCCTTGGGCGCACACTGCTGGATTGGTCTCTGGTCTGTTTCTACCGACTACCTTAAGCCGTTTTTACTACGCTTTGTATTCCAAATGGTAGTTGGTTTATTAATGTTCATTTACACCATTTGGGGTGTTCAGTTGCTGTGGGGCCTATAAGTCATGTCAAACATCTTACGTAAAATGTCCTATGAAGCCATCGTTATTGGTGGTGGTGGCGCTGGAATGCGAGCAGCATTGCAGCTTACTGAAGCGGGTTTAAAGACCGCATGTATTACTAAAGTTTTCCCCACTCGTTCTCATACAGTGTCGGCTCAAGGCGGCATTACGTGTGCTATTGCCAGTAATGATCCAAACGACGATTGGCGCTGGCATATGTATGACACCGTAAAAGGCTCCGATTATATTGGTGACCAAGACGCAATCGAATATATGTGTAGTGTTGGGCCACAGGCAGTTTTTGAGTTAGATCACATGGGGCTGCCGTTCTCCCGAACTGAAGAAGGCCGAATATATCAACGTCCTTTTGGTGGTCAATCTAAGAATTTTGGCGAGGGTGGCCAAGCTGCTCGTACCTGTGCAGCTGCAGATCGTACGGGTCATGCACTATTGCACGCCTTATATCAAGGTAATTTAAAAGGCGGTACTACCTTCTTAAATGAATGGTTTGCTGTAGACATGGTACAGAATGACGATGGTGCCATTGTAGGCGTTATTGCTATTTGTATTGAGTCAGGTGAAACCGTTTACATTGAAGCTAAAGCAACAGTATTGGCTACAGGTGGTGCCGGTCGTATCTTCCAGTCCACCACCAACGCATTAATCAATACTGGTGATGGTGTTGGCATGGGATTACGTATAGGTTTACCTGTGCAAGACATGGAAATGTGGCAGTTTCACCCAACTGGCATAGCGGGTGCTGGCACCTTGGTGACTGAAGGTTGCCGTGGCGAAGGTGGTTACCTTATTAACAAGGATGGCGAACGTTTTATGGAGCGTTATGCGCCTAACGCTAAAGACTTAGCAGGCCGAGACGTTGTGGCACGCTCCATGGTAATGGAGATTTTAGAAGGCCGTGGTTGTGGCGTAAACGGAGACCATGTACTCCTGAAGCTAGATCATTTAGGTGAAGACGTGTTGGAAAGCCGTCTACCTGGTGTTTGTGAGCTATCTCGTACCTTTGCGCACGTAGATCCAATATTTGAGCCAATACCTGTGGTTCCTACTTGCCACTACATGATGGGTGGTTTACCCACCAATATCGGTGGTCAGGTGCTGTACCCAGAATCAGAAACAGAAACCCGTATTATTGAAGGCTTATATGCCTGCGGTGAAGTGGCTTGTGTGTCAGTGCACGGTGCTAACCGCTTAGGTGGTAACTCCTTGTTAGATTTGGTTGTGTTTGGTAGAGCAGCAGGCATCCAAATTGAAAAATCAATGCGTGAAGGCTACCATGCTGAATCTGCAAGCCAAGCCAACGTAGATGCAGCTATGATGCGTTTGAATGCCCTTAATAATTCCGAATCGGGTGAAAGCATCGCCGCAGTTCGGGAAGAACTTCAAAAAACGATGCAGCTATACTTTGGCGTATTCCGCGAAGGCGAAAGCATGCAAAAAGGATTAGGGTTACTGCGTGACCTGCGTATCAAGGTATCTAACCTTCATCTACAAGACAAAACAGGTGCATTTAATACGGATCGTATAGAAGCTTTAGAGTTGCAAAACTTGTTTGAGGTCGCATTTGCTACGGCGGTTTCTGCAGAAGAACGTAAGGAAAGCCGTGGTGCCCATGCGCGCAATGACTTTACTGAGCGTGACGATGAAAACTGGTTAAAGCACTCGGTGTATTATCCTTCTGAAGAACGTCTTGGTAAGCGAGAAGTGAACTTTTCACCCAAAACTATGGATGCTTTTCCACCTAAAATCCGCACTTATTAAGGAATAGTGATATGTTAACAGTGAGTATTTATCGCTACCATCCAGAACTTGATGCGAAGCCATATATGCAGGATTTTCAGCTTGATACCGGTGGTAAAGACCTAATGGTATTAGACGTTTTGAACTTGTTGAAAATTCAAGACAGTGGCCTTGCATACCGCCGGTCATGCCGTGAAGGCGTGTGTGGTTCCGATGGTATGAATATTAACGGTACTAATGGTTTAGCGTGTATTACGCCATTGTCAGCCTGTGTAAAGAACAATAAGTTGATCCTGCGTCCATTGCCTGCTTTGCCAGTCATTCGTGATTTGGTAATCGATATGGATCAGTTTTATAAGCAATATGAAAAGATTAAGCCGTTTTTGTTGAACGATACGCCGGCCCCAGGCATCGAGCGCCTTCAGTCGCCTGAAGAGCGTGAAAAGCTAGATGGGTTGTATGAATGTATTTTGTGCGCATGTTGCTCAACAGCTTGTCCTTCATTTTGGTGGAACCCAGATCGTTTTATTGGTCCAGCCGGGTTACTACAAGCCTACCGTTTCTTGGCCGATAGCCGTGATACGGCGACAGAAGAGCGTTTAGCTGATTTAGATGATCCGTTTAGCGTGTTTCGCTGTCATGGTATTATGAACTGTGTCACTGTTTGTCCTAAGGGTCTTAACCCAACCAAGGCTATAGGGCATATCCGCAACATGTTGTTGACTAGGGCCACCTAAGTTATAACAACAAATAAGCTCAGGGCTATTGTATAAAGGCCTTGAGCGCTATTTCTTTAGTAAAATTTGTCTATGTAGCTTAACCACATGACGCATTACGGGTTATACTAGACGTGTTTGGTTAAGTTAGACCACAATCAGAAATCGGTGATACTGAATGCATGACAGCGTAATGGAGCAACAGAGGCGAGAGTCTCATTTCTCTGGCGGCAACTTTGCGTACATTGAAGAGATGTACGAAACCTATTTACGTGACCCCAATGCAGTGCCAGAGCAGTGGCGGCAAGAGTTTGACCAACTACCCCGAGTGCCAGACTCCATCAGTGGGGATGTTCCTCACTCTACTATAAAAGAGCACTTTGTTCTTTTAGGTAAAAATCAAAGCAAATCCCACCCCATACACACTGCAACGCTAAGTAGCGACCACGAGCGCAAGCAAGTGCGTGTGGTGCGTCTAATTAATGCATATCGTGTACATGGTCACCAAATAGCTAGTTTAGACCCTTTAGAACTGAAACCTAAAGAAGTGGTGCAGGCCCTCGATCTACATTTTCACGAGTTGTCTGCAGCCGATTTAGATACTGTGTTCCAAGTGGGTGCATCCTACTTAGGCAAAGAAGAAATGCCTTTGTCGGAAATTATTGCTGGGCTAGAGCTAACCTACTGTTCAACAGTGGGTTGTGAGTACAGCCACATTGTTAACACCGATGAAAAACTATGGATTAGACAACGGGTGGAATCAGTACGTAGCCATCCTAAACATACGCCAGCAACACGTCGGCATATATTCGAACGCTTAATCGCAGCAGAAGGTCTAGAAAAATATCTGGCTTCTCGTTTTTCGGGAGCTAAACGCTTTGGCCTTGAAGGTGGTGAAGTACTTATACCGATGCTGGATAACATTATACAGCGCTCGGGTAGCAATAAAGCCAAAGAAATTGTTATAGGCATGGCTCACCGTGGCCGGCTTAACGTATTGATTAACATTTTTGGCAAAAATCCAGTCGATTTGTTCGAAGAGTTTGAAGGCAAGCAGCCTTTGAATACGTCTGGTGATGTTAAGTACCATCAAGGTTTTTCCACCAATGTGAACACTCCAGGCGGAGAAGTGCATATGGCTATGGCGTTTAATCCGTCGCACTTGGAAATTGCTAACCCAGTAGTAGAAGGCTCGGTACGAGCACGCCAAGACCGTCGTAATGACACTGAAGGCGATACGGTGTTGCCCATTTGTTTACATGGCGACGCTGCTTTTTCAGGGCAGGGCGTGGTCATGGAAACGTTACAAATGTCCCAAACCCGCGCTTATAAAACCGGTGGTACGGTTCATATTGTCATCAATAATCAGGTGGGCTTTACTACCAGTAAAAAAGAAGACGCCCGTACTACGCCTTACTGTACTGATGTTGCAAAATTCATCGACGCTCCAATTTTTCACGTTAATGGGGATGACCCAGATGCCGTGGCGTTTGTGTCGGAATTGGCGTTAGATTATCGCAATGAATTTAAACGTGATGTTGTTATCGACTTAGTATGCTATCGCCGCCGCGGCCACAACGAAGCAGATGAACCGTCTGGTACACAACCGTTAATGTATAACGCCATCAAAGCTCAAAAAACGGTGACCACTTTGTATGGTCAACAACTGATTGACGAAGGCGTTCTTACGACAGCAGACATTACCTCTTATCAAGACGATTATCGTGATGCTCTTGATAATGGTGAACATGTTGCCAAAGCTCTGGTGACAACACCGGATACCAGTTCGTTTGTGGATTGGAAGCCATATCTAGGCCACGAATGGACAGCAGCGGGCAATACGCGCGTATCCAGCAGCGTATTAAAAGGTTTAGGCCAGCGTTTAAATCAGGTGCCGCAAGGCTTTGTAGTGCAGCGCCAGGTGAAGAAAATCCTTGATGACCGCTTAAAAATGGCATCGGGTGCAGCGGAAATCAATTGGGGTTTTGCTGAAGTTATGGCCTATGCCTCTTTGTTGGAGGAAGGTTATCCCATCCGTCTCACAGGACAGGATGTTGGCCGTGGTACGTTTTCACATCGTCATGCCGTATTGCATGACCAGAAGGGCAGTGGCGCATACGTGCCTTTGCGTAATTTGTCACCAACTCAACCCGAATTTACTATATTTGATTCCTTGTTGTCTGAAGAAGCTGTGTTGGCGTTTGAGTATGGTTATGCATCAACGTCACCAGAAGGTCTAGTCATTTGGGAAGCGCAATTTGGCGACTTCGCTAACGGCGCTCAAGTGGTTATTGATCAATTCATCACCAGTGGTGAACATAAGTGGGGCCGTATGTGTGGTTTAACTATGTTGCTACCCCATGGTTATGAAGGCCAAGGTCCAGAACATTCCTCTGCTCGTTTAGAACGCTACTTGCAGTTGTGTGCCGAGCATAATATACAAGTGTGTGTGCCTACCACGCCTTCGCAAATATTCCACCTGATAAGACGCCAGGTGATTAGGCCTATGCGGAAGCCATTAGTGGTGATGACCCCCAAGAGTTTATTACGTCACAAAGTGGCTGTTTCTAACTTAGACGATTTATCCAAGGGCGAATTTCAGACTGTTATTGATGATGTAGATGATCACAATAAAGAGGCAGTGAAGCGTGTTGTGCTAACTAGCGGTAAGGTGTACTACGATTTACTTGAGCAGCGTCGTTTAGGCAAGTTAGATCATGTAGCGATCGTTCGTATTGAACAGTTGTACCCTTTCCCTGAACAGCACTTAGCAGACGTATTAGCCCAGTATCCTAATTTGGAAATTGTGGTTTGGTGCCAAGAAGAGCCACTAAACCAAGGTGCCTGGTATTGTAGCCAGCATCACATGCGTAAAGTTATACAGCTAGGTCGTCCTCATCTAGCTTTGATCGTCGCTTCACGAACTGCTTCAGCGGCGCCGGCATGTGGTTATATGTCAGTGCACTTAGAAGAGCAACGTCACTTAGTAGCCCAAGCATTGGGTTTAGAATCATGAATGGGTTAATTGAGCAAACCCTACCAATCATTAAAGCGAAGAGATAAACCATGTCTATTGAAATTAAAGCCCCATCTTTTCCGGAGTCTGTGGCAGACGGCACTATTGCTACTTGGCACAAACAGCCAGGAGAGGCGTGCACGCGTGATGAATTGATCGTTGATATCGAGACCGATAAGGTAGTGATGGAAGTGGTTGCGCCTGCTGATGGTAGCTTGTCGGAAATCCTTGCAGCTGAAGGCAGTACAGTATTGAGTGATGAGATCATCGCTTGTTTTACTGCAGGCGCAGTGGCAACCGCTCCGGTAGCTGCTGGAGAGGCGCACGCAAGTGACGCTGAAATCGCAGAAGTTAGCGGCCCGGCAGTACGCAAGTTATTACATGAAAATAACTTGGATGCCAGTCAGGTAACTGGTACCGGTAAAGGTGGTCGTATACTTAAAGAAGACGTACTGGACTACTTGAAGAATCCAACGCCGGTTGCGGCAACTCCTACTGCTACTCCAGCAGCAGCTCGGGTTCCAGTAGCCGCAGTAGCTGTTGTTAAAGCAAAGGTAGTAGCTTCAACTGGACCGGCACACCGTACGTCTCGTCGCGTTCCTATGACGCGCTTACGTTCAACAATAGCTAAACGTTTGGTGTCTGCTCAAAACGAAGCGGCAATGTTGACCACCTACAATGAAGTCGATATGTCGCCTATTATGGCACTACGTAATCAATATAAAGTTCAGTTTGAAAAAGCGCACAACGGTACTCGTTTAGGGTTTATGTCGTTTTTTGTTAAGGCTTCAGCAGAAGCTCTAAAACGCTACCCAGCGGTGAATGCTTCGTTAGACGGCAATGACATGGTATATCACGGTTATCAAGACGTGAGTGTTGCAGTGTCTACAGACCGTGGTTTGGTAGTGCCGGTATTACGTGACGTAGAAGCCATGACCTTGGCCGATATCGAAAAAGGTATTGTAGAGTTAGCGACAAAAGCCAAAGAAGGTAAGCTAACTTTGGAACAAATGCAGGGTGGCACCTTCACCATAACCAATGGTGGCGTTTTTGGCTCTTTGTTATCTACGCCAATTTTGAATCCGCCGCAAACCGCTATTTTGGGCATGCATAAAATTCAAGATCGCCCAGTAGCTGAAAATGGCCAGGTGGTGATTCGCCCAATGATGTATTTAGCCTTGTCATATGACCACCGGATGATTGACGGCAAGGAAGCAGTTCAGTTCTTAGTTACCATTAAGGAATTGCTGCAAGACCCAGCGCGGATATTGCTTGAAATTTAAGCCCGTGTGTTAACCCAGGTCCTCGTTGTGATCCAACGTGGACTACAATGTGAGAAAGTATTATGTCCCAAGATTTTGATTTGGTCGTCATTGGTGGCGGCCCTGGTGGTTATGTTGCGGCTATCCGTGGTGCGCAACTGGGTTTAAAAACAGCCTGTGTGGAAAAATGGACCAATGACAAAGGTGCTCCGGTATTAGGTGGAACCTGCTTAAACGTGGGTTGTATTCCTTCAAAAGCGTTATTGGATTCAACCCACAAATTTCACGATGCTAAGCATGAGTTTGAAGTTCACGGTATAGGCACTGGCGAAGTGACTATGGACGTGGCCACTATGCTGGCTCGTAAAAATACTATTGTGAACAACCTCACCATGGGTGTGGCGGGTTTATTTAAAGCTAATGGTGTAACACTAATACATGGTTCTGGCCAACTACAAAAAGATCGCGTGGTGAAAGTGATTTCTGCCGATGGTAGTGAAAGTGAGTTGAAGGCGGGTAGCGTAATTTTGGCTGCCGGTTCTGTCCCTGTAAACATCCCTCCTGCACCGTTAGTCGAAGGCATTGTAGTTGATAATGCTGGTGCATTGAACATTAGTGAAGTGCCCAAGCGCCTTGGCATCATCGGCGCAGGTGTAATCGGTTTGGAAATGGGTACCGTATGGCAGCGTTTGGGTAGTGAGGTTGTTGTATTAGAAGCGATGGACACTTTTTTAGGCTCGGCTGATAAGGATGTATCCAAAGAAGCTGCTAAGATTTTAAAGAAGCAGGGTATGAATATTCGCCTCGGCGCACTAGTTACTGGCACAGAAATTGTCGATAACGAAGTTAAAGTCGCCGTTAAAAAGGCCGATGGCGACTCAGAGACCCTAACCTTCGACAAGTTGATTGTTGCCGTAGGTCGTAAACCGTACACTGAAGGCCTGTTGTCAGCAGACTCCGGTGTAGGGCTTGATGAGCGAGGCTTTGTTCGTGTCAACCTGCGTTGTAAAACGGATGCTCCTGGGGTTTATGCTATTGGTGATATCGTACGTGGGCCTATGTTGGCTCATAAAGCGTCAGAAGAAGGCATGATGGTGGCAGATATTATTGCTGGCCATAAGGCTTTGATTAACTACGACTGTATTCCTTGGGTTATTTATACCCATCCGGAAATGGCATGGGTTGGTAAAACAGAGCAAGAATTGAAGGCCGAAGGTGTTGCGGTTAAAGTGGGCAAATTCCCATTTGCAGCATCAGGTCGCGCTATGGCAGCAAACGACACACAAGGTTTTGTGAAGTTAATTGCCGATGCCGAAACAGACCGTATTTTAGGTTGCCACATTATCGGTGGTAACGCGTCTGAGCTCATTGCTCAGGCCGTAATTGCAATGGAATTTGGCTCAAGTGCCGAAGATCTTGCTCTTACAGTATTTGCCCACCCGTCATTGAGTGAAGCAATACACGAAGCCGCGTTAGCTGTAGATGGCCATGCTATCCATATGGCTAACAGGAAAAAGAGAAAATAAGCATTTAGGTCAAATTTTTAAATTTAAGTAAACAGGCAACACAATGAATCTTCATGAATATCAAGGCAAACAATTGTTTGCCCAGTACGGCTTGCCCGTATCTAGCGGTATCGCCGTAGATACTGTCGAAGAAGCCATGGCCGCTTTTGATCAAATTCCAGGTGACACCGTGGTTATTAAAGCCCAGGTGCACGCTGGGGGTCGCGGTAAGGCAGGTGGTGTTCAGCTAGTATCTTCTAAGCAAGAAGTAGCTGATTTCGCTAATAAATGGTTAGGTAACCGCATGGTAACCTATCAAACTGATGCAGACGGCCAACCTGTTTCCAAAGTTTATATTGAACCTTGTACTGATATTGCTCAAGAGCTTTACCTTGGTGCTGTGGTTGATCGCAGTAGCCAACGTATTGTGTTTATGGCTTCCACCGAGGGTGGTGTAGAAATCGAACAAGTGGCTGAAGAGACCCCTGAAAAGATTCTAAAAGCCGAAATTGATCCGTTAACTGGCGCCCAACCTTATCAAGGTCGTGAATTGGCGTTTAAGTTGGGCCTTAAGGGCAAGCAAGTACAACAATTCACTAAGATTTTCCTTGGTTTGGCACAGTTGTTCAAAGACAAGGACCTAGCCTTATTGGAAATTAACCCTTTAGTCGTGACTGAACAAGGTGATTTACACTGTTTGGACGCTAAGGTGGTGATTGACAGTAATGCTGTATATCGTCACAAAGACATTCAAGCCATGCACGATCCAAGTCAAGACGATGAGCGTGAAGCTCATGCAGCTTCTTGGGACTTAAACTATGTTGCTTTAGATGGCACCATCGGTTGTTTGGTTAACGGTGCAGGCCTAGCTATGGGCACCATGGATATTGTAGCTACACACGGTGGCTTCCCGGCTAACTTTTTGGACGTAGGGGGCGGTGCAACCAAAGAACGTGTCACCGAAGCCTTTAAGATCATCTTATCTGATCAGCGCGTTAAAGCCGTATTAGTGAATATTTTTGGCGGTATCGTGCGTTGTGATTTGATCGCTGAAGGTATCATTGGCGCCGTTAAAGAAGTAGGTGTAAGTGTACCTGTGGTAGTGCGCCTGGAAGGTAATAATGCCGAACTAGGTAGTAAAAAGCTGGCCGAAAGTGGCCTTGATATTATCGCCGCCACCAGTCTGAGCGATGCAGCCCAACAAGTGGTTGATGCAGCTGGAGGTGTAGCATGAGCATCTTAATTAACAAAGACACTAAAGTTATTTGCCAGGGTTTTACCGGTAGCCAGGGTACGTTTCACTCTGAACAATCGATTGAATACGGCACTAAAATGGTGGGTGGTGTAACACCAGGTAAGGGTGGTACAACACACCTGGGCCTACCAGTATTTAATACTGTAAGCGAAGCCGTTGCGACCACTGGTGCTGAAGCCTCTGTCATTTATGTGCCGGCTGCCTATTGTAAGGATTCCATCCTAGAAGCGGCTCATGCAGGCATTACGTTTATTGTTGCTATCACTGAAGGCATTCCAACCTTAGATATGTTGGACTGTAAGGTAATTTGTGACCAACTTGGTGTTCGTTTAGTTGGCCCTAACTGCCCAGGCGTGATTACTCCAGGCGAATGTAAAATTGGCATCATGCCAGGTCACATTCACTTACCAGGTAAGGTTGGCATTGTGTCTCGTTCAGGTACTTTGACTTATGAAGCTGTTAAGCAAACTACAGATGCTGGTTATGGACAGTCTACTTGTGTAGGTATTGGTGGCGACCCGATTCCAGGTACTAACTTTATCGATGTGCTTGAGCTATTTGAAAAAGACCCAGCCACAGAAGCGATTGTTATGATCGGTGAAATTGGTGGTACTGCAGAAGAAGAAGCTGCAGCTTATATCAAAGCTAATGTCACTAAGCCTGTTGTGTCTTACATTGCCGGTGTTACTGCACCTGCTGGTAAGCGTATGGGCCATGCGGGTGCTATCATTTCTGGTGGTAAAGGCACTGCGGATGAAAAATTTGCTGCCCTAGAAGATGCCGGCGTTAAAACCGTTCGCTCTTTAGCCGATATCGGTAAAGCACTAAAAGAAATTACTGGCTGGGATTAAATTCTTGCTGCTAGTTTCATAAAAAAGGCCACCCTAGGGTGGCCTTTTTGTTGGCTCTGAAGAAGTAGGCTGCTTAGTCTTGCCTTGTTTAGGCTTAGCTTAGCTTAGCTTTGAGCGCTAGTTCCTGGGCTACTTCTATCTTAGAATCTTCAAGCATCGCTTCTATTTGACTAGCTTCAATACGGGTCATCAAAGGTTTGAATTTTTCGATGCCGTGATTAACAAGGGGAGTGTTTAGCTCTGACCAAGAAAGATCGTCGTTAAGGAAGCTGGCCGCATTTTCGGTCATCATCGGTAACACAGGCTTTAAGTAGATCATCAACATGCGGAACATGTTAAGGCCTGTTGAGCAAACGTCTTGAACCTGTTGTTCGGAACCTTCTTGTTTTGCCAATACCCATGGTTCTTTATCAGCGATGTATTGGTTGGCTTGGTCAGCTAAGGCCATGATTGCCTTAATGGCTTTGCCAAATTCACGGTTTTCGTAATGTTCTGCAATGGTGTGCTGTTCGTTGGCAAATGCCTCGAGTAACTCAGGTTCGCTTACCGTCGAACTGAGTTTGCCATCAAATTTCTTGCTAATAAAGCCTGCGCTGCGGCTGGCAATATTCACTACTTTGCCAACTAGGTCAGAGTTCACGCGTTGCACAAAATCTTCTAGGTTTAAATCGATGTCATCAACTTTATTATTGAGCTTGGCAGCAAAATAGTAACGTAAGTATTCAGGGTGAAGGTGGCGTAAATAAGTGCCGGCTTTAATAAAAGTGCCACGAGATTTAGACATCTTCTGGCCATTCACAGTTAAGAAACCGTGGGCGTAAACGGCCGTTGGAGTGCGGAAGTCGGCGGCATGTAACATTGCTGGCCAAAATAGGCCGTGGAAGTTGATAATGTCTTTACCAATAAAGTGGTACAACTCAGTGTTGGAATTCTTGTTCCAGTAATGGTCAAAGTTTAGGTTTTCTGTACGATCACATAAGTTTTTAAAGCTAGCCATATACCCAATAGGGGCATCTAGCCATACATAAAAGAACTTATTTTCTTGGCCTGGAATTTCAAAACCAAAGTACGGTGCGTCTCGGCTGATGTCCCATTCTTGTAGGCCAGAATCTAGCCACTCGGCGAGTTTATTGGCAATTTCAGCCTGCAGGCTACCGCTACGGGTCCAGTCCTTCAATAATTGCTCAAAGTCAGGCAGTTTGAAAAACAGGTGAACAGAGTCTTTCTGAATTGGTGTTGCTCCAGAAATAGCCGACTTAGGTTTGATTAAATCGGACGGAGAGTAGGTGGCACCGCAGGCTTCACAGTTGTCCCCATACTGGTCTTCAGTTTTACACTTTGGGCAGGTGCCCTTAATGAATCTGTCGGCCAAAAACAATTGTTTTTCCGGATCGAAAGCCTGAGTAATGGTGCGCGAGGCGATATGGCCCTTGGCTTCACAGGCTTTATAAATGTATTCCGAAAACTCACGGTTTTCAGGCGAGTGGGTAGAATAGAAATTGTCGAAAGACACTTTAAAGTTGCTAAAATCTTGTTCGTGCTCTGATTGTACGTTGGCAATGAGTTGCTCTGGGGTGATACCTTCTTGTTCGGCACGCAACATAATAGCTGTGCCGTGGGCATCGTCGGCACACACATAGTGGCAGGTGTTGCCAAGGTGACGCTGAAATCTTACCCAGATGTCAGTTTGAATGTACTCCAGCATGTGGCCAAGATGAATAGATCCGTTGGCATAAGGTAAGGCGCTGGTTACAAGTATTTCGCGAGCAGTAATATTGGTCATGGATTAGATTCGAGTGTCTTAAGGGCGCTAAATGGAGCGCAAACTAGTGGATTTAGTAATTCAGGCACCATTGTACAAAAACGCCTATAGTTTCGCCACTCTCTGATCAGTACTAATCAGTACTTGTGAGTGGTAGGGAGCATTCGGTTATGTGTTTATGCCCGTTTTCCCTGCTATAATCTTGCCTGAAATGAGTACCTAGTTTAAGGAGTAGTTCTGTGGCCCTTGAGCCCATACAACCGCAACAATACCAAGCGTTTTTAGACGCTAAAAGCGAACTAATTCAGTCTCGTTTTGACGAACTAGGTGACTTTACCTCTGGTGTTGCGTTAGAAGTATTTCCTTCGAAGCCAGAAAACTACCGCATGCGTGCGGAGTTTCGTATGTGGCACGAAGGTGACGATCTATATTACGCTATGTTTCCACCGGGTAATAAATATCAACCTATTCGTATAGACTCTTTTCCTCAAGCTAGTGAGCGTATTAATGAGTTGATGCTGCCTTTGTTGGATGGCATTAAGGCTTCGCTTGTATTGAGCAAAAAACTATTCCAGATCGATTTCCTGAGCAGCCAACGTGGCGAAATTTTAGTTAGCCTGTTATACCATAAGCAACTAGGGGACGATTGGTTAGTGCTGGCAGATGCCTTACGTATTGAACTGGGTATTAATATTATTGGTCGTGCGCGTAAACAAAAGCATGTTTTGGGCATGGGTTATATTATGGAAACCCTAGACATACAAGGCCGCCAGTATCACTACCAGCAAGTGGAGAACGCATTTACTCAACCTAATGCGGGTGTTAATGAACAAATGATTACCTGGGCCTGTGAAAGCGTTGAACGTTTTGGCCCCATGGACAAGCCAGATTTGTTGGAGTTGTACTGCGGTAATGGCAACTTCACAGTGCCTTTAGCCACCCAGTTTCGTAAGGTAATGGCCACCGAAATTGCTAAATCTTCGGTTAACTCTGCCAACTTTAACCTGACTGAAAATAATGTTGATAACGTTACTATCGTACGTTTGTCTAGCGAAGAGATGACCGAAGCCTTAGCAGGCACCCGTCCCTTTAGGCGCTTAGCTGATGTAGACTTAACCAGTTTTGATTTTGGTACTATTTTAGTAGACCCACCAAGGGCTGGATTAGATCCAGACACCTTAGCATTAGTGCAACAATTTGATCAGGTAGTTTACATTTCCTGTAACCCCGATACATTGCTGGACAACTTACAAGAACTCAAACAAACCCACGAGCTAAAACGCTTGGCTTTATTTGATCAATTTCCATACACCCACCATGCAGAATGCGGTGTGGTGCTGCATAAACGTAATTCATAGGACATATCATGACCGATACACGACCAGAAGGTCTTCAAAAAATCAAACACATCGTTGCCGTAGCCTCAGGCAAGGGCGGTGTAGGAAAATCTACCACCACGGTTAACGTGGCTTTGGCCATGGCTAAAGCGGGTTTTAAAGTAGGTGTTTTAGATGCCGATATTTATGGCCCAAGCCAAGGTCTAATGTTGGGAATTGCCGAAGGTAGTCACCCAGAAACGATGGACGAAAAGTGGTTTGTGCCTATTCAAGCTCATGGTGTTAGTGTGATGTCTATGGCCTTTTTGGTGGATGCAAATACGCCTATGGTATGGCGTGGTCCTATGGCAGCAGGCGCATTGCAGCAAATGTTATTGCAAACAGCGTGGGGCGAGTTGGACTACTTGTTTGTTGATATGCCTCCTGGTACAGGCGACATACAATTGACCTTATGCCAAAAAGCGCAAGTGTCTGGAGCGATTATTGTAACTACCCCGCAAGACTTAGCCTTGCTCGACGCCCGCAAGGGTATTGTAATGTTTAACAAGGTAAACGTGCCTGTGTTAGGTATTGTGGAAAATATGAGCACTCATGTATGCAGCCAATGTAACCATGAAGAAGCAATTTTTGGTTCCGGCGGTGGTGCTGCATTAGCCCAAGAATATGGTAGTGAGTTGCTTGCTAGCTTACCCTTAAGTATGGCCATTAGGGTGCTTGTTGATAGCGGTACACCTACGGTGGTAGCTGAGCCTCAATCGGCAGCGGCCAATACCTATATGCAGTTGGCTCACTCATTAGTGGAAAAACTAGATGGAACCAGTCAATCCATGCCTAGCATTAGTATAGATGAAGATTAAATACCATGAGATTAAGTGATAAAGATATTATCGCCGCTTTAAATAGTGGCAAAATTGGCATTGAACCACGCCCTGACGATAGCGTCATCACGGGTGTCAGTGTAGATCTGCGTTTAGGTAATAGCTTTCGTGTGTTTAAGGACCACGCTCGTGCGTATGTAGACGTGAGCGCTAGCCGCGAAGAAATTAACAGCACTCTTGAAGCCATTATGAGTGAAGAAATTGTTGTTGAGAAAGGCGAGAGCTTTTTTCTACACCCTGGTGAGTTGGCGCTCGCGGTGACATTAGAATCGATCACTATTCCTGATGACCATGTTGGCTGGTTAGATGGCCGATCTTCGCTGGCTCGATTAGGGTTGATGGTGCACGTCACAGCACACCGTATTGACCCAGGTTGGAGTGGAGCTATTGTACTCGAGTGTTTTAACAGTGGTAAGTTGCCCTTAGCGCTAAAACCTAACATGACCATTGGTGCGATAAATTTCGAAACACTGTCGAGCCCAGCTCTACGGCCATACAACAAGCGTCCAGATGCTAAATATAAGCATCAACAAAGTGCGGTAGCCAGCCGTATTGACCAAGATAGCTAAGGAGATGGCGTGTGCCAGCTACCTACTGTTAGCTGGACTTAACCCTGGGATCAGTTAAACCATTGGTCAAGTTGAGATAAGTCCTCGCCACTTAACAGACCGCTGGCTTTTTTGAGACGCAATTGATTTAGTACTAAATCAAGCCGCGCATTAGCCCAGTTTCTTTGGGCCGAAAAAACTAGTTTTTCAGCATCCAGAATATCACTCAGGTCTCTTAAGCCCAATTCGTATTCTGTGTTTTTCCCAGCTAAAGACGCTTGTACGGCAGAGCTGAGCTGTGCCAACGCTTGAATTTGTTGGCGACTAGTATCAAGGGCTTGATGCCAGCGTCTAATTTCTTGCTGCGTAGCCTTGACCAGGGCTTGGCCTCGCTGCGAACTGGCGAACCAGGCTTCTTTGGCCTCTTTAGTCTGGGCTTGGTTAAGGCCGCCGTCATAAAAAGTACCTGATATACCTATAGAGAAGGTTTGTGAATCGCCGCTCAGACTGCTGTAATTCTTTGACACACTGATACTTGCTTTAGGGTAGATGCTCACATCTTTAACCTGATAGTTGTGGTATGCCTGTTGAGTGGCAAAACCATTGCTAGCAAGGTCGAGGTTGTTGTCTTGTGCCAATGCAAACCAGTTTTCTAGAGAGTTGGTAGCTACTAGGCTGGCGGCGCTAAAGCTACTAGCTAGGGCAGGGAGTTGCTCTGGTAACGCGTGGTTGGTTAAATTTTCAAGATTAGCGCGAGCTAAGGTTAGATTTTGCCGTACTTGTAACAAGTTCACTTGTAATTGTTGAAAGTTGGCTTTTACATCTTGTAGTTGAATAATACTGGTTATGCCTAGATCAACCTGTTGTTGAGTTTGTTTTAAACGTTGTTCTATAGCGGCAACTTCAGCCATGCTTGAAAAAAGTTGATGCTGTTGTTTGATTACTGCCACATACCGTTCAATGACAGAGAAAATAAGATCTTGGTGAGTCTTTTCGAAGCTAATTCGAGCACCAGCCGCGCTTTGCTGGGCCACTTTCATGCCATAGTATGCATCTAGTCGTAAAGGTAGTGCCATTTGCACACCGTAACTGTGATTGTCTGAGCGTGCATCTAGTGCCAGATTTTGAGTAAAGTTTCCACTAATTTGCGGGCTGAGTGCACTGTTGGCTTGGGGGATGATCTGTAGTCTAGATTCAAGCGTATGCTGAGCGGCTAGGTAACTTGGATCGTTGGCCTGTGCAAGCTGAAACAGCTCTTGAAATTGGCTGGCGTGGCTGCCTATGGCGGTGGTGGCGGTAAAAATAAAGGCAGCAATGCGGTGTGAAGAAGCCAAGGTGTATCCTTAAATAACTTATATGTAATCGGTGAGTGTAACCAAATTGGTGACTATGCGCTAATAGCTTTACTAAGCTTTGCAGAGTAAAGCTATGATATTACGTATAGTTAATTATCTAGCCAGTTAAGTTGCGTCAAATTGAGTTGGTAACGTTTACCATCAGTTTCTTTTTGTACAATACGAACGATGGTGTAATCGAGTTCTGGCGCAAACCAAATCCATGTTTCGCGTTCGGCGTTGCCGCCTCGATCACGTTTCATGCGTACAGATTTGTAATTGCCTAGTGGTGTTTCAATAATGTCTTCGCCATCGGCAATAAAACGATAGGTTTTAAGCAGGCCACCATCAGCTACTTCGTAGGCATAAATCTTCCCCTCAATCGCAGGGGGGGATGCCAAATCAAGCTGCAGTCGCAGCTGTACACTTTGTTTATCCAATGTTTGTGGCACTATGCCCATCACCCAAGAGGATCCCTCTGCGGTATTCTTAACCTTTTTGTTCGGCCAATCAAATGCCACTTCTACGTCACGTTTCTTGTGCAAGATTTTGCGCTGGTAGCTGTAGTGGTTGGGTTGAATTTGATCATCAGCGAATGTAAACAAGGTGGATTCGGTGAAGGAAGCAACCATTGCGCTAGCTTCTGTGGTCAGGCGATAACTGCCATCATCGTTCTTGATTAGACTGCGCTCTGCTTTACCAGAGAGGCTGATGCCCAAATCCCATTGGCTGGTATAAATGGCGTGAAAGGGCCGTAGCTGAGCTATGCTATTGCTGCTCCACAACAATACTAAAAACAGGCCAACTAGGCTAGTGACGTTAGATAAACTTTGCTTTAAACATGACATTGCATTTCCTTGCGGTATGAATACTGGACTCTCACTTTAGGATTGAAACGGCATTCCTTGCGCAGGTAACCGATGGCCATCCATTAATACGGCGTTGTTCTGTAGTTTTAGGCGACCCTCGCAAAACCACTTTATAGCGATGGGGTAAATAATATGTTCTTGTACCAGAACCCTAGCGGCTAGGACGTTAGGTGAATCCAAATCTAGAACAGGTACCAATGCTTGTAAGACAATAGGACCGCCATCAAGTTCACTAGAGACAAAATGCACGCTGGCCCCATGTTGGTCAACTTCTGCTTCTATGGCACGTTCATGAGTATTAGTCCCCTTAAACAGGGGTAGTAATGACGGGTGAATATTAAGCATCCGACCCTCGTAGTGATGTGTTAACTCGGGCGTAAAGATTCGCATAAAACCAGCCAAAACCACAAGTTCTGGTTGTTTGTCATCTATGGAGTGCATTAACTCACGATCAAACGCTTCACGGCTGCCATAATCAAGGTGATTGATAACTTGAGTTGCAATGCCAGCCCTGGTGGCCCGCGCAAGGCCCATAGCTTCTTGCTTATTGCTAATAACTAATTCAATAGAAGCCACAATAGTGCCAGCAGCAATGGCGTCAATCAGTGCTTGTAGATTGCTACCACTGCCAGAAATAAGCACCACAAGACGTGGTATCTGTTGTAACGATTGTTGATGCATTAAAGTGTCCGAAAGTTGAATTAACGCAAAACAACAGCGTCTTCAGAGCCAGTGTTTTGTTTAATGTGGCCAATAACCCACGGGCGTTCGCCTGCATTAGAAAGAGACGCTAGCGTTTTCGCTTGGTCTTCTTCAGCCACTACAATCACCATACCTACACCACAGTTAAATGTGCGGTACATTTCAGTATCGGTAACGTTACCATTAGTTTGTAACCACTTGAATACAGCCGGTTGTTGCCATGAATTAGTGTCAATTACAGCCACGCTATCTGCTGGTAATACCCTAGGAATGTTTTCAAGCAAACCGCCACCAGTAATGTGGGATAGGGCTCTTACATCTACCTGCTTAAATAATTCTAATAAGGCCTTTACGTATATACGGGTGGGTTCCATTAGGGCTTCACCTAGGCTGGTGCCACCAATGTCTTGTTGTAAGTCGGCTTGGCTTACTTCAATAATTTTGCGAATTAAGGAGTAACCGTTAGAGTGTGGGCCCGAAGCAGGCAACCCGATAAGCACATCACCTGAAGCCACTTTGGTGCCGTCTATGATTTTGCTCTTTTCTACAATGCCTACACAAAAACCAGCAAGATCGTAATCTTCACCTTCGTACATACCTGGCATTTCGGCTGTTTCACCACCGACTAAAGATGCGCCTGCAAGTTCACAGCCTTCGCCGATTCCAGTCACTACTCGTGTTGCAATCTCTACGTCTAGCTTGCCAGTGGCATAATAGTCTAAAAAGAACAGTGGCTCTGCACCGGCAACAATTAAATCGTTAGCACACATGGCCACTAGGTCGATGCCAATATGATCATGTCGGTTAAGTTCTAAGGCTAGCTTTAGCTTTGTGCCTACACCATCCGTACCGGAGACAAGTACCGGTTCGTCATAACCTTTAGGTAATTCGAATAGTGCTCCAAATCCACCTAGACCGGCCATTACTTCTGGGCGGCGGGTGCGCTTAGCGACACCTTTAATACGTTCAATTAGAGCGTTGCCTGCATCGATATCGACACCAGCGTCTTTATAGCTTAGGGAATTGGTAGGGGCTTCAGTGCTCATGGCAGGGGGGTGACCTTAGGCGATTAAATCAAAGTAGGCATATTTTATCACTCTCCCGACGTTTCATCACCCGCTTATAGAGGAAGTTTGGAGGTTTTTTGTACTTTTCTTGCTAGCGGCACAGACTCATATTGATTATAGTTAGGTTAGAATTACATTAGACCAAAAAAATCAACTAATCCCATGGTTACCAAAGATACTGTATGGCGTTAATATTGCGAAAAATAGTGGCTAAGCCGCTGTGGAAAATAACTTCTACATTACTTCTGCTACTGTTATCTGCTCCAGCATTTAGTTTCACGGTAGACGGTCTTTATAGTGCCGAAGTTGCAGTGGAAGACCAATCCTCTGCACAGATGTTGAGGGCCAAAAAAGAGGGTCTCACTCAAGTGCTGGTTAAAGTCACTGGGCAAACACAGAGTCTAAATAACCCTCGTATACGCACTGCACTAGTAGATGCAGATGATTACTTGCAGCGCTTTTCTTTTACTACCAAATTAGCTAATGGTAATCCGCAAGCGGTGATAGAGTTGGCTTTTGATAAGTTGCAGGTTAATCAGTTGATTCGTGATTCTGGGCTACCTATATGGGGCAGCGACCGTGCAGCCGTATTAGTTTGGTTGGTGGAAGATATCCAGGGCACACGTCAGATTGTAAATGATGATGATCACCCTATGGTGGCTCAAATTATGTCCCAAGCAGATCAGCGAGGGATGCCATTATTGTGGCCATTGTTAGATTTAGAGGATCAGGTGGCCATCAACGCGGGCGCTCTGTGGGGTTTGTTTAGAGATGCTATTAAAAATGCCTCCAGTCGTTACCAAGCCGACGCTGTGTTAGTTGGACGTATGTTTCAGGATAGTCAGCAGTTATGGCGGGTTGAGTGGAACTTCTGGCTCGACGAAGTTGAACAGCAGTGGTCTTCTGAAGGTGATGACCTGGCTGCCTTAGTAGATCCTTTGCAGGATCGTTTATCATCAAGCTTGGTGGCTAAGTTTGCCTTAGCTAGCAGTATTAAAGGTGCAAGTGATGATGCAAATCAGAGCGCAATATTGCGAGTAGACCAGGTGACACAGTTTGATGATTACGTTGAATTACGGGCAATGCTGCAAGCCATTGCTGGTATACAAAGAGTGCAGCTGCATAGTGCTAATGGCGATACTCTAGAATTTCGAATTTTTGCTCAATCTCATCTTGCCCAAGTAAAATCGATTGTTGATCTAAAACGACGGTTGCAGCCGGTGGATGACATTGATACCGAGCAGGACATTGACGCTGATGATGGACCTTTATGGCACTATCAATGGCATTAACATAAGGAACGTTTCTAATGACACAGGCTCAGACAGGGTTATTGTTTTTTGTAGGGCTTATTGTGGCAGGTTTGCTGTATTTGCTGCAGCCCGTGCTTACACCGTTTGTAGTTGGTATTGGCATCGCCTACTTGGCAGATCCTTTTGCTGATCGTATAGAAGCCAGAGGGTTTAGTAGAACGGTTGCAACCATTATTGTATTTGTGGTGTTGACGCTGATATTGGGGGCTATAATTTTGGTCCTAGTGCCTTTGCTAATTAAGCAAATTCAAACCTTGGTACAAATGTTACCCAATATTGAGGGTTGGTATAATGCGACCCTGCTACCATGGTTGCAATCCTCTTTAGGCATAGATGTTAAAAGCATGAACTTGGACCTGGTTACCGAAGGGCTTTCCGCTGAGTGGAAACAAACAGGAGGAGTGATTTCGCGAGTAGTTCAATATGCTACGCGTTCAAGTATGACCTTAATCTCCACCTTAGGCTCCATGGCTATGATCCCTGTGGTGGCATTTTATATGCTAAGGGATTTTGATCTTCTTACATCTCGGATTAAAGCCTTATTGCCCATTAATGTTCAGCCCCGCGTGAGTGCATGGGCGCTTGAGAGTAATGATGTGTTGGCTGCGTTTATGAGAGGCCAACTGTTGGTCATGTGTAGCTTAGGGGTGATATACGCTTTAGGGCTGAGTTTAGTAGGCTTAAACTATGCGCTGTTAATTGGTATCTTGGCTGGTTTAGCCAGTATTGTGCCTTATTTAGGTTTTGTTGTAGGTATTGCTGCAGCCATGACTATTGCGTTTTTCCAGTTCGACGGATACATGCCGCTAGCCCTAGTACTTGCAGTGTTTGCTATAGGGCAAATGATAGAGAGTTTTGTGTTAACCCCGCTTCTTGTGGGTGACCGTATTGGCTTGCATCCGGTGGCTGTGATATTTGCAATTTTAGCAGGTGGTCAACTGTTTGGGTTCATGGGCATTTTGCTAGCGTTGCCAATTGCTGCTGTGATTATGGTATTGTTGCGCAATCTTCATACGGGCTATATAAACAGCTCATTGTATGGTCAGCAGGATAGTGAATGACATCTAATGCAGTAACAAACACGCCTAAGCATCTTGGCTCTCGGCAACTTACGTTAGGTGTGACTTTAAATATTCAGCAACAGCTGAGCAATTTCAGTTTTAGTGGCGCACCTGCATTGGCTCAAACTGTGGATCTACTGCTGCTCAGTGAGCAGGCCGATAGTGTGTACGTGTTTGGTGCTCAAGGTGTGGGTAAAAGCCATTTATTGCAAGGTTGCGTACTTAAAGCTCAAGAAATGGGCCAGGAAGCGGTCTACATAAGCTGCAGCGAACTGGTGCAAATACCTACTCATCAAGCCAGTGACTGTTTGGCAGGATTAGAGAACAATGCCTTGGTCTGCGTTGACGACATAGACTGTTTGGTTGCTGATAGTCACTGGGCCCAAGCTTGGTTTCATTTGTATAACAAGTTAATGCAGCAAGGTAACCACCTTGTTATGTCTGCTACATCAAATCCAAGGACGATAGATTGCTCGCTTAACGACTTGCGTTCTCGCTTGCAACTAGCCAATGTTTTTCAATTGAATGCATTGGATGAAGTGGCGAGCGGGCAATTATTACAAGCTAAAGCCAAGCAAAAGGGGTTGCAGTTAACCGACGAACAAGTGGCCTACATTTTTTCACGTAGTCCAAGAGGCTTAGCTAATTTATTGGTGGTTTTAGATTTGTTAGATGCAGCTTCATGGCATGAAAAACGACGTATTACTATCCCGTTTATCAAGCAGGTAATGGCGTGGTAGTACAAACAAAGGTTTTTAAAGGACCAGGATTAAGCATATGGTGATGCGTTTAAGAATTGGCTTGGTAGTATGCTTAACACTTAGCTTAGCTATGTTGACAGCGTGTTCAAGCGTTCCCGATAGGCAGGTAATAGAGGTTAATTCAGATCCTAGGGATCCATTTGAAACCTTTAACCGTAAAACCCATGCATTTAATAATGCGGTGGATAAAACACTTTTGGCCCCCGTGGCCGGTGTGTACGAAAATGTAACACCAGACGTTGTTGAAAAGGGCGTAAGCAACTTTTTTTCTAACCTAAGTGACGTGGGGAATTTTTTAAACCACGGTTTACAGCTGAAACCTAAAAAGGCTGGCAAAGACCTTGGCCGTTTAGTGATGAACACAACTCTAGGTTTGGGCGGTATCATTGATGTAGCGTCTAATTTAGGCATCTACCAAGAACCTGAAGATTTTGGTCAAACCTTAGGCTACTGGGGCGTTAATCCTGGCCCCTATATAGTATTGCCCTTTCTTGGCCCTAGTACATTAAGGGATACGGGAGCCATATTAATTGATGCGGGCTCTAACCCAATCAACAGGTATGACCCATTGGCTCACCGACTTGTTATCTTGGCCATACAAGTAGTAGACCTCAGGCACCAGCTTGGTGACTTGGAATCGCTGATTAGCGGAGATGCCTATATTTTCTTGCGCGAGGCCTACTTACAGCGTCGAGAACACTTGATAAGAGACGGTGTACCCAGTGATGATGACGATTTTGACGATTTTTAAGGGCTACGACTAAGGTTGTACTTGTCAGCCGGCCCTAAAGAGCATATTGTGGCGCTATTAGGCCACTAATTACGGGCCTGGAGTAAGTTGTACTATGGAACCTGACGTCAGTCAGATCCTGATCGTTGCTAGCGATCTCGACCTTAAACATAAAATTACCCAACATTATGCAGCACGTCGTTTTCATGTGACTGCAACTAACGATCCGCTCCACGCATTGGACTTTCTTTCTAATGCAGTGGTGAATTTGGTATTGTTTCAATATAATCCGCAAGACCCCACTTTAACGGCTTTATTACAAGATATGCTGGATAAGTGTGCTGAAGTCCCTCTTATTGTACTCACCCATATTGAGTCTGCTCAAAGCATAACTAATATGTTGCGTTTAGGCGTGACTGATATATTTAATTTGCCTTTAGATACTTTGGTTGAGTTGGATCAAAGCGTCACGCGCCATGTCAAACGGTCTGCGCTATTTTATGAAAACCTGCAGTACCGCCAAGAATTAGAAGTAGTTCATCGTCAAGTGAATAAAAACCTTGCTGAACTGCAACAAGACCAGATTGCTGGGCGTTTAATTCAGCAACGTATGATGCCGCCAGAAGAGTGCAGCATTAACGGTTTGAGTATGCACCGATATATGAAGTCCTCACTTTATTTGAGCGGAGATTTTGTTGACTATATTCGTTTGGATGAACATCGTGTTTTGTTTTATCTGGCTGATGTGTCAGGTCACGGTGCATCGTCTGCATTTTTATCCGTTTTACTGAAGAATATTACCAATCGTCTTACTCGAGAACACCTTGAATCAGATGCCAATGGTGTGATTTCACCGGCTACAGTTGTGGCCCAAATCAACAGTGAGTTGCTTGATTTTGATATTGATAAACACATGACCGTGTTTATGGGTATGTTGGACCGAAGCAACCATATGCTCACCTATTGTGTCGGTGGGCACCTGCCTATGCCGCTGCTATCACAGAATGACGAGGTGCACTATTTGTCAGGTTTAGGCAGTGGGTTACCTGTGGGGTTATTTGACGATGCGCAATATATAGACCTGACACAGCAGCTAGAAGCAAACTTTAAGTTGTTGTTAAGCTCAGATGGTATTTTTGAAATACTGCCCTCTGATCAAATTGCAGATAAAGAAGAGCAGTTACGCAATGTTTTGCAACAATGTGGCAGTCGCTTACAAAAATTAGTAGACGCTTTAAATATTAATAGCCTTGATGCTGTTCCTGATGATATTGCCTTGTTAAGTATCTGTGGAGAGGCATATGCTTAAAGGGCGGATTGTAGTGGCCGATCACGATGGGACTCATGTGATCAAATTTTTGGGCGATGTCAGGTTAACCCTGTGCCCAGCTTTGGATCAATACCTAGATAATATTTTTAATAGTAGTTACTTTAAAACCATTCTCATTGATTTGACAGAAACAGAAGGGATTGATTCCACCACCCTTGGCATGTTGGCTAAAATGTCGATCCGCATGAAGAAAAAAATGGGTTTTGTGCCCACCTTAGTCTCTATCAATGAGAATATAACTAGGGTGATATTGAGCATGGGTTTTGATAAAGTATTTGTATTGGTTAAGCACTTAGATGAAGAATCAGAACCGATGCAAGAGTTGGCTCAAGGTGACTTTTCTGACCTTACGGTGCAGCAAAAAGTGCTAGAAGCCCACCGAACCTTGATGGGCATGAATCAAAAAAACCACCAAGAATTCAAAAACTTAGTGGACGTTCTAGAGCACCAGTGTCTTATCTAATCTAACCCAGTAAAGCCTCTAACTTCTCTTGATCCCTGGTGAAATTGCGAATACCTTCTGCTAACTTTTCTGTCGCCATGGCATCTTCATTATGCATCCAACGAAAGTTCGCTTGGGTAAGGCTCAATTTGGCTTGTGTTGCTAAGCCCTTTTTACTGTCTAGTTGTTGAACTAAAATTCCGTTATCGTCAGCTAAGTCCTGCATTAGGGCAGGGCTAATGGTCAAACGGTCACAACCGGCTAGCTGTTCAATTTCTTGTGTGTTTCTAAAGCTCGCGCCCATTACTACAGTCTTGTAGCCATGTTGCTTGTAGTAATCAAATATTTTGCTCACCGAAATAACGCCAGGATCTTCTGCAGGGGCAAAACCTTCTACCTTCATTGCAGCTTTGTGCCAATCCATAATACGGCCTACAAATGGCGAGATTAAATAGACACCTGCTTCTGCGCAGGCAATGGCTTGGGCAAAACTAAATAATAACGTTAGGTTGCAATTGATACCTTGCCCTTCAAGTTTCTTGCCTGCCTGAATGCCTTCCCATGTAGAGGCTATCTTAATTAAAACACGGTCTTTACTTACACCCTGTTGACGGTATAAATCAATAATTTTAAGGGCGCGGGCAACGGTAGCGTCTGTGTCGAAAGACAAGCGAGAATCTACTTCTGTAGAAATGCGGCCGGGCACAGCACTGAGGATCACCTTACCAATGGCTACCGCTAGGTAATCACAGGTGTTATCCATTTGCGCTTGGCTATTGCCACCTTGCGCTGATGCCCATTGCTTAGCTTCAGTTAACAGGTGTGCGTACTGAGGCATTTGTGCCGCTTTTAACACCAAAGAGGGGTTAGTGGTTGCGTCTTGTGGCTGGTATTGTTTAATGGCTTCTAAATCGCCTGTATCAGCTACTACTGTGGTCATTGTTTTAAGTTGTTGCAGTTTATTCATTGCTGATGTGTTATCTCGGTTATTGGTGTTGGCGCTGTTTCAATTAAGTTTAACGCATCGTACATCACTTGGATGCTAGCGTTACTGCCATGGATATTATCACTAATATGGCGTCGTAGGGCGCGGGCACCCGGCAATCCTTGAAAAAGGCCCATAATATGCCCACTCATGTGGTGCAAAGATGTGCCTTGTTCATGATGTTGTTGCATATAAGCAAAGTAACTAAGGGCCGCTTGGCGGCGCTCTGGCAGAGGCAGGCTGCCATCATAGAACTGTTGGTCTACTTGGGTGAGCAGGGCGCTATTATGGTTGGCAACACGGCCTAGCATAACTCCATCTACCTGAATTAAATGTTGGTGACAGTCGGCAATGTTATCAATGCCGCCATTGATGATGATTTCTAAATCAGGAAAATCAGCTTTTAGGCGATACACCTTGTCATATTGTAGTGGCGGAATTTCGCGATTTTGTTTGGGTGACAAACCCTTCAAAATGGCATTACGGGCGTGCACGATAAAGGTATCACAACCACTTTGGCTCACTTGCTCTACAAAGCCTGCCAATACATCATAATCATCCACATCATCAATTCCAATACGGTGTTTGATGGTAACGGGAATGGTTACTGCTTCAATCATGGCCTGCATACAATCAGTGACAAGTGTTGGATGTGCCATAAGGCACGCGCCTATCATGTTGTTTTGTACCTTATCACTTGGGCAGCCTACGTTAAGGTTGATTTCATCGTAGCCATAGCCTTCACCAATGCGCGCACATTGAGCTAATTCGTCCACGTTACTACCACCTAACTGTAAAGCTAACGGGTGTTCTTGGTCTGAATAACTCAAGAGGTAGTCTTGGTCACCATTAAGAATAGCTCCCGTTGTAATCATCTCCGTATACAGCAAGGCGTGTTGGCTTAATAATCGCGCTAGATAGCGATAATGGCGGTCTGTGACGTCGATCATGGGTGCCACACTAAATCGTCGATTTAGACGAGGCTTTAACTGATGTGATGGAATAGAGTTTGTGATCATGTTTAGTAGCCTCTGCTACGATCTACAAGCCCACTTGGGGTTTTATTATCAGTGATGGCCTGCAGGTTGTTGCCAATTTTCTGTACACAAGCCGCATATTCAGATTGGGCGGAACTATGAGGTGTCATCATCACTTTAGGGTGCTGCCAAAGTTTATGTTCTGCAGGCAAGGGTTCTTGCTCAAATACATCTAGCACTGCTCCACGCAAGTGGTTTTCATCAAGCAACTCTACTAAATCATCCACCATCAAATGTTCGCCTCTGCCCGCGTTAATCACCACTGCACCCTTAGGTAATTGGCTCATGTTTTGGCGATTTAAAATGCCTTGAGTGTCTGGTGTAAGAGGTAACAAGCAGCAAAGCGCATCGGTACGCTTAAGAAAAGGCTCTAACTCTTCAGTACCTGCATAACTTGTGACGCCGTCTAACTGCTTTCTACTGCGACTCCAACCTGCCACATCAAAGCCATAACTTTGAAGGTGCTGAGCCAGCTGTGCGCCTAGTTGTCCCAAACCTAGTATGCCTACACTAAAGCTAGATGCCGGTTTAAAGGGCTGAACTTGCCATTGAGTTTTGGGTTGCTGCTGCTGATAACGATCCATGTCACGGAAGTAGTGTAGCAAAAAATAGCTAAAATATTGATTCATCTGTGCTGCCATACCACCGTCTTCAATACGGTAGATATCAATATGTTTAGGCACCGCAAGGTTACCTAATATTGCATCTACACCAGCGCCCAAATTAAACACTGTGGTTAGGTTAGGGAAACGTTGAAAGAAGGCCTCTGTTGGTTTCCAAACAATACCGTATTTAACCTGTTCTGGATCATTAATCTGTTGCCAATCTTGCACGTTTAGGTGCGGGAACTGTCGATTAAATTCCAGCTGCCACGGTGAAATAGGTTCATGTGAGGTATATAAAGCACAGGTTGTCATCAACTCACCATCCATTTAATTAATACAAAGCTTAACAGACCTACCACAATGGTTGTTAGCAAGTGTTGTCGCCAAAATCCAACTCCTGAGGCCACTAACGCTGCCCAAAAGTAGGGGTTAGCTAAACTTATGTCTAAGTACCCTTCAGGCATCAGAATAAGTGGTGCAATAATGGCACTTAACACTACAGGTGGCACATAACCTAAGGCCTGCTTAAACCACAGTGGAAAGCGAATACGCCCCGCCATGGCAAACATCACATAACGCATAGAAAATGTAACAAGCGCCATGCCCGCAATCATCATGGTTTCATTCATGATTTAGTGCTCCTTGCTTTAGCGTTCGTGGTATTGGTGCTCGTAGTATTAGTTGCCTCGCTTACTACTTTCGCAAGCTTTATTCTGAGTTCAATTTGTTGGGTAGCATATCCGATACAAATTCCAGATAGCGCAGCGATCACCAAGCCCAGCTGATGGGGTAGGTCACGCAGAATTATTGCAAAGGTAGCCGCACTTATCACGGCTAACCACATGGGCTTATTACGCAGATAAGGAATGACAATGCCTAAAAAAGTCACCGACATCGCAAAGTCTAAACCCCAGTTTGTCATGTCTGGAAACAGTTCGCCTAAGCCGATACCCAACCAAGTACATAACTGCCAGTTACTATACATGGCCACAATAGACCCCAAAAAGAACCAATGGGCACGGGCTGTGTCCGTGCGGCCTAAATAACGGCCATTAACAACAGCAAAGGATTCGTCTGTTAAACCAAAAGCCAGCAGGGCGCGCCATCCATGAGACAAGTGGCTTACTTTATCCACCAAGGCTGTGGCATAGAGTAAATGGCGTAAATTCACTACAAAGGTTGTGGCAATGATTATGACAGGGCCTACACCCATAGCCAGTAACCCTAAAGCAATAAATTGAGATGAGCCAGCATATACAAATAACGACATAGCCATGGCGCCCCAGATGGACAAGCCACTGGATTCTGCCAAAGTACCAAAGATAATGCCAAAAGGAATAGCACCAATAATCATGGGGATTGTGGCTTTGGCTCCCTGCAGAAACTCGGTGCTATTAGAGGATGACGGGACACTGGATTGAGGGGGAAAATTTGGCATAGTGGTACTTGGTTGTTCTTACTTTTGCTTAGTTACGCTTAACGCAAAGTTTTGATGTCTCTAGACGCTGCATAGAAGTGTGGCAGCAAACACTCATCAATGAATAAGGTGATTATAACGGTAATGTGGTCTAGAGTAGAGTAATTTTAACCTCAGGCCCACCAACTAAAAGACAAGGCAGAGGATCTGTTAAGTGAAATTAAGGAAGTTAGGGAGATGGCTGAGGAGATAAGTGAACAGGGGGAGCAGTAGATGACGTTAATTTGTGCCTATCCTATGTACCAAATGCCTGAATTGGATCAAGTCATTGCTGCATGGTGGCAGGGCGTGCGTAGGCACCTGATAGAACAAGGGCTCAGTGTGGAGGTAGTGTCTAAACTGCCAAAGCTACTGTCCCAGCCTAACGATAATTATGCCCACTGGCGTGATGATAATGTGTTGCTCAGCCAAACTTGCGGCTACCCATTAACCCATGGTTTGCAGGGCCAGGTGCAATATGTTGCTACCCAAAGTTATCATACCCCCTTTAGTCATGGGCCAATGTATAATAGTGTGGTTTTGGTGCGAGACAAGAGCGGTGCTAAGCACATAAAAGAGATGTTCAATACTCGAGTTACAGTAAATAGTGACGACTCTCAGTCTGGCTACCATGCGTTACGGGGCTTAATCGCACCTTTGGCCCAAGGTGAGGCTTTCTTTTCAGAGGTTATTGAATCCTCTTCACACAGAAAAAGCATAGCGTTGGTGGCTCAAGGACAGGCCGATATTTGTGCAGTGGACTGTGTCACCTATAGCCTGCTGCAAGCTCATGCACCGTTAGAAATAGCAAAATTACGTATTTTAACCACTACACAAAGTGCACCTTGCTTACCCTATATTACCAGCTTATCAACATCACCTGAGGTGCTGGTTAAGCTACAATCAGGTTTAATAGCGGCAGGCTTAGACCTCGCTTTACTAGCCATACGTAAGCAATTGATGATGGGCCCCGTTTCGATTTTGGGTGGAGTTAAACCTTATCAAGAAATAGTAGACCAAGCCGACAAAGCAGCAGATTTGGGCTATGAGCAACTGATTTAAAATGACAAACAACCTTTACCGTTAGAAATGCTAGGACAGTGACAGATGCTGACACAAGTAATCTGTAATCATACTTACACATTAATAGGGCCTTAAAGTGACGTATTCAGACATTATTCAATTTTGGTACACAGAAATACCACCGCGTAACTGGTTTGTTAAAGACCTGGCATTCGATACTATGCTCAAGAGGCGGTTTAGCGATATACACCAGCAAGCCGCGGCAGGGGAGTTGGCCCATTGGAGGCAAAAGCCACTCGGTAAGTTAGCAGAGATTATAGTGTTAGATCAGTTCTCCCGTAATCTATTTAGAGACTCACCTAAAGCTTTCGCTTACGATGCCCACGCCTTAGTGTTAGCCCAAAGTGCTATTGAACAGGGTGCAGACTTAGACTTACTTCCCAAGCAAAAGAGCTTTATGTACATGCCGTTGATGCACAGCGAATCCGCATTAATACACCAGCAGGCCGTTCTACTGTTCAACCAGTCGGGCCTAGAAGACAACTATAACTTTGAGCTTAAACATCAAGTCATCATAGATCGTTTTGGGCGGTATCCACATCGTAATAGCCTTCTAAATAGGCCTTCAACGCCAGAAGAACTAGCGTTTTTAAGCCAGCCAGGATCGTCGTTTTAGTTTTGAAACTACGGGTGGTGATATTACAATTAGTGCTTATAGTGAAGATGAATGGTTTAGTAAGAATAAATTAGGGGAAAACCATGGGAATTTTGGACAAGGCTAAAGAAATCAGTGGCAGAGTTACTGATTCGGTTACTAACTTCAGTAGCGACGAGGTGATAGCAAATACAATAATTAAGGCAGTTGAAAAGCAAGAAAAGGTTAATCTATTACTCCAAGAAAAAGGCTCTAATTATCGCGTTAATGGTATTGATCTAGGAATGAGTATCCCTCCAACAGTTACATTTGGCGTTCGCCGCATAGACGAAGATGCAGCAGGCGATAAAACGGGGCTTTCAGAGAGTGCAGAGAGTACTGAAAATCTGGAAAAACGTGACGGTTAGTGTATAACACAGTGCATTTGGAGCACTAAATATGGAGAACCCCTATGTCCGTGAACGATACTAATACGCTTGTCACCACACAATGGTTAGATACCCATATTGGTAGCGCTAACTTAAAGCTCATTGATGCGTCCTGGTATTTACCCAACATGCAGCGCAATGCTTATGCTGAATATAGTGCTTCGCATATTCCGGGAGCGCTATTTTTTGATATTGATAAAACCTGTGACGAGACGTCTAATTTGCCACATATGGCTCCGTCCGTTGAGGCATTTACAGCCTATCTATGTGCGATGGGTATAACTGGTTCACATCAGGTGGTGATCTATGACGGGGCTGGATTGTTCTCTGCTGCGAGGGTTTGGTGGCTGTTTAAATTGATGGGCCTCGATAACGTGGCCGTGCTTGATGGTGGCCTACCAAAATGGAGTTCGGAGGGTCGAAAAGTTGATGCTCTAATCACTCAGTTTGAGCGAAGCCAGACCATTAAGTGCAATCAACGGCCGATGATGAAGGATGTTGCCCAAGTTGTGCAAGCTGCAAAATCTAAGAATTATGAAATTATTGATGCGAGGGCACCGGGACGCTTTCTAGGAATAGACCCAGAACCCCGTATAGGACTGCGGTCTGGACATATACCTGGGTCGAAAAACGTGTTCTTTAAAACACTCTTGCGGGATGACCACACGATGAAAAGCCCAGAAGATCTGCGCGGCATTTTTCTAACTGCGGGTGTTGATATGAGTAAACCGGTGATTACTAGCTGTGGGTCAGGAATCACTGCAGCTATTTTAAACCTAGCGTTAGCACAAACTGGAAAGAAAGATCATTTTCTATATGACGGCAGTTGGGCTGAATGGGGTATGAGCCAAACTCTGCCTGTTGAAACAGGATAGCTTGTTAAAGCGGTTAATGAAGGGGCGAGTGGCCCCTTCAGGTCATCAACCCCAAATGTTTTTGTTCTGTCTAGTCGCTGGTCCAGTCTCAGGTTTGTTAGCTGAGGTGTTTCTTGGTGCTGAGCTTCTAGGCTTTGATTCAGACCAAGGCTGGGGTGGTTTGCTGGTGCGAACATAATTCAAAATTGAAACAGGCACCACCTTTCTAACCGGAAATCCTTCAATCTCTTTGCGGTTTATGATGTGGTTTAAGCGGCTTTCAATGGCACATAGATTTTTAAAATCACCCCAGGCTACAAAGGAGATAGCTTCGCCAGTCGCTCCTGCACGGCCTGTGCGGCCAATTCGATGAATGTATTCTTCTGGCTTAAATGGCATGTCATAGTTAACTACGCGGCTAAGCTCACCAATGTCTATGCCTCGTGCTGCAACGCCTGTGGCGACTAAATATTTTAGTTTTCCAGATTTAAAATCGGCCAAAATCTTCTCGCGTGATGCTTGGCTTTTATCACCATGAATGGCATCGGCGACAATATCACGCTTTGAAAGCTGGTCTACTAGTTTAGCAGCGCCGTGTTTTTTCTCGATAAAAATCAGCGCCTGATCCCATTTTTGATCGGTAATTAAATGACTAAGCAACGCAGACTTTCTGTCTTTATCTACGGTAATTAACCACTGGTCTATGTTAGGTGCGGTGGTTGTTTTTGGCGAAATAGACAACTCGACAGCTGGGCTGCTCATTGCGCCATCAGAAAAACTATCGGCAAGGGTGAGCACGTCGTCGCTTAAAGTGGCAGAAAACATTAAGTTTTGGCGAGCCTCTGGCAAACGCTCAATAATTTTATTGATTTCGGCGCCAAAGCCCATATCCACCATTCTATCGGCTTCATCTAACACTAGTATTTCTAGTTCATCAAAATATAGGGCGCGTTGGTGGGCCAGATCAAGCAGCCTGCCTGGTGTAGCCACTAAAATATCAATGCCTTCTATTAAACGCTGCTTTTGTGGTTCGGTGTCAATACCGCCATAAACTGCCATAGAGCTTAGGCTCAGGTGTTTACTATACTCTGCAACATTGGCAGCAACTTGAACAGCTAATTCCCGTGTAGGGGTAAGGATAAGAGTGCGTACACGTTTACCGCGTAATTTTCGATCTTTGTTAAGGTTTTCTAATATGGGTAAAACAAACGCAGCAGTTTTGCCAGTGCCTGTTTGAGCGGTGGCAATAAGGTCTTTGCCAGACAGAATGACAGGAATAGCTTGAGTTTGGATAGGCGTAGGGACCGTATAACCTAAGTCATCAATAGCTTGTAAAATAGGATCGCATAATCCAAGATTTGAAAATGACATAGTAGCCCAGATAAGTTGTGTTAAAAATAATAGGGCTTATTATAGCAGTAAGGGTTTAGATACGGTGCGTTGATTATTGCTAATTATAGACGCCGCTTTCTAATAATTATTACTGTGAGGCCATGTGGCCTCATAAATAGACTGTAAGCACCTATGTCGATTTAGATGAGCGAAAAAATGAATTTTCAAGAAATTGAATACGCAGGATTCCGGTCGTGGCCAGCTTTTGAGGAATCGGAAGTCGATGGAGTTGTACTGCGCTATTCCCATGGCCATACGAAAAGAGCGAATTCAGCGAATATAATCCTACATCAAAAGGGCGATTACGCGTCCCTTGTTAGCAGATGTGAAGAGTACTTTGAAGATAAAGGGCTTATATCTACCTTTCGTCTTCCTACATACTGTAATAACGAACAACTGGATAGTTATTTGGAGGGGATGGGGTATAGATTGATGGATCGTTCCTTGATTCTATATAGGTCGCTTGAAGGCTCATCATTTTATGGCCCGGAATTTATAGTGAAGAATAGTCACGAATGGATGAAGTCTTATTGTCAAATAAGCGAGACTGACATCAATAGACATGAAGCCCATCTAGAAATACTAAAACGTATTAAAGATAAAGTGTTAATGGCTGTGTTGGTTGAGAATGAAGTGGAAATTGCCTGTGGTGTTGGTGTGATTAGTAATGGATATTTTGGACTATTCGATATGGCTACTGAGAAAAGCGCCAGGAATATGGGCTATGGTACAAAGTTACTAAACGGAATGCTGGGTTGGGCCATGACCAATGGAGCGACTAAAGCATATCTTCAAGTAGTCGCCGATAATCAACCGGCCATAAATCTTTATAAAAAACTGGGGTACCAACCTTGCTATGAGTATTGGTATCGCATTGGGAGCAGAGCTAACAAACCAATGCACGCGACCAGCGCGTGATTAAGTCGTAGTCGTTAAGCTAGCATTTTCCACTCATTTCACTTATATTGTATACAATATCATGTACAATTTAAGTGAAACTTCTATGACCGAAGCATATCCCAGAGATTTGATTGGCTATAATGGCCAGCCTCCTAAAGTAGAATGGCCCAATAAAGCCCGTATCGCGTTGTCCTTTGTTCTTAATTATGAAGAAGGTGGTGAGCGCTGTGTATTGCATGGCGATAACGAGTCTGAAGCATTTTTATCGGAATTAATTGGTGTGCAACCGTACCAAGGTGTGCGTCACCCGAGTATGGAATCTATCTACGAATACGGTAGCCGTGCGGGTGTGTGGCGTATTTTGAATCTATTCAAAAAACACGATATTCCCCTTACCATCTTTGCCGTTGCTATGGCAGCTCAGCGTCACCCAGAAGTTGTGCAAGAAATGCACTCCCGTGGCCACGAGATTTGCAGCCACGGGTTACGTTGGATTGATTACCAATACATGGACCCTGAGCTAGAGCGTGAGCACATGCTTGAGGCGATCAGCATTCTTACTCAAGTGACAGGCGAGCGCCCTTTAGGTTGGTATACAGGGCGTAATAGCCCTAATACTCGTGACCTTGTCATGGAAGAGGGTGGCTTTGCTTATGATTCTGATGATTATAGTGATGACTTGCCTTTTTGGAGCCGTGGTTCAGATGGCAAAGGTAAACCTCATTTGGTGATCCCCTATACGTTAGATACTAACGACATGCGTTTTGCCACACCCCAAGGGTTCCATACCAGCGAACAGTTCTTTCAATACCTTAAGGACGCGTTTGATGTGCTTTATGCAGAAGGGGCTACCGAGCCTAAGATGTTATCGATAGGCATGCATTGTCGTTTATTAGGCCGCCCTGCAAGGCTTAAAGGTATCCAGCGCTTTTTAGAATATGTTGGCCAGTTTGACGATGTGTGGTGTGCCCGACGGATCGACATCGCACGTCATTGGCAGCAGTATCATCCTGCTTCTGATATTGCTGATAAAAGCAAAGGGCAGAGTTAATATGACATTCTTATCCACATGCACGCCCAGTAAAATGACCCGCGAGGCGTTTGTAGAGCATTTTAAAGACCTTTATGAACACTCTCCTTGGGTTGCTGAAGGCGTGTTTGATTTAGGATTGTCTACCGATTTAGATGATGCTGAAACACTTCTGATAGTATTTCAGCGGATGATGTTGGGTGCTGACAAAAACCAGCAGTTGGCGCTAATTTGTGCTCACCCAGATTTAGCAGGCAAAGCAGCTATTCGTGGAGAGCTAACCGCTGCCTCTACTTCTGAGCAGTCTGGTGCAGGCATTAGTGAATGCACCGAGACAGAGTTTGCTCACTTTACGCAATTGAATGAAGCGTATAAAACCAAGTTTGGTTTTCCCTTTATTAAGGCAGTAAAGGGTAGTGATCGGCATCAGATTTTAGCGGCATTTGAAGCGCGTATACATCACGTTGCAGAGGCTGAATTTGCCCAAGCACTAACTGAAATTAACAAAATCGCCAGCTTTCGCATGGCTGATATGTAATCCACATTGACCCATAGATTAATAGGACACTCCATGACTGACCAACAACGACCTAATAACCCTTACGTTCGTATGACCAATTTGGCTGATGCGCGTTTAGGCGCTGAAGCTATTCATTGTACTGATGATTTTTTTGCTGATATGAATCGCATGCTACAAAACCACGATCCGGTATGGAAAGAGGGGGTTTATGACGACAACGGTAAGTGGATGGATGGCTGGGAATCTCGCCGTAAGCGCCAGCAGGGTCATGACCATTGCACCGTACGTTTAGGTTTGCCTGGTCGCATTCGTGGCCTTAATATTGATACCAGTTTCTTTACAGGTAACTATGCCCCTAGCGTGTCTTTAGAAGCGTGTTACATGGCAGAAGGTGACCCAACGGATACCACTGTTTGGCAAGAAATTCAGCCTGCTTTAAATCTTCAAGGTGATAGTCACCATATTCAAGCCATTGATTGTGATGCAGTATTTAGCCATGTGCGCTTCCATATGTACCCAGACGGCGGTGTTGCCCGTTTACGTATTTATGGTGAAGTGGCTAAGGACTGGTCAGCACAAACTAATGCGTTAGTAGACCTTGCAGCCATGGGTAACGGTGGCCGTGCGTTGTTATGTAGCAATGAGCACTTTGGTACTATGGATAACATTCTAGCTCCAGGTCGTGGCGTTAACATGGGTGACGGTTGGGAAACTGCACGTCGTCGTATTCCAGGTTTTGATTGGGTAATCGTTGCCCTAGGTCACGCCGGAACAGTGAGTGAAATTGAAGTGGATACGGCTCACTTTAAAGGTAACTTCCCAGATTCTTGTTCTATTCAAGCTGCTTTTGTAGAAGGCGGCAGTGATGAGCAAATGGCAGCCCAAAGCCTGTACTGGCCAGAACTATTACCCTCGCAAAAACTTAGTATGCATCACATTCATGCGTTTACAGGTGAGGTGGCTGACTTAGGCCCCGTAACCCACATACGATTGAACATTTTTCCAGATGGTGGTGTTTCTCGCCTGCGTATTAAGGGGCATATAACGGGTACTAGCGTTACTGAAGGCAAAGCATCCTAATGGCGGCGTCAATTAGCATTGAAACCCTAACGGCAGAAGCCTTTGCTGACTTTGGTGATGTGATAGAAGCCCATGAGGGTGATGGCTTTGGCATTAACCAGGGGCACACATGGAGGCACCATAAGTTGGCTACTGTAAGTACAGACCAGCTTAACGATGATGCAATCATTAGTATTTTTAGCAGTAAAAGAAGGCCATTGCCCATGGCTATTAACATGATGGAGCGTCACCCTTTAGGTAGTCAAGCCTTTATGCCTTTAACTGAGACGCCGTTTTTAGTAGTGGTTGCAAAGACTGGGCCGGAACCTAAGCTGGCAGACCTGCGTGCTTTTGTAACCAATGGTAAGCAAGGCGTGAATTACAGTACTGGCGTATGGCATCACCCATTATTGATCTTAGCGCCAGAGCAAAATTTTATGGTAGTAGACAGGGCTGGCGAAGGTAATAACCTTAATGAAGTGATGTTTAGTGAGGGCCAGTGTGGTCAGCTAGATGTGACAGACCTTATTAATAAACTAACAAACAGCAGAGAATAATTATGGAAGCTCATTTATTAGAATGGTTGAACTTAGCCATCCGTTGGGTGCATGTGATTGTGGGCATAGCCTGGATCGGTGCTTCTTTCTATTTTGTTTGGTTAGAGAATAACCTAGACCGTCAAGTGAAGAACCAAGAATTAGCTGGTGAGTTATGGGCCATCCATGGTGGTGGTATTTATCACCTGCAAAAGTACAAGTTAGCTCCAAAAACCATGCCTAAGCATTTGCATTGGTTTAAGTGGGAAGCTTACAGCACATGGATTTCTGGTGTGTTGCTGTTAAGCACGGTGTATTACCTTAATGCCGCTACCTATTTAATTCTTCCGGGTTCTCCTGTATCTCCTGCGGCAGGAGTGGCTATTGGTTTAGGCAGTTTGTTGATAGGTTGGTATGTATACGATCTACTGTGTAAGAGCCCATTGCGCCACCAACCATTGTTGTTAGGCTTAGCGTTGATGTTGTTTCTAGTCGCTTTATCATGGGGCTTTAGCCAATTTATGACGGGCCGCGCAGCCTATCTACACGTCGGTGCAGTAATAGGTACTATGATGGTGGGTAACGTATTCTTCATCATTATGCCTGCTCAGAGAAACTTAGTAGGCGCCATAGAGGCAGGCACAGAGCCAGATCCAGCGTTACCTAAGAATGGTTTGTTGCGTTCGCGCCATAACAACTACCTTACCTTACCAGTCATCTTTATCATGATAAGTGGTCACTTTCCAAGTACCTATGGGCACGAGTGGAACTGGGTTGTGTTGTTAGGTTTATCCCTAATAAGCGTTGCTGTACGTCATTACTTTAACACCCGCCATAATAGCCAGCAGTTCCTTTGGGCTTTGCCTGCGGCAGTATTAGCTTTATTGGTGATGGCTTATGTAACGGTACCTCATGTTCCAGGTGCCAGTGCTAAAAATACGGCTAGTGAATCAACGACAGTGATTGCTAGCGTAACTGCGGAGCAAACCCACGCTATTGTGGAGACTCATTGTGCTGCTTGCCACTCAGCTACCCCTTCACACGTGGCGTTCTCTACAGCACCGGCAGGTTTGATTTTTGACTCTATTGACGATATTAAACGCTACAAAGATCGTATATATATACAATCCGTAGCTAGTCATATTATGCCATTGGGCAACAGCACTGGCATGACTCAAGACGAGCGTGACCTTTTGGGTCTCTGGATTATCCAAGGTGCCAATGTTAAATAAGCTGCAACCATTAAATAGGGATTGATCTCATGGGTTTTTTAACCACACATGTATTGGATACGGCGCAGGGTGTACCTGGTAGTAATATGTCTGTCAGCTTATACCGCATTGCAAATGGCGAGCGTCAGCTATTAAGTCAGCAAATGACCAACAGTGACGGGCGCTGCGAAGGCCCCTTGCTAAAGGGTGACGCCTTTGCTGTGGGCGTATATGAACTTGAATTTGGTGTTGAGGCTTACTTTAAGCAAGCCAATGTGGCTCAGCCAAGCCCGGCATTTTTAAGTGATGTTACCTTGCGTTTTGGCATAGCCGAAGCGGGGGATCATTACCATGTGCCCTTGTTGGTTTCGCCATATAGCTATTCTACATACAGAGGTAGTTAACCTAGTGTCTCAATCCTTGCCTAAACCGGTGCCTAAAAAAGACGCTCCAATGGATGCCTATCGGCAACTATTCGACGGCATCCTATCTCAGCGTCTTGCACCTGGTACTAAACTTAATGAAGTGGAGTTAACGCTGCTATTTAGTGTGAGCCGCACGCTCATTAGGCAAGCGTTACAGCGTTTACAGTTAGAGCAGGTGGTAGAGATTCATAAGAACCGTGGTGCCTTTGTTGCGGCGCCATCGCCTGATTTAGCTGAACAAATATTACTAGCACGACACACTATTGAACTAGCCGTTGTGAAGTTAGCATGTCAGCGCTGTACGCCAGATGATGTGCAGCAATTGCAACACATGATAGACCTAGAACAAAGCGCCATTGATCAAGGTGATATGGCCACTGCATTGCGTCGTTCTGGAGAGTTTCATCTGCAACTGGCTATTGTAGCGGGCAATCAGCCCTTCGTGCATGCACTAAGAGGTTTGATCTCTCAGACATCCCTAATTATAACTATGTACAGTTATGGTGGTGGTAATGCCTGTGCTAGGGATGAACATAGCCATTTGCTAGAGGCTGTGAAGATGGGAAATGAGGAGCGAAGCCAGGAATTAATGGCCCATCACTTGGGCCATATAGTTGAAGGTTGTGATTTTACTCAAAGCCCTCAGGTGGCAAATTTGAAAGGTGCATTTGCTCACCTTAGTTCTTAATGCACTACTATTAAGAAGGTTCTAACTCAAGCACATGGCCATAACGAGCCAGTGTTTGTTCGTTGATGGCGTAGAGCGTATCCAACAGGTTCATGTGCATACTACCTGGTCCTAAGGACTTGTTGGCGGCCAGTTCTGCCGCTACACCCATGGTTAACAATGCTTGCACTGCCGCGTCAAATGCGTCGTGGTCTACGGCCATAAAGCACGCCATAAACGCTGTTGTAGCACAGCCCATAGCTGAGATGCGGGTTTGCATTTCATGGCCGTTGGCGATCATGATGGTCTTCACGCCGTTAGTCACTAAATCTGTTTCGCCTGTTTGGGCTACTATACAGCCTTGCTGTAAGGCCAACTCTTGTGCCGCCATAGGGCTGGATGAGCCTGCCAGAGCTTTAATTTCCATTGCATTAGCCCGAATTACATGGGGTCTATACTGCAACAGTTCCATAGCGTAGGCGCAGCGCTTCTTTGAAGCATGTACCGAAACGGGGTCTAAAATCCAAGGTTTTGAATAGTCATTGGCCGCTTGAATGGCTGGGCGAATGGCGGCCTTGCGATTACTATCGAGTGTGCCGATGTTGACCACAAGGCTGTTCGTAACCGATACCAATTCAGTAATTTCTTCTACCCCTATGGTAAAGCATGAGCCGGCGCCCACGGCTAATATGACGTCTGAGGAAATGTCTTGTGCCACAGTGCTAGTGATGCAGTGTACTCTTGATCGTTTGCGACCCAATGCAGCAAGTGCTTCTGCAGCGCCTTTGGCGTAATGAGCGGTGAGTTGGTACTGGCGGGCACTAGTCGACAAGCTGTTGGACATGGTCTTTCCTTGTTTGAAGTCGGGTATAGCAAAATTACAAACTGTTGCTATTCTCGCACATGCGCTTGGGTCAGGAAACAGTAGGGTGGTTAAATTACATAGGATAAATCATGCTTTTTTACCAAACTAAGGCTATGATTAATCTTTCACATCTATCTGTAAGGTTTTGTTTATGACAATCGCTGATTTAGGCCAGAGTTTAACTGTACTGTTTTTCGCTATGGTGGCCGTGCTCATCATCTTTAAAGGTATCCGTATGGTACCTCAAGGACATAACTGGACCGTTGAACGGTTTGGTAAATACACTCGCACACTGAACCCAGGATTACATTTGTTAGTGCCATTTATAGATGCAGTGGGTCAAAAGCTCAATATGATGGAGCAGGTGTTAGATGTAGACCCACAGGAAATTATCTCGTCAGATAACGCACAAGTAATGACGGATGCTGTGTGCTTTTATCAGGTACAAGATGCAGCTAAAGCCGCTTATGAAGTAAACGATTTAGAACGCGCAATGAAAACCTTGGTAATGACCAATATCCGTGCTGTATTGGGGTCTATGGAATTGGACGAGATGTTGTCTAATCGCGAACGTATCAATAGTAGTTTGCTTGCAAAGGTCGATGACGTTACAGACCCTTGGGGCATAAAAGTGACGCGAATCGAAATTAAAGACATTGCGCCACCGCAAGATTTGGTCACAGCGATGGCTCGACAAATGAAGGCCGAGCGTGAGAAACGTGCTCAAATTTTGGAAGCTGAAGGTGAAAAAGAAGCAGCAATTAAAGTAGCAGAAGGACAGAAGCAGTCAGAAATTCTTAAAGCTGAAGGTCAATTAGAAGCGGCTAAGCGCGAAGCAGAAGCCCGTGAGCGATTGGCAGAAGCAGAAGCGAAAGCCACTCAAGTGGTATCTGAAGCAATTCAAAATGGCGACTCCCGAGCGGTAAATTACTTTATTGCCCAAAAATACATCGATGCTTTAGGTAAATTAGCGGCATCTGATAACAATAAAGTGATGATGATTCCACTTGAAGCTAGTAGTGTTATTGGCTCTATCTCTGGAATCACCGAGCTTGTTAAAGACATGAGTGATAAAGCCTCATGATAGAATTTTTTGAAGCCATGCAGTTTTGGCACTGGATTATCTTAGCTATCGTGTTAATTGCTGGCGAAGCTTTAGGCGCTACTGGCTTCTTATTAGGCGCAGTAATGGCAGCCTTAGAAGTTGCCTTGATTACTTACATTTGGCCTGATTTATCATGGCAGAAACAGCTATCCATGTTTGCTGTGCTGGCCTTGTTATGTTCTGTGTGGTTTTGGTATCGCTTTAAGAGCTTTAACCAGGGAACAGACCAGCCTAAATTAAATGACCGTGCTGCTCAATTGATTGGTCGTGAATTTGCCTTAACTCAAGAGATGACAGGTGGCCAAGGCAAAATGCAGGTGGGAGACACCTTATGGCGCGTGGAGTCAGAAACTAATTTACCGGCTGGCACTCAAGTTAAGGTGATTGACAGCCGAGAAATGGTGTTGTTAATCGTTAAATCGGGTGTATAAAACGGTTAGTTTTTTTGCTAAAAAGCTGGTCGAAGGACCAGCGACCAGCGCCATAAATAACTACTATAAGAATCATTAAACCCCATAATTGGTGGTCGAAGAATCTCGTTTCCCATAAAGCTGGATATGAGATCACTGCAACTATATTGAAGCCAAATAAGGCTAATGCCATAGGTCTAGTTACCAGTCCAATAGCAACAAATACAGGCAATATAATTTCTGCTGTAGTCCCCACGTAAGCAGCAAGCTGCCAAGGGATTAAAGGCACTTGATACTCATATTCAAACAAGAATAGGGTAGAGTCCCAGTTGTTAAACTTCATTAAGCCGGCATTTATAAAAATCCAAGCGACCCATAGCCTTAAAGCCAATAAAAATAGATTTTGTAGGCTTTGAATATGGGTTTCTACGGTCTGTTGATACGTGTTGATCAGGCTTTTCATAAATGGTCCTATGGCTAAGTTAAGTTAAATAAAGCTAGGTTTAGTTAAGATTGCGTATATACTCTTAAGCTAAAGCCATCAATGCAACCTAGGGCAATCCAATCTGTAATTTGCGCCATTAAAGAGGCAATGTCTGTATTTTCAATGTCACACAGTTGAGCCAAGGTGAAACCATTTTTCAACCCAGTAAGCCATCTCCAGTGTTGGTGATTTACGGGCATTAAGGCTGATTCTCCCTGGTGGTTTTGTAATACTAAAATATAGCTTTGTTGTTGGTAACTTGCCTCTTGAATGCCAGGGTTGGATTTTTTAGGCTCAGACAAGTCTGTATGTAAGGCGATTAAATCCATGCTAGAGGTTTGTAAGTGGCAAGTGTCGGCCAATACAAAGTGTATGTTCAGGTATTTAGCTTCACCTATATTGGCAAGTCCTTCAAAGTCGAAATTTGGCTCGTGATACATATGACTTATACGGTCTAAGTGCCATTCTAGCTCTGCCATCTGAGCGACAAAAGGCATCTGTTCTAAGGCCTTTAATCCATCGAGAAAACTCACAAAGTTGCCACCATAATCGTTAAGGTGAGGTTCTTGAAGAGGGCAGTCGTTAATAAATTGCCTACTGGTTTGGGTGAAATATTCATTCCCCACTAATGCTTGAGTAACGGGGAAAAGTTGCTCTAGCAATTCTCTAAGACTAATTACAAAGTTGTTGCGGTAAATGTTGATGAGCTGTTCTGGCGAGAAATGTGATTTTACTAGCAGGCTAGGCAGTGCGTCCGATTCAGCTGCAGGCTCTTGTTCTGCGGTCTGGCTTTGGTTGGTGGTCTTCCCAAGGGTCAGATGCTTAGTAAAATGAGCTTGGAGTTGAGCTAGGCTATGTCTATTTATCTTAGGCACTGGTTAGGCCTAAATGTTGTTGGGCCTTTTTTGCCTCAGCTAACAACACATCAAGGCTGGGAATGTCGGCGTCCCATTCAATGAGGCAGGGGATATGTTGTAACTTGTCTCTGTAGGAATCAACCATATCCCATACTTCGTCACACACTGGGTTGTTATGGGTATCGATACGTATTTCTCCTTGGGGGAGTTGCTTAACCGTATGACCCGCTAAATGGATTTCTGCTACTTGGTGCCAGTTGATACTTGCCAAATAGTGATATGGATCTGTGTTCATATTGCTACAACTCACAAAAATGTTGTTTAGGTCTAGCAATAGCTTGCAGCCGCTACGTTGGCTCAGTTGATTGAGAAGTTCCGGTTCGCTCATGTCGGCATGTTTGAATGCTAAATAGGAGGAAGGGTTCTCAATAAGGATTTCGCGGTCTAATAATTCTTGGCTTTGATTCACCTGGCTTACCATGTGACGAAGGGCTTCATCAGTGTAGGGTAGGGGTAGTAAATCGTTATAAAAACGCCCGTCTAGAGAGCTCCAGCTTAAATGTTCGGAAATTAAGCTAGGTTGAATGTCATCAAACAATGATTTTAATGACTTAAGGTGATTTAGGTTTAGAGGGTCTGACGATCCTAATGATAAACCAATGCCATGGCAGCTAACGGTATAGTCATTACGAATATGGCGCAATTGATGACGCCTTTTACTATTTTCTTGTAGATAGTTTTCACTGTGGACTTCTAGCCAGCTTATGGGTGGAGTTCCACGCATAAAGTGTTCCACATGGGGCTGTCTTAAACCAATGCCTGTGCCGGCTATGAGATGTTGCTCGTACGTCATAGGTAATGCTCGTGTAGGCTGATCACTGAAGAAAGACAGTAATGAAAAAATAGACAAGGGGTTTCCACCTGAACCTGCGATTACAGGTGGAGTGAGTTGCTTAACTAGACGTTAATGAACCGCCAGCTAAGCGTTCACATAGGCCTCCAGGAACCACAGTAAAGGCGTCGGTTTGACCATCAACAGTCGATGTGCCAACACAAGATGAAGTGTTTGTTTTACAGTCGTTTTGTCCCGCTTTGGCAACACCATAACACTTCTCTTTTTCAGCTGCTGTTGCGGCAGTAGTGTTAAGAGTTAGGCCAAGGGCCAGTACGCTAGATAGGGCTGTTGCTGTGGCAATTCTTCGTGAAATTTTCATAAGTCTTCCTTTAGGTTGTGGTCGCTGAATTAATCCAACATTGAATGGGTTCACTCGGCATTTAAAGACACATTGAAGCTGTCTTAAAGGTACTTACGGTGTTATCGGTCTTATAGATTCAACAAATACCAAATATATCAAAATTTAATGGTTTGGATGCTTGGCTTTGCTACATTTGTAGGTGGTTTGTGGTTATATAGAGTCAATAGAAGGGTAAAAATTCGCTGCCACACAACGCAGTGTCGTATCAAACTAAGTGGACTAAGCCATAGTCGCTATGATGCACGATTGAAAATATTTTAGTTTGGCCATACTCAATTGGTCTCATAGATTTTAAGTTTTAGAAGTTATATGTCCCCTTGCAATAGGGAATTCATTTTTTGGGAGTTAAGTAATGTTTAATAAGTCCGATCGTATCAGCGACTTTGACCCGGAACTTTGGGCCGGTATTCAAGAAGAAGAGCAGCGCCAAGAAGATCACGTAGAATTGATCGCTTCAGAAAACTACACCAGTACTCGAGTAATGCAAGCTCAAGGTTCTGGCTTAACCAACAAGTACGCTGAGGGTTATCCTCACAAGCGTTATTATGGTGGTTGTGAGTACGTCGATAAGGTTGAAGTATTAGCCATGGAACGTGCCATGGAGTTGTTTGGCGCTGACTACGTTAACGTACAGCCTCACTCTGGTTCGCAAGCTAACGCTGCGGTTTACCAGGCTTTGGTTTCTCCAGGCGATACCATTTTGGGCATGAGCTTGGCTCACGGTGGCCACTTAACTCACGGTTCCCATGTAAACTTTTCTGGCAAAAACTACAATGCCATTCAATATGGCTTGAACGAAGCGGGTACGTTGGACTATGAAGAAATTCAGCGTTTAGCTACTGAGCACCAGCCTAAGATGATTATAGCGGGTTTCTCTGCTTACTCTCAGGTTATGGATTGGAGCAGGTTCCGTGACATCGCAGATAGTGTTGGCGCATACCTATTTGTAGATATGGCTCACGTTGCTGGTTTGGTTGCTACGGGTCATTACCCTAACCCAATGCAATATGCAGACGTTGTTACTACAACGACTCACAAGACTCTACGGGGCCCACGTGGCGGTTTGATTCTTGCCAAGGCTAATGAAGCTATTGAGAAGAAGTTGAACTCAGCAGTATTCCCAGGCCAGCAGGGTGGTCCTTTGATGCACGTTATCGCTGCTAAAGCGGTAGCCTTTAAGGAAGCGCTAGAGCCTGAGTTCGCTGTATACCAAGGCCAAGTTTGTGCTAACGCTAAGGTAATGGCTGAAGTGTTTCAGTCTCGAGGTTATAAGATCGTTTCTGGCGGTACTGAGAACCACTTGATGTTGGTTGATCTAATCGCCAAAGGTATTACTGGTAAGGCAGCTGACGCTGCTTTAGGTAAGGCTTTCATCACGGTAAACAAGAACTCTGTTCCTAACGACCCACAGTCTCCATTTGTAACTTCTGGTATTCGAGTAGGTACGCCTGCAATCACTACCCGTGGTTTTGGTGCTGACGAAGTACGTGACCTTACAGGTTGGATGTGTGACGTGATGGATAACATTGAAGACGAAGCGATTAACACTGAAGTGCGCGGCAAAGTTTCTGCCCTTTGTGCACGTTTTCCTGTTTACAAGTAAGCTATTGTAAACAAGTAAAAAGGCCTCTTTTGAGGCCTTTTTTGTGCCTAGTATTTACTAGAGGCGCAGTAATCTATTGCTCACTTGGTTATAGTGTTCTATACGAATCTAATTAAAAGGGGATTTATGGCAAATTTTAAGCCTATTCTTGAACGTGCTCTGCAGCGTAAAGACGGCGAGCAAGGCCTAGAATTATGGGTTTCAGAACCTTTGCCTTTGGCAGATTTTTTAGCTCAGGCCGATCATCGTTTTTTGTCCATGATGACCAAAATAGTGTTTCAAGCCGGATTTGTATGGCGGGTCATAAATAATAAGTGGCCAGAATTTGAAACTGTGTTTTTCGGTTTTGACCCACAGAAAATGGTGTTGCTGAGCCCGGAGCAGTTAGAGGGTTTTGGTAAGGACGCGCGGATTGTACGTAATATGCAAAAAATTATTAGCGTGCCGCAAAACGCCAACTATATAAACGATAAGAGCCTTGAGTTTGGTAGTTACGCCGCTTTTTTACAGCAGTGGCCAGAAGATGATCTCGTGGGATTGTATCGTCATTTAAAACAGTCTGCTTGTCGTCTGGGAGGTATGAGCGGGCCTCGTATGTTGCGCCAAATGGGTTTAGATACCTTTATGCTTAGTGCCGATGTAGTCACGTGCTTACAGGGCGCAGGGCTTGAAATTGCCAATCAACCCACAAATAAAAGCGACTTAACTAAAGTTCAGGATTGTTTTAATGATTGGCGTGAGAAAACCGGTTATTCATTTACTCGTTTGAGCCGTATTTGTGCTAGTTCTGTAGGCCAGAATTACAACGCTGATTCGCGTCCCTCATAAGTAAAAAGCAATAAAAAAGGCCTCAATAGAGGCCTTTTTTTGTTGGGTTACTTCGTCGCTACGCTTCTCGCAAAGACGCAATCTGCAGCTTACTTAGCTGCTGGCAACTCAACGTTGTTATGACGGCAAGTGGCCACCATTGTGTTGTACAACAAACAGGCAATAGTCATTGGACCAACACCGCCTGGTACAGGGGTGATCGCACCAGCTACCTTTTCGGCGCTTTCGAAGTGAACATCACCAACTAATTTGGTTTTGCCTTCTGGTGTTTCGATGCGGTTAATGCCTACGTCAATGACAGTTGCGCCTGGTTTGATCCAAGAACCTTTTACAAGCTCAGGAACACCAACAGCAGCTACCACAATGTCTGCCTCACGAACCACAGCTTCAATGTTCTTGGTGCGAGAGTGGGCCATTGTTACGGTGCAGCTTTGCTGAAGCAAAAGGTTAAACATTGGCTTACCAACGATGTTAGAACGGCCTACAACAACAGCGGTCATTCCCGTAAGGTCGCCATGATAATCTTGTAGCATCATTAGGCTGCCAAGAGGCGTGCAAGGGATCATGCCTTCGCCACCAGTAGATAGCATACCCACGTTAATTGGGTGGAAACCATCGACGTCTTTAGCAGGGTCAATAGCTTGAAGAATTTTAGCAGAGTCAATGTGCTTAGGTAGTGGTAGTTGGACCAAGATGCCATTGATGGCAGGGTCCTTGTTCATGTCATTAATGAGATTGAGCAAAAACTCTTCTGAAGTTGTATCTTCTAATTTGTGTTCAATAGATGTGATGCCACATTCTTTGGCCTGTTTGCCTTTACTACGCACGTAAACTTGGCTGGCAGGATCTTCACCGACTAGCACAACGGCTAGGCCTGGAACGATGTTATGGTCTGCTTTAATAGAAGCGATTTGACCGGTCATTTTTTCACGTAGTTTAGCAGCGAACTGCTTGCCGTCGATAAGGTGTGCCATGATTGGATAGCTCATGTTGATGATAAAAAAAGCCCAATTGAGGATTGCTCAATAATAGACTTACAAATTAGAGATGTATTTTATCTTAATTTCGATCTGCATGTTAGGTCATCTTGCCATTAGTGCACAGTTATGACGTGAATGTATCTATGGTATGACTTGAATATGATTCAGGGTGCATGGGTAATACTCAAGTAAGGCAAGGGTTTGCTAGTGGTATAATAGATGCTTGTTGCCTAGCCATAGGTGCCCCAATGGGTCGCGTTTCGATAATGCTTTGTCGTAGGCAAGTTAGCTCAAAATCCTCATCCTAGATAATCTAGCGCCCATATAATGCCATTCGTTGAAACCTCAATGAAATGCCGTTTTTCCTGCAGGAGTAGAATGTATGTCTGATGACCAGTATGAAGAAGATCTTGATCTCAGTAGTCTTAGTGATGAAGAGCTTACAGAGCAAATGCATGACGACCTCTATGACGGTATGGAAGACGAAATTGCAGAAGGTACAAACATTTTACTGGCCCGAGGTTGGATGCCTGATAGAGTGCTAAACGAAGCCCTTGTTGGCGGCATGAACATCGTAGGTATTGACTTCCGTGATGGTATTTTGTTTGTGCCAGAAGTGCTAATGGCTGCCAATGCTATGAAAGCCGGCATGAAGATACTACGTCCTTTACTTGCTGAAACAGGTGCACTACCTGTAGGTAAAGCTGTTATCGGAACAGTTAAAGGCGATATCCACGACATCGGTAAGAACCTTGTAGCCATGATGTGGGAAGGTGCAGGTTTTGAAGTGATCGATCTTGGCATTAACTGCCCAGTAGACAAGTACCTAGCAGCTTTAGAAGAGCATAAGCCTGATATCTTAGGTATGTCTGCGCTTCTCACCACAACAATGCCTTACATGAAAGTTGTTATCGACACCATGAAAGAGCAGGGTATTCGCGATGACTTCATCGTTCTAGTTGGTGGTGCGCCACTTAACGAAGAATTTGGCGATGCTGTTGGCGCAGATGCTTATTGCCGTGATGCTGCCGTGGCTGTAGAAACAGCTAAGAAATTCATCGCTGCAAAGCGTGCGGCTTAGTACTGATAAGTTAAGGCTAGTTAAGGTTTAGGGGCAACTCATGGAACCTTCTAGCCTGCTGGTGATTACCTGTGGCGCCATTGCTCGTGAAGTAATGGCAGTTGCTAAGAGTAGTGGCTGGAAAAACTTGAAAGTAACGCAAATACCGGCTGAATTACATAATCGGCCAGATAAAATCCCTGCAGCCGTTGAAGAACGGTTGGCTGCCTACGCAGCGGATTATGATCACGTGTTTGCCGCTTTTGGTGATTGTGGCACTGGAGGCCTGTTAGATAAGGTGTTGGATAAATATAATATTCAACGTTTATCAGGTTCCCACTGTTATGAGTTTTATAGTGGTAGTGAAAATTTTGCTGCCATGGCAGAGCAAGAGTTAGGTACATTTTACCTAACTGACTACCTCGCCAAAAATTTTGAACAGCTCATCATGGAAGGCATGGGCATCAATAAACATCCTAAACTTATTGAGTTGATGTTTGCTCACTATACAAAATTGGTTTACCTAGTTCAGGAACCGAATCGGCAGCTTGATCATTTTGCCGAAGCGGCTGCAGAAAAACTGGGTTTAAAATACGAGCGAGTGGAAACAGGATACGGCCAAATGGCTGAAGAACTGAGCACTCATTACAGTAACTACATAGCAACTACACGAACAGGTAATTAAATGGCCAAGCTAACCATCGTTATGTGGCGCGACATTCCCGCCCAAGTCATTGTTAAACAAGGTCGTACAAGTGCCAAGCGTCCATTAGAAGAACGTTTTGAAAAGGCTGTAGATAAAGCCGCAATGCGTTCGGGACTTTATGGAAGTGACGGCTACTTGCAAGAGTGGCGTCGTGATACCACGCCTTGCGGCGACGATTTGGAAGCTGTGTTAGAAGCCACTGTTGCCAAAATCCAATCTGAATACACAGATGAGCGTTTAGCAGTATTAGTTGCCGCTGGCGGTATTGCAGAGTAACTGGTTGTCAAACTAGCCTTATATTTTTTTTGGAGAAGTATCCATGGCGCTAAATGCCGTTGCAGAAAAACAAGCCATTATTGACTTGATGCAAAAAACTACCGTAGAAGTTACCCCGGGCGGTGCTGCTAAAGTGGCTGACTTTAAGGAACTGTTGCGTCCAGGTTGTACCGTATACGTTACTTTTTTGCCAGGTTCAGATTTTGCAGACACCGTGTCTACTGTTCGTCGCCTTAAAGACGAAGGCTTTAACCCGGTACCACATTTTGCTGCTCGTTCTATCCCTTCTGCGAAATTCTTGGAAGAAAATCTTGCTTCACTACAAGGTGAAACAGGTGTCACGGAAGGGTTGTTGATTGGTGGAGGGGTAGATACTCCTGTAGGCGATTTTGCTTCTTCAATAGAAGTGCTACAAACAGGTCTGTTTGAAAAATACGGCATTTTGAAAATGGGCCTAGCCGGTCACCCAGAAGGTAGCCCCGACATCAGCCCAGCTGATTGTGCGCTAGCGATTAAAGAAAAGAATGACTTTGCTAAACAAACAGACATGAGTTTGTATTTAGCCACACAGTTTGTGTTTGAAGCGGAACCTATCTTTGCTTGGGAACGTGACATTCGTGCTGCAGGCAACGAATTACCTATACACATTGGTGTGCCAGGTCTTGCAACTATCAAGACGCTTATGCGTCATGCAGCCCATTGTGGTGTGGGCGCATCTGTACGTGTGTTAACCCGTAACCCTATGAATATGGTGAAGTTAGCCCTTAAAGATTCATTCATGGGTAAGTACGTTAATGCCCCGTCATCAGAACCAAGTGAGCTGATGCGCGATATAGTTACAGGTATGCATAACGATCCAAATTCTATGATTGCTCAATGTCACTTGTATCCATTAGGCGGCTTAAAGAAATCTGCCGCATGGATGTACCAAGTGCAAGATGGCCATTTTGAACTGAATGGTAAAAGCTTTACAGTTAACTCTTAAATTATTTTTTTGGGCCAGGTGACTGGCTTTTATTAGACCCTAAAGCAGGAATTTTACATGACTGATACTATCATCAGCTCCGCTACCAAAGAAGTTGTGATTGGTTTTGATCGTCCTTTCGCTGTCATTGGCGAACGCATTAACCCTACTGGCCGTAAGCTGTTGGCTGAAGAGATGAAAAATGGTGACTTTAGCCGTGTAGTAGCCGATGCTTTAGCTCAGGTTGCTGCTGGCGCTACTATTTTGGATATCAACGCGGGTATCCCATTAGCAGACGAACCTGCTATTTTGGCGAAAACCATCCAATTGGTTCAGAATTTGGTCGACGTGCCATTATGTATCGATTCATCCATCATTGAGGCTCTAGAAGCCGGTCTTGCAGTTTACAAAGGCAAAGCCTTGTTGAATTCAGTAACGGGTGAAGATGAGTCTTTGGACCGTGTACTACCTTTGGTAAAGAAATACGGTGCAGCGGTGGTTGCTATCTCAAATGATGAGACTGGTATTTCCCAAGACATTAATGTGCGCTTTGAAGTGGCTAAGAAGATTGTTAACCGGGCTGCCGATTACGGAATTCCAGCGTGCGACGTTGTAGTAGATCCATTGGTTATGCCAGTTGGAGCAATTAATACTTCTGGCCGTCAGGTGATGGAGCTTGTGCATAGACTGCGTACTGAGCTTAAAGTGAATACAACATGTGGTGCGTCTAACTTTAGCTTTGGTTTACCTAACCGTAATGGCGTTAACTGTGCGTTTATAGCGTGTGCTGTAGCCTCGGGCATGACTTCTGCAATCATCAACCCTATGCACCCAGAAGTGATGCTAGGTGTACGTGGTGGTAACCTAATGATGGGCCACGATCCAGAATGTAAAGATTGGATTAAAGCTTACCGCGATCCAGATGCCGTAGGCGTTGGTTCTCGTGGTGGCCGTACTGGCGGCCGTCGTCGCAGTGTATAGGTTAGCATTGGTGCACGATAGATAGTTAAAGGGGCCTTATGGGCCCTTTTTTGTGCAAATTTATAAAACATTAATTATGTGGGGTTAATTTAACCTAACCCCTTTATAAAATATTGAGATGGCCTTATGAGTGAAACTAATACCGATGATGCTTTAGTAGTATTTACTCCTTCCGGTAAGCGCGGACGGTTTCCCGTGGGTACGCCTTTGTTACAAGCGGCTCGTTATCTTAATGTTGATATAGATTCTGTATGTGGTGGTAGAGGCATTTGTGGCCGCTGTCAAATTTTTGTGAGTGAAGGTGAGTTTGCCAAATTTGGTATTACGTCTGGCGCAGATAGCTTAGAACCTATTACAGCGCCAGAACTTAAATACGCCGAACGCCGCGAGCTGAAGCCTGGTCGTCGCTTAAGTTGCCACACCAAGGTGCTTAATGACATCGTAGTGGATGTGCCAGCAGAGAGCCAAGTGCATCACCAAATGGTGCGTAAGGACGCAGAGCATCACGACATTGACATCAATCCGTTAGTGCGCCTGTACTACGTAGAAGTGCAAGAGCCAGACATGCACGATCCGTCGGGTGATTTAAGACGTCTACTTAACGCTCTAGAAGCCGATTGGCAACTATTGAGCCTTTCCTGTGATATAGCATTGTTGGCCACTATCCAACCCATCTTGCGCAAAGGCAATTGGGGCGTAACCGTTGCAGTGCGTCAAGGCGAACAAATTGTTGCGCTTTGGCCGGGTCTTAAAGAAAATATCTACGGTGTTGCCGTAGACGTAGGCTCTACCACCGTTGCGGCACACTTGTGTAACTTATCTAGTGGTGAAGTAGTGGCCACCTCAGGTGTAATGAACCCACAAATTCGATTTGGTGAAGACCTGATGAGTCGTGTGTCGTATGTGATGATGAATCCGGGCGGCGAAGTAGATATGACTAATGCCGTGCGCGAAGCGATTAATGGCTTAGTGACAGACTTAGTTAAACAAGCTGAATGCGAAACTACAGATTTATTAGAAATCACTTTTGTTGCTAACCCTATCATGCATCATTTGTTATTGGGTATTAACCCGATAGAGCTTGGCGGCGCACCGTTTGCTTTAGCCACAGACATGGCTGTAAATACGTTGGCTCGTGATATGGAAGTGCACCTTAACCCACAGGCCCGTGCATACTTGTTACCTTGTATAGCAGGACATGTAGGTGCAGATACCGCGGGTATGGTATTAGCAGAGCAGCCTTACAATCATGATGAAATGACGTTGTTGGTCGATGTAGGCACCAACGCAGAGATCGTACTAGGCAACCGACATCGTTTAGTGGCTTGTTCTAGCCCAACTGGCCCCGCGTTTGAGGGTGCTCAAATTAGTTGTGGCCAGCGTGCTGCAGCAGGTGCCATTGAACGTATTCGTATTAGTGCGGTTACCTTGGAGCCGCGCTACCAAGTGATTGGTTGTGAATTATGGTCAGACGAGCCAGGCTTTGATGAAGCCACTGCAAAAACAGGCATTACCGGTATTTGTGGTTCTGGCATTATTGAAGTTGTGGCAGAAATGTACTTATCTGGTGTTATCAACCAAGACGGTGTTGTAGATGGCAGTTTAGCAGCCATTAACCCACGTGTTCAGCCAGACGGGCGTACTTTTTCTTATGAAATTATGCCAGCTACCGAAACTCGTGGCGCCGTTAAAATTATGCAGAATGATATTCGTGCCATCCAGTTAGCTAAAGCTGCGCTATACGCTGGTATCAAGTTGTTAATGCAATATCAGGAGGTAGACAAGGTGGATCGTATCCGTTTTGCTGGCGCTTTTGGTAGTCATATTGATGTGAAGTACGCTATGGTATTAGGTTTGATTCCTGACTGTATTTTGGAAGAAGTTTCTTCTGCAGGTAATGCAGCGGGCACTGGCGCTCGTATTGCTTTACTTAATGAAGAATCACGTGCGGAAATTGAACAGGTTGTGCGTAACGTTGAAAAAATAGAAACGGCTGTAGAGCCCAATTTCCAGCAGCTATTTATTGATGCTATGGCATTTCCAAACAAGGTTGATGCCTTTCCAGAGCTGTCAAAGGTAGTCACCTTACCGCCGGTTAAGGCAGCAAACGCTAAAACTGAAGAGAGCACTAAGAAACGTCGCCGTCCTAGGGTGTAACAGGGGTGTAAGCAAAGGCTATGCAAATGAATAAACCGAATAATCGTGCACGTATGGGGGTGATGATAGGCATCGCCCTTAAGCTCTTTAAAAGCGTTAAAGTTTTTAAGGTGGCTTTAGTAGCTATGGCTCTGTCTGGCTGGACCATCATGCTTAGCTTTGAATTCGCAGTGACCCTGTTGGCTATTCTAATGTTTCATGAGTATGGCCATATTCGTGCCATGAAACGTTTTGGTATACCTACAAAGGGTATCTACATTATTCCTTTTGTGGGTGGTGTTGCGGTGGGTGACAGCCCAAAAACCCATTGGCAGGAGCTCTATATTGCCATGATGGGGCCTGTTTTTGGCTTAGCCATGAGTGTGGCTTTCTTTATAGGTTTCCTTATTACAGATAGCCACTTTGTAGGCTTAGTTGCTTCCATCAGCGCTTTGGTCAACTTAGCCAACCTGCTGCCAATTTACCCATTAGATGGTGGTCGTGTAGTTAAAGCTCTGGTTTATTCAGGCCGTAGTCGATTCATCTATGTAGGACTAGTAGTGATTTCTGGAGTACTGATCGGTTACAGCTTTACCCAAGGTTTTGCGCTAATTGGCTTCTTTGGCATCATGGGATTGGTTGATTTGTTGGCCGACTGGAATAGCTTCGATCAGGACCCAAAGCCTAAGCTCAATACTTACGGTATTGTATTTAGCCTAATTTGGTATCTACTCACTGCTGCAGCACTCATTGGCATGATGCTATGGATTGCTGCCCTAGAGTTGCCAGGCAGTGAACTTGCCATAGCTATCCTTAACGCGTGAGTTTTAATAGGTAGCTATTGATCAGGCAGGCTATCTAAGAGGTGTGTGTTTAACTTTCTTCGAAACCTTCGTTGAAACTTTCCTCAGCTCCTATCTCTGCTCCTATCTCAGTGCCTTCAATGGCGCTTTTTTTAAGACTTTCTTCAGCTGCACGAACACTTTGGCCAGGTGAAAAGCGACGGCGTTCCTCCCTTGGTGGGATACCAAAAAAGTCTCGGTAACACTTAGAGAAGTGAGGTGCTGATACAAAACCACAAGCCAAAGACACATCGATAATAGATAGGTTGGTTTGTAATAACAGCTGACGAGCACGGTTGAGACGCAATTCCAAATAATAGCGTGATGGCACGCATTTAAGATGCTTTTGGAACAAGCGCTCTAGTTGACGACGAGAGACGCCTACGTATTGTGCTAAATCGTCCAAACTAATAGTTTCTTCTAAGTTAGCTTCCATTAGGGCTACAGCTTCAATTAGCTTAGGCTGGCTATTACCTAGATGCAAACGTAATGGGATGCGCTGTGTGTCGTGGTGGTCGCGTATACGCTCCATGATGAACATTTCAGAAACGGCCGCTGCCAGTTCTGGACCATGATGGTTGCTTACAAACTGCAGCATCATATCTAAAGAAGAGTTGCCACCAGAACAAGTAAAACGATCACGGTCGATGGCAAATAAGTTAGAGGACATCAACACATTAGGAAACTCTTCGCGCATGCTAGCAAGGTTTTCCCAATGAATAGTCGATTTATAGCCATCAAGTAAACCAGCTGAAGCTAATAAATAGCTCCCTGTACAGGTAGATCCAATCTTGATTTTTGCATTAGCCGCTTTGCGTAAAAAACCTAAAGTGCTTTTATCATACGCACGATCTATATAGGTACCACCACACACTATCAGCGCTTCTAAATTATTGAGATTTAACTCATTAATATGAATCGTAGGGGTTACTTCGAACCCAACACTAGCCGTAACGGGAGCGCCGTCCATAGACACAACTTCCCACTCATAAAGGGTTTCTTTACTGATGTAGTTAGCGCCACGAAGGCTAGCAACTGCAGATGAGAAAGTCACCATAGAATAATTAGGGATGTGCAAAAAAGCGTAGCGGATAGGTTTCTTTTCGGACATAGCTGCCTCTTTATTATTTTTTAAATAGTGTAACTAAAAGCAATACAGTAAGACTATTTTCCCTAATAGAATTTGTCGCATTCTAAACTACGTTTGTCCTGTTGGGAATAACATAATCACCTGTTAGTGAATATTTTTTATAGAAAAATAATTTAACATTGTATGTTATAAATAGTTGAACTTTTTAAGGCGTTTGTAATAGCTCTATAAACGCCTCTGCGGCATTCGACAAGCTGCGTTGTGGGTGCCATACACACCCTAGCTGCCTAACAATGGGTTTAGCCAGTGTATCAATTACTTTGATCTGCGAGTTTAACAATGTGTGGGGTAGAATGCTCCATCCCATACCAATGCTTACCATCATCCTAATGGTATCCAGGTTGTTTGTAGACATGGCCACTTTAAGAGCTAGGTTCTGGGCTGCAAAGTCGTGTTCTACGATCCTTCGTGTAAAAGTGTTGGTTTTGCTCAACAATGCAGGAAAGCTGCTCAGTTGAGATAGATCAACAGAATTCTGTTGGCTAAGAGGGTGCTCTGGAGCCGCCACAAACTGCATAGTATCTTTCCAAATGGCCTGTTGTTGTAATTGAGCATGAGGTTCTGGGTTTAGGGTGATAATGCCCAGCTGCCACCGACCTTGTAAAACACCCTCGTAAATCACCTCAGATTCAGCGAACTGAATATCAAGCTCCACTTGAGGGTAGAGTGCTATAAACTTGCTTAGGGGGGCTGGTAAGCGGTGTAGGCTAATGTGGTGGCTAGTAGCAATTTTCAGTCGCCCACCTACACGGCCAGATAAGTTGGTGAGTTCGTCTGCAGTATTTTCCATGGATTCTAAGATGGACTTGGCTTTAGGTAACAAGTGCTGACCAGCAACGGTTAATGACACATTACGCCCAATACGATCGAATAAGCGGGTTTTAAGCTGGTTTTCAAGCTTAACAATGCGTTTGCTCACAGCCGGTTGGGTGAGGAACAGTTCATCTGCAGCCCGTGAAAACGAACCCTGTTCAGCGACGGCCATAAAGGCCCTTAATGCAAGACTATCCATATAAGGAAGAATACCTATTTGGAAAGTTGATTGGAATAGCAAAATGAAATAACTAAACGGAATAGTAAAGTAAATAAATTGGAATTAGAGTTATTCATATTGGCTAGGTATAATGCCCGTCTACTTATCTAACTTCAGGATTAGAAATGGCCAGTAAAACTTTATATGACAAGCTGTGGGACGCCCATCTTGTTAAACAGCAAGACGACGGCAGTTGTCTGATTTATATTGATCGCCACCTGCTGCATGAAGTGACTTCGCCACAAGCCTTTGAGGGTTTGCGCATTGCGGGCCGTAAACCGTGGCGTATAGATACTAACTTAGCTACGCCCGATCATAATGTTCCAACAACCTTTAACGAACGTGCTATTGGTGTAGAAGGCATTGAAGACCCAGTGTCTAAGATTCAAGTGGTTACCTTGGGTGATAATTGCGATGAGTTTGGTATTACCGAATTTAAAATGCAAGATGAGCGTCAAGGCATAGTGCATGTAGTTGGCCCAGAGCAGGGTGCTACTTTGCCAGGTATGACAGTTGTATGTGGCGACTCCCATACGGCCACACACGGTGCTATGGGTGCGTTGGCCCACGGTATTGGCACGTCAGAAGTAGAACACGTGTTGGCCACTCAGTGTCTTATTCAAAAAAAATCCCAGAACATGTTAGTCCGTGTTGATGGTGATTTAGGTGAAGGCATCACTTCTAAAGATGTGGTGTTGGCCATTATTGGTGTGATCGGTACTGCTGGAGGTACGGGTTATGCCATTGAATTTGGTGGCAAGGTATTTGAAGATATGACTATGGAAGGCCGTATGACTGTGTGTAACATGGCTATTGAGGCTGGAGCACGAGTGGGTATGGTAGCGGTAGATCAGACCACAATTGATTACGTAGAAGGACGTCCCTTTTCTCCGAAAGGTGAAAACTGGGATTTAGCCGTAGCGGCATGGCAGGATTTACACTCAGACCCTGAAGCAGAATTTGATCACGTTGTGGTTTTGGATGGCGCAGCTATTGCGCCTCAAGTAACCTGGGGCACATCACCAGAGATGGTACTTCCCGTGTTTGCTAACGTTCCTAACCCTGCTAAAGAAAAAGATAGCTCTAAAGCCTCCAGTATGACCCGAGCTCTTGAATATATGGGCCTAACGGCAGGTCAGGCCATTACTGATATTCAGTTAGATCGCGTGTTTATTGGTTCATGTACGAATAGTCGTATTGAAGACTTACGTGCAGCGGCTGCGGTAGTAGAAGGCCATCAAGTGGCTAAAACTTTGAAACAAGCGTTGGTTGTTCCAGGTTCTGGTTTAGTGAAGTCTCAAGCAGAGGCCGAGGGGTTGCATACCATTTTCATCAACGCGGGACTTGAGTGGCGTGAGCCAGGCTGTTCAATGTGCTTAGCGATGAACGCAGATAAGTTGGGTTCGGGTGAGCATTGTGCCTCCACGTCTAACCGTAACTTTGAAGGCCGCCAAGGATTTGGCGGGCGCACTCATCTAGTGAGCCCTGCAATGGCCGCTGCAGCAGCCATTGCAGGTCACTTTGTTGACGTACGTACAATGCATAAGGGAGCGGCATAAGATGCAAGCATTTACACAGTTAACGGGCATCACGGCACCTTTGGATAGAGCGAATGTCGACACAGACATGATTATTCCTAAGCAGTTTTTAAAGTCGATTAAGCGCTCTGGCTTTGGCCCTAACTTATTTGACCAACTTCGTTACTTAGATGAAGGTCAGCCAGATCAGGATTCAAGCCAAAGGCCTATTAACCCTGACTTTGTGCTTAATTTTCCGCGCTACAATGGCGCTAAGATACTCTTAGCAAGAGGTAACTTTGGTTGTGGTTCTAGCCGCGAACATGCCCCTTGGGCGTTGTTGGATTTTGGTATTTCTTGTGTCATTGCACCAAGCTTTGCGGACATCTTTTATAACAACTGTTTTAAGAATGGCATTTTGCCAATCACGCTATTAGATGAGCAAGTAGATCAGTTATTTGAAGACACACAAGCTAAAGAAGGGTTTGAGTTGACGGTAGATCTTGAAGCCGGAGTGATCAGAGGCTCTAGTGCTGGCGATATTGCGTTTTCTATCGACAGTTTTAGGCGCCATTGTTTGTTGAACGGATTAGATGACATTGGTTTAACCTTGGAACACACCGACAGTATTAAGCGTTACGAACAAAAACGTCGGCAACAAACCCCTTGGTTGTTCGCCGAATAGACAAGTAACACGATAGACACCTATTAGAATTGAGATGAATGACATGACACATAATGTATTAGTTTTGCCAGGTGATGGCATAGGCCCAGAAATTGTAGCAGAAGCCGAAAAAGTGCTGCGTGCCGCAGATACTAAGTTCAATTTGGGCTTGAAGATTACCAGCGCATTGGTAGGTGGTAGTGCCATTGATGCAACCGGTGGTCCATTGCCTGAGGCGACACTAGATGCAGCTAAAGCGGCTGACGCTATTTTGCTAGGTGCCGTTGGTGGTCCTAAGTGGGATGGTTTAGATATGGCCATTCGACCTGAAAAAGGCTTGCTTGGACTACGCTCTAACTTGAAACTATTCGGTAACCTACGTCCTGCTATTTTATACCCACAGTTGGCGGATGCCTCTAGCTTAAAGCCTGAAATTGTATCGGGTTTAGACATTCTTATTGTACGTGAGTTAACTGGCGGTATTTATTTTGGCCAACCACGCGGTATTCGTGTGCTAGATAACGGTGAGCGCCAAGGTTACAACACCTACGTTTATGCGGAATCAGAAATTCGCCGTATTGGTAAAGTGGCTTTTGAAGCAGCTCGTGCCCGTGGTGGCAGACTGTGTTCAGTCGATAAAGCCAACGTTTTGGAAGTGACTGTGCTGTGGCGTGAAGTTATGGACGAGATGGCAGTGGATTACCCAGACGTAGAGCTGAGCCATATGTATGTCGATAATGCAGCTATGCAGCTAGTACGTGCACCTAAGCAGTTTGATGTCATGGTTACAGGCAATATGTTTGGCGATATATTGTCTGACGCAGCGGCTATGCTTACAGGGTCTATTGGTATGTTGCCTTCAGCCTCGCTAGATGAAGCAGGAAAGGGCATGTATGAGCCATGCCATGGTTCAGCTCCAGACATTGCAGGACAGGGTAAGGCGAACCCGTTGGCGACGATCCTATCGGCCGCAATGATGCTACGTTATACCCTAAACCAAGGTGTGGCAGCAGACGCTATCGAATCCGCTGTTAGTGTGGTGCTAGATCAAGGGCTCCGTACGGCCGATATCAGCTCTGAAGGCAATCAAACAGTAGATACAAAAACCATGGGTGATGCGGTAGTTTCTGCATTACTTAACGGTTAATATAGTTAATTATTAATAAACATTAATTTTAGTATTGTTAAAGTAAAAGGTTTAAAAATGAAGCGTGTAGGACTCGTAGGTTGGCGTGGCATGGTTGGGTCAGTATTGATGCAACGTATGCAGCAAGAAAACGATTTAAAATTAATCGAGCCTGTATTTTTCACCACTTCTCAAGCCGGTCAAGCCGCGCCTGATTTTGGTGTAGAAGCACCGGTATTACAAGATGCCCACGACATAGACACCCTTAAAACCATGGATATTATTATTTCATGCCAGGGTGGTGACTACACAGATCGCGTTTTTGGACCGTTGCGTAACGCTGGTTGGAAGGGTTACTGGATTGACGCAGCATCCAGCCTGCGTATGCAAGACGATAGTGTCATTGTTCTAGACCCAGTTAACCGTAATGTTATTGATCAAGCCTTGGCGCAAGGTAAAACTGAATTTATTGGTGGTAATTGCACTGTAAGCTTGATGATGATGGCCTTGGGTGGGTTGTTCGCTGCCGACCAAATTGAGTGGATGTCTGCCATGACGTATCAATCAGCCTCTGGCGGCGGTGCTCGTCATATGCGCGAGTTATTGAAGCAAATGGGTTACATCAGCCAGTCTGTGTCTGGTGAGTTAGCAGACCCTGCTTCGGCAATTTTGGAAATTGATCGAAAAGTGTCTTTAGCGATCAATGCCAGTGACAACGATGCTAGCCAGTTTGGTGCGCCCCTGGCAGGCAGCCTGATCCCTTGGATAGACTCTCAGTTAGATAACGGCCAAAGTCGTGAGGAGTGGAAGGCTCAAGCAGAGACTAACAAAATACTAGGGCGCACTACAGACATTATCCCTGTAGATGGGTTGTGTGTTCGGGTAGGTGCTATGCGCTGTCATAGCCAAGCGCTAACCATTAAAATGAAGCAAAACGTGCCATTGGATGAGATTGAAGACATGCTTGCCAAGGCTAACGATTGGGTTAAGGTTATACCCAATGATCGTGATGTTACTATGGCTGAGCTGACACCAGCTAAGATTACTGGCACTATGACAGTGCCGGTGGGACGTTTACGTAAGCTCAATATGGGCCCTGAGTATTTGTCGGCCTTTACCGTAGGGGACCAGCTTCTGTGGGGCGCAGCTGAGCCTTTACGTCGCATGTTACGGATTCTGCTAGAAGCGTAACTAGAGCAACCTGTCTAATAAGGGCGCTTAGGCGCCTTTTTTTTGTGGCCCCAAGGCTGCGGCGATAGAATTCACATGGTTGGAGTAGTAGTGCATATGATATCCACAACGATGAGACTGTTTTTACGTCTTCTTGGCTTCGCAAGTATTTTATTAAGTGCAAACGCTCAGGCCATCGCCTTAGAAAACACACACCATGACTCAACTCTTTTTCAGTCCAGTGAACAACCTACTTTAGAGTCAGAAATTCTCGTGCAGCTAGCAGACCCTAAGAAGGTTGCCATTGACGCACAAGCTGCTGTCCTCGTTCCAGTGTGGGTGGTCGTTAAAGAGGGTCAAACCTTGTGGCGTATCGCCGTTAACAACACTCCCAAAGGCCTTAGCCCCTGGCAAACATTGATTAGTTTATATAGGGAAAACCCAGCGGGCTTTAGGAATAGCGATATCCGCCAAGTATTGGCAAATAGTAAGCTACGCTTGCCTACTCTAGGTGAGCTTACGTCACTTACAGCTGAACAGGCAAAAAAGGCTTATGATATTTTAGTTCCTGCTCCGGTATACGTACAGCATATGCAGGTGTTAGATCAGCAGCTTGAAGCTAAGCAAACAGACATTGATCAGGCAAAACAGGATTTAGTTCAGGCCAAGCTGGTCTCAGTTACAACAGAAGAAAATATAACTTTGGCTGCACCAGCTAACGTGATAAATGATAAAGATGGGCAGATCACTCAGTGGTTAAGTGTTGTAAAAATGTCGACCTTTTGGTGGGTGCCCATTATATTAGTGGCTGGACTTATTTGGTGGGTTATAGGTCGTGGCAGGAGGGTTTTGCCAGAGCATAAAACACCCCCGGAAATGCCGAAAGATGAGTCAGGCACTCCCGACAGCTTCGGCACCTTCGATACCCTTGACACCCTCACCCCTTTAGTTGATTACGACACTCAGCCAAGTGCCAAAACTCGCTTGTCAGTTGACGTAGAAGCGATGCTGACTGGGAAGAGAGTTATGCACAATCAAGCCGATGAGCCTGTGGAATATTTGTCTCATGACGAAAACATGAACACCAAGTTAGATTTAGCGTTAAGTTATCGCGATATGGGGGAAGTGCCAAAGGCTCAATCTATATTGCGCGAAGTACTCCAGTTAGGTGATGCTGAACAGCAAGCCCAAGCCAGTGCTATATTATCTAGCATCAACAGAGCCTGAATTTATATGACCACACAATTTGAAGCTGACTCATCTGAATTTTTAGCAGCAGGGCAGCAGCGTATCGCCTTAGGCATTGCCTATAACGGACGCCATTATCATGGTTGGCAACGCCAGCCACATGGGCACATTAGTGTGCAAGAAAGGCTAGAGGACGCGCTTAGCCTTGTAGCTAACGAGCCTATCAAGGTGATGTGTGCAGGACGTACCGATGCAGGGGTTCACGCCAGCGCTCAGGTAGTTCATTTTGACACCGTAGCACAGCGGCCGCTGCGAGCATGGACCCATGGTGGCAATATGAATTTACCAGATGATGTTGCTATTCAGTGGGCCCATCCAGTGGATGAGAAATTCCATGCGCGCTTTAGTGCTACGGCCCGTCAATACCGCTATGTGATCTATAACCACCCTATGCGACCTGCGCTGATGGATAAGGAGGTTACTTGGAATTTTCGCCCTCTGAATATCAGTAAAATGCAGCAAGCTGCAGCCTATCTTCTGGGCACCCATGATTTTAGTTCCTTCCGTGCGGCCGCCTGCCAGGCCAATAGCCCTATACGCACCATGCACCATTTAAACGTTATAGGTGCAGGGGATTATATTGTCTTGGATGTGCGTGCTAATGCATTCTTGCACCACATGATTCGTAATCTTGCCGGGTTGTTGATGAAAATTGGCGCTGGTGAAGCACCCCCGGAATGGGCAATGGAGGTGTTAATAGCTAAGGATCGGCGGGTAAGTGCTGCTACGGCAAAGCCTTATGGTTTGTACTTTGTAAATGCCGAATATGACGACTCTTTTGGGTTACCGAAGATGCCAATAGGGCCGCATTTTTTGTCTCCTTGGATGAATCCCCAGACGAATACCTAAAAGAGTCTCTAATAAACCCAGATAGTGCTCCACAAGGTTAGTTTATCTGCTACCATTGAGCCTTGGTTTTTAGCACTTTATCGATAAATAACAGCGACTCATTGTGACTCAACCTCGCGTAAAAATATGTGGCCTTCGCCAAGCAGACGATGCAGTCTTTGCAGCTAGAGCTGGAGCGGATGCTATAGGTTTGGTGTTTTATCCACCAAGCCCTCGGGCTGTCGATATTGCTACTGCCGTGAATATCGCGCGCGCTTTACCTCCTTTTGTATCCTGCGTAGGCCTATTTGTAGACGCTACTGCCGCCGAAATAGACCAAATTCTTTCAAAAGTACCCCTTTCTGTATTACAGTTTCACGGTGAAGAATCTGCGCAATTTTGTGGGCAATTTCAGCTGCCTTGGATTAAAGCGGTGAGAATGCGCCCAAACATCAACTTACATGAACAAAGGCAGTGTTATAGCCAAGCTCAAGGTTTGTTGTTAGATGCGTACAAAGCTGGCGTACCAGGAGGTACGGGTGACCAATTTGATTGGCAGCGTATTCCTGCTGATATTGCTAAGGATGTAGTGTTAGCAGGTGGTATTCATGCCGATAACGTACAACTGGCGATACAACAAGTTAATCCTTGGGCGATTGATGTTAGTGGCGGCGTTGAAAGCCACAAAGGTGTTAAAGATCGTGCTAAAATTGCTGCCTTTATGGGCCAAGCAAAACCCTATTTGTCTTATGTACCCTCACCATCATCAAACCATGTTGAAAATAAAAGGAACCCCTAGTGACTGAAGCAACAACATTGCCAGACGCCGATGGCCCTTATGGTGGACGTTTTGTATCGGAGACCCTGTTCGCCGCCTTAGATGAGCTGCGCGATACCTACGAGCTTTTGTGGCAAAGTCCTGAGTTTCAGGCTGAGTTTGATTTAGACATGGCACACTATGTGGGCCGACCATCCCCTTTGTATCATGCTAAACGTTTGTCAGATACCTATGGCGGCGCGCAAATTTACCTTATCAGCAATGCGTCAATCTATGGATGCAACTGCTTAATAAATTTAATACGTCAATCCGTGACCATAGGTTACGGCGGGAGAAGCTATGAGTAGCTGGTTAGATAAAATTGTACCTGCGGGCATTTTGACCAACCTAGGTAATAAAGACCGACGCAGCAATATTCCCGAAGGCGTATGGAAGAAGTGCCCTAAGTGTGCGGCAGCTTTGTACAAGCCGGAATTGGAAAAGAACTTAGACGTGTGCACAAAATGTGAACATCATATGCGTGTACCTGCTCGTGAGCGCTTGACCATGTTCTTAGATGCTCAGTCAGGTACTGAAATAGCGGCAGAAATAGAACCTGTCGATAAACTAAAATTTAAAGACGTAAAGAAGTATAAGGACCGTTTGTCTGCAGCCCAAAAAGCCACAGCAGAAAAAGATGCGTTAGTCGCTATGAAAGGCACATTGTTGGGCTTAGATGTGGTTGCAGTGGCCTTCGAATTTAACTTCTTAGGTGGGTCCATGGGTGCAGTTGTTGGCGAGCGTTTTGTGCGAGCAGCAAATGTCAGCATGGAACAGGGTATACCTCTAGTGTGTTTCTCTGCTTCAGGAGGCGCACGTATGCAAGAAGCCTTAACGTCTTTGTTTCAGATGGCAAAAACAAGTGCCGCTATAGAAAAGCTAAAGCAACAAGGCGTTCCTTATGTCTCCGTGCTTACAGACCCTGTATACGGTGGTGTGTCTGCTAGTTTAGCGATGCTGGGCGATGTGAACCTTGCGGAGCCTGGAGCTCGCATGGGTTTTGCTGGGCCGCGTGTTATTGAGCAAACGGTACGTGAAACTTTACCTGAAGGCTTTCAAAAGAGTGAGTTTTTGTTAGATCATGGCGCCATTGATATGATTGTTTCTCGTCATGATATGCGCGCTACTGTGGGTCGGTTGTTAAGTGCACTGACTCAAAAGCCTGCGCTTGTTATAGAAGCTTAACCTTTATGTCGCAAACACTATCCTTTGACCAAGCCAGCGATTGGCTGACTTGGTTAGAGCAGCAGCACCCAAGCCATAAAATTGACATGGGCTTAACGCGCATTCGCCATGTGTCTAAGCGGTTACTGAGCGATGCTCCTATCGCTAAACAAGTGATAACAGTAGCAGGTACCAACGGCAAGGGATCTAGTGTTGCTTTTTTAACCTCCATTTTGGAGCAAGCTGGGTTAACCTATGCCAGCCTTACGTCACCGCACTTTGTGCGTTTTAATGAGCGCATTCAGTTTCAGGGCGAACCTGTAGATGACGCTACGTTATGTGCGAGTTTCGAACGAGTAAATAAGGCCCGTTACGATGCTGATGATGGTGTGGCTACCGTGCTTACGTATTTTGAGTTTAATGCCTTACTTGCCTTTGACCTTATGCAACGAGCCAATTTAGATGTTGCGGTACTAGAGATAGGCTTAGGTGGTCGTTTAGATGCTGTGAATCTAATTGATGCTGATGTGGCGATTGTTACTAGTATTTCGGTAGATCATGTAGATTGGCTGGGTGATAATGTAGATGTTATTGGTCGCGAAAAAGCAGGTATCTATAGGGCTAATAAACCTGCCATCGTAGGTGCCTTGGACTGTCCATCGTCCGTAGCTCAATATGCTCACGAAATTAATGCCCAGTGCTTTCAAAATGGTGTTGATTTTAAAGTGAAAAGTGGCACTTGGAGTAATACATCCGGTTTAACTATCGATTTGCCTGAAACTAAACTACCTGCTATGAATATGGCAGCAGTGGTGCAGGCAGTTCACTGTTTAACCTATGACATAAAAGCTTGTGATATCGTCTTAGGGTTAAGTAAGGCGCGTTTAATGGGTCGCTTTCAAAGACTAGAGTGGCAAGGCAAACAACTTATTTTGGACGTTGCACACAATCCACAAGCTGCGCAAAATTTGGCAACTACATTAAGCAACGAAGCCTGCGAAGGTAAAACCATCGCTGTATTGGCTATGTTGGGTGACAAAGACTACCAGCAAGTGATTGCAGCATTAAGTGTAAGCTTTGATCACTGGATGCTTGCAAGCAGCGAAGGTGTAAGAGGCTTGTCCAGTTTAGAGCTTGCCGGTGAAACGGCCAAATGTGGTGTTAATTCAGGCCAAGTAACAACTTATGAAACCCCAGATAACGCCTTTGCTAAAGCCGTAGAAATGGCATCCGAGAAAGATAGAATTATTGTTTTCGGTTCATTTGTGACCGTGGGTGCAGTGCTAGCTATAATCGAATCCTAGGCAGGGTTATTTAAATGAAGGAAAAAGATTAGTGGAGGCAACAGTGAAGCATCGTATCGTAGGTAGTTTAATGCTGTTGAGTTTGGCTGCGATCATATTGCCATTTTGGTTAGATGGCGCAGGCCTAGAACAATATCAATCTACCCAGCAACAACCTCCAATGCCTGAAGTTGAAGTGCTTAGTGTTAAAGAGTCTCTTGGTGTGGCTAATGTCATAGAAAACGTTGACCCAAGTGATCGTAAAGTGATCGAGTTAAGCCCAATTGTAAGTGTAGAAAAGTCACCGGCAGACACTCAAAGTTCAACTCAATCCGTGAAAAAGGCCAAGCCCACACAAAGCGATAGCTTGCTGAACCCGCAAGGCCTCCCTAATGGTTGGGTAGTGCAGCTGGGTAATTTTGGCAACAAGTCCAATGCGACCCGTTTAAAGGATAAGGTCATTAAAGCCGGTTTTGCTGCTTACATGGTCCCCAATGGTGCGCTTTTTAAAGTTCTAGTGGGCCCAGAGCTAAACAGATCTAAAGCCGAAGCTTTACAAGTACAGTTAAAAAGTAAGTTTAAAATGACCGGTATGGTCACCCTATATGAAGTAGAGAAGCCTTAACAGGTAGCCCTACTTAAGTATTTTAATCGGTTGGTTAATCAAGGTCATGTATGGAAAGTCTCAACGTTTTTGACTGGATACTCGTTGCTATTATCGCTGCTTCTAGTGTATTTGGTCTGCTGCGTGGTTTCGTTAAGGAACTGCTGTCCTTGGCGAGCTGGGTGGCAGCATTTTTTGTCGCGCGTTTATTTTCTTTTAAACTGAGTGGCTTTATGGTCGATTGGATCGACCAGCCTCAGTTCCGTCTGATTGCTGCGTTTGCTATTTTGTTCGCCGTCACTTTAGTGGTTGGTGCGCTTATCAATAATGTCTTTTCTCGTTTAGTCTCTGCCACAGGTTTAACCGGTACCGACCGTTTATTTGGTATGGTGTTTGGTATTGTGCGTGGCGGATTGTTGGTCATTGTCATGGTGTCTCTACTATCACTAACGCCGGTAAGTAATGACCTATGGTGGCAAAATTCTTTGATTATTCCTCACTTCATCTTGGTTGATGAGTGGTCCTATAAAATGTCTAGTAGTGCTTCTGGTCTATTAGACCTGTTGCAGCCATCGCTATTGTAGCGTTGTAATGAGGGTTTAAGCATGTGTGGTATCGTTGGTATTGTTGCCAAGTCTTATGTTAACCAGGAAATCTATGATGCCCTGACTTTTTTGCAGCACCGTGGTCAGGATGCTGCTGGAATGGTGACCTGCCATGATGGTCGGTTCTTTTTACGCAAGGATAATGGTTTAGTGCGAGACGTTTTTCGTACTCGTCATATGCGCCGTTTAGTGGGTAATATGGGTATTGGCCATGTGCGTTATCCTACAGCAGGAAGTTCTAGCGCTGCTGAAGCGCAACCTTTCTATGTTAACTCGCCTTATGGCATCGCTTTAGCCCACAACGGTAATTTAACCAATGCTGCAGAGCTTTCTGAAAGCATTTTTAAAGCCGATCTACGGCATATCAACACTAACTCAGACTCTGAAGTACTACTTAACGTATTTGCTCACGAATTGCAGCGTTTGGGCCAGTTAGTGCCCACTGAAGAAGATATCTTCTACGCTGTTCGCCAGGTGCACCGCCGTTGTGTGGGTGGCTATGCTGTTATCGCAATGATTACAGGCATAGGCATTGTCGGTATGCGTGATCCATTTGGTATTCGCCCATTATGCTATGGTAAACGCGAGTCTGAGTTTGGCACTGAATATATGGTCGCTTCTGAAAGTGTTGCTCTGGATGCTGCTGGCTATACCATGGTTCGTGACTTGGCGCCTGGAGAGTGCATATACATCACCGAAGCTGGTCTTGTATTTACTCGTCAGTGTGCAGAAAATCCAGTTTTGTCACCGTGTTTATTTGAATACGTGTATTTGGCCAGGCCAGATTCTGTGATGGATGGTATCTCTGTCTACAAGGCGCGTTTGAAAATGGGTGAGTACCTAGCTGATCAAATTTTACGAGATTGGCCAGATCATGATATCGATGTAGTTATCCCCATTCCTGATACTAGCCGCACTTCTGCTGTTGAGCTTGCTAGTAAGCTTGGAGTGAAGTTACGTGAAGGCTATATTAAAAACCGTTATATTGGCCGCACCTTTATTATGCCTGGTCAAACACAACGCCAAAAGTCAGTGCGGCAAAAGCTAAACCCGATTGAGCTAGAGTTCCGTGGCAAAAATGTTTTGCTGGTGGACGACTCCATTGTCCGTGGTACTACTTCAACGCTGATTATAGAAATGGCACGTGAAATGGGTGCGAAAAAGGTTTACTTTGCTTCCGCAGCGCCCGCTGTGCGCTTTCCTAATGTCTATGGCATCGATATGCCTTCTGTGGACGAGTTAGTCGCGTACGGCCGTACTGATGCAGAAGTAGGAGAATTCATTGGTGCTGATCGTATGATTTATCAAGACCTAAAAGACCTAGTTCGTTCAACCCAAGGTGGCGGTAGTGATATTGCTAACTTTGACTGCTCTGTATTTGACGGACATTATGTAACAGGTGACGTTGATGATGCTTACCTGGCTAATTTGGAAGCCGAGCGAAATGATAATACAATGAACCAAGCCAACGTCATTGATGATGACGTTTCTTTAGCGACTAATATGCAAAGTAAGTTGTAACATGAAAAATCAAAGCCTAAACCAAAGACAGCAACGCCAAAAAGAGCATTTAAAGAAGACTGCGTTAGGCACTCAAGCTATTAGATCGGGCACAATGTCTGGTTTAGAACAAGAGCATAACGATGCTATCTATGTAACGTCTAGTTTTATCTATGGCAGTGCTGAGGAAGCGTCTGAATGTTTTAGTGGCAAAACTGAAGGCAATATATATTCTCGCTTCACTAATCCAACGGTGCGCACTTTTGAACAGCGTATAGCTGCTATGGAAGGTGGTGAAAGGGCTGTTGCTGCAAGTTCTGGTATGGCTGCGCTCACTAGCATCTTTTTGGGTCACTTAAAGCAAGGCGATCATATTGTATCGTCATGTAGTATTTTTGGTTCTATTGTTGGGTTGTTCGACAATGTGCTCGCAAAGCTAGGTATCACCACCACTTACGTGAGCCCTGCGGATAACCATGCCTGGGAAGCAGCTATCCAGCCTAATACCAAAGCATTATTTTTGGAGTCGCCATCTAATCCTCTTGGCGAGGTGGGCGATATTGCTGCGTTAGCTGTGTTAGCTCACAGTCACAATGCTCTGTTAGTGGTTGATAATTGTTTTTGTACACCAGTACTGCAAAACCCATTAGCATTAGGCGCAGATATTGTCATGCACTCTGCGACCAAATACATTGATGGCCAAGGCCGCTGTGTGGGAGGTGTAGCCGTAGGCAGTGAGGCGCATATGGAGCCTGTATTTGGTTTTTTACGCACTGTTGGCACCACCATGAGCCCGTTTAACGCATGGGTATTCATTAATGGCTTAGAAACTCTGTCTTTGCGGATGCAGGCACATTGTGCCAGTGCATTGAAGCTAGCACGTTGGCTGGAAGAACAGCCCCAGGTAGAGCGAGTGTATTACCCTGGTTTGGAAAGCCACCCTCAGCACCAGCTGGCAAAACAACAACAGCGATTTTTTGGTGGCGTAGTTTCTTTTGAAGTGAAAGGTGGCAAGGCTTCTTCATGGCGCTGTATTGATGACACGCAACTGTTGTCGATTACTGGTAATTTTGGTGATGCAAAATCTACCATTACCCATCCTGCAACCACTACCCATAGCAAAATGACGGACGCAGCGCGAGCCTTAGCGGGTATAAAGGATAATTTAATTCGTGTATCTGTGGGTTTAGAAGAATACCAGGATATCCAAGACGATTTGTCTCAGGCGTTATCAAAGCTCTAGTTTATTGATGTTAGATCTTGAGAATAAAAAAAGCCCTTATTTTTAATAAAAAATAGGGGCTTTTTTTTGGCTGAGCCTTAATGCTTTTTAAGCAACTTCTACCGATGGGATAACTTTGTCAGCTGCAGAAGTGTAGTCTGATAATTGGTCAAAGTTCAGGTAGCGGTATACTTCGCCAGCCATAGTGTCTAGCTTAGTTGTATACTCAAAGTATTCGCTAGGAGTAGGTAGCTTGCCGTTTATGCCCGCAACAGCAGCTAGTTCTGCCGATGCTAAAAATACATTTGCGCCAGTACCTAAGCGGTTAGGGAAGTTACGAGTGGATGTAGATACCACAGTGGAAGAGTCTGCAACTCGTGCTTGGTTACCCATACATAATGAGCACCCTGGCATTTCCATACGCGCGCCGGCCTTACCGAATATATTGTAATAACCTTCTTCAGTTAGCTTAGCAGCATCCATTTTGGTAGGTGGAGCGATCCACATACGTGTTGGAATAGGGCCTTTTGCAGCCTCAAGTAACTTTCCTGCAGCACGGAAGTGTCCGATGTTGGTCATGCAAGAACCGATAAATACCTCATCAATCTTTTGGCCTGCAACTGAAGATAAAGTAACAGCATCATCTGGATCATTAGGCGCACATAAAATGGGCTCGGTGATCGTAGATACGTCAATTTCAAGGACTTCGGCGTACTCTGCGTCACTGTCTGCACGCATGAGCTGTGGATCGGCTAGCCATGCTTCCATGGCTAAGATACGTCGAGCAATGGTGCGTTTGTCGCCATAACCTTCAGTGATCATCCACTTAAGCATCACTACGTTAGAGCGTAGGTATTCTGCTACAGAGTTTTCACTCAAAGTGATGGTACAACCTGCGGCCGAACGCTCTGCTGAGGCGTCGGATAGTTCAAAGGCCTGCTCTGCTGTAAGATCTTCTAAACCTTCAATTTCTAAAATCCGGCCAGAGAAAGCGTTGATCTTGCCTGCTTTTTCTACCGTAAGTAGGCCTTGTTGAATGGCGTAGTAAGGAATGGCATGTACTAGGTCACGCAGTGTGATCCCGGGGTTACGTTCGCCTGTAAAGCGCACTAACACTGATTCCGGCATATCTAATGGCATAACGCCTGTAGCGGCGGCAAAGGCTACTAAGCCCGATCCAGCAGGGAAAGAAATGCCTAGGGGGAAACGAGTATGTGAATCGCCACCGGTGCCTACGGTATCTGGCAGTAACATACGGTTAAGCCATGAGTGAATAATGCCATCGCCTGGGCGTAGAGATACACCGCCACGGTTCATGATGAAGTCGGGTAGGGTATGTTGAGTTTGTACGTCTACTGGCTTAGGGTAAGCCGCTGTATGACAAAATGACTGCATAGTTAAGTCTGCAGAGAAACCCAAACATGCAAGGTCTTTTAATTCATCACGGGTCATCGGCCCAGTAGTGTCTTGTGAGCCTACAGTGGTCATTTTTGGCTCGCAGTATGTGCCAGGGCGAATGCCTGTAGTACCACAAGCCTTACCAACCATCTTTTGGGCCAAGGTGTAGCCTTTATTAGACTCTACCGGTGGCTGTGGCACTTGGAAAACATCTGTCGCAGCCATTCCTAATGCAGTACGAGCGCGCTCTGTAAGACCACGGCCGATGATAAGTGGAATACGTCCACCAGCTCGAACTTCATCTAAAATAATGTTGGTTTTTAACTCAAAGCGGCTAAGCTCTGCGCCGGTTTCATGGCTGCGTACTACACCTTCATACGGGTAAACATCAATCACATCACCCATGTGCATGCCAGATACATCCATCTCTATGGGCAGGGCACCAGCGTCTTCCATAGTGTTAAAAAAGATAGGCGCAATTTTAGACCCAAAGCAGAAACCACCTGCTCTTTTGTTGGGTACTGCAGGGATGTCATCACCAAAGAACCACAACACTGAGTTGGTTGCAGATTTACGCGAGGAACCAGTACCTACAACGTCACCCACATAAGCCACAGGAAAGCCTTTGGCTTTAATAGTTTCAATCTGTCTAAGAGGCCCTGTAGTGCCATGATCATCAGGCTTAATTCCATCACGTTCCATCTTGAACATCGAATTAGCGTGTAGTGGTATGTCTGGACGAGTAAAGGCGTCGGGGGCTGGGGAGAGATCGTCAGTATTGGTTTCTCCGGTCACTTTAAATACAGTTAAAGTAATCTTTTCTTCTAGTTTGTCGCGGGAAGTAAACCATTCACCACCAGCCCAAGACTGCATCACTTGCATAGCGAAAGCATTGCCAGCCTTAGCTTTTTCGTCAACGTCATGGAAGGCATCAAACATTAATAACGTATGAGATAGTGCCGTAACTGCAGTGGCGGCTAAGGCGTCATTGTCTAAACAGGCAATCAAAGCTTCAATGTTATAACCACCCAACATAGTGCCTAAAATTTCGGTCGCTTCAACTGGGCTCACAAGGCTAGACGTTACGTCACCAGTGGTGATCGCCGACAAAAAGCTGGCCTTTACGTAGGCTGCTTGATCTACACCTGCTGGTACACGATTACGCAACAAATCCACTAGTGTGGTTTCTTCACCGGTAGGTGGGTTCTTTAGTAGCTCAACAAGATCAGCTGTTTGTTCTGCACTGAGTGGCTCTGGCGGAATGCCTTGGGTGGCTCGCTCGGCAACATGGGTACGGTAAGCTTCTAACATGGTATAGCCTCTAGTGGCTCTGAACCTTATGTGTCGATGGTTCAAGGCGGTGGTCAATGGGAACATCAATAATTGGCGCAAGGGTACCATAATGGCCTAATTATCTCTAGTTTTAAGGCTTGTAGATTAGTCTAATATGGATGTTTAACTTGTTGATATTATTGATAATAATTTCTATAGATACACTGTATCTAGTGGGTATTTTTTTATACTTGGTTAATCAACAGACGGGTAATCCTAGACGCTGTATGTCTGTGTGGGTACAATACGACTCGTTTATAGAATTAGTCTTAGGTTAAGTTTGTGCCACTATCGGAACTAAAGCAGTTTTTAGGGTGTAGAACCCCCAACGAATGGGTGCAAAAGGCGTTACAAGAGCAAGATATTTTACTTATCGATCATGCTCATTGTGAAAAGAAGGCGGCATCAACGGCCATGCAGTTGATGTTTCGTCATCCAACTCGCTCAGATTTGCTGACTAAAATGTCTCGCTTAGCTAAGGAGGAGCTGATTCATTTTGAACAAGTATGTCGAATCATGCGCCAGCGTGGCATCGTTTATGATCACCTAGATGCGTGCCGCTACGTTGGTGCCCTGCGGCAACTAGTGCGTACACATGAACCCGCTAAGTTAATGGATACTCTTATTATAGGCGCTTTTGTTGAAGCGAGGTCTTGTGAGCGGTTTGAGCTATTGATACCGTATTTAGATGACTCTTTGGCTAAGTTTTATTCCTCATTACTAAAATCTGAAGCAAGGCATTATCAAGACTACCTGTCTTTAGCCAAAGATGTGGCTATGGAGCCGGGTGCCGCAGGACTGCAGGATTATCATCAACGTATTGCTATGGTGCGAGACTTGGAAGTACAGCTTATTTGTACAGAAGATTCAATGTTCCGTTTTCATAGCGGTTTGCCCACTAAAGTGGTCTCATTAGGTACTAACAAGGACGTTACACATGAACAATAAAGCCGTGCAGGCTAATGTATTGATGCTACTCGCTGCTGCAATATGGGGTTTTGCTTTCGTTGCCCAGCGTGTAGGCATGGAAACCATGGGACCACATTGGTTCAATAGCTTACGCTTTTTCATAGGTGTAGTGGCTTTAATCCCTGTGGTGATATGGATAGGTAGAAATAAGGCGAAATCGGCTGAGCAACAGCAAGAGCCTAAAGGGTCTACAAAAGCGTTGATTTTTGGTGGCTTGGCGGCTGGTTTACTATTATTTGTAGGGGCTACATTCCAGCAAGTAGGTTTACAGTACACCACAGCAGGTAAAGCAGGCTTTATCACTGGCATGTATATCTTTTTTGTTCCTTTGATCGGACTTTTCTTCCGTATGAAAACGGGCTTAGGTACATGGGTTGGTGCTGTTGTTGCACTATGGGGATTATACCTTTTAAGTATTAACGAAGACTTTACCCTAAGTAAGGGAGACACCTTACAATTGATATGTGCCGTAGCATTTGCAGGCCACGTATTAATGATTGGTTACCTTGCATCACGTATGGATACGGTGAAGCTGTCTTTGATCCAGTTTTTTGTAGCAGGTTTGTTAGCCATGGGCTTAGCTTTGTATAGTGAACAGCTTAGTTGGGCAATGATTACCTCTACCGCTGTGCCATTATTGTTTGCAGGCGTGATGTCTACTGGTATTGCTTATACATTGCAGACTGTTGCTCAGCAGCATGCTCATCCATCTCACGCAGCTATTATCTTAAGTTCGGAAGGTGTTTTTGCTGTTCTAGGTGGCTTTTTGTTGCTTAATGAAGTGCTGCCACCTAAAGGTTTATTGGGTTGTGGTCTAATTCTAGCGGGCATGATGATGTCTCAGCTAATGCCGCGCCTGCGTTTACCTCGCCGTAACAAACCCGCTTAACTGGAAGCTTGTTCATATGCTTAGTCAATTAACGCCAGTATGTCCGCCGCAACTACTTAAACAGGCCCAAGCTTTACCGGCCATGACGACAGCTGTTGTTAATGCGGGTTCTGAACTCGCCTTAGAAAGCGCCAAGTTGGCGTTTGAGGCTGGTATTATTATTCCCGTACTGGTTGGCGATATTGTCGCAATTCATGCTGCAGCGAAAGCAATAGGCTGGTCTATTGATGGATTTGAAGTTATTGCCAGTGATGGCGAAGAAGATGCAGCCGCAAAAGCGGTGCAATGTGTACACCAGGGAGTTGCGCAGTTATTAATGAAAGGTAACTTGCATACGGACGTGCTGATTCGTGCTTTGTTAAGTAAGCAGCATGGATTAAGAACGGGTGAGCGCTTAAGTCACTTATTCCATATGTCTGTGCCAGGTAGTGATCGTATTTTGTGTATTACCGACTCCGTAGTTAATGTATTACCCGACACTAAGACACAGCTTAGCATCCTGCGTGGTGCAACAGATGTAATGCACGCTTTAGGTAATTCAAAGCCGAAAATAGCCTTGCTTTCGGCTACGGAGGTGGAGACTCAAGCGATGCCTTCAAGCCTTATGGCTAAGGAACTCTTAGGGGCTATGTTGGAACGAGATCATCAAGCCGCTGAGGTGTTTGGGCCATTGGCTTTTGACGGCGCAATGTCCCCAGAGGCCGCTACACTAAAGGGTATAGATAACCCTGTCGCGGGTTATGCAGACGTATTATTAGTGCCCAATATTGAAACTGGTAACGCCATATTTAAACAGATGGTGTACTTTAGTGGCGCCACAGCTGCTGGTGTATTGATGGGAGCGAAAGTGCCAGTGATGCTGACTTCCCGAGCAGATCCTCCAGCAGCTAGGTTAGCTTCCGCAGCCCTTGCGGTAATTTATGCCCATCACTTGAGTCAAAAACCTTAAAGGTTTCACGCCTATGTCTTTATGCCTTTAGAAGTATTTTTTGCAGTGCTGCTTGCGGCAGCGTTGCATGCCGGTTGGAATGCCCTAGTTAAAATAAACGCTGAACCCATTATTGCTATGGGTTTAATTATGGCCTGCACTACCATTATAGCCTTAGGTTTTATCCCCTTTGTAGACTTTCCGTCAGCCCAACTGTGGCCTTGGTTACTTGTGACTCTCGTATTTCATTTCGGTTATAAAGTGTTTCTTGTTAAGGCTTATGCTCAGGGTGATTTTGGGCAAGTGTACCCCATTGCCAGGGGCAGTGGCCCCGTGTGGGTCTTGTTAGTTAGTCTGGTGTTTTTGGGAGTGGAATTCACTCAACTTCAAATTATCGCGGTATTATTAATTACCGGTGGTGTGGCAGTTTTGTCGCGTTTTAAGCGGGGTAAGCCGTTAGGCGCGGGCTTTTATTACGCGGTTGGTACTGGATTATGGATTGCTAGCTACACTATAGTGGACGGCTATGCTGTGAGCCAAATTGGTGAACTACATAGTTATGTGGTGTGGATGTTCTTTTTGGACGGGATAGTCGCTACCATTTGGGCATACCGTTATAACCCGCAGGTTTTTATAGCAAGTTTAACTCAGCATTGGTTTGTTGCTATTGGTGGAGGCACTATGTCCATGGCTGCTTTCTGGATCTGTTTATGGGCTATGACCCAAGTTCCCGTGGCCATGGTTGCGGCTTTAAGGGAAACGTCTGTGCTATTTGGCGCTTTACTGAGTACCTACATGTTTAAGGAAATGCTAGGGCGTAGTCGTTGGATTTCAATCGGGTTAATTTGCTCCGGTTTGGTATTGATTAAATTAGCTTAGATTAACTAATCTAAGCTTCCAGCATTTGGCCCATAATTTGAGCCAATTTTTCAATACCAGGCTCAATCAGTTTAGGGTTTATAGACGAATAACCTAAACGGAAGTAATTCAATGGTGGAGTATCACCTAAAAAGTGAATATCACCGGCTTCAATTAAAATTCCGTGATCAGCAGCTTGTGCTTTTAGTGCGTTAGCATCCAGATGTTCTGGGCCTTTAACCCAATAACAAGAACCACCAAAAGTAGGTTGTTCAGCTAACCCAGGCATATGTTTTTGTAGGGCGTCTGCCATAATCTTGTGGCGTTCTTGGTAGGCTTTTACCAAAGTCGCAGACAATGAATCGTAATAACCGCGTGCAATAAACAAACCGATACTACGTTGGTTGTTAGCGGGAGGGTGACGTATCATTAAACGTCGTAAAGACCGCGCTTCGGCGATTAATTCTTTACTAGCTACAAGGTAACCAATACGTAAACCCGGAGCTAACGTCTTAGAAAAACTGCCAATGTATATAACACGGCCATGTTTGTCTAAGCTCTTTAGAGCAGGTGAGGGTGCTTGATGGAAATTAGCTTCACACTCATAGTCATCTTCAATAATAAGAAAATCTTCTTGGCTAGCCATTTCTAACAGTTTGCGACGACGGTCTAAGGGCATGGTAACCGTAGTAGGGTACTGATGACTTGGCGTCACATAAACGCAGTCACATTCTGCAAGACCCTCGTCTACAATAAGCCCTTCTTCATCTACGGGAAGCGCTTTAAGCTTGGATGGGTTAAGGCTAGCAATGTTGCGCATATCCACAAATCCAGGGTCTTCTAAACCCATGGTGGTATTTTTGTCTAGTAAAAGTTGGGCCAGCATATATAGGCCTTGCTGACAGCCTATGGTAATTAAAATCTCTTCAGGGGCGGCCCACACGCCACGGCGGGGAAGAATGCGAGTGTGAATTTGCTCTATAAGCATTGGGTCATCGGCCACAAAGTGATCCGCTGCCCAGCTGCGAATGGCAGGCACACTAACGTTATCGCGACAACATTCGCGCCAGTGGTTTGTAGGAAAAAGATCTGGATCAAATTGACCGTATATGAACGGGTATTGGTAGTTCTGCCAGTCAGCAGGTTTGGTGATGTTGTCTTGCTCGGTTGGATGTAATTTAAAGCGGCCCCGCCAGTCAGGTTTAGTGCCTGAGGTGTGACGTTCGTCCGAGACAGATTCTAGCTGTACATTATGATTTAAGATGTCTGGGTTAACAAAATAGCCACTGCGCTCTCGTGCAATAAGGTAACCGTCATCTAATAAGTGTTCGTAAGCTAGCACTACGGTGTTGCGCGCCACGTTAAGCTGCTTCGCCAATTTTCGGCTAGATGGCAAAGGTGAGTCTAAGGGAATATGGTGATCTAAAATAGCCTTGGCAATCTGCTGGCGCAGTTGCTGCTGTAAGCTGGCATTTAATCCAGCATCCAAGATGAACAGTGGGTGGCTCATGTGGTGGCTCGTTATACTTTTAGTTAACCCAATTCTAAAGTGTGTATAGGTAAAAACCTAATGATTTTTATTAAAAACTGATTTAGGAGAACTTTGGTATCACCCGTTACTTTTAACTGGTTCTAGGACGTGACTTAACTTTACCAGTAAGCTTAGCTACAATTGGGCTTATGCCCTCATATAGTGTCATGGCCCTTGTTTGTATTGGGCCTTTTACAGTTGGAGTTTTAAACCATGAAATACGACGTAAATAGCTACGATACAAAAGATGCCCTAGCCGATGATCGCAATCACGTATGGCACCATATCACCCAGCATAAGTCTTTAGAACAAAACGATCCTTTGATGATTGTTGAAGGTAAAGGCATGCGCGTAATCGATGCTAAAGGCAAAGAATACCTCGATGGTGTATCAGGCGCCGTATGGACTGTAAACGTAGGCTACGGGCGTGAATCTATTGCCAATGCAGTGCGTGATCAATTGATTAAGCTTAACTATTTTGCCAACAGTGCAGGTACCTTACCAGGGGCTTTATTTGCGAAGCACTTGATCGACAAGATGCCAGGCATGAGCCGGGTTTATTATTCTAACTCTGGTTCTGAAGCAAACGAAAAAGCTTACAAAATCGTGCGCCAAATTTCTGCCAAAAAGTATGGTGGCAAAAAGCACAAGATTCTTTACCGCGACCGTGATTATCATGGCACTACCATTACAGCGTTAAGTTCAACTGGCCAGCATGAGCGTAAAAACCAGTATGGACCATTTACCCCAGGGTTTGTAGAGTTCCCACATTGTTCTGCCTACCATGCTGAGAACGGTAGTGATGCCGACTTTGGCATTCAAGCTGCGCGGGCCATGGAAGAGGTCATTCTACGGGAAGGCCCAGACACCGTAGGTGGTGTGATTATAGAACCTATCACTGCCGGTGGTGGTGTTATTGTTCCGCCACAGGGTTATTTTGAAGAAATTCGCCGCATCTGTGACAAGCATGATGTGTTGTTAATTATGGACGAAGTAGTATGCGGTTTAGGTCGCACTGGCACTTGGTTTGGTTATCAGCATTTTAATATTGTGCCAGACATTGTGACTATGGCTAAAGGTGTAGCCAGTGGTTATGCAGCTATTTCCTGCACAGTAACTACAGAAGCTGTGTTTGATACCTTTAAAACTGATGCCTCCGATCCGATGGATTACTTCCGCGATATATCAACCTTTGGTGGTTGCACCGCTGGCCCTGCTGCCGCGCTAGAAAATATGCGCATTATTGAAGATGAGAATTTATTACACAATGTTGTGGTCATGGGAGACTACTTAAGTCAGCGCTTAAACGGCCTTAAGGATAAACACCCAATTATTGGTGATGTTCGTGGCAAGGGTCTATTCCAAGGCATCGAATTAGTAGAAGATCGTGACACTCGTGAGCCGGTACATGAAAGCGTAGCAATTGCTATTGCTGGAGACTGCATGGCGAATGGTGTCATCATCGGCCGTACTAACCGAAGCTTCACTAAGTACAACAACACTTTGTGCTTGAGCCCTGCGTTAATTACTACTCGATCTGAATTAGATGAGATAGTAGATGCTATTGATGCAGCAATCACTCGCATTACAGCCTAGCTTCTAAACACAGTTAAATCACTTAAAAAGCCCAGGCACGCAACTTTTGGTTAGCGTGTCTGGGCTTTTTTGTGTGTGGGTGTTAGTTTTTTATTAGACTGTGCTATGTGATAATCTTGGTGAATATTATTTTGATTATTTGTAATAGGACGACCTTTATATTAGAATAATTAAATATATAAATACTAAAACTCAACACATCATCAGGACAAGCCAACCATGGACATTACCAAAGTAAGTGATACTTTTGCCGTAGCGCCACAAATTTTAGAAACCGACATGCCTATAATCAAAGCTCAAGGCATCACAACAATTATTAATAATCGTCCTGATGGTGAAGAAGGTCACCCATCAAACAATGCAAAGCTGCAGGCTGCAGCCGAGGCATTAGGTTTGAAGTATCACTTTATCCCCGTTATTGGCATGAACTTTCCCCAACAGGCTGTCTCTCAGATGGCAGAAGTTGTCCAGCAGTCTACTGGCAAAGTGTTGGCATTTTGTCGTACGGGTAACCGGTCCATTAATATGTGGGCTAGGGCGAACCAGTCTGCTAACACTGGTGTTGATGTGACTGCATTAGTAGCAAACACCCGCTTTAAGTTGGTGTAGCCAATTAAAGTAGCTGATATAGTTACTTATAATTAAAAGTTATAAAAATATCGTTTTATATTCCATTACAATTGGATTAGTGAGTGCTATAGTGAATTTGTTGGATCCAAAAGCGAAATTATCTTGGGTCCAGTAAGTGAATCATTTTTCTATAGGAGGTCGTTATGGCCATTGCACACGCTCATCCAGGAACAGATTATTTATCTGTAACCCATGAATCCTCTTTCGCCGTTAACGCTTATGGCGAAACACGTAAAGCTAAGCCGGTACGAATGGTGCAAAAACCAGTGACACCAAACTGTATAGAAATCACTCCAGTATTTGTTGGTATTGCAGGTTAATTATTTCCAGTTTTAGTTCGCCAGTTATTCCCTTTAAAAAGGCTGCTTATCGCAGCTTTTTTTTGCGTCATTTTTTTAGGGGGTGGGTCAGTTTCATATTTAGGGCCAGTGACAGAGAAGTAATGATAGTTGGCCCTATGGTCAAATAAAGGTTGGCTGTTGGACAAAAGTGTTACATCCTATATGCTTTATGGAATTAACCTCATAAGCATCTTTTCCTATGACTCAAAGCAAAGACCTGCCCCAGTTTGAAGATCACTCGAAACAAGAACATCGCTACACCACCTGCTATATGTGTGCTTGTAGGTGTGGTATCAAGGTTACCTTAGAAGACGAAAAAATCCGCTTTGTACAAGGTAACCCAGATCACCCTGTGAACAAAGGAGTGCTTTGTGCCAAGGGTAACTCTGCCATTATGAAGCAGCTTTCGCCCGCTAAACTTACTCAGCCTTTACTACGCAAGCCAGGCACAGAGCGCGGAGCCGGTGAGTTTGAACCTATTTCATGGGATGCAGCCTTAGACATGCTTACGGCACGGTTGGCCAATATTCGAGCCACAGACCCTAAGAAGCTAGCCTACTTTACAGGCCGAGACCAAATGCAGGCGCTTACAGGATTATGGGCCACTCAATTCGGTACCATTAACTGGGCTGCCCACGGTGGTTTTTGTTCCGTGAATATGGCCGCTGCGGGTTTGTATACTATGGGGCACTCTTTTTGGGAATTTGGTGACCCAGATTGGGAGAATACCAAATACTTTATGATGTGGGGCGTAGCTGAAGATCACGCATCCAACCCTATTAAGATCGGTTTAAAGCGCATTAAAGAACGTGGAGCCAAGTTTGTAGCAGTGAATCCAGTACGCACGGGCTATCAAGCCATTGCTGATGAGTGGATTGCAATCACCCCAGGCACAGACGGTATGTTCGCCCTGTCTATGATGCAAGTGCTATTAAGGGAAGGCTTAATAGACGATGAATTTTTAATTCGCTATACCAATGGGCCTCAATTAGTTATCAACAATCCTGGCAAGCAGGGTGACGGCTTGTTATTGCGTGACGCAGAAGGCAACCCTCAAGTGTGGGATCAGCATACTAATGCGCTTCAATCGGCCCTAAGTCCAGATGTAGCACCGGCTTTATTCGGTGAGTATGAAGCGTCTTGTGGTACTCCCGTAAGGACCGCGTTTAGTATTTTAATGGAAAAATACATGGCGCCTGAATACGCGCCCGAAGCTGCCGCAAAAGTATGCGGGGTTCCAGCAGAGAGTATTGAACGCATTGCCTTAGAAATGGCTCACGTGGCCTTTAAAGAAACCATTACCATAGACACACAATGGACCGACTGGGCAGGACGTAAGCAAACCCAGTTTATTGGCCGCCCTGTATCTATGCACGCTATGCGTGGTATTTCTGCACACTCTAACGGTTTCCAAACGTGTCGTGCTATACATTTACTCCAGGTTGTTTTAGGTACTATTGACTGCCCAGGTGGTCATTTAGCTAAACCGCCATTCCCTAAGCACATCGTGCCGCATATTAAACCTGCTAAAGGCAATGCACCTAATACGCCTCTAGAATCTGCACCTTTGGGTTTTCCTACTCAACCAGAAGACTTGGTGATTGATGAAAACGGTAAGCCTAGGCGTATCGACAAAGCCTACTCTTGGGATGCGCCCATTGCTAACCATGGCTTAATGCATATGGTGATCAGTAATGCCGTGGCGGGAGACCCGTACACTATAGACACATTGATGTTGTTCATGGCCAATATGGCGTGGAACTCCAGCATGAACACGTCACAAACGATGGACATGCTCAGGGCCAAAGACGACAACGGTGAGTATAAAATTCCGTTTATCGTGACCTGTGATGCCTTCCATTCGGAAACGGTCAATTTCTCTGATCTGGTATTGCCAGACACGACCTTTCTTGAGCGTTACGACACTATTTCTATGTTGGATCGACCTATTTCGGAAGTAGATGCTGCGTGTGATTCCATTCGTCAACCTATTCTTGCTGTAGACCGTGATGTACGAAGCTGGCAAGAAGTGATGGTGGAGTTAGCAGGTAGGTTGAAGTTCCCCGCCTTTACCAACGAACAAGGCGAGCCTAAGTATGAAGATTATAAAGATTTTATCGTTAATTTCGAACGTGCCCCTGGCATTGGTTTCTTGGCCGGCTGGCGTGGTAAAAATGGTGAAAAATCACTACGCGGCGAACCTAACCCTAATCAGTGGCAAGCTTATATAGACAATCAATGCTTCTTTAAATTTGAGCTTAAACCTAATCAGCGTTATATGCGCCACGCTAACAGAGATTATATGGAGTTAGCCAAGGAAGTAGGCTGGGTAGGCAGTACGGATCAGATCGTTATTGAGATCTATTCTGAAACCCTACAAAAATTCCGTTTGGCGGGACAAGGTTTGTATGATGGGCCACAACCTACAGAAGAACACCAAAAAGAGCGGCTTAAAACCTATTTTGACCCACTACCGTTCTACTATGCTCCGTTAGAGCAGCAACGAACAGATGCGCAAGAATATCCTTTTTATGCCGTTACCCAGCGTCCTATGTTTATGTATCACTCATGGGATTCACAGAATGCTTGGTTACGCCAAATCATGTCTCAGAACTACCTCTATATGCATCGCAGTAAAGGTGAAGCATTAGGCATTAAAGACTTTGGTTGGGCTTGGGTAGAGTCCCATAACGGTAAAATCCGTACCCAAGTTAAACTGATGGAAGGGGTTAATCCTGAAACCGTGTGGACTTGGAACGCCATAGGCAAGAAGCAGGGCTCATGGGGCTTAAGTGATGACGCAAACGAGTCTCAGCAAGGCTTTTTGATGAACCACCTGATTAATGAGTTACTACCTGGGGAGGCCGAAGCCGGTGGTCATCGTATGACTAACTCAGACCCTATTACGGGCCAAGCGGCCTGGTATGACCTAAGAGTGAAGATTACCCCTGTAAGTGACAAGGATGATGACTTGGCGGGTACAAACCTCTCATGGCCACGATTTGACAAGGTGAAGCCAGTACCCAATTTTACTCCTGCAAGCAAGATAAGCAGATATAGTAGTCATCCTAATATAAATATTAGCCGTGGCTGGCGTGATATTTTTAGCCGAGGTGCAAAATGAAATTAGGCTTAGTGGTTGATTTAGACACTTGTGTTGGCTGCCATGCTTGCGCAACCGCCTGTAAACAGTGGAATACCTCGGGTACTATTGGCCCTTTAAGTGATGAGCGACCACATGGTAAAGACCCCAGTGGTAGTTGGCTTAACCGTATACATTCTTACGAAGTAGGCGACAGCCCTCATAGTAAGACGGTAAATATTCCGATGTCTTGTATGCACTGTGAAACGGCTGACTGTGTCACGGTGTGCCCTACGGGTGCTTCTTACAAGCGTGAAGAAGACGGCATCGTACTGATCGACCAAGATAAGTGCATGGGTTGTAATCTTTGTTCTTGGGCCTGTCCTTATGGAGCCCGTGAGCTAGACACCGATTCTGGCACCATGAAAAAGTGCACCTTGTGTGTGGATCGTATTTACGACGAGCAATTGCCAGAGGCTGAACGTCAGCCAGCTTGCGTATTAACCTGCCCAACGTCTTCTCGAGTGTTCGGAGACTTTGATGACCCAGATTCGCAAGTTTCAAGATTAACCAGAGAGCGTGCGGGCCAACAGTTGATGCCAGAACTTGGTTACAACCCAGTAAATACGTATTTGCCTCCAAGAAACCCTAAGCAACAAGACAGTATTGCGGTGTCGCCCATGAATGGTGTTAGACAATTGGTCAATCGAATCATTAACCGTTAATTATTACACCACTTTTAGGTATTTATTATGCATCCGGCCTTTTCAGTTCTTATTTTTACCGTGACCTCTGGTGCTGGCTATGGTTTGCTAGCGTGGTTGGGAGCGGGGCAATTGTTGGGCTATACCCAGGCCTATATGGTGGGTCAGCAAGTGACTCTTGGTGTCATTGCGATGGTTTTGGTGAGTATTGGTTTGGCTTCGTCTACCTTGCATTTAGCTAACCCCAAAAATGCATGGCGATCATTTAGCCGTTTTCGCACTTCATGGTTATCTCGTGAAATGGTATTCGCTATTTTGCTTTATCCTGTGGCTGCGCTTTATGCGGCAGCTATATTTTGGCAATGGTCTAGTATTAGCATTTTGGCTGGGCTAAGTATTTTATTAGCACTAGTCACCCTATTTACCACTAGCATGATCTATGCAAGCTTGAAAACCATCCGTCAGTGGAACACACCTATGGTGCCAGCGTTATTCATGGCGTATGCGCTAATGAGTGGAGGCTTGTTGTTTTTGGCCGTAAACAGTTTTTTTGGTGCTCTAAATCCCCAGTTGTTTGCCGTCGTGATGGGCTTGGTGGTCATTACCTTAGCGCTTAAGCTAGTGTATTTTTTCTGGCAAGGTAAGCCTCACGGTGCCACTATTCAAACAGCCACAGGCTTTTCTCAAGCGAGTGTTCGGTTATTGGATGCAGGGCATAGTGCGCCAACCTTCTTAAATCGTGAATTTGGTTACCAAGTAGCTGCAGATTTGCTTCTCCGCTTACGTATAGTGATGACGTTAGTCACCTTTATAGTGCCGTTAGGACTTATTTATTGGGTTTCTGAAGGTGCTGGCAGGACAGAAATTTTAGCTGTTGCATGGTTGGCTATGATGGCCGGGTTGTTATTGGAACGTTGGTTATTCTTTGCTGAAGCTCGGCATGTTGTGCGCCTTTATCAAGGAGAGCAACGTACTTAAATGGATAGCATAAGCCTAGATTGGTTTTACCTACCACTTTCTACCCCACAACTCGCTTATCTCCTTAGTATCGTCTTTATAGCCGGTGTAGTTAGGGGCTTAGCGGGTTTTGGTTTTTCTGCCTTATGCTTTTTCGCCTTAGCACCCATTTTTAGTGCTCAAACCATTGTGCCTCTTATGTTTGCGATGGAGGCAATGGCCAGTTTGCATCTATTACCTAAAGTGTGGCGTCAAATCCCATGGCGTTGGGTGATTATTCTATGCTTAGGTAGCATGATTGGCACGCCTTTAGGTGTGATTGCATTACAGTATTGGCAATCGGATTTGGTGCGTGGTTTAGCGGGCGGTGGTGTATTGATCGCTTGTGTTGCTTTATGGCGCCAGTGGCATTTTAATGCTGCTCAATCTCTTGTTTGGTTGATAATGGCAGGCATGATTTCTGGCTTTGTGAATGGCCTTGCAAGTATTGGCGGGTTAGTTGTAGCTGTGTATATGATGTCTTCAAATATGCCTCTTATCGCTATGCGTGCTGGGCTTATTTTGTTCTTCTTGATAGTTGATATATATGGTTTGTTCTGGCTTAACGGGCACGATCTAGTGTCTCCTAATTTACCTAGTTTGTTGTTAGTCATGATGCCTGTCTTGCTGGTAGGCAATCAAATTGGTTACCTACTATTTGATCGGATAGATGCAGGCCTTATGCGTAAGTTCACCTTAGTCTTGTTATCTAGCCTTGCCACCATCGCCTTGGTTAGCGCTTTAAGCTAGTACTTGGCCATATAACATAGAGCATGCGGTAAACCCGTCATGGGTTAGACCATAGGTGCTTTGGCATAGGGTAGGTGGCCCGACTTTACCCAGATCTTTGCACCATTTTCGCCGACTATGGTGGTAATGGTCACTTCGCTTGGGCAGCGTAACCAAGAACCTTGGCGCAGTGCATCGCCACTTTCTGTTAAGGTGCCACTGAGCACCAGCATCTCTACACCTCCATTGGCATCTAGTACTAACTTTGCACCCGCCTCAGCCTCTATGTACTTTACAGTTTCACGGGTGTCCTGCTGCAGAACTGCAGTCTTTATACCACCCTGTGTTGTGCCCACAACCTTAGGCATAGCCAAATTAAATTGGTTTCGGTCCTGCATATCAAACTGCCATAGTTTAACGAAGATGATACAGCCCTGGTCGGACCTGGGGGTGTGGCTCGTGGTGGGTGGGTTACGGACATAGGTGCCAGCAGGGTAGTCACCATGCTCGTCTTGGAAGATGCCATCAAGAACAATGAATTCCTCTCCACCAGTGTGGGAGTGCTTCGAAAAGTGGCTGTTAGGTGCATAGCGTACGATCGTTGTTGCCCGCGCCACCTCATCTCCGATGCGATCTAGCATACGCCGCTCGACCCCAGGCATAGGAGAGGCCAGCCAAGGTTCATTATCAGAATGGATTAGCACACGTTGATTAAAGTTTGCGTTTATTTGCATGCCTTCTCCATTAATATAACACTTGAACTTCCTAGACTTGATAGGGACGCTAACGGTCATTGTACGACAAAAAAAGGGTAGTCCATTACGGAGCACCCTTTTTATTAAACTGCGGACCAAGTTAAACCCTAGCCTTTGCCACGCCACGGAATAGTACGCTTAATGACTGAACGCATGATTAGGTCGAACATTAGGCCAAGCACACCAAGGATGATAATTGTCACCCAGATGACTTCGTAGTCTGACTGCTTACGTGCTACGTTCTCAACAAAACCTATACCAGTAGTACCTGCTAGCATTTCTGCTGCTACTAAGGTGCCCCAACATACGCCGATGGCAATACGGATACCGGTGAGGATCTCTGGTAATGAGTTTGGAAAGATCACTCGTCGTAAGATCTGGCGATGGCTAGCACCTAACGAGTGAGCCGCGTGAATTTTAGACAGTTGCGTTCCGGTGGCACCTGTACGAGCGGAGATCACCATAATGGCGAAGGCTACCATAAACAATAGGAAGATCTTACCGTCATCTTGAATGCCAAAAATGGTTAAGATTAATGGTGCCCAGGCTAACGGTGGAACAGGGCGATATAGCTCTATCATCGGATCAAAGAAGCCTTTTGCAAAGCGACTTAAACCCATGAATAACCCAAGCGGTACACCCAAAACAATGCCAAAGAATAAGCCAATAACTACACGAACAATGGAATCCCACATATGGCCCATAGGCACAGGGATAGAAAAGGAGTCGTAGTTTCCAGTTACAAAGTCCTGTACGTGCGATTTAAAGTTACTATCGATACCGCCGTCTTGGTTGTGGCGTGGATATTCTCCTGGCATTAAGTCGGCAATCCAGTCTGGGAATAGGAAGGCAATCAATCCACCCACAGGTTGCCAGCGGTACCACAATAGAGGTACATCTTTAAAACCGATGTCGGGATTGGCGATACGTGCCAGAGTACCTAGGGTGTCTGAAGGTTTAGGTAACCAACGTCCTGAGCCTTGTTCACTACAGGCACTGTTACCCGCCATGATTCGACCACCTGGCATCATCCAAGTATCAAACGTCTTGAGGCTACCTTGTTGGGATACATGGGCTTGATCAAAGGACACTAAGGAGGATTGAATACCATTTAAACTGTTGGGTGGGAAGATTGCACCATCATCAATGCGCTTAAGCATCTTGTTAAGCTGGCGGTATAGCTTGGTGCGGACATCCTGTTCTGCCATAGACAAGTTTAAGTTGGCTTTAGCGTTGGCTTGAGCGGCTTTAATACGCGACTTAATATCAGCAACTTGGGCCAACAAGTGAGGGTTGGTATTACGTAACTTCACAAAGTCTTTAGCAACTATTCCTATTTCAGCAGCAACGGCTGCATAACGGTATCCAAGAGGCGTAGCTGGTAGCACAGGGATTTCTTTGCCAGTATCACCCCATCCAGGCTGGGCGTTAGCTGCTGCTTGCTGAACGGCGTTGGGTTGCCCTGGATATGCAGGGTCATTAAAGTTAGCCGTTAGGCTGTCAATACGTGAAGCGATCGCTTGAAATTCTACAGTTAAGTTAGGCTTGATATAGGCTGGGTTAGCTTGGTCAACCAAAGCGCTGGTTAGGCGAGTCAATATGGCGGCTACTTCTACCTCTGCAGAGTGCTGTAAGGCAAGCGTTTGCAAACTGATGTTAATACGCTCTAGTTGAGCGCTATCTCTTGCAATAAGGTCTGTGCCACGCAAATTTGGTTTATCAAGGGGGAAGAGGGCGCGCATGGGTTTAATCGCACTTTCTACCTTAGCTACTTGGCACAATTCGTTGGCCGCTTTAGGGTTATATGCCCGTGCTGCGTCCCATGAAAAGTAAAACCAAATAAGCATAACAAAAGACATGCCCGTAACAATCCAATACCAGCCACCCAGGGCTTTAGCAGGGTTACCGAACACCAGGTCTGTGCGTTCGGTGGCCATCACACGGCGGCCTTTGATGACAGATAATGCAAGGGAAATAATTAAGCCAACAATAAGGAAAGCAACAATGGTGTTGCGTTGTTCAAATAGGAAGTCGCTCATTATAAAGACCCTCCGCCCATAATTTCTTCTTCCATATCCCAAATCATAGAAAGAATTTCTTCGCGGGTTTCGCTGAAGTGTTGTGTCTTTTTGATGTCTCGTGGGTCTTGAGTTAAACCCATTTCTGCAAATGGTAAACGGTATTCCTTATGTAACCGTCCTGGGCGTGGCGCCATTACAAATAGGCGCTCGCCTAACATCAGAGCTTCTTCTACGGAATGGGTGATGATCATGATGGTTTTGCCGGTTTCTTTCCAGATTTTTAATATCAGCGACTGCATTTTTTCGCGAGTAAGGGCGTCTAGAGCGCCTAAAGGCTCATCCATTAGGATGAGGTCTGGATCGTTAATTAAACAACGAGCCAAGGCAATACGCTGTTGCATACCACCAGAAAGTTGGTAAGTAGGGGTGTCGCCAAAGCCAGCTAGGCCGACAATTTCTAACCATTCGTCTACTTTTTTTGCGGTTTCTACTGGGTCTGCACCTTTCATGCGTAACCCAAAATCTACGTTTTCTGCCACAGTAAGCCATTCAAACAAGGCACCTTGCTGAAATACCATTCCTCTATCTACGCCAGGAGCAAGTATCTCGTTGTCGCCTAGTTTGACAGAGCCGCTGGTAGGGTTAAGAAATCCCGCGATGATGTTGAGTAGTGTGGTTTTTCCGCAGCCAGATGGGCCTAAAACGGACAACAGCTCGCCTTCTTTAAGGTTAAAACTTACATCTTTTAAGGCATGAACAACTAACCCTGAAGGGGTAGTGAACTTCATATTTAAGTTGTCTGAAACTAGGTCACTCATAATGGGTAACTCTTTAGGTATGGCTAGTGGACTAGCTAGTGAGAACAGTATTGCCACGCTCCTCGCAATGACCAAGTGCTACTGTCATTGCGAGGAGCGTAGGGGCGCGGCAACCCAAAGGCTGTCGCGAGATACAAGATTATCTTAGTCTAGGAAAGACGTATCGATAGTAACGTTGTAGTCAGATAGAGCTGGTGCATCGCTGGTTGCGAACATGTTACCCATAAAGGCCACCATGTTACGGGCGATGCCGTCTTTACCAAAGTAGTCACGCTTCTGCTCAGCTACTGTTGGGAAGCTAAAGCCAGCCATCTGTGAAGCAGTTGCATCTTCAGTCATGCCAGCGTCCTTAGCGATAACGCTAAGCTTAGACTGGTCTGCAGCCCATGCAGCGTTAGCTTCACTAGTCACTTCAACGAAGGTGCGAACTAGATCTGGATGCTCTTGAGCAAAGCTCTGAGTTACAGAAATGATGTCGAAGCTGCTGATGCCAGCGCCGGCTTTTTCTGCAGAGGTAAGCATTGGTGAGCCTACTTCTTTCATCTTCGCTAGGGAGTTAGAACCGTAACCACAAGCCATTACAACTGCGCCATCGGCTAAAGATACAGCAGCGTCTGCTGGCTCTTGGTCAACGATGGTTAGTTGAGAGATATCCACACCTACGTGAGCCATGGTCATACGGAAACCAAAGTCAGCCATAGTGTTTAAAGGCACTGCAACCGCCTGACCTTCAAGTTCTGAGGCGTTGTCTTTAGTAATGCCTGAGTCACTGCGCACGATACAGTCATCGGCAGCACCGTAAGCTACGGCGATAGCAATCATCTTGATAGGCGCGTTTGCGTTAACAGCGTTGGCGAAAGGTGTAAGACCTTGTGAGTAGGAGATATCAATATCGCCTGAAAGCATAGCTTCAGTCATGCCTACGCCAGAACCAAAGTTAGTCCAGTTAACGGTTTCGCCCATGGCGTCGTCGTATGCTTTTTCTACCTTGGCGATTTGGTTTGGTGTGGCCCACTCTAAAAAGTACGCTACGTTAACTGCGGCAACTGCGTTGCCAGCTAGTGCAAGTGCAATGGCGGCAGTTGATGTTTTTAATAAAGTATTCATATCCCTGTTCCTTGTGTGGTCCTAACGCCGTGCGGCATTGAACCGTTATTGTATTTATTGGTGCAGATCTTAGATCTGGCACAAAGGTTCGGCAAGCTGGGTACGTCAGTAGTGGCTGATTGTTTACCCAACGGTGGGGATAGTAGAGCGGATGTAGTTGTCTGAAATAGAACCAAACATTTTTTCATCTAGGGCCAAATGAAAAGTGAGGGGTAAAAATGAATAAAAACAAAGGTAAAAGGTTAAATAGATTCTCGAATAAGGTGCCAGGCTTCGCCCTGTGGCCAGCTTAAGTAATCAAAATGACCACCCCAGTCGCCTAAGACAATACGTTCTCCATCATCTAAGTGATGAACTTGTGGTCGATGAGTGTGCCCATGGATGAGCAACTTTACTTGATGCTGATCCATAACTTGGGTCACAGCATGGTGGTTTACATCCATAATCTCAGTAGACTTCATAGCCGTAATAGCTTGGCTTTGTTGTCGATAGTCTGTGGCTTGTTGCATGCGTAAAGCAGGAGTCATGGCTAGAAATTCATTTTGCCATTTAGAGTCTCTTACGAGAGAGCGGAAGTCCTGATAGTCACTGTCGTCAGTGCATAAGGTGTCGCCATGCATGAGTAAAACGCTTTGGCCGTCAAAAGTGATTACAGTAGGATCAAGTAAAATTTGTACACCGGTAGCCTGACTAAACTCGTGACCTATTAAGAAGTCCCGATTGCCAGCCATAAAAAACACTTGAGTGCCATTAAGGGTAAGTTGTTTAAAACAGGCAATAATGTCTGCATAAGTTATTATGCCTACATCATCACCTATCCAAGCTTCAAACAGGTCGCCTAATATATACAGTTCATCATCAGCGTTAACGCGCTGCTGACAAAAATCAATCAATGCACGACTATGCTCCGGACGAGCCGGGTGCAGGTGTATGTCGGCAATGAATAGGCGACGCAAGTCTTTAGCCTTCTATCATCGTTGCAGAGTCGATAACCACTGGATCTGCTGGAACATCCTGGTGGCCAGACTTAGATGTGGTAGACACCTTTTTAATTACGTTAACTACGTCCATGCCATCCACTACTTTACCAAATACAGCATAGCCCCAGCCTTGGGAGTTTTTGCCTGAGTGGTTAAGAAAAGCGTTGTCACCAACGTTAATAAAGAACTGTGCAGATGCAGAGTGTGGATCCATAGTGCGAGCCATCGCCAGGGTGCCTTCATCATTTGTAAGGCCGTTGTCTGCTTCGTTTTCGATATTGGCACGAGTTTCTTTTTGATCCATGCTCACGTCAAAACCGCCGCCTTGCACCATAAAGCCGTCGATAACGCGGTGAAAAATCACACCGTCGTAAAAGCCGTCGCGTACGTATTGTTCAAAGTTAGCAGCTGTAATAGGTGCTTTTTCATAGTTAAGTTCAATGGTGATGTCACCAAAGTTGGTGTGCATTAATACATTTGACATGCGGCAGCCTTAGGAAGTGGTTGTTAATGAAGAGGGGGTATTATGAAGCCCGCAGCCTATGGATGCAATCGCTGGGGCCAGTTTGACGTTGAAATTCTCACGAATTTAGCTAGCAAGGCGGGCTGCAAAAGACATATAATTATTGGTTTTTCAGGGCAAGACTCAAGGAGACCCATTCGTGGCCGAAAAAACCGTCGTACAGGCATCAAACTTTGTTCGTAATATCATCGCTAAAGATGTTAGAAAGGGCAACTATGATGGCCAAGTCGTGACTCGTTTTCCACCAGAACCTAATGGTTATTTACACGTGGGTCACGCCACTTCGATTTGTTTGAATTTTGGCATGGCGCAAGAGTTTGAGGGGCAGTGCAATTTACGTTTTGACGACACTAACCCAGAAAAAGAAAGTGACGAATACATTCAGTCCATCAAACGAGACGTAGAGTGGTTAGGGTTTGATTGGGGCAAAGAAGAGTTTTATGCATCTGACTACTTTGAACAGTTGCATACTTTTGCGGTTGAGCTAATCAACACAGGTTTGGCTTATGTATGTGACTTAAGTCCAGAGCAAGCGCGGGAATACCGTGGCAACCTTACTCAAGTAGGCAAGGACAGTCCTCACCGTAACCGCAGTATTGAAGAAAATTTAGACCTATTTGCCCGCATGCGTGCAGGCGAGTTTGCTGATGGCGATCGGGTATTGCGTGCCAAGATTGATAATCAATCACCTAATATGAATATGCGTGATCCAATTATCTATCGTATTCGACATATCGAGCACCACCAGACAGGCAATAAATGGTGTATTTATCCTATGTACGATTTTACCCATGGGTTATCTGACGCATTGGAACAAGTGACTCATTCTATTTGTACTTTAGAATTTGAAGACCACAGGCCCTTATATGACTGGTTTATTGATCATGTTACTTTGCCCAGTGGGCCTCGCCGCCCACGGCAGTACGAGTTTGCTCGTTTAGAACTTAATTACACGATTACCAGTAAGCGCAAGCTCAAGCAGTTGGTAGACAGCCACACGGTTACAGCGTGGGATGATCCGCGCATGCCAACAATCTCAGGCATGCGTCGACGGGGTTATACGCCAGAATCATTACGTAATTTCTGTGCTGCAACCCCCGTAGCTCGCAGTAAGGGTATTACAGATTTTGGGCGCTTAGAATCTAGCGTTCGCGATGATCTGGATTCAACTGTATCTCGGGCCATGTGTGTACTTAATCCGCTAAAGGTAACGATTTCTAACTGGGCCGAAGACAACATAGAAACCTTGGTAGTACCAAAGCATCCTAAAGACGACACCATGGGTGAACGGGAGCTCGTGATGTCTAAGTATATGTATATTGATCAAGCTGACTTTGCAGAGCATCCAGAAGGCAAATGGAAGCGCTTGGCTCCAGAGCAGTCGGTGCGTTTGCGTGGCGGTTATATCATTACCTGCGAAGAAGTAGTCAAGGATGCCGCTGGTGAAGTGATTGAGCTAGTGTGTCGTTATGATGAAAACACCTTAGGCAAAAAACCAGAAGGCTATAAGGTGAATGGCGTAGTTCATTGGGTGAGTGCTAGTCATCACCAATTGGTTAACGTACGTTTATATGATCGCCTGTTCAGCCATGCGAACCCAGATGGTGACAAGGACGTTGACTTCATGACCTATGTGAATCCAGACAACCTGCGGTTAATTGAAGGTGCTATGGCCGAGCCTTCTTTAGCATCAGCAGTTGATGGCGAACGTTTTCAGTTTGAGCGTGAGGGTTATTTCTGTGTTGATAAAGACTCCACAACAGATCGCTTAGTATTCAATCGCACAGTCACTTTACGTGACTCTTGGGCCAAGAAGGGCTAACGGAAAAGTTAATTATGTTGCAGCTTCACAATACTTTAAGTAATAGTAAAGTCCCGTTTACGCCCATTGAGGAAGGTAAAATACGCCTGTACGTTTGTGGTATGACTGTTTATGACTATTGCCATATTGGTCACGCTCGCGTGATGGTGTCATTTGACGTCATTACTCGTTACTTAAGGCATGCAGGATACCAAGTTGAATACGTGCGCAACATTACCGACGTTGATGACAAAATAATTAAGCGTGCAGCAGAAAACGGCGAGTCTTGCGATCAGCTAACCAACCGGTTTATTGACGCTATGCATGAAGATGAGCGTGCTCTTAGCGTATTGCCGCCTAGCCAAGAACCCCGTGCCACAGGTCACATACCCGCCATTATCGACATGGTGCAAACGCTTATTGCTAAGAACTACGCTTATGCAGCAAGCAACGGTGACGTTTATTATCGTGTTGATAAGTTTGAATCCTATGGCGCGCTGACCAATCGTAAACTTGAAGACATGCGAGCGGGCGCTCGGGTTGATATCAACGACGTTAAAGAAAATCCATTTGATTTTGTTTTGTGGAAAGCTGCAAAAGCAGGCGAAGTCTCTTGGTCTTCGCCCTGGGGAGAAGGGCGTCCTGGCTGGCACATTGAATGTTCGGCCATGACTAAATGCTGCTTAGGTAACCACTTTGATATTCATGGTGGTGGCCCAGACTTGCCTTTTCCTCACCATGAAAACGAAATAGCTCAATCTGAAGCCGCTAATGGCGAAACCTTTGTCAACTACTGGTTACATGCGGGTGCAGTTCGAGTTAATAAAGAAAAAATGTCCAAGTCGTTGGGTAACTTTTTCACTATACGTGAGGTATTAGCTAAATACCCTGCAGAAATCGTGCGTTATCTGCTCACAGCGAGCCATTACCGTAGCCAGATCGATTACGCAGAGGATGCCTTGGTTGAAGCTCAGCGAGCCCTGGATCGTCTGTACACGGCGATGGATCAGTTAGAACTGTCGGATGTGTCACTTGAGGGGCCTTATTTAGATCGTTTTAATGCCGCCATGGATGATGATTTTAATACCCGCGAAGCTATTGTTGTGTTGTTCGAGATGGCGCGTGAGGTCAATCGCCTTAAGCGTGACGCTGATCCTCAAGCAGCTGTGCTAGCTAGTCAAATGCGAGGGCTGGGCAATATCTTAGGATTATTAGCATTAGATCCTCATGCATATTTAAGAGGTCAAGCGGGTGAGGGCGACCTTGCCGATGCAGACATAGATGCACTGGTTGCAAAGCGTCATCAAGCCAAAATAGACAGAGATTTTGCTTTGTCGGACCAAATTCGTGACCAATTAAAGGATGCAGGTGTAGTATTGGAAGACAGTAAAGGCGGTACCGGCTGGAAGCGTGAAGTCTAGAATTGAAGTTTATTTTAACAGTTTGGTTTTATTGAGAAAAAAACCAAACAATAAGCTTGACGAAACAGGGCAGCGGCTATAATATACGCTCCTCTTCAACGGCATGAGCCGCTAGGCAGTAGCGTTGTAGAGGATGTCGGGGTATAGCGCAGTCTGGTAGCGCGCCTGCTTTGGGAGCAGGATGTCGGGAGTTCGAATCTCTCTACCCCGACCATTATTTACCGCAGTAAAATGCGCCCTTAGCTCAGTTGGATAGAGCAACGGCTTTCTAAGCCGTGGGTCGAGGGTTCGAATCCTTCAGGGCGTACCAACGTCGCAAAGGTATTTGTGGTTAAATAGTAAATGTAGTGCCGTAGTGGTGGGCGTAGCTCAGTTGGTAGAGCCCCGGATTGTGATTCCGGTGGTCGTGGGTTCGAACCCCATCGTCCACCCCATTACATTGTAGTAAAGAAGTACGATGAACACAGGCCCAGCCTGAGTTGATTAAGCGGACGTGGTGAAATTGGTAGACACGCTGGATTTAGGTTCCAGTGCCGCAAGGTGTGAGAGTTCGAGTCTCTCCGTCCGCACCATCTTTCCTCAGGAAATCTCCTGAGACCCTTATGACATACGCATTCCATTAATTCTAATTGTGGGGGGTGTAAACCAAATGAACAACCATCTCTGTACCTATATATTCCTTCGTAACGACACTTATTACTTCTCTCGTCGTGTTCCTTTGGACATGAAATGCCACTATTCGTCCATGTAGTTCTAGAGGCACTTCTGACACCTGTGTTTCATGTGCATCTGTAGTGGGCGGTAGACCCAGACGTGAGACTTGGTTTGCATGTGTGCCCTGTGTAAACTGGTGAAGCTGACTTGCTTTGAACGCTAGAGCTATCTCAATAACCAAAAGGGTATGTTATGACTAAATATCTTCTCTGTATGCTCTCATGTGGCCTGTTGATTACTACACTAGCTAAGGCTGAAACAGTTCTATATTGCCAAGATGAGTTAACCACAGGTATAGCTGAAAAAGATGGTTTATGGATAACAGGTGACTTTGAGCTTGAACACCACACAGTCATATTTAACGATGGCTTCACTCGTGCTGAGGGCCTCACACTGAGACCAATGGAATGCAAAACTCCACTTGCAGAACAATATCCTGACTTGGTAAATTGCATCAGCTCATATGGTTCATACGAAACCTTTAATTATGACAAAAAGCTGAGGCGCTATACATTCTCAGCCGTGTCAAATTTTGGGTATGTATTAGGCGGTACCCCCTCCGTTACAGAAACTCTCCACGCAGGCACCTGCACATCCTTTTAGGTTCAACAACAGAGCATGAATTACCAGTTGCTTTACAGATTGTGAGATAGGCATTAATGCGGAGTGATAGAAAAACGGCCACGAAATTCCGATGAATCCCGTGGCCAAAGGAGGTGAAAATTATGATTGAAGTTGCAGAACTTCATCAACGACAGTATCAATAGTTACTTTAGCCAGCAATGCTAATTACACAGCTTTACGTTGCTTACATAGCTTTACACTGCGTTGTTAAGTGCCAGTGATAGTAAGAGGCTTCAGTAATCCAAGGCCTAACGACCTGCTGTGCCGTTGTACCGTGTTACTTAAAGTGACGTTATGATAATTATTAGATCTATGGTTACGTGCATCATTTGCCGATGTGCAGACCAAGGCCCGCTTGTTGGCCATTATCGGTTAAACTTGGTTTATGAAACGATTTCGACTAACAGATACCAGTGACTATACGGACAGTGAGTATCAAGACTATATTCTGCAGGGGGTATCACGTACCTTCGCGCTAACTATTCCGCAGTTGTCAAAGGATCTTGTGCAGGTGGTGGGCAATGCTTATTTATGGTGTCGTATGGCCGATACCATTGAAGATGATCCGCAGCTTGCCTTAGCTCTGAAAGGACATTTTAGTCACCAACTAACAGGCTTGTTAGAGAGCCAAGAGTCGACGGACGCTTGGGTGGCCGAATTACAGCCGCAGCTGCACAGTGATACCGCGCCGGCTGAGCTCGATTTGATTGCCAACAGTCAGCGTGTACTGCGCTTGTTTCGCAGCTTTAGCCCTACCCAGCAAAGCATTATTCAGCAATGTGTAGCTACTATGGTGCAAGGCATGATGCACTATCAAGCCCACCAACCCCACTCTGGGTTGCCTAATATACCCGCGCTCAACGACTATTGTTATCATGTGGCCGGTATTGTCGGTGAAATGCTGACGCTGCTCTACTGCGATTACTCGAGCAAACTCAGGCACAATAAAGCCCAGCTTATGCCCTTGGCCGTGTCTTTTGGCCAAGGTTTGCAAATGACCAATATTCTCAAGGATATTTGGCAAGACCAAGGTCGTGAGATTTGCTGGTTACCGCAAGATGTTTTTAGCAAGTACAGCATTGAATTGCAGGATTTGTCTAAGCAACGCACTAACCCTGATTTTCACCGGGGGGTGAGGGAGCTGGTGGCTATTGCTCATAGGCACCTACAGGACGCCTTAAGCTACACGTTAATGATCCCAAAGACGGAGCAGGGCTACCGTAACTTTTGTCTGTGGGCTATTGGTATGGCCTTATTAACCTTAAAGAACATCCATAAGCAGCCAGATTTTCAACAAAGTTCGCAGATCAAAATATCCCGAAATAAGGTTAAAATAATCTTTGTCGTGACCCGCTTCATTGGTCGCAGTAATGGCTTGGTTAAGTTGTTTTTTAAGCGTATAGTCCGCGGGTTGCCTTAATATCAGTTCGCTTCAGACAGGACCATGTGTTTACTTTACGTGTTTGATTGATGACGCGTCTAAGGTCAACCTAAGGTTCTCAGCTCAATCTTTAAAGTCACTCTAATCACCCTAGACCACCACCCACAAGTTTGTAAACCCAACCCTCATTAATCCGAGCATTCCTAGGAATAATTCCTAAAATATTGATATTTTTAGCCAACAATCACGAATGTGGGTATGGTGTTATGAGGCCTAACAGGCTTAGCTTTACAAAAACGCCTGTGTGAGGCCTTAATCTAAGGAGAATAAAAATGAGTTTAGCGCTAGTATTGAGAGTATCAGCAGGCTGGATGGGCCTTTGGGTCATTATGATGTTTTTCGCTCCTGAAATGGTTGTAGAAGGCGCAGGCTGGGAGGTCGGCGTCGAAGTTAGAACGATACTACAGGGAATGGGGATGGCTTACATTGGCCTTATCGTTACACAACTAGTCACTGCTACGTTAGTGGAAGAAGCAATGAAAAAGTTAGCCTTCTGGATGGCTATTATGTGGGCAGTCAATAATATTCAACAGGTTTATTTTATGGCCAATGGAACATTCGCGATGGATGGAAAAGGCATCTTTGGAGTAGTTGTTGGCTTTGCTTTTGCCGGACTGCTCTACATTAAATCTAAGTCTGACGCCTAACTAGTCACTCAAGGAAGAAGGTTACCAGCAAGGACGCTTAACCAACAAGGTGCAGGATATGCCTAGGTTGGCTTAGATGCCAGCTCAACACTTATTAATAATTGACTCCGCTATCAAGGCTATACCGTTTAGTAATAACTTGGTTCAAACAATAATCACGAACTCTCATGAGCCAATAGCG
>Ga0307995_1000032_pt1 | contig 106340 bp, 104 predicted proteins | sample EllFjometagen262_FD_203132 | JGI IMG/M metagenome (GOLD analysis project Ga0307995, IMG submission 203132) | Marine microbial communities from Ellis Fjord, Antarctic Ocean - #262 | ecosystem: Environmental > Aquatic > Marine > Unclassified | place: Southern Ocean | collected 2014-11-02 | reverse complement strand
TCTCTATCTTGCTATTGCCGGCGATCAAGATATCGATGAGCAAGACCTAGTACGTATGATTGCGCAGTATCAAATAGACGCGTTAACACTGGGGTTTTTATACCAACAAAATCAAGACAATCTAGGTGCAAAAGATGAGTCTGGTTATTTTTTCAGTGCTGCCTACTCGCTTAATCCTGACATTACGCTCAAAGCACAGTATGGCGAAATCGAAGATGATATTGACGGGGATAAAGAGCAGACACTGTCCTTAGGTGCTGATTATAAGTTGTCTAAGAACACAAAAACCTTTATTTTTTATACCGACAATACTGACTCTGAAGTCGGCCTAAGTGAAGATGCATTTACTGCCTTTGGCATAGGCATGGAGCACAAATTTTAAAGCTAGGCACCCATATTATTAAAGGGCGCCTAGGCGCCCTTTTTTATGACTTCGGCGGTCGTACTCAAGATGGACAAGTAAATTCTGTACCCTCCCCTATCCGAGTGCTATTAGTTGTGGTTCCATCACAGCGTGTCAGGTGATTTGTGATTGCTGCCTCTTCTATATAAAAATCACATCTATGGCCTCTATGTGACAACTTCTCATTGCCCAAGCAGATTTACGTAATAATTTTTTAACTTTCAACTCTGAACAACCATCACCGATTCGATATTTATTTTCTATTGACGCATAATGTGCGCCTAAATCACCCACTGGAAACAGATAATGACCATCAAACATAATAGCGCGGTAAGCTTTCATTACACATTGACCGATGACGAGGGCCAACAACTCGATAGTTCTGCAGGAAAAGAGCCTTTAGCTTATTTGCATGGATCGGGAAATATTATTCCTGGCCTAGAAAATGCGCTCAAAGGAAAAAACGTAGGAGACTCCATGGTGGTAGCTGTTCCCGCCGCTGAAGGGTATGGCGAGGTGCAACCTGATTTGATTCAAGAGGTGCCGCGCGAGTCATTTCAAGGTGTTGATGACATTGAAGTGGGCATGCAGTTTGAAGCTCAAACAGGCAATGGCGATAGTGTTCCTGTCACCGTGAAAGCGGTTACCGATGAGTTTGTAACTGTTGATGGCAATCACCCACTAGCCGGCAAAGACTTGAATTTTGACGTGTCAATTGAGTCTGTACGAGATGCTACACAAGAAGAGCTTGATCATGGCCATGTGCATGGACCAGGCGGGCATGATCACTAATTAAGCGTATTTTTAGTATAAAAAGTCACCCTGCGGTGGCTTTTTTTTGTCTGTTGTATTTTGAGATTAGAAAAAAGTCTCCACATAGTTAACTTTAGGCTGCTAGTGCTACGTCATCAATGTGACATAGTTGGTTATAATACTGGCTGAACGTATCAGACTTGGAAATGACATGACAATACGAGTTGGGATTAATGGGTTTGGCCGGATTGGACGCATGGCTTTTCGGGCGGCCTGGGAATCAGATATTTTTGACATAGTACATATCAATGAAGTGGCCGGGGATGCAAAAAGCGCGGCACACTTACTGCGTTTTGATTCAGTCCACGGTAAATGGAATCGAGATGTGTCGGTCACAGAATCTAGCAACGAGATAGTCATCGACGGCAAGATCATTAGCTACTCACAGTCAGACACTATTCAGCAATGTCCTTGGTCTGAGGCAAAGGTTGATATTGTCGTGGAGTGTAGTGGTCAATTTAAATCTCGACCATCCCTACTGCCCTATCTCGACCAGGGAGTTAAAAAAGTCATTGTGTCTGCACCCGTCAAAGACGGTACTCTTAACATTGTTATGGGTGTTAATGATCACCTTTATAATGACCAGGATATAGTGACGGCCGCCTCCTGCACGACAAATTGTTTGGCGCCGGTCATCGATGTTTTACAAAATGAGTTTGGTATAGAGCACGCAGCAATTACTACTATTCATGACATCACCAACACTCAAAGTATTCTTGATGAATACCATAAAGACCTGAGGCGTGCCCGCGCCAGCAGCATTTCTTTGATTCCCACCAGTACCGGTTCAGCAACCGCTATCATTGAAATCTTTCCTGAGCTCAAGGGGCGAATCAACGGCATTGCGGTGCGCGTACCACTTGCCAACGCATCGCTTACCGATTGCGTTTTTGAGTTAAAAATGCCGGTAACAGCAGACCAAATTAACGACGCTCTGCGCACTGCAGCCAATGGTAGGCTTCAGGGAATATTGGGCTTTGAAGAGCTGCCTCTTGTATCTGTGGACTACACCAACGATACCCGATCGGGGATCGTAGATGGCCCATCAACAATGGTCATAAATGAAACCCAAGTTAAGATCTTAATTTGGTATGACAATGAAATAGGCTATGTAAACAGAATGATGGAACTAGTCAGTAAAGTCGCTGGTTCCATTTAAGGCGGCGACAGTCATGTTCAATAGCCATCATGATCACGGGAAGCAATATCGGGTAATTACCGGAATTTATTGGGCCTTTACGCTAACCGACGGTGCTCTGCGCATGCTAGTACTGTTGTTTTTCCATGATCTTGGTTACAGCCCAATTGAGATCGCCAGTCTATTTTTACTCTACGAACTGTTCGGTGTGCTTACCAATCTGGGTGGTGGCTGGGTGGCCAGTCATGTAGGGTTAAACAAAACCATGCAGGCTGGGTTGATCGTTCAAATCGTCGCTCTAGCGATGCTGCTGGGTGACCCCGACGAAATGACCGTAATCTATGTGATGTTTGCGCAGGCACTGTCTGGAATAGCCAAAGATCTCAATAAGCTAGCGGCTAAAAGTAGTATTAAAGGGTTACTAAAGGATGACTCCTCGGGACGAATCTATAGTTGGGTTGCCCTGCTAACTGGATCAAAAAACACCCTGAAAGGAATCGGGTTTTTTCTCGGGAGTTTACTCTTATACGGGGTTGGCTTTAGAGCGACCCTGTTAATAATGATATGTCTACTTAGTCTGGCGCTTTGTGCTGGGTGGTTGTTTCTCATGAAAGATAAGATAAGAACCTTAAAGCCTAAGTTTAGTGAGGTATTCTCAAAAAGCCCCTCGGTTAATCGGCTCTCGGCCGCCAGATTTTTTCTGTTTGGCGCACGGGACGTCTGGTTCGTGGTTGCTCTCCCTGTCTTTCTTCATAGCCAGTTGCAGTGGAGCTATTGGCAAGTAGGCGCTTTAATGGCCTGCTGGATAATAGGTTACGGTATGGTCCAGGCAATGGCGCCAAGGCTTACGGGCCGAATCATGAGGGCACAACCAGACTCAATATCCAATCAAGTCAGCGGATCAACATTGGGTGCATGGGGCACAGTCCTATTTATCATCCCTGGTCTTATGGCCGCAGGACTTATTTCTGGCATTGTGCCTAGTGTTGTCATTTTAAGCGCCCTTGTCCCCTTTGGTTTTGTATTTGCCGTTAACTCTAGCGTCCACTCCTATTTAATTGTTGCCTATGCTCGTAGCGACGCTGTGTCACTTGATGTCGGTTTTTACTATATGGCTAATGCAGGGGGACGGCTGATTGGAACAATAATGTCGGGGATTATTTATCAAGCATTTGGATTGGCGGCATGCCTTGTCTTATCTTCTTTAATGATTTTTGTCAGCACTCAAATAGCAAAGAGCCTGCCTAAAAGTGAGAATACTTAAATGGCGCAAATCCTGTGTGCTGAGGACTTCAACTCTCTAGTTATGTCTGCTAGGGTAGCCAGCAAACTAATTAATCACGAGAACACGCGCTATGACAACCGCAAATGACAATGCCATGGACCCCAATGGCCTTTTTCGCGAAGAGAATTTTACTGATCAGAAAATGGGTGCAATTCGCAAACTGACGCCAGTTACAGCAGCCGGTCTTGATGATCCCGACCGAGAGGTTAGCTTCCTAGGCTCTGCTCAGATAATGACCCAGATGGGCGCACTACCCCTAAACTTCGTCCTAGAGGGTGCAACAATCGGTGAAGCTGCAGAAGACTTTGCGGCGAAAGCGGCTATCGCTGTTGAAGAAGCCGCTATTGAGCTCGAAAAAATGCGCCGTGAGCAGGCATCACAAATTGTCGTGCCGGGCCAAGGCGGTGGGATGGGGGGCCCCGGTCAAGGCGGAATAATAACCTAGAATAGATTCATCTGTAAGTACTTACTATTTCTGCCTACCTTAACAATAGAGAGCCTCCAATAGGCCGGAACTCATCTGTAGCCTCTATTAATGATTGGGCTGTTAAGGCGGTGGCACCATAAACCCGAGTTTGAACTTCGCCGCTTTCACTCACACGCCGCAGGAGTCTATCAAAGTCGCCGTCACCGGATAAAAGCACCACCCAATCAACACTGCGTGAGGCGTTGGAAACAGCGTCCATAACATCGATGGTTATACCAACATCCCAATCACCTTTGGCTGACCCATCACTTCTTTGGATATAGGGCTTTAACTTAATATCGAACCCAATATTATGAAGCGTCTGCTGAAACTTGCGTTGTTGGGCGTCATTTCGATCAATAGCGTAGGCATTTGCCAGCACAATATCGCCCTCCAGGCTTAGCTGTCGCCACAGCTCACGATAGTTAAAATGGCAGCCAAAACTCTCCTTTACTGTGTAATAGATATTCTGAACATCGGCGAAAATAGCAATTTTAGGCATTTAACTTCCCTTTAATAATATAGGTCGATCTATGAGGTAGTCTCTAACGGATAGAGATTGGCTGGATGGACTAACGTAGAGAAGCTCACCAAACTCGAATGTCGCTTACATCTTCTAGTCACCTGTAAGCAGGCGCTATGACTATCTTCAGTTAAACCTAGTGCCCTGCGCTGACTCGGCTTTGCCAAGACAGCACTTACTTGTGAATCCACTTGATCACTAGGGGCGATCCATTCCAAATACTCATCTGGCACCACTTTAACGAACTTTTGCTTTAAAAAAGCGGGCGCAACCTCAGGATTTACAAAAACTTGTTGCCATTGGACGGCCTTATCTCGATCGAAATGCACGAATATCCCCCTATACACAGGCTGATCGACTTCAAAACTCAATAAATGGGCTAATTTAGCGTCAGCGGGGATTTGTTCAAGATCAAGAACCTGGCAGCTGTAGGCTCCCTCTAGTTGAGCCAGGGCGACAATATTATATAACTCTATAGTGGGTTGAGCCGCGACAGGCTGTGCGACAAAGGACCCTAAACCTGGCGCTCTAGTTAACAGTCCCTCCTGAGCCAGTTCCTGCAATGCTCTTCTAGCGGTCATTCTACTGACAGAGAAACTCGCGGAAAGCTCATTTTCAGACGGGGTACGGGTACCAACCGGCCAATGCCCTGACTTTATATGTCCTCGAACGTACTGTTTGATCACTTCAAACTGCGGTAGTTTAATGGCATTGATCATAAATAGAAGCACCAACTATAATGTATATACATTTATAACCTTAGTGCAGGAAAAAAACAAGCCCTATCAGCCATTATACAAAAATCAGTTAAAGTAACAAAAATAACAGCAAAAATAGACAATTTTCGCCGATAAACCAAAACAGAAGAAGTTCCCTTTTTTCAAATGTATATACAACTATACAATTAAGCTATAACCCCTGATCCCTAATTAGCTCAAGCTTTTGCTGCCGAGCCAACTTTTTGATAGCCGCCTCACGCTTACTGGCGCTGCTTCTGGTGTGGTTGGGCTCGGCATAGACCATTTCACAGGCGCTGCGTCCCCTAAAGTACTTAGCGCCCGCTTTCCCAGACTGATGCTCAGCCAAACGCCTATCGATATCAGTGGTGATACCGGTATAAAGACTTTGGTCGCTTGCACGAACCATATAAACGAACCAGGAACTCATAAGCAGCCCTACCCCCCCTGCTTTAGGTCAGAATGGCAAAATTGGCATCGATAACTTGCGACCCGACTGACTATCTTGTTGTGCCGCAATAGGGTGAGTTGATGAACACGACAATTGCAGTGGTAGGCATGCCGCTGGTACTGGCGGGTTGGGATACCGGTTAGATCATATTTTCCAGTCACCGTTGGCACCGCACCCATAGTGATCATTATTTGGCGCCACTCTTTACCGTGAGGTTTCACCGTTCTCATCCCCCACATACAGTCGACGATATAATGCGCAACTTCGTGCACAACGGTATTAGCCAAACTTTCTTGATAATATTTAGCAAATATCCAGGGATTGTAGCGAATACGCCGTTGCCTGGCTCTTACCTGATACATGCCAGCACACTTACCACGCAGGTCAAAATCAACGGGTAATTTGGAAAATTTTCGTTCAAATAAGACGCTAGCTTTATCAATACAGGCGGCAGTAGCAGCGCTTACCTGTTCTTTCTGCTTTTTTGAAATAGGTGCGATAGTTTTAAGGTCAGTCATATAAGGATTATATAGGGTGCAGAGACTGGTACAATCTATATAACTCGGAAAAAGTGAACATTATGAATGTCGACCTCCACTGCCATACCAACATGTCTGACGGCAGCTTAACGCCTGAACAGTTGGTCGATCTAGCCAATGAGCGCGCATTGGATATTCTGTCAATTACAGATCATGACACTCTAGATGCCTACAGCGCGATAAAGGTTATTCCGGCAAAACTGCAACTTATTACTGGTATTGAATTTTCTAGTCAGTGGCGCAAGCAGGGCATTCATATCGTTGGGTTAAATGTCGACCCTGTAAGTGAGTCCATTATTTGTGGCGTGGCGCAGCAAAAAAAAGCTCGTCTCGATCGTGCCGAAAAAATCGCTGAGCGCCTGAGTAACTTAGGCTTTGAGCATTGCCTAGAGGGCGCGACGCTTTTGGCCGACGGGCAGATTGGGCGCCCTCATTTTGCCCAGCATCTTGTTAATATAGGCGCCGTATCAAACATTAAACAGGCGTTCAAAAAGTATCTTGGCGCAGGGAAGGTTGGCGATATAAAAGAGCAATGGGCTGAGACTGCTACCGTCGTCCAATGGATTCGAGAGTCAGGAGGCATTGCGGTATTAGCTCATCCAAGCAAGTACAAAATGACCCGCACAAAGCTCAAGGAGCTACTCACGGATTTTTGCAGTGCAGGCGGGGAGGGCATGGAAGTTATTTCTGGCCTTCAAGTACCCGCCGTTACAAGAGATTTAGCCACTTTATGTAATCAATATGGTCTGCTTGCCTCCTGCGGGTCAGACTTTCACGCTCCAGGAATGAAATGGGCAGCCCTTGGCTTAGTGAGCAGCCTGCCTGACAATTGCAATCCTATATGGCATCGATGGGCATAATCAGACGACAGCCAATTCCTAAGACTATCATTCATGTGTATAATTCACGCCGCGCTGACTTAGCGCTCCAAAAACTTAGCCAAAGAGTGTAAATACGTGGATATTTTTATTTTTGCAAGTGAGCAATGGCTCCTAATAAGCTTATTACTGGTGCTTATCTATATTTTTGCATTGACCGAACGGACGAAAGGCGGAAAGCCAATGACTTGCTCACAGCTTGTGTCTTTAATGAATGCAGACCAGGCTGTGCTTGTGGATGTTCGTGCAAACGCTGATTACCAGGCAGGCCATGTTCATGGTGCGATCAACATCCCCCATACTAAAATAGCGACTCGGATAAGTGAGATTGAGAAACACCGCGAAAAAATTATAGTGTTAACCGATCAGATGGGCCAACACGCCGGTGGTGCTGGAAAAGAGATGACCAAACAAGGCTACACGGTTCGTCGATTGAGTGGCGGAATGAGCGAATGGCAGCAACAAAACATGCCAGTAGTCCAAGGCAAAAAGGCTAGCCCAAAAAAATCATAACGACATTATTAAAGGTGCTTACATGCCTCAGGTAGTACTATATGGAACACGATTCTGCCCTTATTGCACTGCGGCTCGACATCTCCTCAGCACGCGCGATGTTAGCTTTGATGATATTTCGGTAGATTCAGACATGGACTTGCGTCGAGAGATCATGGAAAAGAGTGGTCAGCGCACTGTTCCGCAAATTTGGATTGGCGAAACGCATGTTGGGGGTTATTCTGAGTTGCAGCAATTAGAGACTCTTGGCGAATTAGATGCTCTTTTGAAAAATGGGGTTGAATTGGATGAAAGTGACGCCATATAAAGATCATGGCAACACATTAATCCACACACAATTAAAGGTTTAAGTAATGACTGATGAAACTTCCTCTACTGATCAAGCTGCGGCTGTAGCCACAGAAGATACTGGGCCCAAGTTTGCTGTGCAACGAATCTATCTTAAGGGTCTCTCTTTTGAAACGCCCCAGGGAATGGCTGCGTTTCAAAAACAATGGCAACCTAAAGTAAGCCAAGATCTAAACACCAAAAGCAGTAAGGTTGCAGAGGGCGTATACGAAGTTGCTCTTCGACTAACGATTACCGTTACCGACGGTGAAGAGACTATTTACTTGATCGAAGTAGAGCAGGCAGGCCTGTTTACAATTCAAGGGATTGAAGGCCAGCAGTTGACTCAAGTGATTAACACTACCTGTCCGTCGATGCTGTTCCCCTACGCCAGAGAAACAATTGACAGCACACTTACCAAGGGATCGTTCCCTCCCTTGATGATACCGCCGATTAATTTTGATGCCCTCTTTGCCTCTGCTGTTCAACAGGCGGAAGCCCAAGCAGAGGAAACAACTGAGCCGACTGAGACAAAAGGCGACGACACAACACACTAAGACTGGATCTCAAGAGTTGACTAACCCTGCCCTAATTTGGCGGGGTTTTTTATGGATTTAATACCTAGATACCCTGACTTTCCATACCGTATTCTTGAAGTTTTCTGGTTAGCGTATTTCTACCCCATCCAAGCAGCAAAGCCGCATCTTTCTTTCGCCCGCCAGTGTGCGCTAAAGCTGTTTCAATCATAGTCATCTCAAAAGCGGGAAGGGCCTGCTCAAGGATGCTTTTGCGTCCAGACTTTAATTCTCTCTCACTCCAGTGCCTTAGCATCTGTTGCCAATCTCCTTGGATTAGAGATTCTTTCTCAGCACTCTCAGTCTTTAGTTCTGGTGGTAGATCCGAGAGAAGCACTTCTCGTCCGGCCGCCATAACAGTTAGCCATCGGCATATATTCTCTAGCTCTCTGACATTTCCAGGCCAAGGCAAATTGTAGAAAATCTCCTCAGCCTCGTGAGATAAAACTTTGGGCTCCATATCCAACTCTTTAGCAGCAAGATGAAAGAAGTGCGTCATAAGTTGAGGGATGTCTTCGCGACGATTGGCTAATTTTGGCAAATGAACACGAATAACATTTAGCCTATGAAATAAATCCTCTCGAAAGCGATTAGCCGCAACTAATTCTTCTAGGTTTTGATGGGTTGCTGCAATAATCCGCACATCCACCTTAACCGCTGTATGGCCACCAACACGGTAGAACTCGCCATCTGCCAAAACCCTCAATAGTCGGGTTTGGGCTTCGGAAGGCATGTCTCCAATCTCGTCCAAAAAGAGCGTGCCACCATCGGCTTGCTCAAACCGACCTTCACGTCGCTGGGCCGCACCAGTAAAAGCGCCTTTTTCGTGGCCGAACAACTCTGATTCAATTAAGTCATGCGGAATAGCAGCCATATTAAGGGCTATAAATTTAGCTGTTTTCCGCGGGCTATGTTTATGAAGCGCATGAGCTACCAACTCTTTACCCGTGCCTGATGCGCCATTAATTAACACTGTTATGTTGGAATTGGACAATCGGCCTATTACTCTGAATACTTCCTGCATCGCCGGAGCCTCGCCAATAATCTCCTGAACCATGGGACTAGCCACTGCTGCTTGTACGGTAGATTTTTGTTCTCTGGAGAATGAGATGGCGCGGCGCGCAACATCTACTAATTCGTCTAGATCGAATGGCTTTGGCAAATATTCAAATGCGCCACCCTGATAGGCCGCCACCGCACTGTCTAAATCGGAATGAGCGGTAGTAATAATAACGGGTATGTCCGCATGCTTGCTGTGAATTTCTTTCAGTAACTCCAAGCCATCAATACCTGGCATACGGATGTCGGAGATGATAATTTCTGGTTGAGCACTTTTAAGAGCCCTAAGTAAATCATTACCCGTCTCAAAACTACGAACGTCGATACCTTCCCGGCTAATCGCCTTTTCCATCACCCAGCGCAATGAGCGATCATCTTCTGCTATCCAAATTTCCGATTTGTTTTTCATGTTAATCCCTTATTGGTAAATAAATAGCGAACCTAGTATTCCCTGGCTCAGAATCGCATTCAATAATGCCTTGATGTCCGTTTACCGCTGTCTGGGCAATCGTGAGTCCGAGTCCAGATCCGTTGCTGCGACCACTAATCATTGGAAAGAATATCCGCTCAAAGATTTCCTCAGAAACCCCCGGACCGTTATCAATAACATCAATTCGGCATACAACCCGGTGACGCTTACCTCCAATAGTGAAGCTCCTCTGAATGCGTGACTTAATCGTCACTAATGGGTCAGACCGACCCGACTCCAGGACCGCTTGCATTGCATTGCGGGCGACATTAAGTACCGCCTGAATAAGCTGAACTCTATCCCCTTGAATATCGGGAATACTCGGATCATAGTCTCTTAAAATCACTAAAGAGCCTTGCGCTTCGGCTTCTAACAAGGCAGCCACATGTTCAGTCACCTCGTGAATGTTTATTTGTTCAAAGCTAGGAATTTGATTAGGCCCCAATAGCCGATCAACAAGGTTGCGTAATCGATCAGTCTCCGTCGTAATAATTTTGCAGAGTTCACGTGTTTCGTCGTCTAACCCAATGCTTGCAATCTCTTGATCTAATAGCTGGGCGGCGCCACGAATACCACCCAGTGGATTTTTTATTTCGTGCGCTAATCCTCTAATCAAGCTCTTTGATGTGTCGTGTACCGACAACAACGCCTCTTCTCGATTTATTTTTAGGAACCGATCAATGGGCTGCATTTCCATCAAGAGCATTGGCTCAAGATTTACCTCTACCGGGGTGACCGTGTAATCAACTTGAAACAGATCCATCGACGCTAACGCTCTGATATATTCATGCCGGCGAGTATGTGCTAGGTTCTTTTCTAAAGCCTCCAAGAGATTCCCCTTTGATGATTCTCCGTCACTAAACAACTCGCTAACGTTAGAACCTATCAATCGAAGACTGCTCACTTGTAATAGCGACTCGGCCGCCGAATTAACATAATTAATGGATAACTCCGCATCCAGCAGTAATACCGCCGTATTTAGATTATCTAGTAACAATTGATGGAGTTGATTTGAATTCATAAGCCCTTGGACGCTGATCCATTTACACGCCCTTAAGCGTGCTATTGATTAATATGTCTTAGTACTAGCAATAAGCAGGCCAACACTTAATCCACCGTGAGCCCACAAGAATAAGGGCCGCAACCGATTAAAAGACTAAGTACAAAGGTGCCGCACCTTTATTATGCACCATTATAGTGCAAGCACTAAAGCATCGCACCTGCCAAGCATGAGTATCGGAGCAGAATTTAATCCAAAATAGGCCTAAAATGCGGTCTAGAGAGTAAAAAGAGAGGGTGGCCTAAGGTAATCTGTAGGCTCAGGACGCTAAACAGGCTTAAAATGGATTGCATATTTTTGGTCTGGTGAAAGCACGAAAAGACAGCAGGGTAGTAAAGGAGGTCTATCGGCTATAACGCATTAAAGCTGCCCTGAGGGAAGGAATCCCTCAGGGCGACTAATTTACGCCAAAGCTTCTTTGGTGGTTTTGATGATGGCTGCGGCAACCTTATAGGGGTCCGCGTTGGATGATGTTCGGCGATCTTCTAGACGGCCTTTCCAGCCATCTTCAACAGTGCCAATCGGAATCCGAATAGAGGCTCCACGATCTGAAACGCCGTAGCTGAACTCATTAATAGACTGAGTTTCATGCTTGCCTGTTAGGCGCTGGTCGTTGTCCGCACCATAAACGCTAATGTGGCGCTCAATGTTTTTACCAAATTCTTCGCATATTTTGGTAAAAACAGTTTCATCTCCAAGGTCGCGCATAGCGCCATTAGAAAAATTGGCATGCATGCCTGAACCATTCCAGTCCGTATCACCTAGAGGCTTAGGGTGATAATTGATCGCATAGCCGTACTTTTCACCGGTTCTCTCTAACAAATACCGAGAAACCCAAATTTCATCTCCGGCTTGTTTAGCACCCTTTGCAAAACATTGAAATTCCCACTGGCCTGCTGCGACTTCAGCGTTAATGCCTTCAACATTAAGGCCGGCTTCCAAGCAAATATCAAAATGCTCTTCAACACAATCACGCCCGAAGGTATTAGCAGCGCCAACAGAACAGTAATAAGGTCCCTGAGGAGCAGGAAATCCACCATGAGGAAAGCCAGGTGGTAATTGCGTGTCAACATCCCACAAGAAATACTCTTGCTCAAAGCCGAACCAAAAGTCATTGTCGTCATCGTTAATAGTCGCTCGGCCGTTGGTTGCGTGGGGAGTCCCATCGGCATTCATGACTTCAGTCATGACCAAAAAGGCATTGCTTCTGTCTGGGTCAGGATAAATCGCAACAGGCTTTAGCAAGCAATCTGAGGCATTGCCTTCAGCTTGGTTTGTAGAACTTCCATCAAAGCACCACATAGGGCACTCTTCTAAAGTTCCACCAAAATCGTGTCGAACCTGAGTTTTACTGCGCAAACATTGAGTTGGCGCCGTACCATCTAACCAAATATATTCTAACTTTGCTTTCATTTTTGATGACTCTCCGTTTAAATTAATTCACTTCTATTGCAACACCGATACGGATCATAGACCATTTTTACGTCAAGTAAAAATGACTCTTTTACATTGCATTTAAGTATTCCTAAACCAGTAGCTGCCCGTATTATATATGCAGTCCAAACCTCTAACCTTAACCTAACCTGCACTTTAGCTATTCCACTGCTTACATAGTGCAATTGTCATGCCAATGGGCTCTTTTAACTTGCCTTACACAAAAGCCGCCGCAAACGATAGAGACTCTAAGGGAAAGTCTTCCCCCTATCGCCACAATAAAGCCAATCAAGCGATTTGTAGCGCACCATAAAGGTGCTATACCTACAAAGACGCACCGTTATGGTGCTAATTAGATGCAAGAAGGATCATTTTAGGTGCTAACGCTCTTTAAAGTCCGCACCCAAGATTGTCGCGCGCACTATATTGCTTTTTCTTGCTAAAATACTGGGCTATTAAGCTGTTGGTGCGCTAAAAATGACATTGCTTACCAAACAATACGCAAAACCAAACATCGCGACCGTCGATATGCCGGCGCCGGGCGATATTGTTATCGATGTTCGCCATCCGCAAGAAGCTGCTGATTCGCCGCTAGAATTGAATTTTAATGAGGTTATTCTAATCCCTTTCTTTAACTTAGACGCGCAACTTTCAGAGCTCGACAACATGCCGACCTACCTTATCTACTGCGACAAAGGCATCATGAGTCGACTCCAGGCCAATATTATGCGTGATCGCGGTTTTAAGAATGTCGGAATTATGAATCGGCCAAAGCCTGACTAAGCCTTGATTTAAGCGCATATTTAGGGTCAATCAGCGTCAGCATTTAAGTGCAATAAAGGAATCACTGAAAAGATCAATGGTAGTTTCTGAGAATTCCACTATAATCGCGACCTTTTGACCCAACTGGTAGCCCCCATGTCAATAAGTAATTTGCGCAACATCGCCATTATCGCCCACGTCGATCACGGCAAAACAACCTTGGTTGATAAACTTCTAAGCCAGTCAGGCACCCTAGATCGAAAGGATGTGGGTTCAGAACGATTGATGGACTCCAACGACCAAGAAAAAGAGCGCGGCATCACGATTTTGGCGAAAAATACTGCTATTAACTGGAACGAATACCGAATCAACATTGTAGACACTCCTGGACACGCCGATTTTGGCGGAGAGGTTGAGCGCGTATTGTCGATGGTCGATTCTGTTTTATTGCTTGTTGACGCCGTTGATGGGCCTATGCCGCAAACCAGATTTGTGACATCAAAAGCTTTTGAGCAGGGTTTGCGCCCGATTGTTGTTATTAATAAGATCGATCGTCCCGGCGCGCGACCAGACTGGGTATTGGACCAGGTTTTTGATCTCTTCGATAACCTAGGCGCAACTGATGAACAGCTTGATTTCCCGGTGATTTACACGTCAGCGGTAAATGGTATTGCTGGTAATGATTATAAAGATATGGCGGAAGATATGACGCCACTCTATAAAATGATTATCGCCGACGTTCCAGCACCTCAGGTTGATGTCGAGGGGCCCTTTCAAATGCAGGTTTCGGCTCTAGCCTATGACAGCTATGTTGGCGTTATTGGTGTTGGCAAAATTACTCGAGGAAAACTCAAACCTGGCCAACAAGTCATCGTAAAAAGTGCTGGCGGTGAGCAGCGAAAAGGTAAGGTTCTCAACGTCAAAGGCTACCTTGGTCTTGAGCAGATTGAAACTCAACTAGCCGGCGCAGGCGATATCGTTTGCATCAACGGAATTGATGGCCTCGCCATCTCCGACACTCTATGCGACCCAGACCATATTGAAGCGTTGCCGCCCCTGAGTGTTGACGAGCCCACCGTAAGTATGACGTTTATCGTCAATGACTCTCCTTTTGCTGGTTTAGAAGGGAAATATGTAACCACACGGAATATCAAAGATCGCCTTAACCAAGAGCTAATTCACAACGTAGCACTTAGGGTTAAGCCTGGGGATACGCCCGATAAATTTATTGTCTCTGGTCGTGGCGAATTGCACCTTTCTGTTTTGATCGAAACAATGCGGCGCGAAGGGTTTGAGATGGGTGTGTCTCGACCCGAAGTGGTTAAAAAATTGGTCGATGGCAAAGTGTATGAGCCGTTTGAACAAGTCGTCATTGATGTCGAAGAAAAGCACCAAGGTTCAGTGATGGAAGAGCTAGGCATGCGGAAAGCAGAACTGACTAACATGTCTCCTGACGGTAAGGGTCGCGTCCGCCTAGAGTTTTCTATGCCCTCACGTGGGCTAATTGGCTTTCGAGGCGCATTTCTGACACTGACCTCAGGATCAGGAATCATGACCAGCATTTTTGACTGCTACGCCCCAGCCAAAGAAGGTGAAAAATTCACACGCAAAAATGGCGCACTAGTGAGCATGGTTAAAGGCAAAACTGCAGCCTTTGCTCTTTTCAATATTCAAGCTCGAGGCAGGCTCTTCTTAGGCCACGCCATTGATGTTTATGAAGGCCAGGTGGTCGGCATTCATTCACGATCAAATGATCTAGTCGTTAACCCCATCAAAGGGAAACAGCTGACCAACGTGCGTGCGTCAGGTACTGATGAGGCCTTAACGCTCGTCCCTCCAATCAAACACACATTGGAGCAAGCTCTTGAATTTATTGAAGACGACGAGCTCGTCGAAGTCACCCCTAAAAGTATTCGCTTGCGTAAAAAGCTTCTAACGGAGACCGCTCGAAAAAGGAACTCAAGATAACGCTTACATGTAGTCCAATGCTACTACCACTCAGCGTAGATCAAGTGCTAATCTAGTAGCAACTCACTATATAGCCGGCTCAAGGACAAGCAGATTACCCGCAATGATAGCCACCGAATTTAAAATCAACGTAGATTCTCTATTTACGGCGCCTGTGTCGGTGATGGTACAGGCCGCTTTTGCGCTGTCATTCGCCTATTATTTTTACCTCGATCACGAGCTAGATTTGGTTGCCTTTTATCTAGGTACGGGTAGCTCACTGCTACTTAGTCTCATCTTCTGGAATTCTAAGTTCAAAAAGATTGCCCAAGTTTTAGTCGTCGGAACACTTTTCCCAGGTTTTTTATATTCCTTAACACATAGCTTTAGCGCCCTATCATTAGCCTGGTGCCTATCAAGCCTCCGCACTATTATGGAGGTATGCCCTAGGCCGGCAAACCTGCCAGTGGGCGCTACCTTACTTTGCGTTGCAAGCATAATCCTATTTAGCCCAACAACTATTCTTAGCCCTTACTCGACCACAGAATCACTGCAGTTTATATTGCTCTGCTTTGTGACCATGATTTTTGTTTATGAAGCTTCTTCATCGCGAGGAAAATACGCACACAACATTGATCATTTATCCTTACAGATCGACCAATTCCAACTCATAGATGCCTTAACCGGACTGTATAATCGCCAACATGCAGAGCGTTATCTGAAGGAAAAATACAGCAAACCCCAAGGCGAAGAGAGCTCATTTGGCGTGATTTTAGCTGATCTAGATAATTTTAAATCAATCAACGAACGATACGGCCTTGCTGTTGGCGACAACGTTTTAACCATAGTGGGACAGCTTTTAAGCGACAGCCTGTCTGAAGAGTACAAGCTAGCCCGATGGGCAGGTAATACCTTTATAGTTATAATGCCCCACAATGAATCCAGCGCGAGCAATATCATTGCCGATGTGTTGTTGCAAAAAATAAGTAACCTAGAGATAAATGCCAAGGGCGCCAAATTTACAGTATCAATAAGCATTGGCATTGCCATGCAAAATAAGTGTAATGATTTAAATGACCTCATATTCTCAGCTGAAAACAGTCTATATCAGGCTAAGAACATGGGTGGTAACTTGGCGATAACAAGCTAATTTACAGTCCAGTAGGGCACTTAAAGCACTCTTTCAGATGGTCATTAACCATTCCCATTGCTTGCATATAGGCATAGCAGATCGTACTACCAAAAAAACGAAACCCTCGCTTTTTCATGTCTTTGCTAATTCGATCAGACATTGATGTGGTAGCGGGTATAGCTTCGATCCCTGACCATTGGTTAATCATAGGTACATGATCTATATAACCCCAAATAAAATCACTAAAGCTACCATATTCTCTTTGGATCTCCTGATACAGGCGAGCATTGGATATCGCACTCTCGATCTTTAGTCGGTTTCTGATAATGCCAGAGTCCTGCATCAAACGTGCTACATCATCATCGTTAAATTTTGCCACCCGATCGACGTCAAATTGCGCAAAGGCCAGGCGATAGTTTTCTCTTCTACGTAAAATGGTAATCCACGACAACCCTGCTTGGGCACCCTCCAAAATCAAAAATTCGAAGAGCTTTACCTCATCTCTGCACGGGACTCCCCACTCAGTATCATGATATTGACGATAAATAGGGTCCGTTCCGCACCAGTCACATCGAACAATCTCAGTCATCTACAAGCCCCCATAACCTAAAATGTATTTTATAAACCGCTAAAATAGAACAGTTGAGTTTTTTTGTCTATCTCTCCCGCTTTGCGCTAATATTAAGGATTAGAATAAAGGCCACCGACAAATGAAGAAAGCATTCCCGGCAATCCGGCCCTATCACACGCGATCGCTTGCTGTGACTGCTCCTCATATCCTGCATGTCGAAGAATCTGGGAACCCAGAAGGTATTCCCGTTCTATTTGTCCATGGCGGTCCTGGCGGGGGGGCGAATCCGACCGATCGGTGTTTTTTTGATCCCGAAAAATACCGTATTATTTTGTTCGATCAGCGCGGTGCTGGGCAGTCAACGCCCCATGCTCTGTTAGAAGACAATAATACTGCCGCATTGATCGCCGACATCGAGGTTATTCGTCAAGCCCTTAACGTCAAACGCTGGGTTGTTTTTGGAGGCTCTTGGGGCTCTACGTTGAGCCTTGTTTATGCGCAAACCTTTCCAGAGTTAGTCTTGGGTCTAGTATTGCGAGGTATTTTTCTTTGTCGAGACGAAGATATTTCATGGTTCTATCAAGACGGCGTAAAGCATATCTTCCCTGACTACTGGAAGCACTTCATTAATGTCATTCCCGAAGCAGAGCACCACAATCTACTCAGCGCATTTTATCGCCGTCTCACCGGTGATAATGAGTTGGAACAGATGGCCGCGGCGAAAGCCTGGTCTCTGTTAGAAGGCCGCTGTGCGACACTGCACCCCAATGAAGATGTCGTTGGGCATTTTGCCCACCCTCATATGGCCATGGCTATTGCCAGGATAGAAGCTCATTACTTTATTAACAAAGCGTTTTTAGAGCCTAACCAAATTATTAGCAATGCCGATAAGCTAAGAGGCATTCCCGCTACGATCGTTCACGGACGCTATGACATGGTATGCCCCGTCAATCAAGCTTTTGCTCTGAGTGAAGCTTGGCCAGAGGCCCAGCTGGATATTATCGCTGATGCAGGGCACTCCTCTAGTGAGCCGGGCATAACCGACGCCCTGATCAGAGCTACCGAGCGGCTAGCTCATCACTTAAATAGTCAAGAGTAACTACTATGCTCGGATTAGTTCAGCGCGTTTCTAGCGCATCTGTATCGATCGAAGGATCCATAACAGGGGAAATCGGCCAAGGGATTTTGCTTTTGCTGGGTGTTCAAAAAAATGACTCTAAGGCCGATGCTGAAAAACTTTTACAAAAAATACTAAGCTATAGAATCTTCTCTGATGACGAAGAAAAGATGAACCTGTCTCTCTCAGATGTTAGTGGCGGCCTACTAATCGTTTCCCAATTCACTCTAGCAGCTGACACTAAAAAAGGGCTTCGACCAAGTTTTTCTGCTGCCGCGAAACCCGATCATGCTGAATTTCTTTATGACCATTTTGTTGCGCAGGCGGCAAAAATTCACCCTATCACTCAAAATGGTATTTTCGGCGCTAATATGCAGGTGTCACTATGCAACGATGGCCCAGTAACTTTTATGCTAAGTAGCTAGGAAGAAAGTGCTGCAGTGAGCTTAGCGTGAAAGCCTTCAAAACCGCCATTACTCATCACCACAATATGTCTGTTGGGTGCTGCGGGCTTCAACGCTAGCTTAAGTAAAACTTCGATACTGTCTGTCGATTGAGAACATACCAAACTTGCTTTAGCTAAGGCTCCAACATCCCAATCGACGGCAGCATTTTGATACCAATAAACTTGATCCGCACTGCCCACCGAGGCACTCAAAGCAACTTGGTGCGCACCCATACGCATGGTTGCAGAGCGCGGCTCAATGATGGCTATGATGGTTTCGTTGCCTACCTTTGCTCGCAAACCCTCTAATGTCGTCTTTATTGCGGTCGGATGATGGGCAAAGTCATCATAGACCGTTATTCCTGGCCCTTGATAAATGACCTCCATCCGCCTTTTTACACCAACAAACTCACTTAAAGCGGCACAGGCCTGCTCAACCTTAACCCCAACTTGGTGTGCAGCAATAACTGCAGATAATCCATTCATCACATTGTGCAATCCACTATGTACCCACTTTACCGTCCCACGGGAAACTTCGTGTCCAGCTTGATCTGACTGAATGACATCAAACTGTGATCCATCGCCAGAGCTCAGGGTGTATTTCCACTCACCGTCGTGATCGCCGAAACTCTCCTGACTACTCCAGCACCCCTGGTCAAGAACTGCAGTAACATTGGCATCAACGGATGGAGAAATGACGGCCCCGGTGCTGGGAACGGTTCGCACGAGATGATGAAATTGCCGTTGGATGGCCGCCAAGTCGTCAAAAATATCAGCATGGTCGAATTCAAGATTATTAATAATGAGCGTGTTAGTAAAATAATGGACAAATTTAGAGCGTTTATCGAAAAAAGCACTGTCGTACTCATCTGCCTCAACCACAAAATAATCACTGTCGCTAAGACGCGCTGAAATACCAAAGTCTTGGGGGATGCCGCCAATTAAAAACCCAGGCTGAAGCCCTGCGAAATCAAGAATTTTAGCTAACATGCTACTGGTAGTAGTTTTTCCATGGGTTCCCGATACCGCAAAGACATGTTTATCTCTTAGAATATTTTCTCCCAACCACTGAGGCCCAGAGATATAGGCTAGCCTATTGTCGAGCATATATTCCACACAAGGATTCCCTCGAGACATAGCGTTCCCAACGACAACTAAATCTGGCGCGGGGCATAACTGCTGAGGATCAAATCCCTCGATTAATCGTATACCGCTTTCCTCAAGCTGTGTACTCATCGGTGGATAGACATTAGCGTCAGACCCCGAAACTTGATGGCCGGCTTGCTTGGCAAGTAGGGCAAGGCTACCCATAAATGTACCGCAGATACCGAGAATATGAATATGCATAAGATGGCCTACCTAAACATCAACTTGAGGACTAATGGGCACTATAACCTAAAACAAGTTAGTTTCCGCTTTCACCTTAGCCTGCAAGGGACTAAAATAAAAGTCTAACAAACAGGAACTTTGTGAGAGCCTTACCCATGGATAAGAAAAATGCTTTTTATGCACAATCTGGAGGCGTAACGGCCGTCATCAATGCATCAGCCTCAGGCGTTATAGAGGCTGCACGTGAAAATAAGGCAATAATCGGCAAACTATACGCAGGCTTAAATGGCATTGTCGGCGCCCTGCAAGAAGAACTTATCGATACCAGCAAAGAATCTTTATCTGATATCGCCGCGCTTAAACATACGCCTGGTGGCGCGTTTGGCTCTTGCCGCTACAAGATGAAAGATTACAAAGATAGTCCGGCAGAATACGATCGGCTTATTGAGGTATTTAAGGCCCACAATATAGGGTACTTTTTTTATAATGGCGGTGGGGACTCAGCAGACACCTGCCTCAAAGTGTCTCAAATTTCGGCAAAACTAGGCTACCCTATCCAAGCGATTCACATCCCCAAAACTATTGATAACGATCTACCTCTAACGGACTGTAGCCCTGGGTTTGGTTCAGTGGCGAAATATATTGCCACCTCAACCAAAGAAGCCAGCCTAGATATTGAGTCAATGTGCGGCTCCTCGACGAAAGTATTTATTCTTGAAGTAATGGGCCGTCATGCCGGATGGATTGCCGCTTCTGGAGGCCTTGCGGCAGAACACGCGGGCGATCCTCCGCACATTATTCTCTTCCCTGAAATTCCTTTTTCTCGAGAGCTATTTATTAAAAAGGTTGAGCAAACTGTTCATGAAAAAGGCTTCTGCGTTATTGTCGCTTCCGAAGGAGCACAATATAGTGATGGTGCCCATATTTCTGGATCGATAAATAAAGATGCTTTTGGGCATCAGCAGCTTGGCGGCGTAGCGCCAACCCTAGCCAGCATGATTAAACAGTCTACGGGCTATAAATATCACTGGGCTATGGCTGACTATTTACAACGGTCAGCACGTCACATCGCCTCAAAGACCGACGTAGACCAGGCCTATGCTGTGGGTCGAGCAGCCGTTGAAATGGCGGTACAGGGTAAGCATTCTGTGATGGTTTCCATCGAGAGAGGGCCAGGTAAGAAATACAGCTGGTCATTGGGTGAGGCCCCACTAGAAAAAGTGGCTAATATGGAAAAGAAGATGCCTCGCTCATTTATCACTAAGGATGGTTACGGTATCACCCAGCAAGCTCGTGATTATTTAGAACCCTTAATCGCCGGAGAAGATTACCCGCCCTTTAAAAATGGCATTCCCAGCTATGTGCGTCTGAAAAATGTATTAGTGCCTAAAAAATTACCTAGTGGCTTTAAGGTTTAAACATACAAGAGGGTTGTATCCTGTATTAATTGACCTGATTTCTTGGTTCACCTGCAAGAAATCCTTGCACATTCTCAACGACTTGGCCCACCAGCCTCTGGCGCGACTCACGAGCAATCCAGGCTACATGGGGTGTAACGATCAAGTTGGGGATATAATTATCGATGAGCACATTCCCTTCAGAGGGCGGCTCAACGCTAAGGACGTCAAGAGCAGCGCCAGCAATGATCCCCTCAGTCAGCGCATTCCTTAAGGCTTGCTCATCAATAAGGCCGCCGCGCGCGGTATTAATCAGAAAAGCTGATTTTTTCATTGATTGCAGTTCCTTTGCTCCAATTAATTTGGTCGTTTCTGCGGTTAAAGGGCAATGCAAACTGAGGATATCGGCTTCTTTTAGTAGCACCTCAAACGGCATTCGACTGTCTTGGTTTGAATGAGATCGACCGGGTAAGCCCGCAAAGAACACTTTCATTCCGAAGGCTTCAGCGATTTTTGCCACACCTAAACCTAGCTCACCAGCCCCTATAATACCGAGCACTTTACCCTCAAGTTCTTGTACTGGAGAATCCAGCAAACAGAAAAATCGACTGTTACGCCACCGGCCATCGATTGATGCCTTGCTATGCTCTTTGAGGTTTGTAGTTAACGCCAAAATCAGCGACCAAACGTGTTGAACAACCGAGGCTGTACCGTAGCCAACCGCATTACTCACTACTATGTTTTTTTCGCTCGCTGCGACTAAATCGACAATATCCGTTCCTGTGGCAAACACTGAGATGAGTTTTAGAGACTTAGATTGATCCATTTCTGATGCGCGAATTGCCGTCTTATTAGTCAGCACAATATCCGCGTTGGCAATGCGTTCGGCTACCTGTGAGGCCAAGCAATCGGGATAAATTTCCCACTCAACGGGCAATTTATACAGTGCAGTCAGATCGAGATCTGTCGGCCCTATGCTGTCAAAGTCTAAAATAACACCCCTCATGGCTTCCCCAAATATCTCAATCCAGTTATTGTTTTGAAGAAGCCATTATTCATCAAAACCCTTTCAGGGGCTAGACCTTCGGTCGAGCAAGGATTAGTGATGGTGTTGATTCTATATAGGCAATATAGTCTGGATCAGCTCCCCATTTCTTCAGAGCTAGCCGGTCTAATAGCGGTATACCACTAACTCTAGTTAATAATAGATATACAAATATCGGTGAAATCAATGTACATAGTTGCCAACCAGATAGCACCGGCAGTGCTACCAGCGCTAAACCAAACCACAGTGTTATTTCTCCAAAGTAATTAGGATGCTGTGACCACGCCCATAGTCCAGACTTGATAAAACGCCCTTTATTTTCAGGCAACGCCTTAAAGCGTCGTTTTTGCGCGTCTGCAGCAACTTCCACTGCAAATCCAAATAGCCACAAAGAGATTCCAATGTAGGACAACACCCCAAGGGGCTCTGTGATATTAGACGTTATCGCCGCAAGTCCTGCCGCCATCGTCACCAAGACCCAAAGCCCACCCAGAGTCCAAGTCATCAGGAACCATATGAACTGTGTTTTCATAACAATAAAGCGAGTGTCTTGGCCGTCTTTTTTTATTCGCCAGAATAAAAAAGATCCTAGCCGAACCGCCCAAATGACAATCATGGCGCAAATAATAAGATCCCTAAGGTCTAGGGACGAGCTCAATATTACCGCTGCGACTACGGTGGTGATGTAAGATATTGACCCAGTTAAATCAAAATAGTGCTCGGTTTGGAATGCGTATGCGGGAACGAACATCAACCAATGAAGAATAAACCCTATGGCGCCACATAGCGCAAACAAAGGCAGGTTATCCATCTGAAGGCTTCCTTGGCTACCCCCAAGTAATATCAGACTACCGATGACTAAGGATGCGAATATAGCAACAATACTGTTTGATCTTTTCATGACTAACCCCATTTTTCTTATTGTTTTTGAACTATCAGCGTTGCCTTAGATTAACGAGACAGCCTACTTTCTGCGCCAGATACGAAATTATCTATTTTATTTAAATAAAAGGCACTATTTAGCTTACGTAAAGACTCATTAAAGCAGATGATAATTTCAATCTCAAAAAATATTGACCAGACTGCCCAATGTTACGTCTCCAGCCTATAAATTTAGCCTGCAAAACCGCATAATGGCGCATCTTTATCGATTACTATTTTAAGGCTCGCTGTCACCATGCAATCTTCCCTATTTAAAATGTATGACAAGACAATTTTGCAACATCCATTGGCGGCGATACTGACGATCCTGTTACTGACCATTGCCATGGCAATGGGCTTACCCAACTTCAAACTAGATGCGTCAGCTGACTCTTTAACACTGGAACATGACGATGACTTAAACTTCTTTCGTGAGGTCGTTCAGCGTTATGGTAGCGATAATTATCTGATCGTCACCTTTTCGCCTAAACAAGGCGATCTATTTGATGAAGACAACCTTCAGGTTCTAAAAGCTCTGCGTGCCGAGCTGCTTACTATTAAAGGCGTCGAGAATGTTCTGTCTATGCTCGACGTGCCGCTACTCTATAGCCCCAAGATTGAGATTTCAGAGCTAACTGACGAGCTGAATACACTACTTACCGCGGGCGTTGATAAACAGCTGGCAAAGCAAGAATTCCTAAATAGTCCAATTTATAAGGATGTTATTCTCAGTGCCGATGGACAAACCACCGGTATCCTAGCGACCTTAAAGCTAGATGAGACCTATTTGAAGTTAGTTACAGAACGTGATGATTTACGCCTAGTGCGCGATACTGTCGGTCTTACCGCAGAGCAAAAGAGCCGGCTAGATGCAGTCAGCCTAGAATTCCTTAACCATCGCACTGCCAAAGCTTCAGAAGATCATGAGAGAGTCGATGCGGTGCGTGGCCTAATTAATGGCTACCGCGGTCAAGCCACTATTTTTCTGGGCGGTCCAGATATGATTACCGCTGACATGATCGATTTTATTAAAAGCGATCTACAAGTTTTTGGCGCCGGTATTTTGCTGTTTATCATTGCTACCTTGTCTCTTATCTTTCGACAAATTCGGTGGGTTGCTCTACCGTTGCTGACCTGTGGTCTTTGCCTGACTATTATACTTGGATTTTTAAGTTGGATTGACTGGCGATTGACGGTTATATCGTCTAATTTTGTTTCCTTGCTACTGATCATAACATTAGCGCTGACTATTCATCTCATCGTCCGCTATCGTGAACTACAAGCCGCTAAACCAGATGCGACGCAGCATGAATTGGTTAGCGGCACTGTTATTTCTATGGCCAAACCCTGCGTGTATACCGTACTCACTACAATTGTTGCTTTTACATCTTTGGTCGTCAGCAATATTAGGCCTGTTATCGATTTCGGCTGGATGATGACGATGGGTATCAGCCTTGCGTTATTAGTTTCCTTTGTGGTGATACCCGCCGGCATGATATTACTTGGCAAAGGCAACAGCTCTGCAGCCGCTGATAACTCTGGTGTAATAACGACGAAATTTTCATGGTTTACCGAGCACTATGGGTCAGCAGTTCTGCTCATCTCATTGGCTCTGGCTATTCTTTCGGGTTATGGAATCACCAAGCTAGAGGTTGAAAACCGCTTTATCGATTATTTCCGCGCAGACACTGAAATCTATCAAGGAATGGAAATAATAGATACGGCGCTTGGCGGCACAACGCCTCTAGATATCATAATTCAAGCTCCAGTATCTATGACACTAGCGACTAGTGACGCTGAAGCTGCCGAAGATGATTATGGCTTCGGTGATGAAGATGATTATAATTTTGATGAAGGTGAGTTTCGTAGTGAAGAAGACGCTCTAACCGATAGCTATTGGTTCTCATCTACTGGGTTAGCCGATTTAAGTAAACTACAGCGTTTTATTGAATCTCAACCCGAAGTTGGCAAGGTAAGCTCGCTGGCGCAGATCAATGAAGTCGCGACAGATCTTCTTGGACATCCATTAAACGATTTTGAAATTGCCTTTATGCGGCAAAGTCTAGGAGAGGATATTTATCAGCAGATGGTGGGACCCTATCTTCTCGAGGACATTGATGAATCTCGCATTCAGCTTCGCGTTAAGGAGACTGGTGGTCAATTGCGTCGTGCTGAGTTACTTAAGAAAATTCGCGACTATGCCGAAAATGAAGTCGGTATAGCGCCTGAAAATATTCGATTTACCGGTCTGTTAGTGCTGTATAACAATATGCTTCAGAGTTTATATAAATCCCAAATACTCACTTTAGGCGCAGTTTTCGTCGGCATAATGATTATGTTCTTAGTGCTTTTTCAATCCATAAAAATATCTATAATCGCTATCTTGCCTAATTTCTTAGCAGCAGGAATTGTTCTCGGTAGCATGGGAATTATGTCTATTCCTCTGGACATGATGACGATCACTATCGCGGCGATCACTGTCGGCATTGGGGTAGATCACGCGATTCACTACCTCACTCGTTTCACCCGCGAATTTAGCGTCGATAAAGACTATATAGCCTCAATGCATCGTGCGCATGCCAGTATAGGCCAAGCCCTTTTTTATACTGCGACTACCATTATTGTTGGGTTCTCAATCTTGACCTTATCAAATTTCATTCCTTCGGTTTATTTTGGACTTCTGACCAGCCTGGCCATGTTGGCTGCCTTGCTTGGATCAATGACATTACTGCCCAAATTAATCTTAATAACTAAGCCATTTGGCCCCGACAGTGCAAAGCAACCCTCAATTCTAGGCGACGACTAAATTTTATGCCCCTAATTACTCTGCAAGATGTTTTTTTAAGTTATGGCCAACCACCCCTTATTGACCATATAAACCTCGTTATTGAACCCGGCGAGCGCGTTTGTCTAATTGGTAGAAATGGTGCCGGAAAATCTACTTTACTGAAGATCATAACTGGTCAAATTATTGCAGATGAGGGCCTCATTAAGCGCGCCAGTGGCGTAAAAGTAGCTCAATTAGAGCAATCTGTTCCGCATGATACCCAAGGCAATGTGTTCGATGTTATTGCTGACGGCTTGGGCGCCGAAGGCAAGCTAATTCAACAATTCCATCATCTTACTCAGCAATTAAGTCATGACTCTAGCCCCAAGATATTTAATCAATTAGAGCAGTGCCAGGCTGAAATCGAGCGTATTGATGGATGGGATATCAACCAACGCGTTGAATCCATCATTACAAAAATGGATCTTGATCCAGAAGTCGATATTGCCAGCTTATCAGGCGGCTATAAACGCAGAGTTCTGCTGGCCAGAGCGCTGGTCTGCAATCCTGACCTACTGCTGCTCGATGAGCCCACCAACCACTTAGACATAGAGGCTATTCAGTGGGTAGAACAATTTCTACTTAAATGGGAGGGCTCATTGCTCTTTATTAGCCATGACCGCCGTTTTATGGATAACCTGGCTAATCGATTCATCGAAATTGACCGAGGGAAATTAGCTGAGTTTAACTGTAACTACAGTACATATCTGGTCAGAAAAGAAGAAAATTTAGAAATTGAAGATCGGCAAAATGCTCTGTTTGATAAACGCCTATCACAAGAAGAAATCTGGATTCGCCAAGGCATTAAAGCTCGTCGTACGCGCAATGAAGGGCGGGTGCGATCTCTCGAAGCTATGCGCAACGAGTATGCCGAGCGACGCAAACGTCTAGGCACGGCTAAAATGGATATTCAGCACGCAGAAAAATCTGGCAAAATAGTCGCTGAGGCTACCAATATTACATTTTCCTTTGATCAGGATACGGTAGTTAGTAATTTCTCAACGCTTATTCAGCGAGGCGATAAAGTGGGTTTTATCGGTCGTAATGGCGTTGGGAAAACGACTCTTATTAAATTATTGTTAGGTGAGCTAACCCCTCAACAGGGCTCCATTAAAATCGGGACTAATCTAAACGTAGCCTACTTTGATCAATATCGTTCTGCATTAGATGAGGAGAAAACAGTTCAAGATAATGTGTCCGGTGGTCGCGACATGCTCGAGGTCGGCGGCAAAAGTCGTCATGTAATTAGCTATTTACAAGATTTTTTGTTCGCGCCAGATCGATGCCGCCAACCGGTTAAAGCGCTATCGGGAGGAGAGCGTAATCGTTTGCTGTTAGCTAAATTATTCACGATTCCTTCAAACATACTCGTGCTTGATGAGCCAACTAACGATTTGGATATTGATACTTTAGATTTACTCGAAGAGCTGTTGATCGATTACAAAGGGACGGTCATCTTGGTCAGCCACGATCGTGCCTTTCTTAATAATGTCGTCACTAGCACCTTAGTTTTTGAAGGTGATGGGACCATCAATCAGTATGTTGGGGGTTATGATGATTGGTTAAGACAACGAAAAACTATAGAACAATCAACATCCACAACTGGCGTAAAAATCAAGCCTAAATCACTTCTAGAGGTTAAAAAACTCTCCTATAAAGACCAGCGCGAATTGGATGAGCTGCCCAAAAAAATTGAGTTACTGGAGACCCAGATTCAGAGTATTTCAGCAACGATGAGTGAAAGCGAATTTTATCAATCGACGAGACTGGAAATACAAAAAACTGAAACTCAACTCGCTGAGTGGCAATCTCAACTAAGTAAGTGCTACGAACGATGGGAGCGACTAGAACTGTAAAAATCAAAACTTTGATATACTGCAATTAGTTTTTGTAATGACTGGTAATCCCCCAAAAAAAGGAATCCTGAACTCGTGAAAAGAAAACCTGTGGTACTGATGATCTTGGATGGTTGCGGTCACAGCGACAACACGCATTTCAACGCTGTAGCCAATGCAAAAGCACCCATTTGGGAGAATCTTTGGGTGGATAATCCAAGTACCTTTATCGCCACTTCAGGGGAGGATGTTGGTTTACCCGAAGGACAGATGGGCAACTCCGAAGTTGGGCACATGACTATCGGTGCAGGCCGGGTCATCTATCAGAATTTCAGCCGTATTAATAAAGCTATTAGTGATGGTGATTTTTACACTAATTCGATTTACTGCGACGCAATAGATAAGGCCGTTAAGACTAACCGAGCAGTGCACATTCTTGGCTTACTTTCCGCTGGCGGAGTCCATAGTCATGAAGATCATATTAACGCTATGATTGAGCTAGCGGCACAACGCGGGGCTAAGAAAATATATGTACATGCGTTCTTAGACGGCCGCGACTGTCCTCCGCGTAGCGCCCAGCCGTCGCTAGAAAAAACACATCGGTTATGCGAAAGCTTAGGGGTAGCAAAAATTGCTTCAATAATCGGTCGTTTTTATGCCATGGATCGGGACAACCGCTGGGAGCGAATCAATCAAGCGTACCAGCTAATTACCGAGGGTGTAGCCAATCACTCTGCCATTGATCCCCTCACTGCACTTGAAGATGCTTATACCCGCGGTGAAGATGATGAGTTTGTGAGTGCTACCAGTATAGGTAAGTCAGACGACGTCCCCGCAGTATTAGAAGATGGAGATGCGGTGATTTTCATGAACTTCCGCCCAGACCGTGTTCGACAGCTTACTCACGCGATAGTTGACCACGAATTTACTGGCTTCGATCGCAAGGTTGTTCGCTTGCCCAGCACCTTTGTTACAACTACCGAATATGAAAGCACGTTGAACTGCCCCCTTGCCTTTCCAACAATCCCAATCGTTAATTCTCTTGGTGAGTTTCTATCGGACCAGGGTAAGTATCAACTACGCATTGCCGAAACCGAAAAATATGCCCACGTTACGTTTTTTATGAGCGGTGGCCGAGAGGCCATGTATCAAGGTGAAGAGCGCAAACTGCTGCCTTCACTGGACATTGCTACCTACGATCAACAGCCAGAAATGAGCGCGCTAGAGGTCACCGATAAATTAATAGAGGCTATCGAGTCTCACCAGTTCGACACTATTATCTGCAACTATGCTAACTGTGACATGGTGGGGCACACAGGAGATTACCAAGCAGCTATGCTCGCCGTTGAAGCAGTGGACGGCTGCTTAAAAAGAGTTTTAGCTAGTTTGGCCCTGGTAGGGGGCCAAGCCCTAATAACAGCCGATCACGGTAATGTGGAAATGATGTTTGATGACGTAGCAAATCAACCTCATACCCAGCACACTACTTTGCCCGTGCCACTCGTTTATGTTGGCAGGCCTGGAGTGAAGCTTGATGGGGGCGGCTCTCTCGCCGATATTGCTCCCACCATGTTGGCTATGATGGATATGGAACAGCCAGTAGAAATGACTGGCCGCTCTTTACTTTTATAGTGAATGCTATGCAGCGATTAAGCGCGATAACCCTATTGCCTTGCCTGCGTAGACTTGTTATCTGTGTATTTGTCAGCCTAATTCTCAACCCAGCTGCTATCGCCGATGACAGCTCGAAAGTTGAACTCGGCCGTCTCAAACAAACTATAGCAGCCCTTGAAAAAACCCTAGCAGCTAGCAGTGAGGAACAAAGCGGAATAGAAGCCGAGCTAGTTCAGGTCGAAATTGAAGCCAGTGAAATCACAGCCAACATTCGTCTAATCCTTCAAAAAATTGGATCGGCGGAGACTATAATCGCTGAAAAAGAGAAGAATAAAATTTCTATAGAGCGGCGTATCACCCAACAAAATAGCGCGATCGCGGAACAAATAAGGGCTGCACACAAACTCGGCGACCAAGAACCAATCAAACTACTACTTAATCAAGAAGATCCAAAAGCAATTTCTCGGATGTTCAAATACTACGATTACTTTCTTGAAGCTCGGAGCGAAAAAATTGAAGAGTATCTGACTGATGTTCAAGCATTGACCAAGGTCATTGAGGATATTAATAAAAACAAACTAGAATTAGTGGCGTCAAAGAAGTCTCTTTCTCTTCAGCAGGAAAATCTATCCGTTCAGGTTGCGAAAAGAACGTTGTCCTTAGATAAAATGCAGCTAACGATGTCTGATGACAAGAAAAGACTACGTGGGTTGCAAAAACAACGCGGACAATTAGAACAGCTACTTAACGCAGTACAGGAAGCGGTAGCAGATTTAATTTTACCCTCTCCGTCACAATCGTTTGTGTCGCGGAAAGGGAAACTTCCGTGGCCACTTAACGGCCGTATTGCCCATCGTTTTGGTAGCGCACGCAATGGTCCGATAAAATGGCAGGGATGGCTGATAAACGCCAATAGCGGCACAGAGGTAAAATCAGTTCACCAGGGTAGGGTCGTTTTCTCTAACTATTTGAGAGGATTTGGCCTCCTCTTGATCATAGAACACGGCAATGGTTATATGACGCTCTATGGTCACAACCAAGAACTATTGAAAGATACCGGTGACTCAGTGCAAACTAACGAGGTAGTGGCGCGATCTGGCAATACTGGCGGACTAGACAAATCGGCACTTTACTTCGAAATCCGCAGCCAAGGCAAACCAGCCAACCCAAAAAAATGGATGGCGAAATCCTAACCGAGAGACTAAGGCTTAGTTTTGCGATTACAATTGAGTGAGACCTAAGGGACCCAACAATGCTAAGAATTTCCACAGCTGTATTACTTTTATTAACACTGCTACCAGCCTACGGGGAAACCCCAGAGCAAACTTCAGCCTTGAATAAAAAAGTGACTGTCGAAGAACGACTACCCCTGCAAGAATTAAGGCTGTTTACTCAGGTTTTCGAACAAATTCGCCAAGGCTATGTCGAAGAAGTCTCTGACACAGAGTTACTAGAGAATGCCATCGCTGGCTTAGTGACCGGATTAGACCCCCATTCTACCTATCTTAAGGCAGATGATTATGGCGATCTTCAGGAAAACGCCACTGGAGAGTATGGTGGTCTCGGCATGGAAGTCGGTGCAGACAATGGCATGATTAGAGTTATCTCGCCTATTGATGATACGCCAGCTGCCAAGGCTGGTATTGAAGCAGGCGATCTAATTGTCGAAATGAACGATTCGCCAGTACGAGGTATCGGCCTACAAAAAGCTATCGACAAACTACGCGGAGAAAAGGGCACTAGCATTAAGCTGACCATCTATCGCGAAGGAGAAGAGGGTCCCCTGACCTTTAATATTGTTCGTGATGTTATTCAAATAAGTGCTGTACGCAGTCGCCTGCTAGAGCGGGGTTACGGTTATGTGCGCATTGCCCAATTTCAAGCCAGTTCCGGAGACGACTTTATTGAGGAAGTTGAAAAGCTGAAGGCCTCAAGCCTTTCTGGGGAGGATCCAAAGGCTCAAGGTCTCAAGGGTTTAGTGATAGATTTAAGAAATAATCCGGGTGGCCTTGTGCCGGCTTCAGTTAAAATTGCCGACGCCCTGCTGGACAGCGGCACTGTGGTTTACACCGAGGGAAGACTGCCCAGCGCGAATCATCGATTTGAAGCGCAAACCGGGGATATCCTCAATGGCTTACCCGTAGTAGTGCTGATCAACGGTGGTAGCGCCTCAGCGTCAGAAATTGTTGCTGGTGCGCTACAAGATAATCGTCGCGCCGCCATTGTTGGCACCCAGAGTTTTGGTAAGGGATCTGTACAAACAGTGATGCCTCTTGGCGATGGACGAGCAGTAAAGCTGACTACAGCCCGTTATTTCACTCCCAATGGCCGCTCTATTCAAGCAGAAGGAATCGTCCCTGATATTATCATCGAACGCGCTGAAATTCGGCCCTACAAAACCCCCGATAGGGTTAAAGAAGCTGACCTTGACGGTCATTTAGAGGCTGAAGAAAAGGTAAATGAAGGGGATGATTCCCTAGCAGACAACGCCGAGAATCAACCTCCGGCCATTGACGACAATCAACTCTATGAGGCTCTCAACTTACTAAAGGGTTTTCACCTTTTAGGCCACAGCGCTCTAATAGATTAGAGCGCCATGATTAAAAGGATGCAGGTCTATTTGCCCGCATCGACGTCCAAGCGGTCAACTTTCTGGAATCCCCGAGGCAACTTATGCCCGCGCCTACCTCGCTCGCCACGGTAATGCTCTAAGTCTTTAGGCTTCATTAAAAGATAGCGTTTTCCCGAGTGAACGACTAGCGAATCACTTTCACCCACCACCGCATAATCAACTACAAATTCTTCTCGGCTTTGCAATCTAGAACTAGGAATACTAATGATTTTATTGCCTTTGCCTCGCGCTAATTCCGGGATATCGCCGACAGGGAAAACCAACATACGCCCTTCATTGCTCACCGCGGCGATGTAGGCGTCATCTTGACTCACCATCTTTGGCTGTAAAATGCGACCACCTTTGGGAATGCTGACTACGGCCTTGCCCGCTTTATTCTTAGTAAATAGATCGCCAACTTTGGTAATAAAACCATACCCAGCATCGGTACCCATTAGTACCTTTTGGTCATCAGCACCCATAATTACGTCGGTGAATAGTGCGCCTGACGGCAGATTTAACCGCCCAGTGGCAGGTTCACCCTGACCTCGAGCCGATGGCAGGGTATGCCCCGCCAGAGAGTAGTAGCGCCCTGTAGAATCTTGCAAAAAGACATTCTGGTTACTACGCCCAAAGGCTGACGAGAGAAATTTATCTCCCGACTTATAACTGAGCGTGGTTGGGTCAATTTCATGTCCCTTAGCTGCTCTCACCCAGCCTTTGTCTGACAGCACAACTGTAATGGGTTCCGCCGTCAAAAGATCTTTTTCATTAAACGCCTGAGCTTCACCTCGCTCCTTTAATGGCGACCGGCGAGCATCACCATATTCATCTGCGGTGCTTTTTAACTCATTCTTCACCAGAGTTTTCAAGCGGATGTCTGAACCCAGTAGCAATTCAAGCTCAGCTTTCTCAGTCGCTAATTCATCCTGCTCCCCACGAATTTTAAATTCTTCTAGACGAGCTAACTGGCGTAATTTGGTGTCCAGAATATATTCAGTCTGAGTATCTGACAAACCAAATCGAGCGATCAATGCTGGCTTAGGTTCGTCCTGAGTGCGGATGATATTAATCACCTCGTCGATATTCAAAAAGGCGATCAACAAACCATCCAATAGGTGCAAACGCTTGTCTACTTTCTGTAACCGATATTCAAGACGGCGGCGAGTTACATCGATACGAAAACGTAACCACTCTTTGAGAATCTGCCGTAAATTCATTACCGACGGCTTTCCATCAATGCCGATAATATTTAGGTTAATACGATAACTACGCTCTAAGTCAGTCGTAGCAAAAAGATGGTCCATCAGGGCATCTATATCAATCCTGTTAGAACGCGGAGTAATCACCAGGCGCGTTGGATTCTCATGGTCAGACTCATCGCGTAAATCTTCCACCATTGGTAGTTTTTTATTGCGCATTTGCGCAGCAATTTGCTCAAGGATCTTTGACCCCGAAGCCTGGAATGGTAGGGCGGTGACGATCACGTCGCCATCTTCTTTATGCCAAATACCACGCATCTTCACCGAGCCACGGCCCGTCTCGTAGGTATTTAAAATATCTGCCGGTGAGGTAATAATTTCGCCATCGGTGGGAAAGTCTGGCGCTTTGATGTAATCCATTAACTCTGGAATGGTCGCCTTGGGGTTGTCTAACAAATGCAGGCAGGCATTAACCACTTCATTAAGATTGTGCGGCGGTATGTCGGTGGCCATGCCCACCGCAATGCCGGTAGTGCCATTGAGCAACACATTGGGCACTCGGGCTGGGAGAATTTCAGGCTCATCCATCGTGGCATCAAAATTAGGTCGCCAGTTAGCCGTGCCCTGACCCAGTTCAGACAGCAATACGTCTGCATACGCAGATAGTTTTGATTCGGTATAACGCATTGCTGCAAAGGATTTTGGGTCATCCGCCGAACCCCAGTTGCCCTGGCCGTCCACCAAAGGGTAACGGTACGAAAAAGGCTGGGCCATTAACACCATCGCTTCGTAGGCAGCACTATCGCCGTGCGGGTGGAACTTACCGATAACATCGCCCACGGTACGCGCAGATTTTTTGTACTTGGCGCTGGCTTTCAGACCAAGCTCACTCATGGCATAGACAATTCTGCGCTGCACAGGCTTTAAGCCATCGCCAATATGAGGCAGCGCGCGATCCAGAATCACGTACATTGAATAATCTAAATATGCTTGCTCGGCATAAACGCTCACGGGCCTGCTTTCAAGGCCCTGATCATTAAAGGTTACGATATCGCTCATCGGTTTTCCTGTGTTGTAAATACTCTAAAGTTTGTTGGCATCGGTCAAATTACCTTTACTTTCCAACCAGTTACGTCGATCTGGGGCACGTTTCTTGGACAGCAACATATCCATCATACTGTCCGTATTATCGCCGGGCTCTAACGTAAGTTGCACTAAACGTCGAGTATCTGGGTCCATGGTTGTTTCACGTAATTGCAGTGGATTCATCTCGCCTAGACCTTTAAAGCGCTGCACATTGACTTTGCCGCGCTTCTTTTCAGCTTGAATGCGATCGAGAATGCCCTGCTTTTCAGCCTCATCCAATGCATAGTAAACATCTTTACCAACATCGATTCTAAACAGTGGTGGCATCGCCACATAAACATGCCCTTGGCTCACTAAGGGTCTAAAATGCCGAACGAAAAGAGCGCACAGTAGCGTGGCAATATGTAAACCGTCAGAGTCAGCATCGGCCAAAATACAAACCTTGTGATAGCGCAAGGAGTCTAAATCATCGACGGCAGGATCCACCCCCAGCGCGACAGAAATATCATGCACTTCTTGAGAGCCTAAAATCTCTTGAGAATCGACTTCCCAGGTATTCAGAATTTTACCGCGCAGCGGCATGATCGCCTGATGTTCTCGGTTGCGAGCCTGCTTGGCTGAGCCCCCAGCGGAGTCTCCCTCTACCAAGAAAATCTCACAACGCTCTGGTTCGCCACTGGAACAATCAGCTAGCTTTCCTGGAAGTGCAGGCCCCTGAGTAATTTTTTTACGCACCACCTTTTTACTTGCTCGCATACGGCGTTGCGCGGCGTATATACACAGCTCAGCCAATTTTTCGGCGTCTTCGGTATGTTGGTTTAACCATAGACTAAAAGCATCTTTAACAACCCCAGAAACAAAGGCTGCTACTTCTCGAGAAGATAGTCGGTCTTTGGTCTGACCGGAAAATTGCGGATCGGCCAGCTTAGATGAGAGGACAAAACTACATCGGTCCCAAATGTCATCTGGGGCTAATTTGATGCCCCTAGGCAGTAAGTTTCTAAACTCGCAGAATTCACGCATCGCCTCTAAAAGACCCGTGCGCATGCCATTTACGTGGGTGCCGCCTTGAGGGGTAGGAATTAGATTCACGTAACTTTCTTGAACTAACTCACCTCCCTCTGGCATCCATTGAACAGCCCAATCTACCGCTTCATTTTCCGCAGCAAAGATGCCGATAAACGGCTCCGCAGGTAGTACTTCCCATCCATGCAAGGCGCCTGCTAGATAATCTTTTAGACCATCTTCGTAATACCACTCTTCACTGTCTTTGGTGTTTTCATCATGAAAACTGACAGTCAATCCGCCGCATAGAACTGCCTTAGCCCGAAGCACATGACGCAATCGTGACACAGAGAATTTGATAGAATCAAAGTAAACCGCGTTTGGCCAAAACCGCAAGATGGTGCCTGTATTACGTTGCCCGCAGGTGTCAATAACCTTCAGGTCTGAGGTTTTTTCACCGTTGGCAAACATCATTTGATGTACCTTGCCGTCACGCTTTACCGTGACCTCTAAGGTATTTGACAAAGCATTAACAACCGATACACCTACACCATGAAGTCCCCCTGAAAACTGATAGTTATCATTGGAGAATTTACCTCCAGAATGCAAGGTTGACAGAATAACTTCAACACCAGGAACCTGTTGCTCTGGATGAATGTCCACTGGCATACCACGGCCATCGTCGCAGACCGACAATGAACCATCTTTATGCAGAGTGACCTCCACTCGGCTGGCATGACCAGCCAGAGCTTCATCGACGCTGTTATCGACAACCTCTTGAGCTAGATGGTTTGGTCGGGTAGTGTCGGTGTACATGCCCGGACGTTTTCGAACAGGGTCTAGCCCGGTAAGAACCTCGATATCTTTTGCGTTATAGTTGCTCATGACACTCTTATGGTTAGTTTATGGTTGAATCTAAAATCAGGAACTGGTGAATCGCTTCCAGATGCTGATCATAATCTATAAAGCTGTGGTCGCCACCCTGTTCGACAATTATTTTTGCTCCAGTATAACGAGCCTGAGCATCTCGGCAATCAAGTACTTCATCACCTGTTTGTAACAATACCAAATAGTTAGCCAAATGCTTTATTTGAACGGGATCTAGGTGCCGAAACTCTTCAATATGATTTTTCTCGAATACCCACTTCTCACCCGTTACATAATTAGCATTTTCGCCCAGCCAATGATCTAGTCCGCGAGCGGGACTAACCACTGGATTAATCAACACGCTTCGCAGGTTGTATTGTTCCGCCAAGCAGGTAGCAAAAAAACCGCCCATAGAGCTACCGACAACAAAGAGCGGCTCAGGCAAATGATCTTCTACTATTGATCGCAGTATTTTTAACGCGGCGTTACCAAAGGGTGGCAATGCTGGACAAAGGAATTTTATGTCAGGAGCATTAAGCGCTAGCCACTGTTGTGTTTGAATGGCTTTTTTCGATTGAGGCGAACTGTTAAACCCGTGTAAATAGAGCAGTGTTGGCATAGGGGACTACTCTTCAAATCAATCTGTATTATAGCGAAAGATCAGAAGAGTCGTTGATTGTTTTTGCCTTAGTATCCGGTAGTATGGATGTCGGGCCTCTGCTGGAAACCAGTAATAAATTCGACACCTGTTTCCATTGCGCCACTAGCCTTTAAGTTGAGCCAACGATAGCCAGGAGGTTGATCTGACAGGGCAAAATCATCACTATTCTGTCTAAATTGAATGCAACTAGATGGTGTCGTATGGAGTATTAGCTCACCCCATAACCCGTCAAAATGCTGATGCACATGGCCTGTGATTACCGCCTTCACGTTGCCATGCTGTATGAGAAGATTATACAAGGCATCAGCGTTTTGGATTTTTTGTGCATCCAGCCAGCGGCAGCCAACCTCAACAGGGCTGTGGTGCATAGCGATTAAAACCGCCCTCCCAGCGAGCTGCTCCAAACCCACCTTTACCTGCTGTAGTTGGGCTTCAGAAATATGGCCAATCGGTGTGCCAGGTTGCGAGCTATCTAAGGTTAAGATTCCCCATTCACCCATTTCTACGACAGCGCGATGAGGATAATTAATTAAGCCCTTTTGCATTAATTCAGAATCATCATGATTACCCGGCAACCAGATTATCTGTTTGCCCTTTTCTACTAATAATTGATTGAGGAGAACATAGGCCTCAGCATTCGATTCTCCGGATAGATCTCCGGATAATAGTAACAGGTCATCCCCACGCCCCTCATCATCAAGGGCGTTAAGAACCGCTTTAAAACTATCGAGAGTATTAACGCCCCCCACTGTCGCGTTTTTGTCTGATCCTAGGTGGAGATCGGTAATCTGGGTTATTTGAATGCAGTCCTTCATTATTAAGCTTCCGAGGCCATAATGCCGTGGTGCAAACCGTAAGCCAGAACCTCACCTAGAAAAATATTCCACTGCCACTTTTCATCTACAGCCTGTCGACCGACTGTCTCAGTTAAAGCCCAGGGAATCGTTCGATCTGAGCACCATTCAATGACCTCAGCCATTTTTGCATCTCGATATGAGCGTACCTTTACCTCTATTTTAGGCATCCAGTACGGTCCCACCTGTTCGGTAATAATATTCAAGGTGCTGGTGTACTTAGCCACTTCAATCACCTCGATAGATAACCCAGACGTTGGCCGCTCCTGAGAATGAAGTAGTACCTTTGAGCCCAGCTGTGTTGAATCTATGGCCGTTTTCTGTAGACGACGATAATTACGTTCGCATTCATCATGCAACTCCGTCAAATCAAGATGTCGTCTTCGATTTTCAAAAAAAGCCACTTCTTTTTCCCTTAATCCTATTTTGCTATCACTATCAATATTAGCTTCATCTTACTATTAAATCTGCTGACTTTTTCACAAATTTTTATGGTGTTGCTGAAGCCACAGTAAGCCAATCGTTACCGCGGCACTATTGAGTACCCCATCAATTAATGCCTGCTGAGCCTCATGATAAGACCACACATGCAATAATATATCTTCATTCTCGCTCTCCAAACCAAAGACACCCTGCTTGTCTCGCAAATCGACCAAACCACAAAACATATGCATTTTTTCATCAGTGCCACCGGCACTAACCAAATAGTCACACATAGGAATTAACTTTTCCACTGCCAGTCCAGCTTCCTCCTGCAACTCTCGATGAGCCACATCGATTGGCATTTCGCCAGGCTCCATCATTCCAGCCACTACTTCATATTGCCAGGGCCCCTGATTATCATCTAGCGCCCCGATTCGAAATTGTTCAACTAAACCGACTAAATGATTTACCGGATCGTAAAGTAGCACTCCAACGGCTGCGCCGCGCTGAAATAATTCCCGCGTTATTGGAGCGCTCCAACCACCCTTAAAGAGGCGATGGCTTACCTTCAGTTTTGCAACCCTAAAAAACCCTTGGAATACAGTTTCCGTCGCTTCAACGTGAACATCTGACTGATTAAATTGGTGTTTTTTGACCATTTTTAACTTTTCACTCGTATAAAGTTGCCTATATAGTACGTTAAAATAACATGCTTAAGACCGCTTCATTAATTATAAGGTCAACGAATTGGGGCAAGACACGTTTGGTTCTATTTAGTAGCTTTTTGTAACCATTTTGAATCTAATGCTATCTGTAACAGCGTCTTAGTTAAGGGAATTTGCTAATCACTATAACCTAGACAAGTCTGGTAAAATGCCCGTTTAAAGCGCCCACAATGGAAATTATCATGGAGTTTGTATGTTGAAGGTAAGACAAGGATTTTTAACACTTTGCAGTGTTCTCTTAATATCGCAGGGTAGTGCGGCGGATTCTTTAAAAGATATTTATGAACTAGCACTGCAGAGCGACCCAACCTTGCGTGCTGCGCGTGCTAATTTTCAAGTAGGTCGAGAAACTGAAAATATCAGTCGCGCCTACTTACTCCCAGTTATTTCAGCTTCAGCTGACTTCAGCCAGGCAGAAAGAAACAGTGAATCATCGCAAGTCTATTCGTTTATCTCAGCTAATCCTTTTGTCAGTAAAAACTTTTCAGATACTGACTCAACGACCTATAGTGTTTCACTAACCCAAGCCATATTTGATATGCCCGCTTGGTATCAGTTTCAGCGTGGCAAAGCGCTCAGCAAAAGTGCGGCTGCGCAGTTTGCCGCGGAACAGCAGACTTTGATCTTAAGGGTCAGCAGTGCCTATCTAGCTACACTACGCGCCTATGATAACCATGAAACACGTAAGGCAGAGCAACGAGCCATTCAACGACAACTAGAGCAAACTAGAGAGCGTTTTGAAGTAGGTTTGCTACCAGTAACAGATGTTCATGAAGCCCAAGCAGTTTTTGACGATGCCTTGGTGAATAGTCTTGAAGCCCGCGGCGCTGTCAACATCGCCTTTGATGCGTTGCAAGTGCTCACCGGTAAAAACCATAGTGTTCTGTCAGGATTGAAAGATGAGTTTATGGCGGTTAATCCGGTCCCTCTTGATAGTCAAGATTGGGTAAATTTTTCTCTCAGCAACAACTATCAATTGAAAGTTTCTAAACTTGGTAAAGACGCCTCTTATAACGAAGCCAAGGCGGCTACAGCACAACTTTTCCCAAAGGTTACTGCTAATGCGCGTTATTCAGATTCAGATCAAGATGGAACGCAAGTTAGCTATCTTCCTTCAGAAAGTATTTCTGAAATCTCATCTTTAAGTGATGGTCATAGTTTTGGTATTTCGGTGAGTATGCCAATATGGGCTAGCGGCATCAATGCCGGAAGAAGGCAAGCAAAACAACGCGCAATTGCATCGAGTGAAAATTTCGAAGTAGCAACGCGCAATACAGTGCAAACAGCGCGCAGTCGTCATCAGCTAGTCATTACCAACGCTGCTCGCGTTAAAGCGCGTAACCAGGCTATTACCTCAGCCCAAAGTGCTCTGGGGGCCACCCAAGCTGGATACGAAGTGGGCACGCGCAATATTGTTGATGTGCTTGCAGCTCAGCGCTCTGTTTTCCAGGCCAAACGAAACTATGCCAATGCGCGATACGACTATATTTTCGCTATGATGAGTTTAAAAGAAGTGGCAGGGCAGTTGTCACCCGATGACATATACCAACTGAATGCTTGGTTAGATCCTAGTTTAGCTGTGTCTAAATAGCCTGGGCAATAATGACAAGCAACCTATCTAGGGCGCCGCGGTTAGCAACCGCTACGTGGTGTGCTGCTTCACCCATTTGAATTCTATGGGTCTCATCTTGCAGTAACATCACAGATTGATTGGCAAGATCATCGACATCTTGACAGACCTTCATCCCTCCAGCCTCCGTCAGTAAATGAGCTATTCCGGTGAAATTAAACAGGTGTGGTCCTGTTAATACCGGGACTCCCCAAGCGGCTGGCTCAATCATGTTATGCCCACCTGTTGGCACGAAACTCCCGCCAACAAAAGCTAGGTCGCAAGCACCAAAGAAAGCCATCAATTCTCCCATGCTATCGCCAAGTAATATGTCAGCCTCGGCAACTGTAGCGTTTTCACTCCGCCTCGCGATACTAAAGCCTGCCGATTTGCATAGATTGGCAACCTGATTAAACCGTTCTGGGTGGCGCGGAACTATAACTAGGAGCACAGATTCTAGCTGTGCTTTTATTTCAGCAAAGGCTGCCAAGATTATTTCGTCTTCCCCTTTATGGGTACTGGCGGCTAAAAACACTCTTCTCTGGGTAGTGCCGCGCCAGTCTTTAGATAATTGCTCCACCGTACCCATTAGAGAAGGGTCTATCTTTAAATCAAACTTAATGTTTCCAGTCACCGTCACCGCAGTATCTGGCAACCCGAGACTTTGAAAGCGTTGAGCATCATCATTATGCTGTGCCGCCACTGTGTGTAGGCCATGTAACATTGGACGAACCAAGCTACTAATGTGCTGATAAGCCCGAGCAGACTTTTCAGATAGTCGTCCATTGGCCAAGATGACTGGAATATCACGTTTATTGCACGCAGCAATAGTATTTGGCCACAATTCGGTTTCCATAATAATTAATAATTTTGGTCGTACCCTGCCTAAAAATCTGGCAACCGCATCAGGCATATCATAAGGCGCATAACTATGTTCTACAGAATCACCAAAAGCCGCCAAAATGCGCTCTGAGCCGGTTGGCGTCATACTGGTTACCATCAACCGATGTTCGGGGTATTTCTCCTGTAGGGCATTAACCAGAGGCACTGCGGCTAGGGTTTCACCCACAGATACGGCATGCAGCCAAATAATCTCCTTGTTCGAATCAAGATCATTCACAAATCCAAATCGTTCTGCCCAACGTTTGGCATAGTTGGGTGATTTAACCGCACGCCAAAGCAACCGCAGGCAGATGACCGGCAGTAAACAATAAAAAAATGCTGTATATATAAACCTAGGCATAGTGGGTCTAAATAACCTTTAATAAATAAAAAACGATTGCACTCAAAATTACCAAGAATGAGTAAAACGACTATCGTAACCTAGTAGAATTTTTCGTCGACAACTAATGATAACCTATCTGCAACTAGGTATGTTTTTAAGGGTCGACCTACCGAGAGAAATCCACAGGTTTGGTTTCATGATAAAATATTAACTGGTCAATTTAATTATTCGTTGCCCTCCATCGACAAGCAGAGTCCGAGACTATTTTATGACACAAAGAAGTCCCAATAATCTCAGCATCACATCAAATTCAGCAGCGTATGTGCGAGTCCTAGCGTCTTTAATAAGCGTAGTTATGATCTGTGCCGCTCTGTTTTTGGTCGCGCGTTTGACTACTTGGCTATCTTATCCTCGCCCTGAAAGCATTGCCAACAACAGTGACTTATGGCGTGCCCTATGGACAGGCTTTCGTTTTGATATGGCAGTCGTTATCCGGGCCAATCTACTGGGATTGTTTATCAGCATCTGTTGCATCCCTCTGCCGGCAATGGCATCTCATTTTGGATGGTTGCTGAATCGCTATTGGGGCGGTTTAATTTTAGTTATTGCTGTTTGGGCGTCTATTCTCAATTTCAGCTATATCGGTTTTTTTAATCGACCCATCGATAGTTTTGCTTACGTTGGCTTGAACTACGGTGCAGCTACAATTTGGCCGACCGTGATAAGCATGGACCCCTATGGTTTACGTCTACTTGTCGGGCTATCTGTAACCGCTTTGACACTGTGGAGCTACAGGAAAATAGGTGAGAAAATAATCGAATTGATTGGCTTTGTGCACGTTAGAAGAATCCCCTTTTTTACACTGGCTATCTTACTGCCCCTGATGTTTTTAATGGCGCTCGGCCGAGGCACTGTCTCAACCTTCCCCCTGTCTCAAAGACACCTTATCGTGTCATCTGAAACGGCTGTCAACAATATCGTACCTAATGGGATTGTTGCGCTCTACTATGGCTACAAGGAATTTGAGCAATCCAAAACAATTAGTCCCGCTCTGGATGGTGAAGGGCGCGAACTGTTTAAAGCTTTTTATGGCGAACCTCCCTTGGACCAGCCCCTTTTCTCGCAATTTTTTGCGCAAACCCCTAGCTCTATCTTTCTCGAGAAGAACCCTCCAAATGTGGTGTTTAATCTCATAGAAAGTATGGGCAATGCTTTATTACTCCCCACGTTTAATCCTGGGACAGACCTTGCTGGTCAGATGCGTCAACACTTAGATGAGGATTATTATTTCAACCGATTTTTACCCGCACATGATGACACTCAACAATCACTGATGAGCTTGATGGTTAATACTGAGTACAGCACTATTAGTTACTCAAGCCATCAACACATTCCCCTGCAAACTTCCGTGGCGAGAGTGTTTAAAAAATCAGGTTATAGAACCGTTTTTGTCTATGCGGGGTTTGAGGGACTATCAAATCGCAGTGATTACTTGAAGACCCAAGGCTTCGATGAGTTTATTGGCGCTCACCAATTGCGCGAGCGTTATCCCACAATGGAATCAAGCGTTTGGGGAGGGGAAGACAAATTTGTATTTGAAGAGACTATTAAGCAACTACTGGACAATAATGAGCATGACAAACCCCTGTTTATCGTGACTTTAACCGTCACTAATCATCCGCCTTATCAGTTACCAAAACATCACAATTTAACCTTGTCCCCGCCAGCTGATAGTTTATCCGCAAAGCTTCAAGATCTACCACCAGAATCCCTAGATACCTATAGATACACGAACGATCAGCTAGGGCAGTTTATGTCAGCGGTAAAAAATAGCCGACTCAAAAGTAATACTATTGTCGCAGCAACTGGGGATCATGCGATTCGTGGCATGAGCTATAACTCAGCTGAGCGCCTACACGAACTCAGCGTTCCCTTTTATCTTTATTTGCCCGCTAGCTATCGTCCTAGCCTGCAACCAGACACCGACCAGATAGCATCTCACAAGGATATTATGCCAACCCTCTATAACGCTGCGCTATCCAATGCCCGTTATCCTAATCTTGGACGCAATTTACTCGCGCCAAAAGCAAATGAGAAGTATCATAATTTTGCCTATCATGCCGAGTATTTAGTTATCGATGAAAGGGCCTATTCAAAGGGGGGGCTGGGCAGACAGGTTACGCCTGAATTTATGCTAGCTCCTAATGCTATAGGCGTCGAGAAAACGTCGAATAGGAGCCGAGTTTATAGTCAAACAATAGACTGGCTAACCCGTTTTCAACTGGCTAATGACCCTGCAGACTGAGCTATTGTGACGTGTGGTTTCGCTGGAAAAGAAGGATGCAACATCAAATCATGGCGTCTTTACATTATTTTTGTGATGAGCATCATAGTTTTTAATGCCAGTGATTCTGAACCCAAGTCGCGGGCTTAAATCGTCGATACCACTTTCCACTAACCCCAGCAATCGCTTCATGGGGGTCGGGTTTCCCATGAAAGACTAAAACTCGGGTATCAGCTGGCATCGCTGTATCACGCGCAAGAAAAAAGGGAAATGGCTTTATACAATGTCGCTTGAAACTACGGCACCAATGATCCGGCCAATACACCAGTGAATTTTTTGCCATCATCGCGGCAGATAAATACTCCTGCTCATTACGATGGATCTTTTTAATCTGCTCAAATGAGCGCTCAAATTCAGCTAGCACCTCAGCATGAGCGCCCACTTCAAATCGATAGACCGAAGAATTTCCGGTACCGTCCTTCTTAATCCAATCTTTAATAATCATCACGTCTCCTGGATAATCAAAAAGATCATCCAGACTACCCGTGATAATTAAGTCTAAGTCCAGGCACAGTACCTTGCCCTCGAGGTCATAGAGAGTTTCAGCAAAGACAGCTAGCTTATTCCAACCGCGCTCTGGGCCACCTAAATCGACTGATAACTCAGGCAGCGGAAAAACTTCAATATTTCCATGCAGGCCGGCGCCATCTTCCGTCAAACAAACGAAGCGGAACTCTCTACTCATGTTACGCGAAACCATTGAATAGAGTGTATTCACATAATCAGCGGAATACTTAGTACCCCACTTCATGCACAGAACATTGACGATTTCGCTTGCTACTGTCATGGCATAAATTCCAGTTCGACCTAATTGTTATTTAACAAACGGCACTTATTCAGTTACCGGCGCCAACCAATCCTGGTACTTAGCATTTTTACCCTGGACAAGGTCCGAGTATGCAGTCTGGAGAGCTGCCGCCACTGGGCCACGCTTACCATCGCCAATAATGCGGCTGTCATATTCCCGAATAGGGACGATCTCTGCCGCTGTTCCGGTAAAGAAGGCTTCATCAGCAATATACACCTCATCTCGAGAAATACGCTTTTCACGGATTTCTATGCCCTTGTCAGCAGCTAGCTTAAACACAGTGTCTCTCGTAATACCATCGAGGCATGAGGTTAAGTCTGGCGTGTAAATCACCCCATCCCGTACCATAAAGAAATTCTCTGCACTGCCTTCAGAAACATAGCCCTCAGGGTCTAACATGATCGCTTCATCACACCCCGAATCTAGCGCTTCTCGCAAAGCCAGCATTGAATTCAGATAGTTGCCACTTGCCTTTGCTTTGACCATCGTAATGTTGACATGATGACGAGTATAAGAGGAAGTGCGTACTTTAAGGCCTGAGGCTAAGGTCTCTGGAGGCATATAAGACGGCCAATCCCAAGCAGCAATGCCAAGGTGTATTTCTAGGCTTTCGGCCCTAAGTCCCATTCCCTCAGAACCCAAAAATACCAGCGGCCGAATATAAGCAGCATCTAAATTATTGGCCCGTACCACCTCACGATGAGCAGCGCAGACTTCCTGCTGGCTATAAGGAATAGTCATATGTAGAATTTTGGCTGAATTGAATAAGCGCTTAATATGATCTTCAAGCCGAAAGATACAGGTGCCCGCACTCTCAGTTTGATAGGCTCTTATGCCTTCAAAAACCGCGTTACCGTAGTGCAACGAAGACGTTAGAAAGTGTGTTTGGGCATCACGCCAATCGATCAACTTACCATCCATCCAAATAAAACCATCGCGATCTGCGAACGACATCGACCTTTTCCTCTCGTTAATTAATCTTTACTAAAAATGTAATATTACTCTCTCTGATCGGCAATGCCGATTAGGGCGTTATCGCAACCCATAAGCTGCCATGAATTTTATTGCTGAATTCACTCCACTGCAACCAACAGGTATAGGATGTTAGCGAGACCTTGTATAAGATGCGAATTGAACCATAAATTAAGTGTTAACGATAGCACTCCCCGCTTAGCTCGCTGCTGTAATTATTGTTATTTTTAGTAGCTTAAATCGTTTTTGTTGCTTACAGTTTCGCCAGCGCCCTAGGCGTCAGCAAGAGCATGCGAGGATAAAAATAGGTTAAAAATTGCGTATTGACGGCTAAAAGTAGTCAAAATAACAGTTATTTGACTAACAACGAGTCTTTTATATGAACTTATTGGGCTCTGTTGCTTATAATCGCGCCATGAAAGATAAAAACTACGTAAAGTTCTTAAGACAGACTTCGCCCTATATCCATTCTCACAGGGGCAAGACCTTTGTTGTCGCCATCTCTGGGGACTCTGTGCTGCAATCCAATTTCCACAGCATGGTACATGATGTTGCTCTTTTACAAAGCCTTGGAATGCGTATCGTTCTAGTACATGGCGCAAGACCACAGATCAACAAACGTCTTGCTCTCTCAAATATTGAAACAAACTTTGAGCAGCACTTGCGCATTACCAGCAGTGAGTCAATGCTCTGCATAAAAGAGGCTGTGGGTAGCACGCGATTAGTGATCGAGTCTGAACTCTCCATGGGTCTGCCTAGTTCGCCAATGCACGGCGCACGTGTTCGCGTGATCGGAGGCAATTTTGTTACAGCAAAACCTGTTGGTGTTCGCGATGGAATTGATTTTCGCCGTACCGGAGAGGTTCGTCGTATCGATAGCCAAGCTATCAAGCATCAACTGGACGATAACTCGATGGTGCTTATATCGCCAATAGGGTTTTCAGCCACCGGTGAAGCCTTCAATTTAAATTATCAGGACTTGGCCGCACAAGTAGCTATCGCTTTGGAGGCGGAGAAACTGATTCTAGTCAGTGATTCTCGCGGTGTCATGGATAAAGGCAGCTTGCTGCGCACACTGTCACTGCCGCAACTCGCCGAGTTGCTCGAGACAAGTAAAGATGTTCATCAAGTCGGCCTTTTAAGCGCGGCGGTCCATGCTTGTCAGAGCGGTGTCGAACGCGTTCACTTGGTGGGCCACGAAGAAGATGGTGCTTTACTGTCAGAGTTGCTAACACGCGATGGCAGCGGTACTTTAATCAGCAAAGATTACGGCGAAGTCATTAGGGCAGCCACAATTGAAGACGTTGGCGGCATATTAGCGCTAATTACACCTCTTGAAGATCAACTAGTGTTAGTTAGACGATCTCGCCAGCTTCTGGAAACGGAAATATCTCGCTTTACCGTTGTCGTTCATCCTGAAGGTTTAATTGTCGGCTGTGCCGCGCTTTACCCCACTGCAGATAAGCAGATGGGGGAGGTGGCCTGCGTGGCAATACATATAGATTTTAACGGCCAAGGTATTGGGTCAAGGCTATTTGACCAAATTGAATTCGACGCTCGACAACAGCGCATGTCCAGTTTGTGTGTAATGACGACTCAGGCTGCCCATTGGTTTTTGGAAAAAGGTTTTGTTAGCGCTGAGGTGTCAGATCTGCCTGCGAACAAACAATCGATGTATAATTACCAGCGAAATGCTGGAGTCTTTCGAAAAGCCATTTAGATATGATCGGCGTTTCAGGTGTGCTCCAGCCCCTAATTAGATTAAGACGTATAACTACAGTATGAGACTTTAAAAATGCCTAAATATCGTTCGCACACTACTACTCAAGGCCGGAATATGGCTGGGGCCCGAGCACTCTGGCGTGCAACCGGAATGAAAGATGGTGATTTTGATAAACCCATTATTGCTATTGCCAACTCCTACACGCAATTCGTACCAGGCCACGTACACCTAAAAGATATGGGTGATCTGGTCGCCGGTGAAATCGCCAAAGCAGGTGGCGTTTCCAAAGAATTTCACACGATAGCGGTAGATGATGGTATCGCCATGGGTCATGACGGTATGCTCTATTCGCTTCCCTCGCGAGATATTATTGCTGACTCAGTTGAGTATATGGTTAATGCCCACTGCGCCGACGCTCTGGTATGTATTTCCAACTGCGATAAAATAACGCCCGGGATGTTGATGGCAGCAATGCGTTTAAATATTCCCGCGATCTTTGTCTCAGGCGGCCCAATGGAGGCAGGAAAAACCAAGCTTGCGGATCATAAACTAGATTTAGTTGATGCGATGGTCATTGCAGTGGACGATAGCGCTAGTGATGAAAAAGTAGCTGAGTACGAACGCTCAGCCTGCCCAACCTGCGGGTCGTGTTCGGGTATGTTTACAGCAAACTCCATGAACTGTCTTACTGAAGCGCTCGGGTTATCACTGCCGGGCAATGGCACTGTTCTTGCCACTCACTCAGACCGCCGTGAGCTATTTTTGGAGGCAGGCCGAACGATTGTTAAAATGGCCAAGCAACATTACGAAAATGATGACGACTCGGTCTTGCCTCGCTCAATTGCAAACTTTCGTGCCTTTGAAAATGCGATGACTTTAGATATTTGCATGGGTGGCTCGACTAATACTATTCTGCACTTATTAGCCGCTGTGCAAGAAGCTGGAATAGACTTTAATCTTTCACATATTGATCAGCTTTCTAGGGTGGTGCCACAATTGTGCAAAGTAGCGCCAAGCACACCTGAATATCATATGGAAGATGTACATCGTGCCGGTGGCATCATGGGGATCTTGGCTGAGCTTGATCGAGCTGGGCTAATTCATAGTGATCTACCTACGGTACACTCGGCAACCATGAAAGAAGCCTTAGATAAATGGGATATTGCTGGCCGACCAAGTGAAGCGGTCAAAACCTTTTATAAAGCTGGCCCAGCGGGAATACCAACGCAAACCGCGTTTAGCCAAAGTACTCGCTGGCCGTCAGTCGATGTGGACCGAGCCAATGGCTGCATACGTAATTTAGAAAATGCCTTTAGCCTGGAAGGCGGTCTAGCAATCCTGACAGGCAACTTAGCACCTGATGGCTGTGTCGTTAAAACATCGGGAGTCGACGAGTCTATTCATGTTTTTGAAGGACCCGCGTTTGTCATTGAGAGTCAGGATGCCGCTGTGGCAGCGATACTTAATAACGAGGTAGTTGCCGGTGACGTAGTCGTCATTCGTTACGAAGGCCCTCGCGGAGGACCTGGCATGCAAGAGATGCTCTATCCAACCAGTTACATTAAATCAAAGAACCTAGGTAAGGCTTGCGCCCTTATTACTGATGGCCGTTTCTCAGGGGGCACCTCAGGTCTCTCGATAGGGCACGTCTCACCTGAGGCTGGCGCTGGTGGTACTATTGGCTTAGTAAAGAATGGTGACAGAATTAAAATTGACATCCCTAATCGCACTATCGACATTTTAGTGCCGGACCAAGAACTCGCCGAACGTCGTAAGCAACAAGATCAACTAGGCTGGCAGCCAGTGGAGGAGCGACCTAGAAAGGTGACTGCTGCGCTAAGAGCTTACGCAAAACTGGCCACTAGTGCGGACAAGGGCGCTGTGCGAGACCTCTCTCAGCTATAGCCCCTTATTAACATAGCTTAGGACATAAAAGGCTTAGGACATAAAAAGCTTAGGACATAAAAAAGCCCGGTTAACTGTCCGGGCTTTTTTAAATTGCTCAAAATCATATTTAGATATTATCTAAGCCTTGTTACAACCCGGTACCGTTGCACCCACATCTCGTAATCTCTGCAGTCTAGTGCCTTCAGCATCAGCAAACTTAATCCATTGCCTAGGAAAGCGCTTAGTCTTTTTTGTCTTTGCCGCTTTCACTGATTTTTTGAACGCAGAGATAGCATCTTTGTAACAATGCATGTTAACCAATGCACTACCCATGGTGGCATAATTTGATGATTCATTTCTAACCGAACCTTTCTTTGCCGCCTTCTGAGCAGCTCTATAAGCCTTCTTGTCGTTACCTAAATCAAGATGGATAGCCGCAATCCGCGATTGCAATTCACCACTATCGGACTCTTTAGACGCACTTTCAAACGCTTTAAGTGCTTTAGGTAAATCTTTAGCTGCCCACCAAGATTGGCCTAGTACCTCAAGGTTTTTAGCCGTCTTCTCAATAATCTCGTCACTCATGCCTTTATCGATAATCTTGGCTGCGCGATAAGGTACTTCAGCGCCTAGATACATGTAAGCCATACTCATCACCTGGCTTTCAGTGGTTAATTGATCGTTGAGATACACCATCTCTATGGCCACTAACTGATCCATTTCACGCTCTTGGGAACCATACATACCACCCAACTGCTTCCAGTAGGTCCATTTAGGATAGTGCTTCACTAACTGCTGCAGAATAGAGGTAACCTTCTTAAGATCATCTTTCTCATAATAAAGTACTCTCTGGAGCGACCACATAGTCTCTTTGGGCAAGATGGCCTTCGCCTCGGACTCATCGATAGCAATTTCTACCATTTTTAAAGCATCGTCTTTACGCTCCAGTTGATAATAGAGCTGCGCAAGAAGCATACGCGCGTCCAGTCCAACAATAATGGCGGCGTCTATCCATATCTCCAACTGCTCAACAGCTAAGGCATATTTTTCTTGCATTGCATAAAATTGAGCCAGCGTATAGCGCGTGTCTAACTTCATCTCAGGCGGAGTTCCAACGCCCTCAACCACTTTTTTGTAGTAGCCCGTCGCGCCAGTAAAGTCGTCCATAGAATAATGAACATAACCAAGCATATTCCAAACCTGACTCTTCTCATAATCTGAAGCGCAGACCTTTGGGCGTCTTTCGATATCACTAAGCATCGATTTTGCCTCCAACCATAACGCGGAGCCATCTTCTTTTTCGCCCAATTCCCCAGCTGCAGATATAGGTCCTTTTTCACCTTGAACTTTATCTAAGGCCTTTGCGCAAGTTTTACCGACCGACTGTCTTTTGCGGGTTTTTACGTCTTTATACTTTGGCTCTTTCTTTTCAGCAGCGACAGCGCTCATCGACATGACAGAGTCGGGCGAGCCAACTGACACCATTAATGGCAGTAAAAAAGTGGCACCGACTACTGCTAGAACTTTTAATCTACTAAACATAGGTGTCTCCTTATTTAGCCATCTGGAAGCTGAATTTATACAAAACGCCAGGAACTTCTTGGCCAACGCCATCAACCACTCTTGGGTTGTACTTTAATTTTAATGCCGCTTTCACTGCTGCTCTACCGAAACCCCAGCCTTCTGGAAACTCTTCGATCATAATAGGGTCACGAACACCACCGGTGGAGGTAATAATAACTTCAACAACCGCGTAACCTTCTTTGCCTCTGGTCTGAGCCCGACGTGGATATTGCGGCTGAGGTACGTACACAGGAATATAGTCTGAATCCCTAGAAAAGCTGCCCAGCCCTACTTTCATACCACCACCAACTTTGGGTTTTGCCATACTCACAACATTATCAGGGATTTCAAATTCCAAGTTCTCTTCTGGAATCTCCGGTGGTGGCGTCTCAGGATCTTCAGGTTTTTCAACCTCTGTCTTCTTTACATTCTCACTGACATCTCGATCGACATGTAAGAAATCAGGTATCTTAATGGTAGGCCCTTCGTCTAGCTCTTTGCTACCTGAGTCGATTAATGTATACATCAACATTACCAACCCAAAAGTAGTCAACAAACCTAGTGCGGCGGAAATTCCAACTCTCATTACATCCATACTATTAACTCAGTCGTTTTCAACAGAAATCGCTACCGGGGAAATACCAATATCGCGCGCGATATCAGCAACTTTGGCAACCGATTCAATATTAGACTCATTATCGGCTTGTATGACCATGCCGCCCTTTGGGTTTTCGTTAAACATTCTCGTTAGATTGATTTTTAAGGCGGATGGTTCAATCCGTTTTTTATCAATCCAAAACTCATTGTTCTCGCTGACTGCCACTAATATCTGGACCTTTTTGTAGGAGTCCTCTGTGACCGTATCCATCTTATTGACTTCCACGCCGGGAAGCTTAATAAATGTTGCGGTAACAATGAAAAAGATAAGCATAATGAAAACCACGTCAAGCATTGGGGTCAGATCAATTGTCTGGCCCTGATCTTGTGATTTACCTGTTCTATTGCGCATAGTTGTCTCTCATAGGTGTTACTGCTATTAACATAAATATAGCAACCACCATTTAATGATCCATGGTCAAATGATCTTCCAGTAACTGCTGTTCCCGAATAGCCATTCTATCAACGTAAGTCATAGCAAATACACCGGACAGTGCGGCAACCATTCCTGACATAGTAGGAACTGTCGCCTGAGAAACACCCCCAGCCATTGCCTTAACATCACCACCGCCTGTGAAGGCCATGACATCAAATACGGTAATCATTCCGGTGACCGTGCCCAACAACCCAAATAACGGGGCTAAAGCAATCAGCGTTTTAATCATCATCATGTTGGTGTTGATCTCAAGGCTAACCTCAGAGATTATCTTTTCTCTAACCTGGTGAGCGTGCTTAGATTTTCTCTCTTTGCGCGCTTCCCAGGTATCGATAGCTCCCTTAACATCATCGGTAACACTAGATCGGAGATACCACAATCGCTCAAAAATAAGAGTCCACATGACGAACAGCAGGACAACAATGGCCCATAGGACTGGGCCACCTGAATCCATAAACTTTCCTACTTCCGCAATCGTATCTTCGAAAAACATCTTAACGGGCCTCTACTGAACCAGCCACAATGCCAGCACTCTGCTCTTCTAAGACATGCAAGATGCGCTGTGCTTTACCGTTCACTAGGGTGTGCATTAGTACGGTTGGAATAGCCACAACGAGTCCCAATACAGTAGTGATCAACGCCTGAGAGATACCACCGGCCATAGCCTTAGGGTCACCAGCACCATACAGAGTAATCATCTGGAAGGTGATAATCATACCGGTTACCGTTCCCAAAAGACCCATCAAAGGCGCAACCATGGAGATAACCTTTAGTAGGTTTAGGCCAGCCTCAATTTCAGGACGCTCTTTAAGTACTGCTTCGTGCAACTTAAGTTCCAGCGATTCGGGGTCTAAGCCTGCGTTATCAGCGCCCACTTGCAACACGCGGCCAAGAGGATTAGTGACATCAGGTGCAGCTCCAGACAGCTGAGCACTTACTTTCGCTGACATCCCTTGGAGAACCACAAAGCGCCATATGGCGAGGGCAATAGCAAACGCAAATACAGCTGTGATGACATAACCAACGATACCGCCAAAGTGCCACCTCTCAACTAACGTCGGGGTGTTAATCAAGGCGCTAAGTAGACCTCCACCAAGTGGCCCTGTTGGATCTAGGCCCGTTTTAGTAAACCCAGATTCTGCAGCTTGAAGATCTGATGCAGATGATTGGTGAGAATTAGGCTGACGCGCCAACTGCGAGACCAAACCACTTTCAGGGCTGTACTCTAAATACATGCCATCTGAAACTAGATTGTAAGTACCCACTCGAACAACTTCCATTTCGGCTTGCTCACCATTAGTCAGCAATACGGAACGGTTAAATTTAACAACGCGGGAACTTTCAACCATCTCTCGTTGCTGCTCGAACCAAAGTTTTTCAATATCTTCGATTGACGGCAAGCGAGTGTCACTGCTCATTTTATCAATTAACTCGTCCAAGAATTCCGTACGGCCTGGAATCTGAGCACTCACAATTGACTGATTAAGATTGGCACGAATATCACCAGCAGCACCAGTGAGATGACCAAATAGCTCTTTTAGTGAACCTAGACGCTTGTCACGCTGCTCTCGCAGGCTGATGATAAGAGCGTCATTATCACGAATAGTTTGCTCTAGTCGGTCTGATCGACGCTCTTCAGCGGTTTTATCGTTTTGAGCTTTCTTCAGTAACTGGTCTTGCTTGCGCTGATCGCTCTTAAACGCAGCTTCGCGCTTACGATAATCTGCTGTTTCTGAGATTGAAGAAGTCTCAATCATCTGCAACAGCTCGTCTAAGGTTTTTGCATCTTGAGCCATCGCGGGCATAGAAAAGGCAGCAACGGCAACAACGGCCATGATAACTTTAACGAATTTGATTTTCATTGTGCTGTCTCCGGCGCTGTAATTGGCATTTCCATAACATCCTGAGGCGATAGTTTCTTCGCGATTCGGATACCTTGGTTTACCGCTCGACGATACTCACTACCAAGCGTATCCCATGAACCTGTATTCTTGTTCCATGCACCAGTCTGCGATTTGTCTTTAGTTTGATACATTAGGGCAACTCGCCCAATACGAAGCATCTCTACTTCTACTTCTGAGCCATCAGAATTTATGTCAACCATATCCCGGTAAGATTCCAAAGATAGACTGTAAGCCGACTCAATATCATAGACCTCTAGAATCTGGCGGAATTTCTCGGCCGCAGAAAACTTAGCGCTATCAAGATTCATATTTAAATCAGCAATCGCTTCGCTACGCGCTTCTGTTTTAAACGGCATATCCAGTTCGATAAAATCACCCAACCCATCCAGCATGCTTGCCATTAGCGGTGAGATCCCTCGCTCGATAACAGTAGCATTCTTGATCGACTCTTGAAGTTCAGACATCATCGTCTTCTGGCTAACAATCTGGCGATCTAGCTGCGAGTTATACACCCTCAGTGATTCGATCTGCTTGTTGACCTGTTTGAATTCTTGCAGAAGCCCATCCGTTTGATCAGCAATGCGATCAACTTTGGTCTGCGCTACTTTGGCTGTTTTAACCTTTACGGCTCCAGCTTTTAACACGTCGTTTACCTCAGCTGCCTGAACTGCACTTGCAGTCAGACCACCGATGAGCGCAGCGACAAGTGCCAATGCTTTTAGTGGTTGCTTATTCATAGTTCCCTCAATTTGGGTCTACCAGATTAGTGTTCTAAACAGTGCTTAACATCAGCACAATCGTTATAAGAGAAACCTTACTTTTTCCTCAGCGCACCTTTGTAACAGTCTCATCTTAAAGAATCAATTTGGCCGTTTCGAAAACGTTACGTTTAAAGCAAGAAGTTTCAATTTTGTTACCTAAGGTAACATCTTAGGTTTAATGAATCCATCGAAAGTTAAATGCGCTCTAACACTAAAAAACGATAGGCCGGGCTATCCGTTCCTTCGGGGTGCTCAACTTTAACTTGCTTCCATGCGCTTCTGTTAAATTCGGGGAAAAAGGCATCTCCCTTGATCTCAGCATCGACCTCGGTGAGATAAATGCGATCTGCTACCGCTAGAGTGATTCGATAAATCTGCTCACCGCCGATCACCATAACCTCTTCGCCGCCACTCTCTTCACATGCCTGCCGCCCTAAAAGCATCGCTTGGTCTAAAGTCTGCGCAATTTTGACACCAGGTTGGATCCAGTTTGGGTTGCGTGTAATAACAATATTGCACCGGCCAGGCAGTGGCCGACCGATGGAGTCAAATGTTTTTCGCCCCATGATAATGGGCTTGCCCATTGTCACTGATTTAAAATACTTAAGGTCCTCTGACAAATGCCAAGGCAACCTATTATCCAAACCAATAACTCCATTACGACTCATTGCCACTATTAAAGATAGTTTCATCACTTACACCGCAACTGGGGCTGAGATGGGATCATGAGATTGATAATATTGCAATTCGAAATCCTCAAAAACAAAATCAAACAGGTTGCTCACCTCCGGATTAATCTTAAGAGTCGGTAGCGGAAACGTGGTACGGGATAGCTGCTCATTAACCTGATCCATATGGTTAAGATAGAGATGCGCATCTCCAAAAGTATGGACAAAATCACCGGGCTTTAAGCCTGTGACTTGAGCGATCATTAACGTGAGTATCGCGTATGAAGCAATGTTAAAGGGTACCCCAAGAAAAACATCGGCGCTACGCTGATAGAGCTGGCAGCTTAACCGCCCCTCAACCACGTAAAATTGAAACAAGCTATGACAAGGCGGTAACCCGGACTTGACCATCACTGGGATATCCTGAGGATTCCAAGCAGAAACAATTAAGCGTCGAGAGTCCGGATTAACATTAATGTCATCAACTAATTGTGCCAGCTGATCAACGCCACCGAAATCGCGCCATTGCTTGCCGTAGACCGGGCCTAGGTCACCATATTTATCCGCAAAGTCGGCATCCGTCTTAATGCGCTCAATGAACAACCTCTTCTGAGCTGTCCATTCGGGCGAGTACATAACTAAATCCTTATCGCCACCTGTCTCTCGTAGCCAACTTTGGTATGGCCAATCATTCCAGATGCCCACCCCATTGTTTACCAAATAACGGATGTTAGTATCACCACGGATGAACCATAGCAGCTCATGAATAATTGACTTTAGATGTACTTTTTTACTCGTGACCAAAGGAAACCCCGCGGCCAAGTCAAATCGCATTTGATGACCAAAAATACTCACCGTGCCGGTTCCCGTGCGGTCTTCTTTTTTAACGCCATGATCGCGGATATGCCGCATTAAGTCTAAATATGGCTTCATGAGGAACTCACCGAATTATCGAACAACCGCTGGAGGCTTTTGCGCATAAACCAGAGGCCTAGGAGGATCATAGGAATACACAATGTCTGCCCGCGCGTCATCCAGCTAAAAGACTCTACGAGAGCTGACTGACCCAAAAACTGTGCGTCCGGCTGCCGGACAAACTCCACCGCAAACCGAAACATTCCATAGAGAATCAAAAACAATCCTGTTACGTGACCGTATAATCTAGGCTTACGAGCAAACCAATTAATAATCAAAAATAATAAAAGCCCCTCTAAAGCCGCCTCATAAAGCTGTGAGGGATGCCGGGCGAGTTGCTCTGGGTCAGCTGGAAACACCATTCCCCAAGGAGCATCAGTAGGCCTCCCGTAGAGTTCTTGCCCAATGAAGTTACCCAATCGGCCAAATAGTAATCCCGCAGGGACGAGCGGCGTTGCAAAATCAGTCAACGCGAGAAATGAAATTTGGTACTTGCGGCTATAAATCAATATGGCTATTGCAACGCCAATTAAACCGCCATGAAAGGACATGCCCCCCTCCCAGATACGAATCACCATGGCTGGGTCAGCTAGCCATTTGTCGAAACTGTAAAAAAACATATAGCCCAGACGACCACCTACAATAACGCCCCATGCGCCATAAACGATTAAGTCTTCTACCTGATTCTTTTTAATAGGAGACCACGGCCTCTGGCTATTACGCAGAGCCAAGCGCCAAGCCACAACAAAGGCCAACAGGTACATCACGCCGTACCAATGCACTTGCAATGGACCAATTGATAAAGCCACTGGGTCAATGGTTGGATAAGTTAGCATTGGGGGAGGGTGCTCCAAAAATAATAGTGCGCTGATCATAGCGTTTTATGGCCATTACTGCCAAGAAGGATGACGGACAAAAGCAGAAATAGCTATACTCCGCACATGTGTTTACTTGCTGTAGCTTTTCATTGTCATTCCGATGCCCCTCTCATCGTTATCTCTAATCGTGACGAATTTTACGAACGTCCAACCTTGCCGATGCATTGGTGGGCTGATAGCCAGATTTTAGCGGGTAGAGATCAACAAGCAGGTGGCACATGGCTAGGGCTGAATCGCAACGGTCGATTCGCCGCTGTGACTAATTTTCGGGACTTCCATAACGATAAGATCCCCAAACTAAAACCTCTCTCTCGAGGCAACCTGATCACTGATTTTTTATCGTCGAATGACAGTGTTCAACAGTGGGCCGACTCAATCGAAAATCGACTATCTGACTATGATGGTTTTAACTTATTAATTTACGATGGAGTATACCTACTCTATCTAAATAACCAAGGCGGCCAAAGGGCCATCTTAGAACCTGGAGTATACGCCCTAAGCAACCACGTCCTAGATAGCCCGTGGCCCAAGGTTGAGCATGCTCGCGTACAACTATCACAGGCAATAGTAGACCGGAAAATGGACGCCGGGGCGTTACCACTATTACTTGACTCTTTATCTTTGCAAAAAACTTATGCCCCTCATTTACTACCTAGTACGGGCGTGCCTGCAGAATGGGAAACTTTACTTTCCTCTCCCTTTATTGTCGCTGAGGATTACGGCACCAGAGCCGCCACGGCGATTATAATGTCCAGCAAAGGTGAGGCTAATGTAGCAGAACAATGCTTTGAGGCAGGACATAGACAGGACTTCAATCAGTTTAACTTTAAAATACTAGGCAATTAGCTTGGATGTTTCTGTTCGCCGCTTGGGCGTCGCACTTAGGAGTTTAGCTACTTCTGGCTGATTTAATGCTTCAGCCATGAACTTATAAATCGCGTTTGAATCTGGCATCTTTAATGCACGCCGCGCTAAAATCTCCGCATCTTTACAAGATACATTTAACAGCATCGACTTAACCCGCATTAGACTACTGGCACTCATTGAGAATGTTTCATACCCAAGACCTAAAAGAACAACAACACTAAGAGGATCTCCGGCCATTTCACCGCAAATACTAAGCTGGCATTTCACCGAAGAAGCTTGTTCGATAATTGATTTCAACGCCCTCAAAACGCTTGGATGCAAGGTATGGTAGAGGTCTGCCACTCTGGGATTGTTTCGATCTACAGCCAATAAATACTGAGTAAGATCATTAGTTCCCACCGACAAGAAATCTACCCGACGGCCAATTTCCTTTACTTGATAAACCGCGGCCGGCACCTCTATCATGGCTCCAATGAGAGGACGTTTAATACTGTAACCTTCCTCCTCCGTTAATTCTCCATAGGCTCGATCAATCAATTGGAGCGCTCTCTCAAGTTCTGGAATATTACTGATCATGGGCAGCATAATCCGTAGATTATTAATGCCCTCACTGGCGCGCAACATAGCTCGAATTTGCACCAAAAAAATCTCTGGGTGATCAAGTGATATGCGAATGCCCCGCCACCCTAAAAAAGGATTTTCTTCTTCAATAGGAAAATAAGGCAAATCTTTATCTCCACCGATATCTAAGGTTCTCATGGTGACTGGCCGTGGAGAAAAAGCGACAAGCTGCTCTCGATAGATTTCTATCTGCTCATCCTCAGTAGGAAAACTAGAGCGCATCAGAAAAGGGATTTCGGTCCGAAATAGACCGACCGCCTCAGCGCCACTTTTTAAAGATTGCAAAGTATCTTGACGTAATCCAGTATTTACCCAGAGCGAAAATCGTTTTCCATCTGGCGTGTGGCAGGGAATATCTCTAAGCTTTTCAAGATCCTTATTAAACTGTCGCTCTTCTCTCTGCCGCTGCACATAATTCCGGCGCACAGTCCGTGTCGCTCGACTAATAACTTCGCCAGTCGACCCATCTACAATTAATTCTTGCCCCTCAAGCTCAGTCCAAGGTAAGTTAACAGCGCCCATCACGGTAGGAATACCAAGAGCCCGCCCAACAATTGCCATATGTGAATTACTGGACCCTTTGAGTGAAATGATACCCACCAACCGACTAACAGGGATGTCAGCAAGCGCAGTAGCGGAGAGGTCCTCTCCTACCAAAACAATGCGCCGCGGCAGGGATGTCTGCTCTGTATCCTTTGCTTGTAAATAACCAAGGACTCGCCTACCAAGATCATTCACATCGGCCGCGCGCTCTCGTAAATAGGGGTCATCCATTTTTTTGAAAGTACGCACATGTTTGAGGATAACAGAACTCCAGGCGCTAGTTGCTGCTCGACCCTGTTTAATAGCGTCTTTCACCTCACGGACTAACGAGCGATCATCCAGCATTCGGATATAGACTTCAAAAAGCGCAAACTCCTCCTCACTCAATTTGCTCGCCAAGCCGTCGCCCAAATTGCGCATATCTCTCTTGGTTGCTTTCAAAGCCTCAAGAAATATTTTTATTTCTGCTGCGGGATCCTTAGTGAACCGCTCTGGTACGGCTGAGAGGTCAGTGCTGGAGGACACCAGTACTGCACGGCCAATTCCCACTCCAGGAGAACTCGCTATGCCTTGGAATATAGCTTCGCGGCTTTTCCCTCGCCCAGCCGAAGCTAGTTGGCGCAAAGCGCCTGTAGCCTCAGCGTGCGCAATAGCACCAGAAAGCTGCGCACAAACCGTCACCACAAAAGCCTCTTCTTCAGAGGCAAACCGCCGTTGCGTTTCTTGCTGTAACACTAACACCCCCAACACCTTACGGTGATGAATGATGGGGACACCTAAAAACGAATGAAACGGTGATTCGCCTGTCTCTTCAAAATAAGCGAAATTAGGGTGTTGATCTGCATCTTCAAGATTTAAAGGCTCTTGCTTTGCTGCAACTAGCCCAACCAATCCTTCTCTCATGCCCAAGCGAACATTACCAATCGATTCTTGCCGAAGGCCCTCAGTCGCCATGAGCACATAACGCTGATCAGTCTCGTCAAATAGATAGGCCGAGCATACTCCGGCCTGCATTGCTGAACGTACCTCTGTCACTATAATCGTCAGCACTTCGGGCAGGCTGCGAGCACTATTAACCTCCTGAACAATGGCGCGCAAAGATGCCAACATAACTAGGCGCCTCTTGATTGCTGTTGGAAGCGTATGTTTGGCTGAGAAAATTCCTGTAGCGCATTACGATAAACATTGCGCTTAAAAGAGATGACAGCGTTGATCGGATACCAATAGTTGACCCATTCCCAGTCGTCAAACTCAGGTGTCCCAGAGGTATCAAAGCGAACCTTTGCCGCATCTCCGGTCATTTGCAGAAAGAACCACTTCTGTTTCTGACCTATGCAAAGTGGTTTTGAGCGCTTGCGCTGCATAGCTTCCGGGATGCGGTAATGTAACCACCTTTTAGTACGCTGAATGATTTTCACATCTGAAGACTCCAAGCCCACCTCTTCATATAACTCCCGATATAAAGCTTGCTCTACAGATTCACCTTTATCAATGCCGCCCTGAGGGAACTGCCATGATTGCTGACCTACTCTTTTTGCGAGAAATACCTTGCCCTTGCCATCACTGATAACAATGCCGACATTAGCGCGAAAACCGTCTTTATCAACCACTATTTTGTACCTGTGATGGGGAATGATGAATCTTTCTATTGTTCCATAGTATTGGGGTATCGGCAATTTTCTCTTGAGCCGCCGCTAGTTGATCGCTATCCTTTCAATCATTCTCATAATTCTGGTTTAATTAATGGCTATAGCAATCTTTGATTTAGACAATACCTTGATTGCGGGCGATAGCGACCACAGCTGGGGCGAGTTTTTAGTTACCCATAATCTGGTCGATCAAGGTCATTACAAAGCCATGAACGACACATTCTACGCTGACTATGAAAATGGCTGCTTAGATATATTTAAGTATCTTGAATTTTCACTAAAGGCTCTCGTTGGTTTATCCCAGAATAAGCTCATAACCCTGCATCGCCAGTTTATGGAAGAGATGATCGAGCCGTTAAAGCTACCAAAAGCCGCACACCTGATAGAGCAACATCGTTCAGCGGGAGACCGGCTGCTAGTGATCACAGCTACCAATTCTTTTGTTGCCGAACCTATCGTAAAGTCACTTGGCATAAGCGAGCTTTTAGCCACAGACCCAGAAATAATTGATGGCTTTTTTACCGGAAAAATCGTCGGGACACCAACCTATCAATATGGGAAGGTCGAACGATTAAATAGCTGGCTACAAGAAAACAATGAAACCTTGGATGGGAGCTGTTTTTATAGCGACTCCATTAACGACCTGCCTTTACTCCTGGAGGTGGCCTGCCCTATTGCCGTAGACCCAGACGATGCTTTGCGTCAAGAGGCCTTGCGCCGACACTGGAAAATAATCTCACTTCGTAGCTAAATTGATATAATCAGGAAAATCTTGACGTCCGGTTAAGGGACAATTGCGCTAATTAACACCGAATTTAGATTCCTACTCGTCTTCAATCGCCATAAGGTAGCGCTCAGCATCCATCATATCGTCAAGCTCACTAGGATTTGATACCTTTATCCTAAAAAACCAACCATCTGCATAGGGAGAATGATTGACAGTCTCTGGCTCATCTTCCAGCGCAGGATTAACCTCAATGACTTCGCCGGTCACGGGTGAATAGATATCCGAAGCTGCTTTGACAGATTCGATAACAGCAATCTCTGCCCCTGCATCAACCTCAGCACCAATCTCAGGGAGCTCAACGTAAACGACATCGCCAAGAGCCTCCTGCGCGTGATCTGTAATGCCTATCACTACAGTACCGTCACTGTCTAACCGCGCCCATTCATGGCTAGGCGCGTATTTTAATTCTACTGGCAACTCACTCATGGTTAGTCCTTAACTTTATCCTGTCAATAATACTCGTTGTTTTAAGGCTATTGTAGTTTTAGTTTTGCTAACCAGCCCGTTGAGGGGGTGGGGAAAATCGATCGAAAATTAAATCTTGGCGTGAACTATAGCTGGTAAAAAGCTATAGCCGAACTTCGAGCGGCGGCTCATTTAGCACCGCCAGCTGCTCACGAAGCGCAAGAATATGGTCGCTCCAATATCGTGGAGAATCAAACCAAGAAAATGCTCGAGGAAATGCAGGGTCTGTCCAGCGTCTTGCGATCCAAGCACTGTGATGCATGATTCTTAGCGTCCGAAACACTTCGATTAATCTCAATTCTCGATAATCAAAGTCATAAAACTCATTGTAACCTTCTACTATTTCAGTCATTTGCGCAGTCTGCTCCTGCCGGTCGCCCGATAACAGCATCCAAAGATCTTGAATGGCTGGCGCCATTCGCGCGTCATCAAAATCGACGAAATGCGGGTAGTCATCGCGCCACAATATATTGCCTGAATGGCAGTCGCCATGGACGCGAATATTATTGACCTCGCCATAGTCGGCAAGAATCCGATCAATAGCTTTGAGAACATCCAGCGCTAAGGAATCATAAGCGGGGCTTAACTCTTTTGGCATAAAATCTTTACTGATAAGCCTGTATGAGTCCCAACCAAAATTTTTGGCATTTAAAGTGGGCCGGTGCTTAAACTTGCTAGCAGCGCCAATTCCATGAAACCGGCCCAATAATCTACCTAAAATAAGTAGATTGTCTAGATTATCTAACTCTGGCGCATGACCCCCTTTGCGCTCATAAAGCGCGAACCGGAATCCCGCATAGTGACTAATGCTCTTTTTCTTTGTGTTAATCCAGGGACAGACGACAGGCAGCTCCTGCTCTTTAAGCTGGAAGCAATATTGATGCTCTTCATCAATTTGCTCATCAGTCCAGCGCTCGGGGCGGTAAAATTTCACAATCATGGGGGTTTTGTCTTCAATGCCGATCTGATAGACACGATTTTCATAGCTATTTAACGCCAAAAACCGGCCATCACAGAGAAAGCCTTGGCTCTCAACAGCATCGATTAGCACATCGGGTGTTAGCGCATCAAACGGATGGCTATTAAGTTCGCTCATAAATTCTAGTCCAGATTAGGTTTGCCGCGCATGGTCTTCTTTTTACCGTGCTGAGTCTTTTTGTCCACTCGCCTGACTTGCGAGCCTCGTGTCGGCTTGGTCGGCCTTCTTGCCTTGGCGGTAAAGCCGGCAGATTGAATCAATTGTTGCAACCGCTCGATGGCCTCAATCCGATTTTTGTCCTGGCTCCGATATTGTTGAGCCTTAATAATAACAATGCCATCTTTGGATATTCTATTATCACTTAAGCGCAATAGTCTTTGTTTGTAAAAATCTGGGAGTGAGGATTGACTAATATCAAAACGCAGATGGATGGCCGAGGACACTTTATTGACGTTTTGCCCACCTGGCCCCTGAGCCCGTATCGCTGAAAAATCAAGCTCCGCCTCGGAAATTGAAACATTACTAGAAATAATCAACATTAGTCACCGGGCTCAACAAAACTAAATCGAGGTACCTGCTCGCCTTCAAACGACACCAATTCTCGAAACATGCCCAAGGGTCTTACCCACATGCTGTAATCACCGTAAAGTGTTCGATAAACAACTAGCTCCTCCTGCGTCTCACTGTGGGTGGCTACTTCTATGACCTGATAGAGATTGCCTTTGTAATGCTTGTAGATGCCTTTTGCGATACTCATAAAATTACCTTGCGGAGGAACCGACTTCAGTTATGCAATGGATACTCTCCGATAGGCTGAGGCTTAATTGATCACCGATTTTCAACGGCCCAACCCCTGCAGGAGTTCCAGTCAGCACTATATCACCAGGCAACAATGTAAAAAACTGACTGATGTAAGACAGTAAGCCTAACACCGGCATTAGCATATCTGCTGTATTACCGTTTTGCTTTATCTTCTGATTTTGTCGCAAAACGATCTGCTGATTTTGTAAATTGGTGCTTTCAGTGATAGGCACAAAGTCAGAAACCGGACAGGCTCCATCAAAAGATTTGGCTTTTTCCCATGGCAAGCGTTTTTCTTTGAGCTCCTGCTGTAGGTCTCGAAGAGTTAGATCTAGCGCAAGACCAATTCCGGCTATAGCTGTAGACGCTTGATCTTCGGTGCAGTTACTAAGCGATTGTCCAATAAGAATACTCATCTCCGCTTCAAAGTGGCATTCACCAAGATCAGTGGGTATAACTAAGGGCTCGTCAAGTTTCACCAAGGCCGTACTTGGCTTCATAAATAAGACAGGCTCGGTCGGCACCGGATTATTTAATTCTTTAGCATGAGCCGCATAGTTTCTCCCCACACACACGACTTTCCCCAAAGGCAAGTCGCTTACCTCCCCTCCAACAAAATGTTGGTAATTTTGCATATGAATTCCTAGTGTCAGTATCTCAGGCCAAGTTAGTTAGGCTTAACCTAAGTTTGAAAGATCAGTTAAAAAATAATCGGCTTATCGTCATTGAGATAAATTGCACCCTTAACAATGCGATATATTAACCAAACAGTGACCACTGCCGCGCTGAGCCAGCCGAGCAATATAAGCCACGATAGCCACGCTAAAATAGTCCACAACAAGCCGTACCAAAAAGTGTTTACCTGCCAGCGAAAGTGCCCCTCTAACCAACTTTCGCTAACGTCATCCATTTTAAGGTAGTTAATGACCAATGCAGCAATAGCAGTTAGGCCCCCAGTAACAAAACCCAGAGCTTGTAATAAATAAACTAACAGCGTTAGATTCTTGTTTTTAGATGGGCTAGGCATCTTCCAGATGTCATCCCTATCATTGGCATCCTTATTCATTGCGAATATTTTCCTTATTTAATCATTTAATCCAGATTAAAAACATACTTTGGAACCGTAGTTTTTGATCCTGGAAACATTGCAAAGTCCGGAAAATCGCAATGGTTTTAATATGCTTAATGGTAACATAAGGTTATTGTGTTGACGGCTCAACCTCTAGCTAGAAAAATATTTTAGGGTACTTTTATACGACCTTAAGGACAAAAATAGTGGCAATCCAGAAATGGCTCAACATCGCAAAAATAGATATTTTCCGTATTTGTTACCTTAAATAACCCTATTTAACAAAAAAATACCACCAAATAAGCATTTATTGGTCCTAAATTTAAACAAAATTAGCCAAATCGATAAAAAACCCATACACTTACGCGCTCTTGGGCCAACTGCCGTTTTATTTGGTTGTATGATCCTGAGTCGCTTCCGAACCATAGTTTACAATTTGATAAGGAAGTGTTGGCTAGCCCCGTGATGAGGCTGGATATTTTTAATGCCTTAAACGGTATACATTTTTTAAGTGAGGTTATTATGTCAGGGGAAAGAGTTTCTGGCACTGTTAAGTGGTTTAACGACAGTAAGGGTTTTGGATTCATTGAACAAGAAGGCGGCGGTGACGTATTTGTTCACCACAGCGCTATTCAAGCTGATGGATTTAAATCATTGAAAGAAGGTCAGGCAGTAACGATGGAAGTTACTCAAGGCCAAAAAGGCGCTCAAGCTGAGAACGTAGTTGCCGATTAATTTCTTCCACTGTCGCTAGATGGTTGTAAGAAAATTTTAAGAAACCCCAAACAGCAATGTTTGGGGTTTTTTTATGCCTCGATGGCATCTATCCATAAAACTAATCGACAAAAAAAATCCTACCATTAGGCAGGATTTCTTTACTACGCTAAGAATAGCTGCTGCTATACCGAGAGTATTACTTAATTTTTGCTTCTTTGTAGATTACGTGCTTTTGAATAGTGGGATCGTATTTTTTGATCTCCATCTTCTCAGGCATGTTCCGCTTGTTCTTGTCAGTAGTATAAAAGTGCCCAGTACCTGCACTAGATACTAACCGAATTTTTTCTCGAGCTGATTTAGCCATCAGTAAACTCCTTAGAATTTTTCGCCACGAGCACGAAGCTCGGACAAAACGGTTTCAATGCCATTTTTATCGATGATGCGCATTCCCTTAGTAGAGACACGCAACTTTACAAACCGCTTCTCTGCCTCAACCCAAAAACGGTGAGTGTGCAGGTTCGGCTCAAAACGACGACGTGTTCTATTTTTCGCGTGAGATACATTGTTTCCAGCCATTGGGCGCTTGCCTGTGACTTGACATACTCTGGACATTTATCCTGCCTCTGATTCCGATTATTGTCTAGGGAAAACTCCTTGTGACAAAAGTATTCCAAAAAATTACCACCTTGTTTTTGGGCGGTCTCTTAAAGAGGCGCGTTTTATACCAGAAAGACAACGCCTAATCAAACGAAAACAGTGTAATCAGTGGATTTAGCTGTATTTTTATCATTAACTGCAAATTAAATTTTTCCTTGATCGGCTAAAGAAGTTATCTCTCCTTGACCAATAATAAAGTGATCCAACAATCGAATATCAACTAATTCGAGTGCCGCCTTTAAACGTTGCGTGATTAGGATATCAGATTGACTGGGGTCGGCGTTACCAGAAGGGTGGTTGTGGGCAACTATTATGGCTGCTGCGTTCTTGTGTAATGCTAACTTCACCACTTCACGAGGGTGGACAGACGTTGTATCTATTGTACCGTGAAAAAGCTCATGGTAGCCAAGCAATTGATGGTGAGTATCCAGTAATAGAACGCTGAAGACTTCTCGCTGATAGTCACGCATCTGCACCGCCAGATAGTCTTTCACCTGCTTAGGCTTGGTGAAGATAGGCTTGCGCTGTAGCTGCTCTCCAAGATAGCGCTGTGTCAATTCCAGCGTAGCCTGCAATTGACAGTACTTCGCAGGACCCAAGCCTTTGGCTGCGCAAAAGCTATTTTGATCTGCCTTCAGCAGAGGGCCAAGACCACCAAAGCGCTCCAGCAAAGTCTCCGCTAGATCGATGGCACTCATCCCCTGCACACCGGTACGCAAAAAAATTGCGAGTAATTCTGCATTAGAAAGAGCCTTCGCTCCAAGTGTTAAAAGCTTCTCCCGCGGCCTTTGATGACGCGGCCATTGACGTATAGCCATAGTAAGTCCTTATTTATCACTGTAGAATTCCTTTTCGAAATGTTATCTTACATCCCAAATATCATACTGTCTGGACAATTAATGAACGGTCTGTCAAACAAACGAATAATTGTAGGTATCACTGGTGGCATCGCAGCCTATAAAAGCGCAGAGCTTGTAAGGCGCCTTCAAGATCATGGTGCAGAAATTCGTGTGGTGATGACTCCAGGTGCTGAAGAATTTATTCGTCCTCTAACAATGCAGGCTCTCTCCGGTCATGCCGTACATACTGGGTTACTTGACGAAAAAGCTGAAGCTGGCATGGGTCATATCGAGCTAGCTCGTTGGGCAGACTTACTATTAATTGCGCCGGCTACTGCCGATTTCATTGCTAGCATGGTTCACGGTAGAGCAGATAGTTTGTTGGGGGCTATTTGCTTGGCAACGCAGGCTATCACTGCAGTAGCACCAGCAATGAATCAAGCCATGTGGCATCATCCCGCCACCCTGGATAATATAGCAATCTTGCAGCAACGGGGGGTAACCACTATTGGTCCTGACGAAGGGTCGCAGGCATGCGGCGATGTGGGGCAGGGTCGAATGGAGTCACCAGACAGCATTATAAAGCACGCGGCTGGCTTTTTTAGCCATCGCCTATTAGAAGGCAAGCAGGTTGTTATTACCGCTGGACCCACTCGAGAGGCGATCGATCCAGTTCGCTTCATTAGCAATCATAGTTCGGGAAAGATGGGCTATGCTTTAGCCGCGGCTGCGGTAGATGCTGGTGCCAAGGTAATACTTGTATCTGGACCAGTCGCTATACCTGTGCCGGAGAGATGCCAGTTAATCTCGGTAATATCTGCTGATCAGATGCTAAAAGCTTCAATTTCTGCAAGCACGAGCGCCGATTTCTTTATTGCCACGGCTGCAGTGGCTGATTATCGAGCAACTTCGATTGCAGAACAAAAAATAAAAAAGCAGGGTGATACGATGTCTATTACTCTGACCAAAAATCCCGATATTGTAAGCGCAGTGTCCAAGGCTTACCCCGACTGCTACGTTGTTGGCTTTGCCGCAGAAAGCTCCGACGTCGAAAATTACGCGAAAAATAAACGACAGATGAAAAATCTAAACGCTATCATTGCTAACGATATTTCTCGTACTGATATTGGTTTTAATAGCGACGAAAACGAAGTGACTTGGATCGACGCTACGTCATCAACATTGTTTGATAAAAGAAGTAAAACTCAACTGGCAAGAGATCTTATAGCGCATATGGCTGCCAGCCATAGCGCGCAGGACTAATCGACTCAAAAATTAGATGACTTAATATGGATTTACACCTCTCTAATAGCGACTATAGCCAAAGTGGGTTATCTCATAAGGAAGGGCCCTTAGCCCCCTCGTCAGTATTTCGCGACTACGATATTCGCGGCTTAGCAAATAGTGAAATCACCAATGAGTTTGCCCTGTCTCTGGGCGTGGCTTTAGGCGAGCTTGCGTTAAGCCAAGGTCAACAAATGTTTTTTGTCGGCCGCGATGTGCGACTAAGTTCACCATCCCTGACAGAGGCGCTATGCTTTGGCCTAAAAGCTGCGGGCTGTGATGTGGTCAATCTCGGTGAAGTAACCACACCTATAGTGAATTTCGCAATTGAACATGATCCCATACGCAAAAGTGGTGTAATGGTAACAGCCAGTCACAACCCTGCTGCTTACAACGGTTTTAAAATCATCCTTGATGGGGAAGTGATTTCTGGCCAACAATTGCAACAATTAAAGTCAGCACTCAGGTCTAATGATTTCTCACCTGAGGCCTCAGCACCGCAGATTACAAAGGGTTTTATTTCTCAATATTGCCAACATATTGTTAGTGACAGCTCAATTGACCGCTCTTTTAAGATCGTTATCGACGCTGGAAACTCGGTGGCGGGGCCCATTGCTGTAGATCTATTTAAGAGACTTGGCTGCGCAGTAGAGCCGCTTTATTGTGATGTCGATGGTAGCTTTCCCAATCACGAGCCCAATCCATCAGATGAAAAAAACCTGCAGGACCTGATCGCAAAAGTGGCCTCGACAGGTTCTGATTTAGGTTTCGCTTATGATGGTGACGGAGACCGATTAGTTGTTATTTCTGGGGATGGGGCTATTATCTGGCCAGATAAGCTAATGATGATTTTTGCTAGAGACTTACTCGCAAAAATGCCAGGTGGCGACATTGTTTTTGATGTTAAAAGTAGTATGCGCCTTAAGGAACTCGTTATTCAGTGCGGAGGCCTTCCGACTATCTGTAAAACAGGTCATTCCCATATTCGAAAAGCAGTGCGTGATCAAAACGCTCTACTTGGAGGGGAATTTAGCGGTCACATTTTTTTCAATGATCGTTGGGGTGGGTTTGATGACGGGTTATATGCAGGAATGCGTCTCTTAGAAATTCTCTGCCAGCAGCACAATGGTCGCATTAAAACCCTCGACGAGATAGTCTCTGAGTTTAAGCCTAGTAGCTACAGCCCAGAGATTTTAATCCCGGTCCCTGATGAAAAAAAGTTTCTCTTGATGGACAGCCTGCAGACTAACTGTGTGTTTGATGGCGGAAAAACAATCAGACTGGACGGTATGCGCGTGGAATACTCTGGTGCTTGGGGGCTTATCCGGGCATCTAACACAACCCCCAATTTAACCCTACGTTTTGAAGCGGACGATGATATTCAACTGGCAGCAATAAAAACCCGCTTTAGAAACGAATTAAACCCTTTTATTAATCAACTAGAAGATTATATTTAATTATGTCACTTAGTCGCAAAGAAGCAGCCACTACCGCTCAGGTTATTTCAAGAGCACTTCCCTACATCCAGCGCTTTGCAGGTAAAACCGTGGTGGTTAAATACGGTGGCAATGCAATGGTGGACGAAAGTCTTAAGCAGAGTTTTGCTCGCGACATTGTTCTGATGAAGGCAGTAGGCATCAACCCAGTCGTTGTTCACGGTGGAGGCCCTCAGATTGGGGAGCTACTTGAGCGTCTATCGATTAAATCAGAATTTGTCGACGGTATGAGGGTAACTGACAGTAAAACTATGGACGTTGTGGAAATGGTCCTTGGTGCCACCATCAATAAAGAGATTGTCAATTTGATCGGTAATGCTGGCGGCCGGGCATTTGGTGTGACAGGAAAAGACGGGCAGTTAATCAGAGCTAAAAAGCTGGTTGTATCTCATCAAACACCTGAAATGTCGGTGCCAGAAATTATTGATATTGGCCATGTTGGTGAGGTTGAATCAATAAACAAATCGGTCATCGACATGCTTGTGCAAAGTGGTTTTATCCCCGTTATAGCCCCTATTGGGGTTGGTAAGGATGGCTCATCTTTTAATATTAATGCCGACTTAGTAGCAGGCAAAGTGGCTGAGGTCCTTGAAGCTGAAAAGCTTATACTATTAACCAATGTAGAGGGTTTACAAGACAAAGAGGGCGGTATTCTTACCGGCCTGACCGTTGACCGGGTAGACGATTTAATTGCCGATGGCACGATTTATGGCGGTATGCTGCCAAAAATTCGCTGCGCGCTTGATGCCGTTAAATCAGGCGTCTCTTGCGCTCATATAATCGACGGGCGGGTTGAGCACGCGGTGATGCTAGAGATTTTCACCGATGAAGGTGTAGGGACTTTAATCACTAATCAAGAATTAACAGGAGCACTCTAATGGCAGGTAAAAAAGGCACTCGAGCCCAAGAAATTTTACAAGCGTTAGCGCGTATGCTTGAAACATCTAAGGGCCGCATCACCACCGCTGCTCTGGCTGCTGAACTAGGTATTTCAGAAGCTGCGCTGTATCGGCACTTCCCCAGCAAAACACGGATGTACGAGAGTTTAATCGACTTTATTGAAGAGACCATCTTTGGTCGAGTGAGGTCTATTGTCAGCGAAGAACCTGATGCAGTTAATCAGTGCTATCGCATTCTTAGCTTAGTCATCGCATTCTGTCAGAAGAACCCTGGCATCACGCGGATCCTTAATGGAGATGCATTGGCGATTGAAAGCGAAAAATTGCACAGCCGTGTCGCCCAGTTTTTCGATCGCCTTGAGTCACAGCTCAAACAGGCTCTGCGTGAAGCAGAAGTGCGCGATGGCTTGAAATTAAATGTACCCGTTTCTGTAGCAGCGAATCTAATGCTGGTGACTGTAGAAGGTAAAATTAGCCAGTATGTTAGAAGTGATTTTGCCACCTCGCCCAACCAACATTGGGCAGAACAATGGCAGTTACTAACTGCAGGTATCTTTGAATCTTAGTCGTCACGTTTGATGACTACGGCGTAACGGTTTAGATTACGCCGTAGGTTGAACGATAGGTTTTAATGGCCATTATAAGTTCCGCCATATCTTCTTTATCATCCAAATAAGCCAAAATATCATTTATGTCAATAATGCTAATCACTGGAATTGAGAACTGTTGCTCTACTTCTTGAATAGCTGACTGCTCCGTCTTTCCCTGCTCTTTACGATCTAACCCAATCACTACGCCAGCTGCATCAGCGCCAGCACTTTCAACCAAAGTCATTACCTCTCGAATAGCAGTGCCGGCTGTAATTACGTCATCAATAATGAGAACCTTCCCCTCTAGGGGCGCCCCGACCAATGTGCCGCCTTCGCCATGAGACTTAGCCTCTTTACGATTAAAACAGTAGGGGACATCGATACCATAATGGTCTGCCAATGCCACAGAAGTAGCTGCCGCGAGAGTAATACCTTTGTAGGCAGGGCCAAACAAAACATCAAACTGTACCCCAGACTCAACAATAGCCGCCGCATAACAGCGTCCCAAAGCTGAAAGTGCCTTCCCTGAGCAGAATTCACCCGCATTAAAAAAATGCGGTGAAACACGTCCAGATTTCAACGTGAATTCGCCAAACTTAAGCGCGCCACTGTCGAGAGCGTTGTCGATAAATTGGGTTTTATAATTTTTGTTCACAGTCATAAGTCTAATCCGATTACTGGGCCAGCGCCATCTGCTGCACTCGCACCAAATCTGCTATCCCTTTTTTCGCCAAATCTAACATAGTCGTTAACTCTTCACCACTGAAAGGTGCCGCTTCAGCTGTGCCCTGCACTTCAATAAAGCCACCCTCACTGTTCATCACCACATTCATGTCAGTTTCAGCATTGGAATCCTCAGCATAGTCCAGATCCAGTACTGCTTCACCTTTATAAACCCCTACTGACACGGACGCTATCATAGAAACTAAAGGGTCACCCATGATTCGCTTGGTTCGCTGTAAATGTCGAATAGCGTCAACCAGAGCCACACAGGCCCCTGTAATTGATGCTGTTCGAGTGCCACCATCAGCTTGGATAACATCACAATCGATATTAATCGTGTTCTCACCCAATTCTTTTAAGTCAACCGCCGCTCGAAGAGAGCGACCAATTAACCGTTGAATCTCTTGGGTGCGCCCACTTTGCTTGCCTCGGGCCGCTTCACGACCCATGCGGCTGTTAGTTGAGCGAGGCAACATACCATATTCAGCGGTTACCCAGCCTTCGCCTTTTCCTCTTAAGAATCTAGGAACCCCTGGTTCTACACTGGCGGTACAGATCACCTTGGTGTTTCCAAACTCAACCAATACCGATCCTTCGGCGTGGCAGGTAAAATCGCGAGTAATCTTTACTTGGCGCAGCTGTTCAGGTCTTCGGCCACTGGGTCTGGTCATAATATGGTTCCTAGAAAGTGTTGGTGAATAAAATCTGGCGGAATTGTAGCAAATCTAACACCCGCGTGGCCGCCTTTGTTACCATGCAACCAATAATTTAAATCATTTGGAGATAATATGCCTCGAAGCATGACGGCATTTGCCAGAAACACCGCAGATTTTTCCTGGGGCTCAGTCACCTGTGAGCTGCGCTCTGTCAATCATCGGTTTTTAGAGACCGGCTTTAGACTGCCAGAGACATTACGCCACGTTGAAATGGCGTTGCGCGAAATAGCTCGTAAAAAGCTTTCCCGAGGCAAGGTGGACTGTTCTATACAGTTAGCATTTAACAGCACTGACGCCACAGTTAACGCCGATCTTACATTGGCCAAACAATACATTGAAATTGCTCAGCAGCTCGCCACCCAAATAGACAACCCTGCAGAGATCTCTCCTCTGGATATCATGCGCTGGCCGGGTGTCTTGAAAGATCAAGATGTTGAATCTGAGCATCTCCAAGCTGCGGCAATTGAGACCTTCAAGGCAACTGTTGCCCAGCTACTCGAAGGCAGGCAACGCGAGGGAGACAAGCTTGCAGATATGATTGAACAGCGACTTGTAGGCATTCAGGAACAAACCGCAATAGTCAGAAAAAATCTGCCGGATATTCTTGCTCATCAGCGCACGCGACTTGAAGACAAAATGGTGGATATGCAAATTCAACTCGACGAAGGTCGCTTAGAGCAAGAGATGGTCATTATTGCCAATCGTTCTGACGTAGATGAAGAATTAGACAGGTTAGAAGTGCATATTGCAGAAATTCGCCGCGTCCTGCAGAGCTCAGAGTCTATTGGCCGCAGGCTAGATTTTTTAATGCAAGAATTGAATCGCGAAGCCAACACTCTTGGCTCCAAGTCCATCGCAGGTGTAACGACTCAAGCGTCAGTGGAACTAAAAGTTCTCATCGAACAAATGCGCGAGCAGATTCAAAACCTTGAGTAAAACTGATTACCTTCGTGTTCGTGACATTATTCACTATGGAGAAGACAGTTTTTCTATATATCCATGCTCTACCATGCAGTCTGAATAACTAACGTTAGGCAGTATCACGCCTTCTCGCCATTCTTGATTAGCCACATTTCGACATAGGGTATCAACTTGCTGTTGAGCTTCTCCAGGCTTCAGTTCTTTGTGCGCACAGCCAGACATCAACAAAAGGAGAGCCCCCGTAGACAAGGTCGCGATATTTTTCATAACATATCCCTCTTCTTTAGCTAAGCCCTCGGCGGCCACTAGCAGCTTAAACCTTCCGATAGATCATGGCATCAACTGTTACATTAAATTAGAAAAGTCCTTAACTACATATTGACCTTCGGCTTCGGCTACCACTTTGCCGGCAGTGTCTTTGATCACGATGTGAAGCGTGTAGGAAAAGCGACCCGTAGCTTCCAATGCCGTTTTCATGGCCAAGGCATCAGCGGGACTAAATTCCGTCTCAGCAGTAATATCAGTCATTGCCGGACGTAAGAACGTAATATTGAGCCCAGCAATCACTGGCTGGTACTTGGGGTCATCAAGATTGTGTGCAGCAATTAAACCGCCCAAGTATTCAGCGGTCATCCACATTGGGCCGGCATGAAATATGTTCACATGGTTTTTTGTGTTGTCATTTAGAGGCGTGCGAGACCGGTATATTCCACCTTCGATACTTTCAACCTGCAAATCTAAGAAGGTATATATAGGACAAGCGTCACGAGCTGCCTGCTGGTAGTGTTGTTTTAAATCCATAACCTATTCTCGCTGCTTTTATAGTGGATGAATGCTAAAAGTAGCTATTAAGCTTAACATCCGTTATGCAACCAATATAAACTGCCCTATTTTTGAGGGCAAGAATAAATCGCTACAGCGTTCACTGAAAGTCCAGCAGCTCAAATCTATGCTTTTTGTGGCCGTCGGCTAAGGGTGATAGGCAATCCATCAGTAGGCTTCGAGATTGGTGACTGCTGCACAGGCATTTCATACCCCTTGGGCACAGTCCATCGGTAATTTTTTAACATTTCAAACATCACGAGCTTAATTTGCATCTCGGCAAAATGAAGCCCGATACACATATGCGCACCACCACTGAAGGGAATCCAACTGTATGCGTTACGCTTATGCTCCTTGCGCTCGTCACTAAAGCGTAATGGATCGAAATGTTTGGGACTATCCCAGTAGTCCTTTGAATGGTGAGTGTGTATAGGATAAGTCACCACTAAGGCTTTAGCGGGTACCATATGTCCGTCAAACTCAAAGGGTTTGTTGCTGAATTTGGGTAATGTTGAAAGCGGAGGGTATAGCCTGAGCGCTTCTTTCATCACCCAGCCAGTCTCAACCATTTTACTCAGATCATTAGATGACAAGGTCTCAACGCCCAAACTCTCGACCTCGGACCATAACCGTTCTTGCCATTCGGGGTTCTTGGCCAAAGCATAGGTCATACTCGTCAGAGCGCTCGTGGTTGTATCATGGGCCGCCATCATCAGAAAGTTAATGTGATCTACGATTTCTTGATCAGTGTAGCCTTTGCCGTCTTCATCTGTCGCACGAGACAATAACGAAAACAAATCTTGGTTATCTCCTGCTCGCTTCTCTGGAATCATCGGCAAAAAGAAATCGCACATTGACTGTCGGGCTCGTATGCCCCGCCACAGCAATGTTCCGGGCAACGCTATGGGCATACGCCACATAGCAGCTGCAACGGTCGATTCAAAATATTGGTTAATTTTTGTCGCTTCTGCGCCGAGGTTCATTCCCAAAAATACCGTAGCAGCCAAGTCCAAGGTCATTTGCTTGATAATAGGATAAGCCTGCACTTTTTCAGACTTCGCCTCAGGTAACCAACTCGCAACGCTTTGCGCTATCTGGGGCGCCATTTGCTTGAAGTAGCCTTGCATCGCCTGATTTTTAAACCCTGCCTGCATAAGCCTGCGATGATAACGATGGTCATCACCATCGCGAAGCATTAATCCATTGGGGAAAACCCGGCCAATAATTTGATCCCACGCTTTTTTGTTGGATAGTACTTGTCCCGGATTTAATAAACTTAATCGATTTGCGTCAGCACCAAACAGATGGACCACATTCATTTTACCCACTCTGTGCAGGACAACATTTCCATATTTCTGCTGTAAGTGCTGGGTGTGCTTAAGAGGGTCAGCATAACTCAACTTTACCAGCCGCCAAGACTCTAGAAATCCGACTTTTATGGGTAATAATACTTTTGGGGTAGCCTGAGTTTCCAATCTAAATAACCTCACTTATCTTTCTATTTCATCGAAGACTTCGATTACTCAGGATAAATCGAATCTACTGGAACACCTAAATATTTCGCCAATCTCTGCATATTAGATCGCCTTGGAGTTTCTACAGTGCCTTTAGCTACCCTATTTACAAAAGACTGGGATACCCCGGCCTCTCTAGCTAACATTGATTGGCTAAAGTTTCGGGTCGTCATTATTCTCCCTAGCGGGGTGTTATGAGCAGGTGTCTTCATCATTCTAATATCCATCCTTTTATAGTGTAATTAACACAATAAGCAGCGCCAATTCATAGCGCTTATCACTACAATTGGTAAAAAACTGCTTATTTAACATAATAAAAGTGTAGAATTTCTTGCGAAGAAAAGATGCAATGATGCCTTCTATATACACTTATATTACAAGTTATGGTAACCCAAACTAAATAAGTAGATAGTGAAGTACTGCACATTTGGGTAGCCTCACAAAATAATCAGAGTGAGCATGTTGAGATCGACGTATTTGGGTGTTTACCCTATTCTTTTGACCATAGCCCTATGCAGCTCTACGGCCGCTGGATTCGGCGTGGATGCTCATAAAATCATTACTCAAATCACCGAAAACCACCTAACAGAAACTACTAAACAAGCGATTACTCAGCTTACCGGAGGTGCCAATTTAATCAATATAGTACTGTGGCCAGATCGAATTCGCTACACACCTGGCTACCAAAAATCAGCACAATGGCATTATATCAATATCGCAGATGATCAGCGCCTTGATGACCTCAAGCACGGCGCAGACGGGGATATTCTGACGGCAATGGAGCACTTTCACGGGCAATTAATAGGCAATGAGATAACCAAAAAGGAAAAGATTGAGTCGCTCCGCTTCTTTATGCATTTTGTTCAAGACATTCACCAGCCACTTCATGTTGGCCTGCAAGCCGATAGAGGCGGTAATAGCGTTGCTATTAAGTGGTTCAACACGGTAAAAACAAAAAACCTACATTGGGTATGGGACACAGGGATGATCAAAACAAAGAATTTGTCGACTGATCAATATGTGCGGTTATTGGATCAAATATCTCCGAGAAAAATACAGGAATGGCAAAGTAGCAATTTTTTGGACTGGGCTGCAGAATCTAAGTCACTTCGACAACAGGTGTATGATTTTAGCCCTGAAAAACAAACGCCGACAACGGTGATAGGGCAGTCTTACGTTGATAGAAATATTGCTCTTCTCGAGGAGCGTCTAGTCATGGCTGGGATTCGGTTGGCAGGAAGATTAAACAAAATTTTTGATCCGAACCATTAAGGGAGCAATTTTTAGTACACTCTCGTCCTAAGGTGGATTAATCTCCGACAAGGCAATATAGTTCTAAAATAATTTAGTGGTTTTAACAATACCGGATTAACGTCATTATGAAGCAAGGCACACTGTTTATCATTTCCGCTCCCTCAGGTGCTGGTAAAACCAGCCTAGTTGGGGAGATTCTGAGTCGCAGTGATAACATTCAGGCTTCAGTTTCCCATACCACCAGAGAACGACGCTCGGGGGAAGAAGATGGCGTGAACTACCACTTTGTTAATCAACCTGAATTCCTAAAAATGGTAGATGAGGATTCATTTCTTGAGCATGCCGAAGTCTTCGGCAACCATTATGGCACCTCCGAGAGCTGGGTAAGAATGACGCTCGAACTGGGCATTGATGTCATTCTAGAAATTGACTGGCAGGGCGCAGAACAGGCGCGAAAGCACTTCCCGAGCAGCCAAAGTATTTTTATACTGCCCCCTTCTAAGCAAGCATTGCAAGAGCGGCTAACCCTTAGAGGTCAGGATAATAAGGAGGTAATAGATCGTCGCATTGCCGCAGCAACACAAGAAATGAGTCATTATATCGACGCAGACTATCTAATAATTAACGACGATTTCGAAACGGCACGAACGCAACTTGAGTCCATTATAACCTCGCAACGATGTCGACTCCCAGCAACCGATCACCAAGATCTGTTAACTGACCTATTAGCCTAAGAACTTCGTTACTCCCTTTTTATTGCAATCAGCCGTTCAACCTGATTCTCCTAATGAAAAACTTAACGATTGATTTATTGTCGTATCGTCTCGGTTTAGGTAAACTGGGGGGTCTGGGCAACAAAATGTTGCAAACACTATTTGAATTACTTTATTAATTACCAAGGTCGGCACATAAGATGGCTCGTATTACAGTAGAAGATTGTTTAGATCACGTTGATAACCGCTTTGAATTAGTCATGGTTGGCTCCAAACGTGCCCGTCAAATCGCGATAGAAGGTCGACCCGCATTAGTCGATGAAGAGAATGATAAACCTACGGTTATTGCGCTCCGTGAAATCGAGCAAGGGCTAGTGACTGCCGCTATCCTAACTGAAATTCCGCAAGACTATGAAATTGTCGATGCCGTGCCAGAAACAGAAGAAGCTTCAACCGAAGCCCCTCAAGAACCCGCTATTTAACGCTCAACTCAGGTGTTGGGGAGGGCTGTAATACGGTGCTACATGGACTGACAGACAAGCTCTCCTCTTACCTCGACCCAAAAGAGGTCGATAGAGTAACCCGTTCGTATTACTTCTCTGAGAAATGTCATCTTGGCCAAATGCGTCAAAGTGGTGACCCGTATATTACCCACCCTTTAGCCGTCGCGAATATTCTTGCCGACATGCGCATGGATCATGAAAGCGTTATGGCTGGATTGCTGCATGATGTTATTGAAGATTGTGGTGTTACCAAGGGGCAGATCAGTCGCCGATTTGGTCGTACTGTTGCAGATTTAGTTGATGGTGTCAGCAAGCTAAGTGAAATCGAGTCCGCTTCAAGGGCCGAACAACAAGCGGAAAGCTTTCAAAAAATGACTCTGGCAATGTCCAGAGATATTCGGGTTATGTTGGTTAAACTCGCAGATCGACTGCACAACATGCGCACCCTAGGTGTCTTGTCACCTGAAAAACGCCGCCGTATCGCTCGGGAAACCTTAGAGATATATGCGCCCATAGCTCAACGCCTTGGTATTAACGATATTCGCTTAGAGTTTGAAGATTTGGGCTTTGCCGCTATGTACCCTCTGCGCCATCGGCGCTTGCGTGAAGCCATGAAGGCCGCACGAAAGAACCGCAAAGAAGTGGTTACCGAAATTCACCAATCAATTGAACTGCGCCTTGAGCGAGAGGCAGTGTCCGCCAAAGTTAAAGGTAGAGAAAAACACCTGTGGAGCATCTATTTAAAGATGCGCGAAAAAAAGAAGTCCTTTCGCGATATTATGGACGTATTTGCGTTTAGGGTAATCGTTGATAACGTTGATGACTGCTATCGAACCTTAGGCATAATGCACAATATCTATAAGCCTATACCGAGTGAATTTAAAGACTATATTGCCATTCCCAAAGCCAATGGATATCAGTCATTACATACTCTTTTAGTCGGGATGCACGGGGTGATAATTGAGGTCCAAATTCGCACAAAAGAAATGGAGGCGATGGCTAATTTCGGAATTGCTGCCCATTGGGAATATAAATCGAGTAGCAATCATGTTGAAGTCAGTCATCGAAGAGCAGCACGCTGGGTACAAGGGCTGCTTGAGATGCAAAAACAAGCAGGTGATTCTTTAGAATTTCTAGAACATGTTAAGGCTGATTTATTTCCTGACGAAGTCTATGTTTTTTCACCGATGGGGCAGATTGTTGAACTTCCTTCTGGCGCTACACCTATAGATTTCGCATACTCTGTCCACACAGGCCTTGGCGACAGTTGCATTGCATGCCATGTGGATGGGGAGCTAACACCGCTTTCAGAGCCACTACAAAGCGGCCAGAAGGTTGAGATTGTCAGTGCCGATGGTGCGCAGCCTAACCCTAATTGGTTAAACTTTGTAGTCACAGCTAAGGCTAGAAGTGCTATTCGCCATTTCTTGAAAAATCAGCAGCACGATGAATCAGTAGACCTAGGCAAACGCTTGCTAGATCAAGCGCTTGGTAACTTGGGAGCTAGCTACAAGCAGCTGAAAAAATCTCAGATTAAACGATTGCTGAAGGAGACTGGTGCCGCTACCTTTGAGTATGTACTACAACAGATAGGGTTAGGTAATCGAGTCCCCTTTGCTGTCGCACATCTTTTAGTACCCGCCAGTAAACGCCAGATTTCTGAAAACAAGAAAAATTCGAATCTTCCAGTAGTAATAGATGCTTCTGAGGGGCTTATTGTTCAGTATGCTCGGTGCTGTCACCCTATTCTGGGCGACCCTATACTTGGGCACATGACCCCCGGTAAAGGACTGGTCATACACCTCGAATCTTGCCGTAATTTAAAAGAAATTCGCTTAAATCCAGAAAAGTGTATGCCACTCATATGGTCCTCAGTAGTCAAGGGCGAATTCGCGGTTGAATTAAAAGTGGAGCTCACCCCCGAACGAGGTTTTATTGCTGCACTGGCATCAAGGATGACAGAGGAAGATGCCACAATTGAGCATATTAGCGTCAATGAGAAAGATGCCTTTACCTCAATAGTAGATGTCGTCCTAACGGTAAGGGATAGAATTCATCTAGCCGATATTATGCGTAGAGTACGAAGCCTGAAGCCAGTGCGCCGCGTCTATCGGGTCAAAAATAAATAACTCATATTAGTAAGGAGTCAATAATGACTAATAAAGCTATTATTCATACTGAAAATGCACCGGCGGCGATCGGAACATACTCTCAGGCCGTCAAGGTTAACAACACGGTATATTTGTCTGGGCAAATACCTTTGGACCCTAAGACTATGAAGTTAGTCGATGGGGGTATTAGGCCTCAAATTCAGCAGGTATTTGAAAATATTACTGCTGTCTGCGAAGCCTCGGGCGGTGACCTAAATAATATCGTTAAACTCAATATATTTCTGACTGATCTCAGCCATTTTCCGGTCGTCAATGAGATTATGAATGAGTATTTTCAAGAGCCATATCCCGCAAGAGCGGCGATTGGAGTGAGAGCTCTGCCGAAAGGAGCTAGCGTCGAGATGGATGGCATTGTCGTTATTTAATATTATATTTCTACGGCTGATATAGTCCTTTATTAGTTAACAGCCTAGAGGTGTTTCAACAACCGTATGCCCTATACTCATACGGCAGAGTTATCATTCTCAAAGCCAACAACCTTTCGTTATTGGCTTAGTGTATGTCCATCTCTGCACTAGGGTGCCTGCAGGCTGATAGGACTAATTGGGCTCTATCTTATACAATGCTTGTTTATATGGAATAAAATATAGTCTTTGAGTATTTAAAAATAAGGTTTAATTATGGAAATGGAAAGTCTTAATTCAAAAAGTGCGTGCAATATACTTAATGAAATAATGGAATATGAGTTAGCTGGCGTTGTGAGATATACCCACTCTTCTTTTATGGTTAGCGGGCCATACAGAATACCAATCGTGACATTCTTAAAAGAACAAGCGACTGAGTCATTATTGCACGCCCAACAAGCTGGAGAACTTATCGCAGGTCTCGATGGTCATCCTAGTCAAAAAATCGCTAAAATTGAAGAAACGAATAGGCACTCTATTAAAGATATTCTTGAAGAAGGTTTGCAGCACGAGCTTCATGCGTTGAGCTTGTATAAAAAACTATTGGCGAGCGTTAATAATGCATCAGTATATCTTGAGGAATACGCTAGAGGGATGATTAGTGAAGAAGAGCAGCACTCTCTTGAGCTAAAAGCTATGCTAAAAGATTTCGGTTAGCATCAATTTGATTCGACCACTGATGTTGATGATCAAATTAGCCAAATGATAAATTTACTCTTTTAATTGTTCGATCAATGCTAAATAACCCTCACGGTAGGTAGGAAATATGAACCTATAACCGGAATCTAACAGTTTTTTATTACTGCAACGCCTTGATGATCGCTGTTTGGTATACTTCTCCACTAAACTGACATCCAGGTGTGCAGCCAACCAACCTCGCAGTTCATACTGTGTCACTGGCTCGCAATCTGTTGCTAAATAAAGGGTCGATAGAGGTACCTGTTTCTCATTAAGTCTAATAAGGTGAGCAATAACACCAGCACAATCTTCACTATGAATTCGATTGCTCCACTGTTCAGGCTGAGCTGCTCGACCAACTCCCGCCAACACTTGGTCGAGCAGTCGAGTACGCCCGGGACCATAGATCCCAGAGAATCTAACCACTACCGTGGTGCAAGGCAGAGCGACCATATGCTGTTCTGCCTGAAGTAATGCTCGGCCAGAAAAGCTCACTGGCTTAGCCAAAGAATCCTCGTCTACCCAAGATCCTGCACTTTGGCCATAGACGCTAGTACTAGATACCCAAATAACTAATTTTGGCTTATGATCTGCATTTTTGATAGCTAGGGATAGGGTTGCGGCGGCATCAACATAGGCCTTCTGATACCCCTCCTCGGTGGCACTATCAGGTGTCAGTGTGGCAACCACCACATCAAAACCCTCGAGAAAGAGCAGATCTAAACAGTCAGCATCAGTCAGGTCACCTATTAGGGGGATAATGTCATTAGGAAGATTTTTTGGGTGGCGTTTCAGACCAAAAAACTGTTCCTGACTAGTCATTTTTGACGGAATTCGCTGAGCAATATCACCGCTTCCTGCTAATAATATTTTCAAATAAAATTCTCTCTTTAATAAAAGTTCGCTATTATTAATTCACTAAAAGTAGAGTTGACCCATGACCCCCTCTGAATTTAAATATGTCCTTAGCCTAGCGCACTTCAAGCATTTTGGGGAGGCTGCTGCAAACTGTAATGTTAGTCAGCCGGCGCTGAGTATAGCGCTTAAAAAGTTTGAAAGTGGGCTTGGTTTTGATTTGCTTGAACGATCAAAAAGTTCCGTGCGGGTACTGCCGCTGAAAGAGAAAATTATTCGACAGGCGCAATGCGTTCTTGATAAGGCGCCTGCCATTACCAATATCGCTAAGTCCTGCGGAAATCGCATCAATAGCCCGCTATATCTGAGTGTGATCTTCACCATCGGCTCCTACCTGTTGCCACCTTTTATTCCTTCACTGCAATCTGCGTGGGATAACTAATACTTGATGCCTAAATCATCTTTAGATAGGTTAACCATTGAGACTCTGCGTGGTGTCGGTCCACAGTTAGCGATCAAGCTACAAAAAATTGGTCTTTATAAAATCCAAGATTTGCTTTTTCATCTGCCTTTGCGTTACATCGACAGAACGCAAATCACACCAATAGGTGCTGTTCAACCGCAAACAGAAGTGGTTATTGAAGGGGAGGTGCGAGCCTGTGACACAGTGTTCGGGCGAAGACGAAGTCTTGTCTGCCGTATTCAAGATCAGAGTGGTACCACGACACTACGCTTTTTCCATTTTAATCGAGCACAACAAGATCGATTACAACCCGGGGTCCTTGTACGATGCTTCGGCGAGGCGAGGCGAGGAAAATCGGGAATCGAATTTTATCATCCCGAATACCAGCACCTAGACCAAACCAAAGCTAATAAACTGGAGGATACCTTAACGCCTATTTACCCTGCGACCGAAGGTATTACTCAAAGTCGTATCAGAGACCTCTGCGCCCAGGCTCTAACGTTACTCGACCAACAACCTATTGTTGAGCTGCTCCCCAGCAAACTAAATAGCGACCTAAGCAGACAGCTTTCTTACTCTCTGCTCGACGCATTGCGACTATTACACAACCCGCCCCCAGGAACAGCATTGCATTTATTGGCTGCTGGCGAGCATCCAGCCCAACAGCGGCTAGCCGCTGAAGAGTTAATTGCTCACAATCTCAGTTTGTTGCGTCTGCGACAAAAAATCCAACGCCAACAGGCTCCCAGTTTACTTGAAGATCACAAAACCAAGACTCTTTTTCTAAAACAGCTTGGCTTTCAGCTAACTACGGCCCAACAAAGAGTGTCAGCAGAGATATCTACCGATATTAGCTCCTCAGTTCCAATGCTTCGTTTAGTTCAAGGTGATGTGGGTTCGGGCAAAACCGTCGTTGCAGCACTCGCTGCCTTGCAAGCTATCGCCAATGGTAAGCAAGCCGCTCTAATGGCACCAACTGAAATCCTCGCAGAGCAGCATAGAGTTAACTTCGAACAGTGGCTCCAACCACTAGGTATCAGAATCGCCTGGTTGACCGGAAAAATCAAAGGGAAAGCCCGTGATGTTCAACTGGCGGCTATTGCAGATGGCACTGCTCAAATGGTTATTGGTACCCACGCATTATTTCAGGAAAGCGTCAGCTTTAAGGATCTAGGCCTTAGCATTATTGATGAGCAGCACCGTTTTGGCGTACATCAAAGATTGGCTTTGCGAAGTAAAGGCTTTAGTGAGGATCCTTCTGCCAACATAGATGGTTCGGCGCCTCATCAATTGATCATGACCGCCACGCCCATACCTAGAACATTAGCCATGAGTGCCTATGCTGATTTAGATTGCTCAGTGATCGATGAGCTGCCGCCGGGTCGCACACCTGTTGATACGCTAGTGCTCAGTAATTTGCGTCGTCCGGATGTTATTGAGCGTGTCAGAGCTTCTTGTATCAACGGGCGACAAGCCTACTGGGTCTGCACGCTGATAGAAGAATCAGATGTTTTGGAGGCTCAGGCTGCAGAGGTGACAGCCAGTGAACTAAAGCTACTGCTCCCAGAATTATCAATTGGCCTGATCCATGGTCGACTTAAACCTCGAGAAAAATTGACTCTCATGGAAGACTTTAAAGCAGGTAAAATAAATTTACTGGTTGCCACTACCGTCATTGAGGTTGGTGTTGATGTCCCCAACGCCAGCTTAATGATTATCGAAAATTCTGAGCGTCTGGGGCTCTCGCAATTACACCAATTGCGAGGCAGAGTAGGCCGTGGTTCACAAGCAAGTCACTGTGTTCTGCTATATAGCCCACCACTTTCAGGTAATGGTAGTGCTCGGCTAAAAATTATGCGTGAAACAACGGACGGTTTTAAAATTTCCGAAAAAGACCTTGAACTTAGAGGTCCGGGCGAGGTCCTTGGCACTCGTCAAACAGGTGACATGCGTTTACACATCGCTGACCTGCAAAGAGATGCTCATATGCTCCCACAGATTAAGTCTATCGCTGAGCAGATGCTTATCAACCATCCTAAAAGCGTTGACCCCTTGATTCGTCGCTGGCTGGGGCATAATCAACAATATGCTCAGGCATAGTTCAGGAAATATCGATCCTAATCGAATAAAGTACTTTCATTTTTTTTATAAGCTTTTACAATGCCTAAAACGGGAGAATGGCCATGGTGTTTAGTAATTCAATCTCAAATTTGTTCGGCAAGTCCCCCATCAGGCCTTTACAAGAACATATGTCACTCGTTGTTGCCTGCGCCTCTCAGTTAGAACCCTTCTTTGAAGCCGTGCTTGCCGATGACTGGAAAGGCGCTAGTGATATTTTTGACAAAATTGCCGATGATGAAAATCGTGCTGATGAACTCAAAAAACAATTTCGTCTGAACATGCCTAAAAGTTTATTTATGCCGATGTCTCGTGGTGATTTGCTTGGCATTCTCGCTCAACAAGACAATATTGCAAATGCGACTAAAGATATTTGCGGTATTGTGCTTGGCAGAGAAATGGATATCCCGTCTGTATTGCAATCAGATTTCATTGCCTATGTTAAAAGTGCTATTGAGACTTGCGAAAAAGCACTCAAGGCTATCGATGAATTAGATGAACTTCTAGAAACCGGTTTTACAGGGCAAGAAGTTAAATTCGTCAAAAAGTTGATTCGTGATCTTGATACACAAGAACAGAAAGTAGATAAACGAGAACGAAAATTACGGCATCGCTTGTTTAAAATTGAAGCTGAAATGCCGCCCGTCCATGTCATGTTTCTCTACAATGTTATTGATAATATTGGTGGAGTTGCAGACACCGCCGAGCAAGTTGGAAATCAACTTGAACTCCTACTAGCTAAATAAAAAACTCGAGATCAATGGCTATGGAATTATTCACTACCTACGGCACACTGCTCATTATTCTTGCCGCTGCGTTTGGCTTCTTTATGGCATGGGGTGTAGGTGCTAACGATGTAGCCAATGCTATGGGTACCTCAGTTGGCTCAAAAGCACTAACGATCAAGCAGGCTATTTTAATTGCAATGGTGTTTGAATTTGCCGGTGCCTACCTTGCTGGGGGCGAAGTCACTTCAACCATTCGCAAAGGTATCGTTGATGCTGAAGTGTTCCATGACTCGCCGGATCTGCTCGTCTTCGGGATGCTTTCAGCGCTACTTGCGGCTGGCACCTGGTTAATGATCGCCAGCTTTATGGGCTGGCCAGTATCAACAACCCACTCTATTGTTGGCGCCATCGTTGGCTTTGCTGCGGTAGGGGTCTCCACTGACGCAGTGAATTGGACTAAGGTGTCCACTATCGTTGCTAGCTGGGTGGTCTCTCCTGTTATTGCCGGCACTATATCGTTTGCTATTTTTCGCAGTGTACAACACCTTATATTGATCCAAGACGACCCCTTTGCAAAAGCCAAGCAATACGCCCCCATGTATATGTTTGCTGTAGGCTTTTTGATGGCAATGGTGACAATACTTAAAGGTTTGAAACATGTCTTTAAAGATATTGGTATCAGCATGACCTTTGGTGAATCTATCGTTTGGGCGATGATGTTTGGTATTTTTCTAGCCATTCTTGGCTCCTATCTCCTCTCCAAGGTGGAGCGGAACGAAGAGCTTGAAGCTAGCAATCGATTTGCAAATGTCGAACGGGTGTTTGCTGTTCTTATGATATTTACTGCCTGTAGTATGGCCTTTGCACACGGATCAAACGATGTCGCTAATGCTGTTGGCCCTCTTGCAGCCGTCGTTAATGTGGTTAGCTCTGGTGGCGATATAGCCGCAAAAAGCGTGATGCCAACTTGGATTCTTTTACTCGGCGGTGCTGGTATCGTGTTTGGTCTGGCGACGTATGGCTATAAGGTAATGGGCACTATTGGACGAAAAATTACCGAACTAACCCCTAGTCGAGGCTTTGCTGCTGAGTTAGGCGCTGCGGCCACTGTCGTTTTTGCTTCGGGAACTGGACTGCCAATTTCTACAACTCATACCCTAGTGGGAGCAGTTCTAGGCGTTGGACTTGCTCGTGGTATTGGCGCTTTGAATCTGCGTATGATTGGAGCAATCTTCCTATCATGGGTGGTTACCTTACCTGCTGGTGCCGGACTGGCGATTTTATTCTTCTTCTTCTTTAAAGGTGTGTTTAGCTAAACTTGAAGAGAGTATTAAAATCCCTAAAAAAGCCCTGTAGATATAAAACTGCGGGGCTTTTTAGTGGGCTCTACTTATTGTTCTTTGCAGGCTTCGAGAAAAACACAAATGGAATGGCAAAAGGCCCTAACAGCACACCCGTCCAAACCCAAAAACGCACGTTAGCATGCCGCTCTTTCGCTATGGTATAGCAAATGTATGCGCTGGCGAGAGTTCCTAGGATTACTACTGCAGGTAAAGGCATATCAAAGTCTCTATTTCACTATGGCTATTCAAAATTACTATAGCCCTAAGCGCAGACCGGTACTAGCTATATTAAAGCCTTGGGCTCGCACGGCTCTTGATTGCTCACTGTTTAGATTAAGTAATGGATTAGTATGGTTCATATGAATGAACCATACCTTAGCTCGCTGCTGCGTGGATAGCCCTGATAACGCAGCGATGGTTTCGGTGACAAAAGGGTGAGGTATTTTAGACATGTCTCGCCCTGGTAGCTCTCCATTATCATAAAATGTAGCGTCGATTAGAGCGTAATCTGAGGCCTGTATTTGCGCTGCAATATCTTTTTCCCATTGAGACCATTTGTTAATATCAGGTATGAAAAGTGCCGTTTTGTTAGGTCCTTTTATTGAGAATCCCACTGTTTCTGAAAACTCATCTCGGTGAGGCACTATAAAAGGCGTTACTGTAATATTATCTAACGGAACCGCTGCATGATTACGAAGCGGCTGCAAGGTTATATTATTTAAACTGACTAGTTGACTCCATGGACCATTATTCATCAGATATTGCTGCATCTTTGGCATCACATAGACAGGTACTTGATCGGCTCCGATGACTTCCCGCCCCAAATACATGAGTCCCGTGTAATGACCAATATGCGCATGGGTGACAAAAATTCCATCTAATTTAAATTCACCTGTAGGCGCCTCTCGCTCTAACATCAAAAGCTGTTCTGGAAAGTTGGGCGTGGCCTCAAACATGTATTTCTTTTTACTTGCAGGATTAATTAAGGCTAGTGATGTAGCACCAATTTTTGTCTCGGGATTGTCCCACCCTGGCATGCAGTGCGATTTATAACAACCTGCCTGAGGGAAACCAGCATCTTGAGCAACACCAAGAACGTAGAGGTAAGGCGCCTCGCCCGCGGCCGTTGGAAAAGTGGCTGCTGACGCTAGCAAAACGATAAGTGCTTTTAATAATATGGTCATTAGGTCGTCCCGTAAGTGGGTCATAAGGGATCATTCAAATAGCTAGAGCTTGTTGATAGCCGTCATTTTTCTTCTCGGTAACCAGCCTGGTGGTCCAAAAATATAGCCTACGATTTCGTAAAATGACTGCGCTTGTTGAATATCACTAGCCATTGCAGCCCACGTGTGGAAGGTTATTATAAACGGATTATTAGTGTTTAGGTTTTTTACTAGCCCAAAGATAACAGGTGCCTGCTCTTTAGTGTAGGTGCCAAAAAGGCGATCCCAAAATATAAATAAATTACCGTAATTACGGTCTATGTACTCAAGGTTGGTGCCGTGATGGACTCGATGTGTCGAAGGCGTATTAAAAATTCTGTCCAGCCACCCAAGCTTACCAATCCATTGCGTATGACCAACTACTCCCCATAGTCTTGAGCATATCGCCGCGACTAAGGTAATACTAGGATCAAACCCAACCAACGGCATGACCATGAAAAAAGGCGCTTTTGAAATAGGCCCGAACCAAGCTTGACGGAAAGCGACAGTGAAATTCATTTCGATACTGGAGTGGTGATTCATATGGACCGCCCACAAGATTCTTACTCTGTGAGAAGCACGATGATACCAATAAAAAATAAAATCTATCGCTACAAAAGTGATGACCCAAACCTGCCAAGGCGCTAAGACCTCGTTAAGGGTAAAAAGTCTAAAGTGATAAAGGTAAAAAGAAAAGCCAAGGGTAGTGCCCTGTATTGCAACCGAGGTAAGTATATTACCGAAAAGCAGGCCAATTGTTCCCCCAGTATCGCCAAGCTCATAGAAACCGAGACTTTTTCGCGCTGAAGTCATAGCCTCAATAAAAATAAGGGATAAAATAAGTGGTACCCCTACGGCATAGACTGTTGTTGTCATCAACATTAATTATCTTTCCCCTAGATTTTAAGCGCTGCGTTTAAGTCTAAACGACTAGGAATAGATTATATAATGGCGCGAGAGATTTTTTAGCACTTTAAAATGTAGACGATCAAGTACTAAAGGGGCGATGAGCACTCAAAGCATGAGATTATATTAAGAGTAAATTTTGAACTGTGGTTTGGTCACGTCGAGCGTTGATACCTTAACCGCAAGGGAGTCTCTACCCGCGTTCTTGGCTGCACAAAGTAGATTATTTGCCTCCAAAAGCAAATTTTCAGGTTTATTGTTTTTATCTGGATAAATTTCTATAAGGCCAATGCTTAAGGTTAAAATTGGTCTGGTTTTAGCGTTTTCATTGGGAAGGTTTAAATCACGTATATGTTTCAACATCTTTAACATTAAAGCTCGTGCGCCATTCTTTTCAGTATTCCCTAGCAATATGGCAAACTCATCCCCACCATACCTAGCGCAAATATCATCTGGCCGATTGACTGACCTTGATAAAATATCAGCTAAGGACTTTAAATAAAGGTCACCAACGGCGAGGCCATAGCTATCATTTATCTTTTTAAAATGATCGACGTCAATCATCGCCAAAGATATTGGCGTTTTCATTCTGACCGCTCGCACCCATTGCTTATCTAAAAACTCCCCAAACACCCTTCGATTTGGAAGCCCAGTCACATCATCTACCGAGGAAAGCTTTAAAACCTCCTCCTCTGCCAGTTTTTGCTGTGTGATGTCTCGATGGGAAATAACTAAGAACTGTTTGCCCGACAAGACAAATTGGCTCACCCTCATCATAAACCACCTCTCAGCTGAAGGGCTATGACAAGGGTATTCGAGATAATAAAGGTCTTGCTCGGCTCGGGACACCTTTCGTATTCCGCTCGCAGCTCTGAGAGCGAAAGAATCGCCTTCTTCCCCAGCGTCATCGCAAACCTTAAGATAATTAACACCGTTCCAGCCGCCATACTCAAACCAAGGTTCGACTCGACCTAGAGCGTCCCAGCTATGATTTGAAAACTGGATATCCCCGTCGGAATCTATGACTACAATACCTTCAGACGCCGTATCCAGCACTGCTTTTACAAAACCGTATGATTCAATCACGAGTAAACCCTTAAATATACTTTATTGATGCTACTTATTATTCATCATCCTAAGGTTCCTCAAAATACAATAACTAGAAAGGCACCTCATACTGACATAGCTAAATGCTTATAAGATTCAACAAACGCTACGCCAAATCTCTAAGCTTCTTTTTGCTTTATTATACTATTATGAATAGATATTCATACTGCCTAATTTAGCGAGCATGCCATTAAGCAGGGATAATTTATTGCAAGCACTCTTAATAGTCGAGTCAAATTACATAGAATCAGCTAACCACCGGCATCACGTCTTAAATTTGAAGAGATGGTGCTTAGAGCACTAATGGCTCTTTCCCCAGAGTTTCTTTGCCACACGGCACGGGGTACGTGTGACTAGGGCTAGTTGGATCAAATATTGCAGCTGGAGTGCTGCCGAGCGAACCATAAAAATTTATCTGAAATGTTTGTGCTTCGATCTGATCTACCAGTTGAGACCGGGCTAAAGGTAATCATCCCGCCAACTGGTGGCTTATCAGGATCAATGCGGCTGTTTAAAAAACGTTAAAGTCCCTGCCGCATAGTAGGTAATATCGAAACCAAACCTCAAAATTAGTTAATCTTAGGGTCTAGCTCGCCGCTTTGATAACGCGTGGTCATAGCATCTAAACTAAGTGCTCGAATTTTCGAAGCATTACCCGCGGTTGAAAACGCCTCGTAGCGTGCAGTCGCTATATCCTGCATAGCTGTAATAGTTTCTTTTAGGTAGGCGCGAGGATCAAAGGCGCTAGGATTTTCCGCTAAGAAACGGCGGACTGCACCAGTCGATGCCAAACGCAGGTCAGTGTCGATATTGATCTTTCGCACGCCGTGCTTAATACCTTCGCAAATTTGATCAACGGGAACGCCATAGGTTTCAGGAATCTCTCCACCGTGCTGATTGATTATCGCCAGCCACTCTTGAGGGACTGAAGAAGACCCATGCATTACCAAGTGAGTGTCTGGGATACGCTGATGAATGGCCCTTATTCGATCAATAGCAAGAATATCTCCAGTGGGAGGTCGACTGAACTTGTAGGCTCCATGGGACGTACCGCAGGCAATAGCCAAAGTGTCGACCTGGGTTTTGGCAACAAAATCCGCAGCCTCTTCGGGGTCGGTTAACATTTGCTCTTGGGTCAGCGTCCCTTCAGCTCCGACACCGTCTTCTTCACCCGCTTGGCCTGTTTCTAATGAACCCAGACAACCTAGCTCACCCTCGACAGAAACGCCGCAGGCATGCGCCATCTCAACGGTGCGACGTGTTACATCAACATTGTAGCCATAATTTGAGGGCGTTTTACCATCTTCTTCAAGCGATCCATCCATCATTACCGAGGTAAATCCAAGCTGAATAGAGCGCTGACAAATAGCTGGGCTGGTGCCGTGGTCTTGGTGCATGCACACAGGGATATGTGGCCATTCTTCAACGGCGGCCTGAATTAAATGACGTAAAAAAGGTGCTCCCGCATATTTGCGCGCGCCTGCGGAGGCTTGCACAATGACTGGGCTATCTGTCTGATCTGCGGCCATCATAATGGCTCGCATCTGCTCAAGATTATTAACGTTAAATGCAGGTACGCCGTAGTTATATTCTGCTGCGTGATCAAGCATCTGTCGTAGTGAAATAAGTGCCATAGCTAATGTCCTTTTTAACTTGTTTATCTAATATAGTTATAGATGTAAATCCGGTAATGTAAAAGCTAACCTTTGGCCCGCTGCTCAAGAATAGTGACCGCTGGTAGTTCCTTGCCTTCAACATACTCTAAAAATGCTCCTCCGCCAGTTGAAATATACGATATTTTATCGGCTATAGCATATTTATCTACTGCAGCTAGAGTATCTCCACCGCCAGCAATGGAGAATCCGTTACTTGCTGCAATAGCATTAGCTAAGGTTTCCGTGCCACCACCGAATTGCGCAAACTCAAAAACGCCTACTGGCCCATTCCAAATAATAGTCCCCATCGACACCATCAACTTTGCCAACTGGTCTGCGGTTTGAGGCCCTATATCAAAAATCATGTCATCGTCGGCCACCTCATCAACTAACTTCACGACGGCCTCCGCAGACTCGGAGAATACTTTACCAACAACCACATCTGTCGGCAGTGGAATGTTTGTCTTTGCCATTAGGGCTTGAGCCGCCGGTATTAAATCTGGCTCATAGAGGGACTTACCAACCGGTTTTCCCGCTGCTGCTAAAAATGTGTTGGCGATACCTCCGCCTACAATTAACTGGTCGACCTTATCTGCTAAATTCTCTAACACCATTAGTTTGGTAGACACTTTAGATCCACCAACAATGGCCGCAATCGGCTTTTTAGGAGTCGCAAGTGCATGAGCTAGAGCGTCAAGCTCCTTAGCCAGCAGCGGACCAGCGCAGGCAATCGGCGCATATTTAGCGACACCATGCGTTGATGCCTGTGCCCGGTGCGCTGTACCAAAGGCGTCCATGACGAAAATGTCACATAGCTCGGCGTAGGCCTTGGCTAGATCGTCGTCATTATCTTTTTCACCCTTATTAAAGCGAACATTTTCTAGCATAACCACATCGCTGCCTGTCAGGTCGATGCCTTCACGCCAATGTTCCACCAGATTAACCGGCTTCCCGAGTTGCTCGCTCATAAATTGCGCAACTGGCTCTAGACTATGCTCTGAGGTTACCGATCCTTCACTGGGCCTACCTAAGTGAGACATTACAATAACCTTAGCGCCTGCCTGCAGGGCCAATCTAATTGTTGGTAAGCTTGCCTTTATTCGGGCCGCGCTAGTCACTTGACCATCTTTAATTGGCACATTTAGATCTTGGCGAATCAACACTCGACGATCAGTTAGATCTAGGTCCGTCATTAACTTCAAGGTCATTCCCCTATTTCCTTTTGGGTGGATTCAATTTCACGGATCTCTAATTAAAGCTGTCTTGCGCACCAATAGTGCAGCGTATCCAGCATGCGATTAGCATAACCCCACTCGTTATCAAACCAAATGAGCACCTTAACCAATTTTTGCTGGCTAACACGTGTTTGGCTCGCATCGACAACGCCGCTGTGTGGGTCGTGGTTAAAATCGCAGGAAGCCAAAGGCTCTTCAGTATATCCAAGCACTCCTTGCAGTTCGCCCATCGCTGCTTCAGCTAAAGCAGTATTGACGGTCGCTGTATCAACTGGAGTGTTCAACATCACCGACAAATCAATGGCCGACACATTAGCGGTTGGAACACGCATAGCCTGAGCTTGGAAGCGCCCCGTTAGCTCCGGTAGCAGGCGATCAATACCCAGTGCTAACCCTGTCTCTACTGGAATGATTGACTGCATTGAGCCTCGAGTTTTACGCAGATCTGTGTGGTGATAGGCGTCAATAACTGGCTGATCATTCATCGCAGAATGGATGGTCGTGATGACGCCGCCATCCACACCAAAGCAATCGTTAAGTACCTTTATTACTGGCACAACACAATTAGTGGAACAAGAGGCATTAGAAATAATCGTTTCCAAGCCATCGAGTATTTGGTGATTAACGCCATAAACAATAGTTGCGTCGACACTAGCCTCGGCGGGTTGCGAGAACAATACGCGCTTAGCCCCATTTGTTATATGTTGTTGGGCGGTCTCACGGTCAGAGAAGCTGCCGCTACATTCAAGAACCACATCAATATCCTGCTCGCGCCAAGGCAGTTGCCGCAAATCTTTATGATTAACTATCTGTATAGCATCGCCATTTACCGTCAGGGTGTGCTGATCTAATTCAACCGTGCCAGGAAACCTACCATGAGTAGAATCATAGCGGGTCAAATGAGCTATGGTTTTAGTTTCAGCCGGCTCATTGATGGCAACTACCTGAGCCCAATCACGGGCGCCAGACTCATAGAGCGCACGCAATACCGAACGCCCTATGCGGCCATAGCCATTAATAGCAATACGTAACATTAGCCAAGTGACTCCAAGACATTAGCGACCACATTCTCAACCGTGAAGCCAAACTCTTTCATAAGCACTCCGCCTGGCGCAGATTCGCCAAAGCTTCGCATGCCAACAATCCGGCCATCAATGCCAACGAACTTATGCCAATAGTCTGCATGCAGAGCTTCAACGGCGACTCTTGCCCTAACCGCAGGGATCAATACTGAATCACGATAGTCGACATCTTGAGCAGAAAAGATCTCCGCGCAGGGCATGGATACTACCCGCACTCGAACACCTTGCTTCCCCAATTGATCAGCTGCAGAGACTGCCAATTCAACTTCTGAGCCGGTCGCAATAATAATAGCTTGAGGATCAGTACAATCTTGTAAAACGTAGCCGCCTTTGGCTATTGCCGCGACCTGTTGGCGTGTTCTTGGCATCGGCGCTAAACCCTGCCGACTAAATACTAACGCGCTGGGTCCCTGACGATTCTCAATGGCATTTTTCCAACATACCGCCGACTCCACCGTGTCACAAGGTCTCCACGTATTTAAGTTAGGCGTCGATCGAAGGGAGCTTAGCTGCTCAACAGGTTGGTGCGTTGGGCCGTCTTCTCCTAAACCAATAGAATCGTGTGTATAAACAAAAATACTCTGCTGTTTCATTATCGCCGCCATACGCACAGCATTACGCGCATATTCCATAAACATCAAGAAAGTGGCGCCATAATTAATGAATCCCCCGTGCAAGGCGATGCCATTCATCATCGCGCTCATTCCAAATTCACGAACACCGTAGTAAATGTAATTGCCGTCGGCATTTTCACTGCTAATGTCTTTTGATCCTGACCATATAGTGAGATTTGACCCGGCCAAATCTGCCGAGCCACCCAGCAATTCAGGCAACATTGGACCATAAGCATTTAAGCAATTCTGTGATGCTTTTCGAGAGGCCACTTTTTCCATTTTGTCTTGGCACTCCTGAATATAAGCATCAGCTTTAGCGCTAAAGTCTACTGGAAGCTCTCCACTTGTTCGTCGCTCAAATTCAGCAGCTAAGTCAGGATGAGCATCTCGATAAGCATCTAATGTCGTAACCCAACCGCTCTGAGCCACAACGCCTTTGTCAATGGCATCCCATCCAGCGTAGTGATCTGCAGGTATCTCAAACGGCTCGTGATCCCAACCTAACTGCTTTCGAGCTAAGATAATTTCGTCCGCACCGAGAGCTGCACCATGACAATCCTCTTTGCCCTGCTTGTTTGGCGAGCCAAACCCAATAATGGTTTTACAGCAGATCAATGTCGGTTTGGTTTTTTCGGCTCGAGCAAGCTCTATTGCCGCTTTAATAGCATCGCTGTCGTGACCATCGACATCAGCAACCACATGCCAGCCATAGGCTTCAAACCGAGCAGGCGTGTCATCACTAAACCAGCCCTCAACCTCACCGTCGATTGAAATTCCATTGTCATCATAGAATGCCGTTAATTTACCCAGCCCTAAGGTACCCGCCAGAGAACAAACCTCATGAGAAATGCCTTCCATCAGACAACCATCACCTAGAAAGGTGTAGGTTTGATGATCGACCACGTCATGCCCGGGTCGATTAAATTGCGCCGCCAGCACCTTCTCAGCTAAGGCCATGCCAATGGCATTAGCTATGCCTTGGCCAAGAGGCCCAGTTGTTGTCTCTACCCCAGGGGCGTAACCATACTCAGGGTGTCCTGGCGTCTTTGAATGTAGCTGCCGAAAATTTTTCAATTCTTCAATAGGCAAATCATATCCAGTGAGATGAAGTAGAGAATAGAGCAACATAGAGCCATGCCCATTGGACAATACAAACCGATCTCGATTAACCCACGCAGGATCAGATGGGTTATGTTTTAAATAGTCATTCCACAGCACTTCGGCAATATCTGCCATCCCCATTGGCGCACCTGGGTGTCCACTATTAGCTTGTTGCACAGCATCCATACTGAGCGCTCGAATAGCATTGGCAAGGTCTCTACGTGAGGCCATAGTACTTAACTCCTAAAGGGGGAAATTTGAACGATACATTGTCTCTCAGACAAGCATTTCAGTAAACCGATATTCGCTATTCATTAGCCTCTCACCGTCAATAAAGCCGCTGGTTTTTCGCTCTAATCATTATATTAAAATATTTTGATATATGATTAACCCATGATATAGTGCTCACATGTTGTCACCAATACATTTTAGCAGTGAGACTCGATCAGCTACCGACACCAGCGCTATTACCGCGCTGTGCAAGGCCGCCGGCGACCCTCTGCGCATGCAAATTTTAAAAGTGCTGCAGCAAAATGCCTATGGTGTTCTCGAAATGTGTCAGGTTTTTGATATTCGCCAGCCGGCCATGAGCCACCACCTTAAAATTCTCGCCAACGCAGGCTTAGTAGCCACTCGGCGCGAAGGAACGACTATTTTTTACCGTCGCAATGAAATGCATCCTGATACTGACCTACAAGCATTACAGTATAGTCTTTTTCATGCCATTGATGAGGCGGCACTTGATCCAAATCTACGGAATCGACTGGCTGAGATAAATGGCACCCGCGCTGCAGCATCTGTTGCATTTTTTAATCAAAATGCTGTCCGCTTTGAAGAAAACCAAGACTTGATCGCTAGCTGGTCTGACTATGGCGATAGTGTCGAAAGTTTTCTGCCTGATAATACAGCGGGCAATCAGTCAGCTCTGGAAATTGGTCCAGGTTATGGCCAGTTCTTGTCTCGCTTATCGGCTAGTTTTGATCGAGTGACTGCGCTAGATAATTCCGCGGAAATGCTGGAGCAATGCCGAAGTCGCTCTGCTGCCCAAAGCTTAACTAACGTAAGCTTTATGCTGGGCGGCACTGATAGTGCCATCAGCAATGGGGTTAAAGCCGACTTTATTTCATTGAATATGGTACTGCATCACAATCCAACACCAGCAGAGATAATCGCTGACTGTGCACAGCTCATAAACAAAAACGGTACGCTGTTAATCACTGAGCTATGTGCGCATGATCAAGAGTGGGTAAAAGAAGCCTGCGGAGATCTGTGGTTAGGGTTTGAGCCAGAAGCATTAACCCAGTGGTGCTTAGCTGCTAACTTAACGGAGGGCAATAGTCAGTACCTCACGCAGCGCAATGGCTTTCGCATCCAATTAAGACAATTTAATTTAAACACCAATTAATTTAAAGGGAAAAACGTATGTCTACTTACAATTTGTTCACCTCTGAGTCCGTATCAGAAGGGCACCCAGACAAAATGGCAGATCAAATTTCTGATGCAGTGCTTGACGCTATCATTAAGGATGATCCCAACTCTCGGGTTGCTGTAGAAACCATGGTCAAAACTGGAATGACCATCATCGCAGGAGAGGTGCGGACCAATACCTATGTTGATTTGGAAGAAGTTGTTCGAAAAGTCATTAATGATATCGGCTATGACAATTCAGATGTTGGTTTTGATGGCAATACTTGTGCCGTTTTGAATGCCATAGGCAAACAGTCAAACGATATTGCTCAAGGCGTTGATGCTGGCGATAACAAAGACATTGGTGCCGGAGACCAAGGCTTAATGTTTGGCTATGCGACTAATGAAACCGCTGTGCTTATGCCTGCTCCCATCTACTACTCCCACCTGTTGGTCAAACGACAAGCAGAAGTTCGCAAGAATGGCACACTGCCATGGTTGCGCCCCGACGCTAAAAGCCAGGTCACTCTTAGATATGACCAAGGTAAGCCAGTCGCTATCGATGCGGTGGTCCTGTCCACTCAGCATTCACCCGATATCGCTTTGGCGGATCTGCAAGAAGCGGTACGCTCTGAGATCATTGCGCCGATCCTGCCAGAAGAGTGGTTGCATGCAGGGACTAAATATCACATCAATCCTACTGGCCAGTTTATTATTGGCGGCCCGGTGGGCGACTGCGGGCTGACTGGACGTAAAATCATCGTCGATACCTATGGCGGTATGGCCCATCATGGCGGTGGTGCGTTCTCTGGAAAAGATCCTACTAAAGTTGATCGCTCTGCAGCCTACGCTGGCCGGTATGTGGCAAAAAATATTGTCGCAGCAGGTCTTGCGGATCGCTGTGAAATTCAAATTTCCTATGCAATCGGTGTTTCTGAGCCTACGTCGATCAGTATCGACACCTACGGCACGGGAAAACTGTCTGATCATGAGATCTCTAACTTAGTTCGTGAACATTTTGATCTCCGTCCGAGCGGCCTCATGGACATGCTAGACCTGCGTCGGCCAATTTATCAAGCTACCGCAGCCTACGGTCACTTCGGCCGAGAGGAAGAAAATTTTACATGGGAAAATACAGACAAAGTGGCGTTGCTTAAGAAAGCGCTATAACAACAAAACCGTTTTCTAGCGTTAATATTAAAAAATAAGGAATTGATCATGACTGCAGTTGTACAAAACGTTGATAGTAATAAAGGATTCGATGACTATAAAGTTGCCGATATATCGCTCGCTGATTGGGGTAAAAAAGAAATCTCCATTGCCGAATCTGAAATGCCAGCATTGATGGCTTTGCGTGAAAAATACCGCGCCGAGCAGCCGTTGGCTGACGCTCGAATACTCGGCTGTATTCACATGACGATTCAAACCGCTGTGCTCATCGAAACCCTAGAGGCACTGGGCGCAGAAGTGCGCTGGACGTCTTGTAATATTTTTTCTACTCAAGATCATGCCGCAGCTGCGGTTGCAGCTAATGGCACCCCCGTTTTCGCTTGGAAAGGTGAGACCGAAGAAGAGTACGAGTGGTGCCTAGAGCAACAAGTATTAAAAGATGGACAGCCCTGGAATGCCAATATGATTCTAGATGACGGCGGTGATCTAACCTCGTTGCTGCATGAAAAATATCCTCAGGTGCTTGACGCTGTTCACGGCGTTACCGAAGAGACGACTACCGGTGTGCACCGTCTTTACGAGATGCTTAAAGCAGGCGAGCTAAAGGTTCCCGCCATCAATGTTAACGATTCTGTTACAAAGTCAAAGTGTGACAACAAATATGGCTGTCGTCACAGCTTAAACGATGCGATTAAACGCGCCACTGACCACCTGCTATCTGGCAAAAAAGCGATTGTGGTTGGTTATGGTGACGTAGGTAAGGGATCAGCTCAATCATTACGTCAAGAAGGAATGATTGTGAAGGTTACTGAAGTTGACCCAATCTGTGCCATGCAGGCTTGCTTGGACGGCTTTGAAATCGTATCGACTTATAACGAAGGTGACTCAAGCAAGGGGGTCAATAGTCAATTACTGGCTAATACCGACATGCTAGTGACCAGCACTGGCAACTACAACGTCTGTGGTTCTGATGTCCTAAGCGCGCTTAAAAGTGGCTGCGTTGTCTGTAATATTGGTCATTTTGACAATGAAATTGATACTGCTTTCATGCGCAAAAATTGGGAATGGGATGAAATCAAGCCTCAGGTACACAAGGTCTACCGTGATCGTGATAGCAACGACCACCTATTACTGCTAGCTGAAGGTCGTCTAGTCAATTTAGGTAACGCAACGGGTCACCCAAGTCGAATTATGGATGGTTCTTTTGCCAACCAGGTACTGGCTCAAATTGATTTATATAAGAAACAGTTTGCCGCTCAGGATGATGCCACAAAAGCTAAAATGCTCCGCGTTGAAGTTTTACCAAAGCATCTTGATGAAGAAGTTGCTCGCCATATGGTCGCTGGATTCGGAGGCGTTTTAACCCAGTTGACCCAAGAGCAAGCAGACTACATTAACGTTTCTGTGGAAGGACCGTTCAAAGGCGACAGCTACAAGTACTAACCTTAAACTTAGTATCTTCAAAGCCTCTGACGATGGACGTCAGAGGCTTTACAAAGGACAAATTTTCATGACGAACACTCCTCATCTCAGCTTTGAATTCTTTGCCGCAAAAACGCCGCAAGGAGCCGAAAATCTGAATGTGACAGCTAGCCACTTAAATAAGTTTAATCCAGAATTGTTTTCAGTGACCTATGGTGCTGGTGGTTCCACCCGCGATACGACCAAAGACTTAGTCCTTAATCTTCAAAATCAAGGCTATCAGGCCGCTCCTCACCTCTCTATTGGGGGAGACTCTACGTCAGACGTACTGGACCTCATAGACTCATACCAGAAAGCTGGAATAAAAAATTTAGTTGCTCTTCGCGGTGATCTTCCTTCCGGTGTCGGCGCTACTAAGAAGTTGGTTCATGCCAATGAATTAGTTTCTCTCATCAGGGAACATAGCGGTGATCATTTCAATATTAATGTTGGCGCTTATCCTGAAATTCATCCTGAATCTGAAAGCTATAGCAACGATATCTATTGGTTAGGCGAGAAATTTAGGGCCGGCGCCGATCGAGCGATTACCCAATATTTTTACAATCCAGATGCTTATTTTACGTTTATCGAGTCCTGTGCCAAAACAGGAATAGACAAGCCTATTATCCCTGGCATCATGCCCCTGACTAATTATGAGAATCTAGTACGTTTTTCTGATAACTGTGGCGCAGAAATTCCTAGATGGTTGCGCTGGCAACTTAAAGAGCGCAGCCATAACAGTGCTGATCTCATTAGTTATGGCATTGAAATGGTTAGTGAGCTTTGCGAGAAATTATTGGCAGGCGGCGCGCCGGGCTTTCATTTTTATACGATGAATAAATGGCAGATTTCTGAGCAAATTTGCCGTAACCTTGGCTTTTCAGCCAAGGATTAAAGAAACATGCGGATTCCGCGAATCTATACTACCAGAGCTTTATCCTGTGACACTCTCATCGATTTAGATGAAAGTTCATCGCGCCGCCTAACGTCTGCCTTGCGCATGTCCGCTGGACAAGCAGTCATATTATTTGATGGGAAGGGTGGTGAGTACTCCGGGGAATTAACCAATGTGCAAAAAAATCGCGTTTCGGTATCCATCTCGGCCTTTATTGACTGCGATAGAGAATCTCCATTAAAGATTCATTTAGCAATAGGCGTTTCACGCGGAGAGAGAATGGATTGGGTTATTCAAAAAGCCACCGAACTCGGTGTCACAGCCATTACACCCCTATTCACGGAGCGAACAGAAGTTAAACTGAACGCAGAACGGCTTGAGAAGAAAACTCGCCACTGGCAACATATTGCTATTAGCGCATGTGAGCAATGCCAAAGAACTCTAGTACCGCACGTTAATCCAGCTATACCACTTGAGCAATGGGTCGTTACTGATAATCATAGTCTTAAACTAGTGTTGCACCACCGTACCGAAAAACGCTTAGGTGAGTTTTCAGACACTAACGATTTGGTATCTTTATTAATCGGCCCCGAGGGCGGATTAAGCGATAGTGAAATAGATTTCGCCTTAAATAATGGCTTTAATCCATTGACACTCGGCCCTAGAGTTTTACGAACGGAGACCGCCCCCTTGGCAGCAATTAGTATCCTGCAGTCACTCTGGGGCGATATGGGATAGTAATGGCTATATTACCAAGGGTTATCCGTTTGGACAGGTCAATCTGCAATGCATCTTAGAACGTTTGTCTTCTTACTATTTAGTCTGCAGGCGCAAGGCGCGGTATTTGGCGACGGAGATCACAGTAATGGTGTCGAAGACCAGCGGCGACCAGCAACCCCAGAACACCTTAAACCGATCGGAACAATCTTTTGTGACGGTAGGCTCAGAGGCACAGCTATACATGTGTTCACCCCCTTACACAAAACTCTGACGTCCGGGTCAATTATCGTAACGGCGGCGCATGTTTTGTATGACCAAAAAACAGCTGAACCCTTCAATAAATGCGTCTATCGGCCAGAAAATAAGCGCCTCACCAAGGTCGGTTTTGCCAATATTTCGCTTCACCAATTCAACCCAAAATCAGAGGACAAACTGCGGCAGGCAGAAAGTGATATTGTTTTTATTAGACTGAAAAAGAGATTAATACAGCCGACTTTAACCTTTAGCGCTGGTAATAAAATAGGTCGTGAACTGCTGCTAATAGGTTACAACAGTGACGAAAATAACATTAGCCAAAGTGAGGATTGCTATCAATTCACCTCTCAGAATTTTGCCAGTAAAAAGCTTCTGCTTCATGACTGCGATGCTAATAGTGGCGCCTCAGGCGGAGCCATTCTAGATGCCATCACCGGGGGGCTAGTAGGCGTTCATGGGGGAACATTATTGGTTAATGAAGCACAATCACCGCGCGGCGGCGCATTCAGCGGGTCGAAGGTCGATCCGGAAAAGTTAATCAATCAAGCCCGGAAAATAGATCATAGGGTAATAGAAACTCTTAATCAGTTTTTTGCATATCCTGCCAAGAATTTTCAAGATTAAATTGAACTTCGCAGTCAAATCCCGGAATGGACATGCCCGTCTCTGAGATCTGAACCGCAGCCTCGTCAATTAAGGGTTCTCCGAAACGGTAAATTACATTAAGTTCTGCGGCATCCGCTCGAGCCGCATATTGAGCAGCTTCAGAGCGAGTGATTTCTCGCTTTTTAAGGTATTCAGCGAAACCATCACTGTGCCTATTTGCAAGCATGGCATTGGCTTTTTCGGCCGACAAAACTACCGCCGTAGCATTATTACCTCCAAATCCTTTTGAGTTAATAAAGGCAACTTCCATTGCTTTTGAACTAACATCAAGGTCAGTCAATGGGAAATTAAGACCGTCTTGAAATACATCTGAGGCGATCGCGGAAATGGTTTTAATGCCGGGAATCAACCCATATTTAAACGTTCCTAAGGCGGAGATCAACTGATCGCCACTGGCAGCACTAATAGTGTGTCCAACATAAGATTTTACGGCGGTAACTGGCCAGTCTTCTATCTTAAAGGTTTGAGCAACTCGGCTTATTAATTCTGACTCGGTCACTCTATTAGCTGGCGTGCTAGACCCGTGGGCATGGACAAAACTACGTTTTTGAACGCCTTCTTTACCAACGATATTAACGGCGGCGGCAACAGCTTTGGCAAAGGAAATATAGTTTCCAACACCAGGAGCAGAAATTGATTTTTTAACACCATCAGCATTAATGAACACTTCCGGTACAGCTCCATGAACATCCGCCCCTAGCTCCACGGCTAAACGATCGTCCATCAAAACAATGTACTGGGTACCTTCGGACAGCGTGAAGCCACAATTCTCGCCAAAGGGTCTGCTGGCTTTGCGCCAGTTAGGACTGTCAGAGTTGTCTAGTTTACAAAGATTTTCATCGCTGGCAAGAGCGCTCATATTTGAAAATCCTTCCGAACATTCCGGCGTGACCGGCGCTTCCGCATTACCAACAATGGCGACCCGGCGAGCGCCGCTACGAATATCTCTCACTGCAGCTTGCAGCACATAGAGAAAACTAGCGCAGGCGCCAGTAATAGCCTCCGTATGCCCAACACTTCCTAGAATATAGGCGTTGATGAAATCAGCGGGCATAGTGTTCAGCCCTAATGCTAACTGCTTAGCCGTCGTTCTGTCGCCCCTTAATCGAGCCTGCAGAAGCCCACCATTGCCCTCTTCAGTTACCTGACCAAAAACACTCGATGAATAGACGCCAACCTGATCAGGATTTACCTTTGCCGCTACCGCCTCCCAAGGAATCCCCAAAGAATGTATGGCGTCACTCGCTCCCAGCAAGGTCATCTGTAATCCGCGAGGGTGAAATCTAGCATTATAGTGGTCTGCTGGATTAAACCCTGTTGGCAATTGTCCGGCCGCTTTTGCGGCCAATTCGTAATTAGAAGTAACCAAATATTCGCTAACAGAAGATGTTTTAACCTCCACCAGACCGTCTTTAGCATCACTGACGAGCCAGTCCGCTGGTAGCACTTTAGGCAAGTCTCGCTTAATCATTGTAAAACGGGGGGACTGGTCACCATCAAAAGAAATCTTTTTATTCCCGGGTATCTGAGACGGATCAAAATTCTCAATCTTACGTACTAAGGTCCCCTCAATCACAGCAGCTCTATACTGCTCGACAACCCTAGATAGACTCAGACCGGCATTATCCCCGTCACTAAACTCTTCGCCCTCTGCTTTCACATAACCCATCAGGCAAGCCAGACTAGCAATCGTCTTATTCTGCTCATCCACGGGCAAGGATTCCAGCACCATGCGTCGGAAGGCCTGATGAGAGGAACTGCGGCCAGCGGCATTAAATCCACCAAATCCAACGATAAGGGGCAGAGCTTCAGACATAAGGGCTTCCTTCGTTATATGATCATATTTAGTCATACAGTGTAAAATAGCATAAAACACAATTCTTTAGTATTTACGCCATTTAATAGTGCAATTTAGCCATATTATGGTAAATTTATCTTATTATGGCGTTTAATCTTACTCTAATGCTTTGCGATAACATGCTTGTGTCGAGCAGCACCTTAGCGGCCGAAATATTTTATTTTGCGGAAGCTATGGCTCGGGCCAATAAAAACCCAATGCCCGAAGTTGAAATTCGTAGAGTTAGCCCAAACGGTTTACCGGTGCGCACGTCCGCGGGCTTTGAATTGACGCCGACTCATTCCATCAACGAAGACTTTAGTAGCGACTTAGTACACATTCCCGCACTGTGGCGAAACCCACGCCCTGCCGTCAAAAAGCATCAGGCGTACATTCCATGGCTTCAACAGCAACATCATCGTAACTGCGCCATCACCGCCGTTGGTACTGGTGTTTGTTTTTTAGCTGAGGCAGGACTTTTAGACGGAAAACCAGCAACGACACATTGGCATTATTTCGATCAATTACAAAAATATTACCCAGCGGTGCACTTAGATCGTCAACACTTTACAACACAGGCAGGCAACATCTATTGTGCGGCCAGCATAAATGCAATGGCCGAATTAATTATGTATCAAGTAGAGCGGCATTTTGGTCGGATTATCGCGCATCAAGCGCAACGTAATTTTTTCCATGAAATTCGCAATATTACCAGCCCTGTTGGCTTTAGCGATCAGCACGACCGTGCGCACCACGATGAATCAATTGCTCAATCCCAAATATGGATCCAAGATCATTTAAGCAAATCACTCTCTATGCCTGATTTAGCTGCACAATTTGGTATGTCTACACGAACATTCAATCGACGCTTCATAGCCGCGACGGGTAGCACCCCTAATAGCTATCTAACCGAGACCCGCATGGCTTTTGCCTGTGACTTACTTAAGAATACTGACTTGCCCATTGTCGACGTAGCCAGTTATAGCGGCTACCCAGAACCGAGCTGGTTTTCTTCACGCTTCAGTCAATGGTCGGGAAATAGCCCCAGCGCTTACCGCAAAACAGTTCGCGCCAAACTATTTAATTAAACCTTTATTAACTTAGAATTCGCACTCGCATCACACCCTCAACATCGCAAATATTTTGGTGCACATCACCGCTGATATCACCCTCGAGGTCAATAATATTGTAAGCAATCTCCCCACGGCTTTTATTCACCATATCAACCACATTAAGCTCTGCATCAGCCAATATTGACAGCACACTACCTAAAACTTTAGGCACATTGTTGTTACTAAATGTTATTCGGGTGCCACCATTGCGACCCATTTTGGTCGGCGGATAATTGACAGAATTATGAATATTGCCATTTTCAAGGAAATCGATCAGCTGATTGGCTGCCATAACTGCGCAGTTTTCTTCCGCTTCTTCTGTACTGGCTC
>Ga0307995_1000029_pt1 | contig 108712 bp, 103 predicted proteins | sample EllFjometagen262_FD_203132 | JGI IMG/M metagenome (GOLD analysis project Ga0307995, IMG submission 203132) | Marine microbial communities from Ellis Fjord, Antarctic Ocean - #262 | ecosystem: Environmental > Aquatic > Marine > Unclassified | place: Southern Ocean | collected 2014-11-02 | reverse complement strand
ATCGAAGCCCATGGCGTGCAGTGGATGACGGCAGGTAAAGGCATAGTGCATTCAGAAATGCCAGAACAGGATAGTGGTCTGCTGGCAGGTTTCCAATTGTGGGTCAACTTACCCAGTAAAGACAAGATGTGTAAGCCAAAATATCAAGAGTTTGTGGCTACAGAATTGACCTTGGAAGAGCGTGAAGATGGCAGCCAAGTTAGAATTGTTGCGGGGACTACAGATCTAGGTAGTGTCGGGCCGGTGCAACGGCATGACATTGAACCCACATTTATGGACATTACATTAGCGCCTGCTAGTGAGTTTAAACAACGCATTAAAGCTGGTGATACAGCCTTCATTTATGTGATTGAAGGCCATGTGCTGGTGGGTGGCAAGGCGAGCCTCTTACCCACTAAACAGCTGGGTGTGCTGGATGATGGTGACCATGTTATTTTCACAGCGTCCTCTAAAGGGGCGCGTGTATTATTAGTGGCGGCCTCACCCATTAACGAAAATGTGGCTCGAGGTGGGCCATTTGTTATGAACACAAAAGCTGAAGTAATGCAGGCTTATGATGATTTTAGAAGCAACCGATTTTAGGAGTTATTAATGGGATTACTTGTTAATGGAGAGTGGCACAGCGATTGGTATGACACCAAAGCCACAGGTGGGCGTTTTGAGCGTAAAGCCCCCAGTTTTCGTAATTGGATTACTGTAGACGGCAGCGCAGGTCCTTCTGGTACAGGTGGCTTTAAAGCAGAGCCTAACCGTTACCACTTATATGTATCTCTGGCTTGCCCTTGGGCCCACCGCACCCTCATCTATCGGCAGCTAAAAGGCTTAGACCAAATGATTTCGATGTCAGTGGTAAATGCCTTTATGGGTGATGAGGGGTGGACCTTTGAACCCGGGGACGGGGTCATTGCAGATCCAATCCACCAAGCCACTAGAATGCATCAAGTTTATACGGCGGCGATGCCAGATTATACAGGCCGGGTGACGGTTCCTGTCATATGGGACAAACACACTCATACTATTGTCAGTAATGAGTCACCTGAAATCATCCGTATGTTTAATTCAGCCTTTGATGGCGTGGGCGCTATTGCTGGAGACTTCTGCCCACCAGATCTCCTTACAGAAATTGATGAATTGAATGAGTTTATCTACCCCAACATTAATAATGGGGTCTACCGGGCGGGATTTGCGACCACTCAGATAGCCTATAATGACGCCGTTGCTGATGTTTTTAACAGCCTTGATACCCTTGAAACTAGATTAGCTAAGCAACGCTATCTAACGGGCAACACCATTACTGAAGCAGACTGGCGCCTCTTCACCACCTTGGTGCGCTTTGATGCTGTTTATGTGGGACATTTTAAATGTAACCTGCGCCGTATTGTAGATTACCCAAATTTGTGGGGTTATTTGAAGGACTTATATCAAGTGCCAGGTGTCGCTCAAACGGTGCATGTGGAGCACTGTAAAGCGCATTACTATGGCAGCCACGAAACCATTAACCCCACCTTGATTATACCCCTAGGTCCAGTGATTGATTTTATGCAACCACATGATCGGGCGTCGATTTAGTCGAAGATTGGTGTTAATACCCCTTTAAAGATTGCTTTAGCAGTCTTTTTTTTACAGTTAAATGCAGATAAGCCAAATAGAGAGTTAATAGATGAAACCTTTAGTTGCTAATAATAAACCTATTACAGTTACCCTTGGCAAAGGTGAGGCTTACACCTTTTGTACTTGTGGCCGATCGAGTCAGCAACCCTTTTGTGATGGGTCTCATGTTGGCACTGACTTCAAGCCTCAGAAGGTAGTGGCAGAGGAGGCCGGTGATGCGTATTTGTGTCAGTGCAAACATTCTTCAAATTTACCATTTTGCGATGGTAGTCATACAAAATTTGATGACAACGCAATAGGCAAAGAAGGCCCAGGTATGAACGTTCAAGCGTCTAAAATCCCTCTTGTTAGTGCCACAAAAGAAGAGCCTACGGTTGAGTTTATTCATCAATTAGCCAGAGATGGTTTATCTAAGATGGGCCACCACGGCCCCATGGTATCTATGGGGGTGCCGCGCCACGTGTTGCCTCACTGGGATGATATTCAGATTATGACAGCACAGATGGCACGGAAACCTTTGTTTGAAGATGTGGCGGTCAATAGTGAATTAGTGATTGGACCAAGGGCCAAAAAGCCACTTATTTTAAAGACCCCATTATTTGTCTCAGATATGAGTTTTGGTGCATTATCAGAAGAAGCTAAGCTATCCTTGTCAATGGGTGCTGAATTGGCTGGCACTGGGATTTGTTCCGGAGAAGGGGGCATGTTACCTGCAGAACAACGCGCTAACTCACGCTATTTTTATGAACTAGCTAGTGCCCAATTTGGCTATGATGAATCGAAGCTGAAAAATGTTCAGGCCTTTCATTTCAAAGGTGGCCAAGGAGCAAAGACTGGTACGGGAGGACACCTTCCTGGCAATAAAAACATTGGTAAAATTGCTGAAGTGCGGGGCATTAAAGCTGGGGAAGCAGCCATATCACCGCCCACATTTAAAGATTTACACTCTCCTGAAGATTTCAGAAAATTTGCTGATCGAGTGCGCTTAATAACGGGAGGTATCCCCATCGGCTTTAAACTCAGTGCCAATCATATTGAAAAAGATATTCAGTTTGCTTTAGATGCTAGTGCTGACTACATTATTCTTGATGGGCGTGGCGGCGGTACCGGGGCTGCTCCTGAAATGTTTAGGGACCATATCAGTGTGCCTACGATTCCTGCCTTGGCTCGGGCCCGCAGGTATTTAAACGAGCAAGGTGCAAGTGGTAAAGTGACATTGATTATTACAGGTGGTTTGCGTGTGCCCATGGATTTTGTTAAAGCCATGGCTTTGGGAGCCGATGGCGTTGCCATTTCCAATAGCGCAATGCAGTCGATCGGCTGTGTTGCTGCAAGAATCTGTAATACCAATAACTGTCCTGCCGGAATTGCCACCCAAAAAGCAGATTTGCGGCAGAGGTTAAATGTTGAAAAATCGGCTCATCAACTTAAAAACTTTTTTGAATCCTCAACCCTTTTGATGCAGGTGATGGCTCGGGCGTGCGGGCATGATGCGTTAAGAAAGTTCACTCAAGAGGATATAGCAACGTGGCACCGTGATATGGCGTTATTAAGTGGTATCAGCTACTCAGGAATTACGCCGCCACCTACCTAGTTTGCCAGCACCTTGTCCCACGGTTGATTGTCACCCGTAATTTCCCTTCGGATGGCAATAGAACAAGCAGTTTCGTTTCAGTGTATGATCTAAAGATATTTAGCTCGTATCAATGAATTATTTTGAGGGCACTAAGTATGGTAAACCACCTCCGTAATGGTTCCCTAGTCATTATTTTAGGGGTCTGCTTGTCTATGGCATGCGTGAGTCAAACGGCCTTAGCCGATAATGCTAGCTTAACCACGCAGCGCATTAGTGGCCCTGTTTATGCAATTATTGGTGAGACGGGAAACCGCAGTGCCAAAAATCTAGGTAATAATGCCAATTTTGGTTTTGTTGTTGGCAATACAGGGGTGCTTTTAATTGATAGTGGCGCCGGTACGGAAGCAGCAAAAGCCATTGAAGTTGAAATCCAAAAAACGACCTCCTTACCCATTACGACCGTAGTCAATACAGGTGGTCAAGACCATCGTTGGTTAGGTAACGCTTATTTTGCTCAAAAAGGTGCCCGCATTATTGCTAGCAGTGCAGCTGTTACGGATCACGATGAACGAGCAGGGGATCAAATACAAGGGTTAAGCGGCGCTATAGGCCAAAACCCTATGCAGAATCTCGAACCAGTCACGGCTGACATTACCTTTGACCAAACCTACACTTTAAATCATGCAGGTTTAGAAATTGACATTAGCCATCAAGGTGGAGCTCACACGCCCGGTGACAGTTGGGTGTATATTCCTGCTTTGAAAATCCTGTTTACTGGCGACATTGCCTATGGTGATCGTATGCTAGGGGTGATTGAAGTGTCTGATAGCCAGTCTTGGGTAGATGTATTTGAGGCCATGGCGCAATTACCAGCGCAAAAAGTAATTCCAGGACATGGTTCGGTGAGTACATTAGCTAAATTGAGTGAGCAAACTTACAACTATTTGGTACATTTAAGGCAAGGAGTAGGTGAGTTTTTAGATAATGACGGTGACTTAGCTGACATTCGAAAGGTTGATCAGTCGGCCTTTGATTACTTACTCAACTATGAAGGTATCGCTCCAGGTAATGCCTTGCGTGTTTATGAACAAATGGAATGGGAATAGCGTTACGGCGTGCTAAAGTGTTAACTCACTAGCTTGGGTAGCTGTTGCCCATAGCCAGTTTCACGTTCAAAAGCAGCCGCTATTTGCAGCACTAACAGATCGTCCCCTTTGCGGCCAGTGATCATCACACCGCTGGGCATGCCGTCTTTGGTGAAGCCGCACGGCACCACGATAGAAGGTAAGCCCAGTAGCGGTGCAAGGTAAAAAGCTGACCAATCACATAGGCTTTCGCCAACGTTATCAGTGGCTCCATAAGCTAGGCAGCTGTGCGCTGGAGTAATGATCACGGCATGCTCTTGCATGTATCTTTGAGTATTTACCCGCAATATTTCTCGAGCTTTAAACATCTCAAATATTTGCTGGGCGCTCATACGCATGTAATGCTCAACATTATCCTTAATGCTTAGTTTTACAGGCTTTCCTGTTAGGCAGTCATTGAGGACTTTATCTGGTAAACCTTTAACATACCCATAGGCGTTAAAGTCGGTGTAGAGCTTTCTATAATCATGACCAAGGTTTAATGGTGTGTTTGAAAGTGACAAACCACAGCCTTCAAATATAGGGCTATGAGCTTCAAATAAGGTGCCTATTTCAGGAGCCATATCTCGATTGGCAAAATCTACAGACCAGCAAACAGTAATGCCTTTTGGTTTTTTATCTAATTTGGACACTGTGATGGCTTCACCTAAAGGGTAAGGTGTGGCGCTATTTATATCAGGCGCATCACAGGCTTGCATAAATAAAGCTGTGTCTTTAACACAACGAGTAAAAGCGCCAGCTGTGCTAGTGTTGCCATCAGCTAGAGAGCCAGGAAGCCCTGGTATACGGCCGGAGCTTGGGCGAAAACCCACACAATTACTCCGTGCTGCAGGTGAGCGTAAAGAGCCGCCAATATCACTGCCATCAGCCATGCACACCATGCCACTCATCAGGCTAGCCACGCCACCACCACCGCTGCCGCTGGTGGTTTTTTCAAGATTCCACGGGTTACGCGTGAGGCCAAAAATAGTGTTACTAGTAATACCCCCAGAAGCACAATCTGGCGTGTTGCTTTTACCCAATATAATGGCTCCAGCTACTTTTTCTCGTGCCACAACTAAGTCATCTTGTGTAGGGATATGGTTGGCAAAATGTTCATTGCCTAGGGTTGTGCGCAGGCCACGGGTAGCAAAAACATCCTTCACGGCTATAGGCAAGCCATGCAGTGGCCCCACTATTTTGCCATGTTGAGCTAATTGATGATCTGCTGTAATGGCTTGGGTGCGTGCAGATTCTAAATTTAGAGTCACTAACGCATTGACCGTAGGGTTGTGTTTTTGAATTTGGGTGATAAAACATTCAAGTAATTCACAAGCACTGATATCTTTAGCCAAGAGTTTATTTTGCAATTGGTGGGCTGGCATAAAACAAAGATCAGGCATTTAGTATCTCTTGAATGTTTTTAAATTAATTATTAGCTTACTTTTATTAGTTAAAAGATCCAATGGCAAAGTCGGATAACAGCTCAACCCCAGTTTTGGTGATACGCACTTGTTGTTCTAGCTTTACCCCTTCTTTTTCACCAATGCCACCGGTGTAAGATTCCACACACACCACCATATTTTCATGAAAATGGCCGTCGTAGCCTACTTTTTCATAATCTTGAGGATGGTAAATGCACGGGTATTCATCGGCCAAACCTACACCATGCACTGAGCATGAGTATCGATTGGGAGCAAAACGGGCAGGTAATTTCCACGACTGGTCAACAAAGTCTCTAAAAGCCAGCCCGTCTTTTAGAAGGCCCATGTTATAGGTGATGTGTTCCATAGCGATGTCGTAAATTTCGGTTTGCTTGCCGGTGGGTTTTTCATGCCCTGCAATCCATGCTCGAGAAATATCGGCACAATAGCCATAAGGGCCAATAAGATCCGTGTCAAAAGAAACAATGTCTCCTTTTTGAATAATGGCGTCTGAGCTTTCTCGCATCCACGGGTTAGTGCGTTCACCTGAGCTTAAAATACGCGTTTCGATCCACTCACCGCCATTACGAATGTTCTCAAAGTGCAGGTGAGCCCAAAGTTCATTTTCACTAATGCCAGGTTCACAGTGATCCCACATTCGCTCCATGCCTTTTTGGCAAACGGCGATGGTCCATTGCATCATTTGTAATTCTTCGGCTGATTTAATGCCTCTAGCATGTTCCATATATTTCATACCATAGAGTGTCTCTATACCATGATGGTGTAATTGAGCCATACCTAATTGTTCGCAAATATCCACCGCTAAGCGTTTATTACCACCGCCATATTGTTTCATTAAGGAGGCAATGTCAGCTCCCCAGCGGATGGCCTGTTCAGGTGCGCGCTCGCCTGCAGCAAAATAAGCCCAAGCAATGGCTGGGCGAATTTCATCCACAGTGAGTTCGCCATTTGGTAAGCGCTTTTCATCGTGCAAATGAGCGCAGTTGAGGTAGTCAAATAAGAGCGCGGGGCCATCGGCAAAAATTAATGCGTAGCGTGATGGGTTGTGCATGGTCCACAGCTGCATGTTGGAGGTGTCGGTGGCGTAGCGAATGTTACAAGGGTCATATAGCAAAATTGCTGCAATGTCGTTGTCTTTGAGTATCTTACGAGTGCGCTCAAGGCGATACTGGCGCGCTTTGCGCACGGTCGCTTCAGCAATGGGATTGGTTAGAGCAAGGTCGGCCGCATCTTTGTTGAGGTAGCGTATTTTGTCATCAATCATGGGTGTAATTCCTGTTTACTAAGCTTCTTTAGGAGGAGTTATCAAACGTTTAGTAGCGCGTAATTTTTTGCACAAATACAAGACAAGTTAATCCTAATACACGTTGCATCACAATCTATTTATGGTCAGAATAGTTCTTTTTAGTGTCATGATTAACACTGCAAGTGTTTTACTTTGGTAACCCTATGAAAAATACTCGATTACTTATTTTGTTAGGCAATCAGTTATTCCCTTTGCAAGACATTCGTGTAGCTAATGCTGGCGCTATTTTTATGGCTGAAGATCTTGGGCTATGCACTTATGAGCGTCACCACAAGTTAAAGATACTGATGTTTTTGGCATCGATGCGAGAAAAGCGAGATGAGCTTTTAGACGATGATTTCAGTGTTGATTATGTGGGTATAGAGCAACCAGAATTTGACATACCTTACGAGCAAAAACTATTAACATGCATAGCCACGCGCAATGTCACGTCCCTAGTGGTGTTTGAAATTGAAGATAAAGCCTTTGAACTGAGGCTCAAGACTTTTGCTGCTCAAAATAATATGCCCCTTGAAATATTGCCGTCGCCGATGTTTTTATTAACACGGGACGAGTTTTTAGAGCTTAACCAATCCTTTAAAGTGTTGCGCATGGGTAATTTTTATAAGGGTGTTCGCAAAAAGTTAGGCTTGTTAATGGATGAACATCAAAAGCCATTAGGAGGTCAGTGGTCTTTTGATGAAGATAATCGAAAAAAAATCCCCAAAGGTCTCGCTTTACCAGAGCTTTATACACCCTCTAAATCGACTTATATTGAGCTACTAAAACCGATAATTAAAGCTAAGTTTGCACATCATCCAGGTGAATTAGAAGATGTTTGGATGCCTCTTACGCGCAGCGATGCACTTAAAAACATTGATTACTTTTTAGCAATTAAGTTTGAAAATTTTGGTATCTATGAAGATGCCATATTGCAAAATGACACCTTTATGTTCCATAGTGCGTTAAGCCCTTCATTAAACTTAGGTTTGATTGCGCCCCGCGATATCATTGATAAGGTGCTTAGCTATACCGAAAAAAACCAGGTTCCACTCAATTCTGTGGAAGGGTTTTTGAGACAAATTATTGGCTGGCGCGAGTTTATCAGGGGGGTCTATCAAAACCATAGTGAAACTCAGATACAAAGCAATTTCTTTAACTTTTCTAATTCGCTTAACAGCAGCTGGTACTCAGGTGATACCGGTATCCCACCCCTTGATGATGCCATCAACTTTTCTAACCAATTTGGATATACGCATCACATTAATCGACTCATGGTGATATCTAATTTGATGACCTTGTGTGAGGTGCATCCGCAAAATGTATATCGTTGGTTTATGGAGATGTATGTCGATTCATCTGAGTGGGTCATGACGCCTAATGTGTTTGGTATGGGTACCTTTGCAGATGGAGGCATTTTTGCCACCAAACCCTATATTTGTGGTTCTAACTACATCTTAAAGATGAGTGATTATAAAAAAGGGGATTGGTGTAATACAGTAGATGGTCTCTATTGGCGTTTTGTAAGCCGCAACATGGGTATGCTTAAAAATAACCCACGTTTATCCTTTATGCGTAGCACCCTAGAAAGAATGAGTGAAGAGCGTAAAACACTCATTTTTAACTGTGCTGAAGAGTTTATCGAAAAGCACTGTAAATCATAAAGCTAACTCTTGCTGTCTTAATCTCTTACTCCAATGTCTTAGTTTAATTTCTTTGTGCCTAGGTTATGATGGCACATTAATTTTTTTGACAGACTGAGTATGATCTTATGAGCTATGCCGCTTCGTATAAACAGGCCCTTACCAATCCAACAGCGTTTTGGCTGCAGCAGGCCCAACGTCTGTCTTGGTTTAACACGCCAACTCAAGCAGTGGATACTAGCGAATTGGCTACTGGACGATGGTTTGGTGATGGTGTGATGAACACAAGCTATATGGCACTGGATCATCATGTTAATAATGGCCGTGGTGACCAAGTCGCTATACATTATGATTCTCCAGTGACGGGCAGTAAGTCTAGCCTCACCTATAGCCAGCTATTGGCGCAAGTAGCTCTTTTTGGTGGTGTCTTAACCCAGCAAGGGGTGGCTAAGGGTGATCGCGTAGTGATTTATATGCCTATGGTGATGGAAGCGGCCATTGCCATGCTTGCTTGTGCACGTATAGGTGCGGTCCACTCGGTGGTGTTTGGTGGCTTTGCAGCAGCTGAGCTAGCTGTGCGTATTGATGATGCAAAACCTACTGCTATCATTAGTGCATCTTGCGGCATTGAAGTGGCTAAAGTCATTGCTTATAAGCCTCTACTTGATGAGGCCCTAGAGATAGCAAAGCATCAAGTAAGTAGTGTCATAATATTACAAAGGCCACAGTTGCAGGCTACATTACAAGCAGGCAGAGATCATGATTGGTTAGAGCTGATGGCAAAAGCGGAGCCTGTGGAAGCTGTGCCAGTGAAGGCCACAGACCCTTTATATATTCTTTATACCTCAGGCACTACAGGCAAACCTAAGGGTGTGGTGCGTGATAATGGCGGTCATGCTGTGGCACTGAACTACAGTATGAAAGCCATTTATAACATGCGGGCTGGCGACGTATTTTGGGCTGCCTCTGATGTGGGCTGGGTGGTAGGGCACTCTTATATTGTTTATGGCCCTCTTTTTGCAGGATGTACCTCTATTTTATATGAGGGAAAACCTGTAATGACTCCTGATGCAGGAGCTTTTTGGCGCATGATAGAAGAGTATAAAGTCAAAGCTGTTTTTTCTGCTCCTACTGCTTTTCGTGCTATCAAAAAAGAAGACCCTACAGGGCAGCTGCTTAAAAAATATGACATTAGAAGCTTAGAAACTGTATTTATGGCGGGTGAGCGCCTAGATCCACCTACCTATGATTGGGCCCTAGAGACCATTGGCAGGCCTGTGGTAGATCATTGGTGGCAAACAGAAACGGGCTGGTCTATTTGTGCTAACCCGGTTGGATTAGATAACTTACCAGCCAAACCTGGCTCTTCTGCAGTGGTGATAGCAGGTTATGATTTACGCATTTTATCTGATGAATACGAAGAGCTTGGTAATAATCAAAAAGGTAACATCGTACTTAAATTACCTTTGCCACCAGGCTGTTTGGTAGGTATTTGGGGTGATGAAAACCGTCTTAAAGATTCCTATCTAACAGAGTTTCCAGGCTTTTTTAGCTCTGGTGATGGGGGTTATCGTGATGAGGATGGGTATGTGTTTATTATGGGCCGCACGGATGACGTGATTAACATTGCTGGTCATCGATTATCGACTGGAGAAATGGAAGAGGTCGTCGGCGCCCATACCATGGTGGCTGAATGTGCTGTAGTAGGTGTGCAAGATGAGCTAAAGGGTCAGTTGCCCATGGCTTTGGTATTGCTTAAAGACGGAGCGCAAATTGATGAGGTGCAGCTAGGCAAAGATATTGCAGCTATGCTCCGTAAAACCATAGGCCCTATCGCGGTGTTAAAGAGTGCACACATAGTGTCGCGGTTACCCAAAACCCGCTCAGGTAAAATTTTGCGTAAAATTATTCGTAATATTGCGAATGGTGAAGACTATGTAGTGCCTTCTACCATTGATGATCCTGCAAGTTTGGATGAGATTAGTGCGCTAGTGCGAAACTAATGACGATTGGCGTGGTTATCCACCAGTGTTTGCAGTAGAGCTTTGAAGTGGGCAAAGGGATATGTTTTCATATCAGCTACTTTGCCTGCATCATCCACTAAGCGCACTTGTATAATATCTTCTAAGTAAGGGTTTAGTTCAAAGCTTGCCACTTCATCAGTGTTCATGGGCCCACCTTGTAGTTGCAATGAATGCACTGAAGCTGCACTAAGTTGTGAAAAATAGGCTGACCTTGTAGCACAAAGGTAGCGTTTTGCAGCTACGTGATAACGCACACACTGGGTAACTATTTCTGGAAACCATGGTGCAAGCACTTTGCTCCCATAACTTTCATGCTTTAGATCGTGTGTGTCGTCCATAGAAAAAGTGCCAAAGTCATTAGTGAAATGGCCAATGTCATGTAAAAGGGCTGCGGCGATGACTTCATCTGAGCAACCTTGGTGCTGAGCCAGTGAGGCTGCTTGCAACATGTGCTGTGCCATAGTGACAGGTTCACCTAGGTATTCTTGAGCGCCACTGTGTTCAAAGATATGGGATAAGTAATCAACGATAGTGTCAGATGTAATTGTTTTAAACTCACTTTCCATTGTCGGCTCCTAATCCTTTAAGGTGTTTTTATATATTTTATTAAGCACGGCTAGGCGCGAGAGTAAGCCGTCCATATCGGCATAACAGCCCTGTAGCCAGCGTGTGCCAGATCCTGAAAACGCCTTACGTGCATGTAATACACGGGTGTTATCTATTACAAAACAATCACCTGGGTTAAGCCTAAAGCCTACTTCTAACAAAGGGTCGTTAATAATCTCACCCAAGCGCCTGTAAGCATCGTAGTAGTGCGCCATATGCTCAAACGGAATGTCGGTAAAGGGCGCAGCTGATCGATTATTAAAACGGATGCCTTGTAGCTGACCATCTGGGGTTAGCTCAATTATTGGGCGTTTAGATTGCAAACATACATCTTCTTCGCCAGCATATTCAAACCGGGCGCAATAACGACTTAGTAAATCAAAACCAAGAGGGTCTTCTTTTTGTAATTGGGTGGCAGCCATAAACCCGTCTACTAAAACGTTGTCTCCCCCTGGTGCTGAACTTTCTAGGCAGTAGAGCACTTGAACAGTAGGCACTGGGTCACGATAAGGGTTGTCTGTATGGGCTTGTAAGGCCAAGCCTGTAAAGGCAAGGTTGGTGGGCTTTTCCTCTACTTGCACTTCAAATATTTTTCCATAGTTGGTTTCGCGTAGATGACCAAATAAATCCACTACTTGGGTTAGTGCCATGGCTTTTACTGGTCCATTATTAAGCTTGGCAAAACCAAAACGGGCAATGCTGCCAAGCCATGCGTGCAGTGCTTGAGTGGAGGTAGAAACCCTATCAAAATCTTCTTCAGGTAGATTCCCCATCAAACTACTATTCCATAAGGTTTGCGTGGGTTTGTGCCAGCCTTTACCTTGTATGCACGGCTTGTCATAGGCATGGTTCAGCAGCCAGCCTAAGGGATAATCTATGCGTTTATTTTCTGGCATGAAGGTAATTGTTAGAGAGTGAGGATGCAGCTGCACATGGCTTACATAAGTGCTTTTATGTATATCTTGCAAAGCGATTAGGCGTTGTCCGTTGCCCTTGCTTCTAGTGTCTTTGTCTAAGGCATTATCTCTTAACCATATCGCATGAAAACGGGAAGTGTGGCCTATAATAGTGAGACTAATAAAGTCGCCCTTGGGGGCAATAGTGACAGTATTCATACACGACCTATATTTGTATTTATTGAAATTCAGATTCACTTGAGTGAAGTTTAAAACCTACAGCTTAGCCAATGATTAAGTGTAGCTCCCATATCAAAATAAGCGGCTCGTAATTGGGTATGTTTTTCAAATATGGGTGCTGTAGCACACACAGGGAGTTCACTTTCCTCTCCTGAAGAGGCCCACTGTGCAGCGGCTTTACCAAATAGGGTGCCAGGCCCAATACCTCGACCACTGTAGCCATAAAGACGAATGCCTTGGGTGCCAATTTTGGTTATTTTTGGCAGATAGTCTGATGTCATGGCAATTTGTCCATCCCACATGTAGTCAAAATTAACATTTTTAATGTGTGGGAATAAAGCATTGAGCTTTCGGTAAGCCCAATTAATCTGTGTGTTTTTTCCGCGATTATCTAATGAACCCAAGCCTCCAATAATTAGCCTTGCGTTGTTATCCATTCTAAAAGATGACATCACTTGATTAGTGTCCCAACAGCCTTCACCGTTTGGTAAAATTAGTACTCTTTGTGTTTGTGTTAAAGGTTGGGTGGCAAACTGAATGTAATGCGCTTTAGTGAACGTTTGATGAGACACGTCAGTGGAGTCATAAGCGTTAGTAGCATGGATCAGCTTATCTGCGCTAATGCAGCCATAGGCAGTATTAACTACCCAGCTGCGCCCATTATGTTGGCAAGTCAGGGCAGGGCAATGGGTGTGGATGATGGCCGAAGCGTTGGTGGCTGCCTTTGCTAAGCCTAATGCATAGTTTAATGGTTGTATTGTGCCCGCCCTGTGGTCTAGCAGGGAACCTAAGAATTTTGTTGAGCCGGTGCGCTGGCGAGTCTCTAAAGAACTTAATAACTCTACGGGTGCATTGCGCGCTTTTTGTTGGGTAAGGCGGGCTTTGAGCTGCTTTAATCCAGCCTTATCTGATGCGCAATGCAGTGTGCCGTTGCGCAGTCCATCACAGTTGATTTGATGTTTTTTAATGAGCGAGAATACAAGCTCTGGCGCTTTCGCGAGGGCTTTGTTTAGAATAGTTCCTGCGGCCTTACCTAAGGTTTTTTCCACGTCATCAGGAGGCGTCCATAAACCTGCATTTACTAAACCAACATTTCGACCTGAACCGCCATAGCCTATTGTCTTAGCTTCTAATACTCGCACGCTCATGCCTTGTTCTGCTGCATGAAGCGCAGCGCTTAGGCCACTGTAGCCGGCGCCTATGACCACAAGATCGCAGTGTTCATGGCTGCTAAGTGGTTTATCTACAATACTTTCCCTAGTGTCTGTTTGCCAGAGGCTGTGATGAGCTATTTTCATGGTAATCAAAACTCTCTTTGATAAAGGTTTATAGCCTTAACATTATCTTGATTATCTTATCGAATGTTTTACCGTAAGGTGGGTACATTAAAGACAAAGATGGGTAACGCGCCTGTTTAAAAATGGGCCTAAGTTTACTCATAGTCAAAAACCCTTCTACACCATGATATTGCCCCATGCCACTTTCACCAACCCCCCCAAAGGGCATATCCTGCTGACCCACATGAAGTGCGGTGTCGTTCAGGCACACACCACCAGATCTTGTTTTTCTAATCACTTTTTCTTGTGTCTTTTTGTCATCACTAAATAAATATAAAGCTAATGGCCTATCTCTGTGATGGATATACTCTAATACTTGGTCTATGTGGTGATAGGTCATGATAGGCAGTATGGGGCCAAATATTTCTTCTTGCATCACGCGCATGGTGTCTGTGACACCAGTGAGTAGGGTGGGGGGGAACTTTCGTGTAATGTCATTTTCGATGCTGTTTGGCACTAAAGTTGTGGCGATGGCGCCTTGTCCAAGAGCCTCAGCAAGAGTTCCTTTAAGCCGCAAGTAAGCTGTGTCATCAATGATGGAGGTATAGTCTTTGTTTTCTATATTTGGATAACGCTCAGCCACAATAGCTTTTGCTGCAGTGATAAATTCATCTACTTTACCTTCAGGAACAAAAACATAATCTGGGGCTACACAGGTTTGGCCAGCGTTTAAAAACTTTGCAAATAACAATCGTTTTGCTGCTTTAGCAATTGAATAGTCTGGTGCAATAATGGTGGGAGATTTTCCACCTAACTCTAAGGTCACAGGGGTTAAGTTGTCTGCTGCGGCGCGCATGACTTGGCGGCCTGTGTTGCTAGAGCCTGTAAAAACCAGATGGTCAAAAGGCAAAGATGAAAAATCTGAGCCTTTTGCACCTTGCACAATAGTGAGCATTTCCTGGGGAAATTTTTCGGCAAATAAAGTGTGTAGTAAATGGCTTAGGCCGCTAGAATTTGCAGCCATTTTTATCATGCAACGATTACCTGCTGCAAGGGCACAAATCAATGGGCTGATGCATAAAAACAATGGATAGTTCCAAGGTACTACGATGCCCACCACACCTAAAGGTTGTGGAATAACTGTATTGCTAGATCCCAAAAGCCAAATAGACACTGAACGTTTTTGTGGGCGCATCCATTTCTTTAAACGCTTACGTACATACCGAATACCATCAAGACACAAAAACAGTTCGGCCAGTTGGGTTTCTTGATGGGCCCGATGGCCAAAGTCATTTGAAATCGCCTGTGCAATAGCCTGTTGATTATTTTTTAGAATATCAAACAAAGTATCCAAGTTACTTAAGCGTTGCTCTAAGCTTGGAATGCCTTGGGTATAGTAGGCTTGGGTTTGTGCATCTAGAACATTGTGTAATTCTTGTGCTGTCACAGGTGCTGGATAATGAGGCTTTTTCATAAATCAATGATCTGACGTGAAGATATTTAAATACTTACTGAATCATAAAGCTAAGGCTGCATTGCATGCAATGGTTTGTAAAAACTATCGACTAGTATTCATGGCGGGTATAACCCACATAATTGCGCTTAGGAGCTGACTATGTGAACTAAGAGCTGAGTTGAACACTATAACGGGTTACAATAGGTTATCTATTTTGGCCAAATAAGGACCCTACCATGACCATCATTGCCCAAGACGACTTAATTGATAGCGTAGCAGACGCTTTACAGTTTATTTCTTACTACCACCCATTAGATTTTATACACGCAGTTCATGAAGCGTATCTGCGAGAAGAGTCTCAAGCAGCTAAAGATGCGATGGCACAGATATTAATTAACTCGCGTATGTGTGCCCAAGGTAAGCGCCCTTTGTGTCAGGACACGGGTATTGTGACAGTGTTTGTGGAAGTAGGCATGGACGTGCAGTGGGATGCGCAGCTTAGCTTAGAAGACATGGTAAACGAAGGAGTAAGGCGCGCCTACCTACACCCAGATAACAAACTACGTGCATCTATTTTAGCTGACCCTGCAGGCACTAGAACTAACACTAAAGACAATACCCCAGCTGTGATACACACCTCTATTGTTAAAGGAGATCGGGTCGATATTCAGGTAGCTGCCAAAGGTGGTGGCTCTGAAAATAAAAGCAAAATGGCCATGCTGAATCCATCAGACAGTATCGTGGACTGGGTGTTAAAGACTGTGCCAACAATGGGGGCTGGCTGGTGTCCTCCTGGTATGCTGGGCATAGGCATAGGTGGTACTGCAGAAAAAGCGGCACTGATGGCAAAAAAGTCATTAATGGATCCTGTAGATATTCAGCAACTCCAAGCTCGTGGTGCTAGTAATACTGCTGAAAAACTACGTTTAGAATTGTTTGATGCAGTGAATAATCTAGGTATTGGTGCCCAGGGTTTGGGTGGCTTAACCACTGTGTTGGATATCAAGGTGATGGATTATCCTACCCACGCAGCCTCTTTACCTGTGTGTATGATTCCAAATTGTGCGGCTACACGTCATGCTCATTTCGTATTGGATGGCAGTGGCCCTAGCCTGCAAACTCCCCCCAGTTTGTCAGACTACCCTGACATAGCATGGGATGCCGGTGCTGGTGCCCGCAAAGTTAACTTAGACACGATCACACCCGCTGACGTGTTAACTTGGCAACCAGGTGAAACCTTGTTGCTTTCAGGCAAAATGTTGACAGGTAGAGATGCGGCGCATAAAAAAATGATAGACATGATGGATAATGGTGAACCATTACCTGTTGATCTAAAAGGGCGATTTATTTATTACGTGGGGCCAGTAGACCCAGTAAGAGATGAGGCCGTTGGTCCTGCAGGGCCAACCACAGCTACCCGCATGGATAAATTCACAGGAGCTATGTTAGAAAAAACAGGCTTGTTAGGCATGATTGGTAAAGCCGAACGTGGTCAGCTGGCCATTGATGCGATTAAGGCGCATAAAGCGGTGTACTTAATGGCGGTAGGTGGCGCTGCTTATTTAGTATCAAAGGCTATTAAAAGCGCTGAAGTTGTGGCTTTTGCAGAACTAGGTATGGAAGCAATCTATGAGTTTGACGTGCAAGATATGCCAGTAACAGTGGCCGTTGATTCAGGAGGTACTTCGGTACATAAAACTGGGCCTGCGCAATGGTACGATATTATTCAGGCCCGTCAGATCAGTTGATATAACATCATATAAATTGTGTAACCCGCGCTTAGCGGGTACTAAAACCTTGGGTGTGAAGGTAAGGAAGCATATGGGGTCTAGCTTCTTTCACCACAGTTTTAATGATATGTTCGCTAAAGCTGAGGCTTAGTTTCCCTTGGCTACGCTGCTGATAATATTCACTTATTTGGTGATCGTAGTCATTTAGGTGAATTAAATTGTCGTTTGAGTAATGTTCTTGATGAAGTACCATCGACAGAGGTAGGCGCGGTTTTTGTCCAGGATTTTGATCAGGATACCCTAGGCAAAGGCCAAATATTGGAAATACCTGTTCAGGTAATTTTAATAGCTTAGTCACAGCTGCTGGTTGGTTACGCAAACCACCAATAAAAACCCCACCTAAACCTAGGCTTTGGGCTGCGAGCAACACATTTTGTGCAAATAGCGCGGTATCTACACTGGCAATAAGCGTTTGCTCTGTAAAACCAGTAGGCATCTGATGTTGCAGGTGCAGGCATATTTGTTGATTACGCTGCAGATCTGCACAAAAGACTAAAAAAACAGCGGCGCTTTCTACGTAAGACTGGCCGCCTGCGGCAATGGCTAAGGCAGTGCGGCTTTTTTTGGAGTTGACTTGAATCACACTAGTCACCTGCACAAAGCTTGAGCTGGCAGCAGCTTGGCCTGCTTTTATGCATGTATTAATGATCTCTTGAGAGACAGTTTGGTCTGTGAATTTACGAATGGATTGGTGGTCCATCATATGGTCTATGAAGTTTTTTTGAAGCATGATTTATATTAGTCTTGTACTAGCATAGTTGATGTTAGCATAGGAGAAGTTAGGGTAGAATAGGTTTATTATTCAGTTTACGGTTGTTTTTAGTTATGTCTTTGTTGGCCCCCAATTTATCTATTGCTCCATATTTAGCTAAGCAGTATGGCCTAGAGCAGTCTGTGATGTTAGCTGTGGTGTCTGAATTGGTAGGTGCATGGAACGGACAAGTGGTGATCGAAGAGCAACGCCTGTATGGCAGAGCTATATGTTTCACACGTCAGCATCAAGGCCAGCTTTTATCTGAGCTTTCGTCATTGGGTCTATTGCAAGTTGCTCCAGCTGGTGAGGGCAGAGTGCGGATTGAATTGCACCTTCTAAAAGATCAGCCATTACCTTTGTATTCTAATACCCAAGACGGTAACTACGACCATAACCAAAGCAATGGCCCGACTGAAGTTGAGATAATACCTTTAGTGGAGTCTCCAAAGCCTTCTATGGGTGGCTTTGGAGGTTGGCGCAGAGATGTAGGTGAAGGCGATGAATTAAGCCGATTGTTTGCCGCCAAAGAGGCTCAACACCAGCACTTGTGCCATATGGATTTAGAATGGAAAATTTCTGCTAATATTATTAAAGTTTTAGCGCAGCAGCACCAAATAAGCGAAGCTTTTGCACTTGGCATTAAAGATGAGTTTGTGGTGTATTATATGGACAAAGGCCGCCGCGAAACTCCAGGTGGCTGGGACCAAAAGTTTTTAAAATGGGTCAAAAAAGAACAGGTTCACCAGCAAACAGCTCAAGCCCGTGCCCAAAGACAAACCCAACAACAGACTAATTCATCCAATGAAGAAGCTAGATACGCTGCTAAGCAGCGCCGACGTAACATCACAGCAAACGTCCTGGACATCAATAATACCGACTGGTAAAACTGTTGTTGCAGCACATGCGCCTATTGACCATAAGATAAAGTCTTTAGTGAACATGCTCTTTGCCCGATTTATGACGATCTATGGTCATAAGTTTAAAAGCGCTTTTGACGATGACAAAGAAATTATTATAGCTAAACGAGAATGGGCGCTGAGTTTGGCTGGCTATGAAGAAGATGTTTTGGTTTTGGCGATTGAACAGGCCAAGCGTCAGTATAGTTGGATGCCGTCAATTGCTGAGTTTTTACAACTTATGGATCAGTGTCAAGAAAGTTTTGGTTTGGCACCAAAAGAGCAAGCCTATGCCGAAGCTTGTCGTCATGCAACTGCTCCAAGCCATCATCCGTGGAGTCATGCTGCGGTCTACCATGCTGGTAGGGCAACAGGTTGGTTTGAATTAAAAAGCCTACCCAGACAAGCTACTCAAGGCCGTTTTAACCAACACTATAAAACCTTATGCCAGCGAGTATTGGCTGGAGAAAATTTAGACCAAGTCAAAACTTCTGCTTTGTCTGCACCTAACAATGATAATTTATTTGCCTTAATTGATCAGTGGGCTAGGCAGATGGATATAACGCCAGAGCTTGCTCAAAGCGCGCTATACTTTTTGCATTTACCAAAGCATAGTCCGTTAAGAAAAAACCTATATTTACGCAGTAAGTTTGAGTACTCAGGTTATGTTATCCCTGACACTATTGATGCGCTGCGTAGCCAATTGGCCTAAAGGTCGGCCAATACACGCAGGTATTTGAATAACTTTTTAGAAGCAGTTTTTGCTTTAGCATCTTGATTTAGGCTCTGTGCCTGCTTCACTAAATGAGATATATGTTGACGATCAGCTTCTTCATGGAGCGCTACAATGTCGTTAAGAGTCTCTGGATTGTTGGAAATTAATCCGTCCCTCCAAGTTTCTATTTGATGAAAAGCACGCCTGTGCTCATCGGAGCCAGAATCGTGCACAGCTAAGGCTTTGGCAATCGCTTCTGAATCCTCGTCGCGCATTACTTTACCTATATATTGTAAATGACGACGTTTGGCCTCATTTTGTGCAATACGACGTGACTCATCAATGGCTGTTTTTAGCGTGTCACTCATTGGAATGCGCGCTAATTCAGCAGGTTTAAGGTCGAGCAACTTACCACCTAAAGTCTGTAATGCTTCCATTGCACGCTTTATTTGGGTGCGACTTAATTCTTCTTCAGCTGGCAGGTTTTGTTGTAATGCTTCAAGCTCTGCAGCGGCCTTGCGGGCTTTAACTTTGCCCATATTAAATTTCCTTACGCGTAAAATAATGTGGCTAGGCCTAAAAAGGCACAAAATCCGACCACATCGGTTATGGTTGTTAAAATCACGCCTCCAGCTAAAGCAGGATCAATGTTCATTGCTTTAAGGATAACGGGAAGGGAAGTGCCAAAAATAGCGGCTACAATCAGATTGATCACCATGGCTGTAGCGATAATAAAACCAATGGTTAAATCTGAGAACCACCAGCTGGCTATACTTGCCACTACGGTCGCCCAAAGTAAGCCATTGATAGCTCCAACGATAATTTCTCTGTGTAGTAAATAGCCAATATTACTACGTTCAACGTGCCCCAGGGCTTGGCCTCGAATAACTAGTGTTAATGCTTGGCTACCTGCAATGCCACCCATACTGGCGACAATGGGCATAAGTATAGCAAGAGCCACAACTTGTTCAATAGTATGCTGAAACAGACCAATCATCATAGAAGCAAAAAGCGCAGTGAGTAAGTTGATTCCAAGCCATACAGCACGTCGCCGAGCTGTTTTTACTACAGGTGCAAAGGTATCTTCGTCCTCGTCTAAGCCGGCCATGCGCATGAGCGAGTGGTCAACTTCTTCTCTAATCAAATCTACCACATCATCGATTGTGATCCGGCCTACCAAGAGACCATCTTGATTAACCACAGGTGCAGAGACCCAATCGTTACGTTCAAATAAGTTAGCGACATCTGTTTCATCTAAATGTGCAGGTATTGCTTCACGCTCTGTGTCCATAATATCTAAAATAAGTGTATTCGGATCACTTACTAATAAGCTGGTCACTGGCAGTAAGCCAATATATCGGTCTTTGCGTGTGACAACAAAAAGGTTATCAGTCATTTCTGGCAGGCTGTCATGACGGCGTAAATAACGCAGAACAGCATCTATAGTAAGGTCAGGACGGATGCTCACTACGTCGGTGTTCATAAGACCACCGGCAGTGTCTTCTGGGTAAGACAACACTTGTTCTAAGCGTTCACGATCTTGCAATCCCAAGCTGTTGAGCACTTCTTGCATTACCTTTTTTGGCAGCTGTTGCAAGATATCGGCAAAATCATCAGTATCTAAATTTTCTGTGGCCTGAAGAAGCTCTTCAGTGTTCATTTGATTAACGAATTCAGCTTGAATTTCGTCACTTAAATGCTGAAGGACTTCACCTTCTAACTCTGGATTGACCAAATTCCAAAGTAGTTCACGCTCTCTAGGAGGTGAGGATTCAAGTAAATGTGCTGTATGAGCAGGTTTTAGGGTGTGGTTAAGCATGTGGCGCGCTTGAATAAAAGCACCACTGTCTAGGGCGTCATTAAGTTCTTGAAGGCGGGTTTCCATGAGGTTACAGCCTTATTCGCCTTCGTCAAAGAAATTGTTGACTAGGTGTAGTATGTCGTCAACGGCCTGTTGTGCACCATCCCCAGTGACTCTAAGGTCTAAAATTGTGCCTTTTGAAGCGGCTAGCAACATCACTGACATGATACTTTTTGCGTCGACCATTTTGCCTTCAGTGCCAATTTCTATACTACAACCATAGCGACCAGTAACACCGACAAGTTTAGCCGCAGCACGAGCGTGCAAACCAAGTTTGTTGATGATGGTGATTTTTTGGTTGATCATACACAAAACCTTACGAGAATAGCTCTACAAAATAGTGTTACAGCAACTTAAAAGCGTGTCTCAAGCTTTTCAAGATTAGCCCTATAGCATACCCTTTTTGAGGCATTTATGCGATAGCAATTTTGTACATAGCATCTGCGTCAGGTGCCTGTCTGATGCTCTCTCGAAATTCAGCTTGGCCAAAGCATCCTGCTAAGGTGGCTAAAATTTGTAGGTGCTCGTCGGTGGCTTCAAGAGGCACTAAAAGCACAAACAATAAATCTACCGGCTGCTGGTCTATGGCATCAAAATCTACGGCGTTAGTTAACCTGACTAACGCACCAGTGACATGGGTGCAACTGGCTAAGCGGCAATGAGGTATTGCGATGCCATCACCAAATCCGGTGCTACCCAATTTTTCGCGGGTGATTAGCGCATTAAATAGTTCTTTGCTATCAAAATCGCTCATTTGGTCGCTTAGCCACTGGCTTATCGACTCTAGGGTGCGTTTTTTGCTAGCGCACGCTAAATCAGAGAGCGTGCGTTTTGGAGTGAGAATGTCACTGATATTCATATGGTTTTATTAAACCTGTGTATGGTGTGGGCTCAATTGAGGCGTTTACGTTCATTGGAAGGAGGGATGTTCATACTTTCTCTATATTTGGCGATAGTTCTTCGGGCTACATTAATGCCTTGAGATTCCAGCATATCAGTTAGTTTTGAGTCGCTTAAGGGTTTACGTGTTGATTCAAGCGCGATGAACTTTTTAATAATTGCCCTTATGGCCGTAGATGAACACTCTCCGCCACTTGCGGTAGCTACGTGACTAGAAAAGAAATATTTTAACTCAAAAATACCTCTAGGTGTGTGCATATATTTTTGGGTAGTTACACGAGAAATAGTAGATTCGTGCATTTCCACGTGCTCTGCTACTTCTGCTAGCACTAAAGGTTTCATTTCTTCTTCGCCATGCTCTAAAAATTTTTGTTGTATTTCACAAATACGAGCAGACACCTTAAGCAACGTCTCATTTCGGCTTTCAAGGCTTTTTATAAACCAGCGAGCTTCTTGTAAGTGATTTTTTATATAACTTTTGTCACTAGCGTTGCCGCTGCCTCCAAAATTAGCATATTGTTGATTGATTCTTATTTTTGGTGCGCAATTGGGGTTTAATGAAACTTTCCATACCTTGTCAATTTTTTGTACCATGACGTCTGGAATTACATAGTCTGCCTGACTTGAGGCAATGCTAACGCCTGGTTCTGGTTGAAGTTGAGTGATTAATTCAACAATATGAACTAATTCGGTTTCTTTATAGCCTGAACGGCGTCTTAAGGTGCTGTAGTCGTGGCTACCCAGCAGATCTAGGTATTTGTCTACGATGGCAATCGCACCTTCTCGCCAAGGGGTATCAGTTGGCGAATATTTTAACTGAATAAGCAGGCATTCTCTTAGGTCTTGCGCAGCAACACCTATAGGGTCAAATTGTTGAATCAGAGTTAATACTGCTTGAGTCTCATACTCTTCAATAACATCTTGCTCTTGCTGAATTAAGTTACCATTAATGCCTTGTGTAATCTCGCTTAGAGTTTGACTTAGGTAACCTCGTTCATCTACAGCATCAATAATACTAGCTCCGATAAACTGATCGATATCACTTAAGCGGCTAACATTTAGTTGCCACTCAAGGTGTTCTTGTAGGCTTAGCTCGTGGCTATTGTAGGCGTCAAAGTCAAACTCGTCCGCATGACCAGTAGCGGGTGTAGTGGAGCTTTGGTATATATCATCCCATGAGCTGTCAGTGGCAAGCTCGACTGGGATTTCCTCATGCCAGTCACTGTCAGCTAGCTGCTCATCTGTAAGTTGGCCATTGGATTTATCGTCTGGCGTGATGACGTCATCTAAATTTGAGGCGTCAGTTTCTGCCTGCTCAAACTCTTCTTCTAATTCTAGTAGGGGATTAGAGTCTAAGGCTTGTTGGATTTCTTGTTGGAGGTCTAAAGTTGAAAGTTGCAGTAAACGAATTGCTTGTTGCAACTGTGGTGTCATTGACAGTTGTTGATTCACTTTGAGTTGCAAAGAAGCTTTCATAGTTATACTAATTCATTGCTACTAAAAAGTTGTTTGATAGACCTTTGGCTTTGCTCTTGTTAAAGCTATAGGTTGAAATCGTCACCTAAGTATACCTCTCTTACTTGTTTATTCGCTAATATATCACTACTGGTTCCGTGGGCTAAAATGTAGCCTTCACTGACGATGTAAGCTAAGTCACAAATATCTAATGTCTCTCTTACGTTATGGTCAGTGATCAACACGCCAATGCCCTTATCTTTCAACTGCTTAATAATGTGTTTGATGTCTTTTACTGATATTGGGTCTACTCCAGCAAAGGGCTCATCTAGCAAAATAAATTGGGGTTCACTCGCTAAAGCACGAGCAATCTCAACCCTACGTCGTTCACCGCCTGATAAACTTAGCCCAAGACTATCTCGAATATGAGTAATGTTAAACTCTGACAAAAGGACTTCTAGCTTTTCAAGACGTTGTGTTTTTGTAAGGTTTTTTTGGGTTTGCAATATGGCTAAGATATTTTGTGCTACGCTAAGCTTGCGAAACACTGAGGCTTCCTGGGGTAAATAGCCGATACCTTTGCGGGCCCTTCCATGCATAGGCTCATTAGAAATATTTTCTTGATTAATAAATATCTGCCCACGATCCGCTTGCACCAAACCCACTATCATATAAAAACAAGTGGTTTTTCCAGCACCGTTTGGCCCAAGTAGCCCCACCACTTGACCCGCTTCAATACGAATGTTGACGTCTTTTACAATAGCGCGCTTATTGTATGATTTAGCAAGGTTTTTTGCTTCTAATGTAGCTATCTTGTTAAGCATGTGTGGGTGTTGATCTTCTTTTTAAGTGGATATTAGTTAGCGTTAGGTAAAAATATCATATTAATTCGTTTACCTTTACCACCGGAGGCTTTTACACTGTCCTTGGGCATATCAAACAGGATTTGATGCCCGCTAAATTGGTTTCCTTGCTGAATGAGTTTGGCGCGACCTAATAGAGTTAAGTACTCAGTGTTAACTTGAAAATCAATGCTCTCACCCCACGCTTCCATGACTTCACTTTGACCTGTTGCGTTAGGTTCTGATTGCTGACTCATATAGGCTAAGCCGTCATGGTGGCCATCTGTGGCTAACATCGTATCTATGCCATCATCGTTAAAGGTAACTTCAACCGTAGAGGCTTCAATTTTTATTGAGCCTTGGGTAATAATGACATTGCCAGAGTATATTGAAAAACCCTCACCTTCATTAAGTTCAGCTTGATCAGCTGCAATTTCCAACGGTTGTTGGCGGTCGCTATCAAGGGCCCAAGATAATGGACTTGAAAAGCATAGGGTGCAGGTAAGAAAAAATATTGAAAGCTTTGGACAGTTGTTCATAGTTGGTGTCTTAAAAGCAGGCAGGGGGAGCGATAACATAATTAATTCCTTGGGACATATTGGGAGCCCTTGACCTGATGCAAGAACAATAACCGTTGTGTGTCCAGTGTGAGCTGCATTCCAGTGCCCGTCAAGTGGCTATACTTGCCGGTTAAAGTGACTATTTCATCTGACACGGCGTAGCTTTGGTTGGGGAATAACCTTAAGCTTTGAGTCGTTAAGCTAAGAGGTTTGTTAAGATCTGGGCCATTGGTTATTAGCACTTTGTCACTAAGGTTAATTTGTGCCCCAGAATCTAATATGAGTCCCTCATCAGCTTTTCCAAACCAGGCGACGTCAGAGTTTTTTAGGTAAATATTGAATCTAGGTTGGAGCATATCTGTGGAATCGAACTCTCTAATGTGAGTAAATTTCAAAGCGCTGATGTTAGAGAACAGTTCACCATCGTTATTGTATTGGCTGATGGTAGCGTTAGTCAGGTAATAGTCAGGAATCCACTTAGCTTCTGATTCTATAGTCTGTTGGGTTGTTTGTTGCCACCACCAAAAGAGCAGCACTGACAAGCCGAAAGTCGCTAGGTTTATATATAGCCAACGGCCTTTAAGTAACCCACCCATTAAGGTTCTGCTGTGATCTGAGTAGATAGGTATGGCGCTAATGCCTCATCCCATGTGCCTTGGGCTTGCATGATTAAGTCGCAAACTTCTCTTACGGCGCCGTGTCCGCCGCTTAGTCGGGTGACATACTGACTGTATTGTGCCATTGTTTTGGCTGCATTAGGCACGCTGATGCCTAAGCCAACCTTGATGATAGCCGCTAAGTCAGGCAAGTCATCTCCTATGTAGGCCATTGCATTCCAGTCTAAGCGCAAGTGTTCAGTGAGTTCATACAAAGCTTTGAGTTTATCTTCTCTGCCTTGCAAAACTAACTCAATACCTAATTGTTTTGCCCTTTGTGCGACTATATTTGATGTTCTTCCTGTGACTATAGCTACTTTTACGCCAGAGGCTTGGAGCATTTTTATGCCATGACCATCTAAGCTATTAAAGGCTTTTATTTCTTCACCTTGGTTGCCAAAATACAGCTTCCCATCACTCAATACACCATCTACATCTAAAGCAAGCAAGCGCACACAGCTAGCCTGCCGAGTAAGGTCAATCGTTTTAAGCTGTGCACAGGGCATGTTATATCACCCCTGCTTTTAGCAAGTCGTGCATATTAATCGCCCCAACCGGTTGATCTTTTTCATCACACACAATGAGAGCATTTATTTTATGTTGCTCCATGAGCTTTAGCGCTTGTGCGGCTAGCATGTCGGCATGTGCCTTAACGGGGGCAGGCGTCATTAACGTACTAATGTGACATTCGCGCAAATCTTGACTATGGTCTAAGCTGCGACGTAAATCTCCATCAGTGTATATGCCGGCAAGTTGCCCTTTGGTATTAACTACCGCAGTCATTCCCATGCCTTTTTGAGTCATTTCCATTAACGCGTCAGCAAAGCGGGTGTCTTGTGATACCTGTGGTAATGCTTTGCCTGAGTGCATTATATCACTCACCTTTAATAATAATTTCCTACCTAAAGCGCCCCCTGGGTGCGAAAAAGCAAAATCTTTAGCACTGAAGCCTTTTGCTTCTAATAAAGCAATAGCAAGAGCATCGCCCATGACTAAGCTTGCAGTGGTGCTAGAGGTGGGTGCAAGATTTAAGGGACAAGCTTCAGTGCTAACTTGCACGTTAAGGTGCACATCTGACGCTTTAGCTAAAATGGAATTCGGTGCCCCTGTCATAGCAATGAGGGGGCTGCCTAAGCGTTTTAACATGGGCAATAAGGTGACTATTTCGCTAGTGGTGCCTGAGTATGACAATGCTAATACTACATCACTAGGTGTAATCATGCCCATGTCCCCGTGACTGGCTTCACCTGGATGGACAAAAAAAGCTGGCGTGCCAGTACTGGCTAAAGTGGCCGCTATTTTATTGGCAATATGGCCAGATTTACCCATGCCTAAAAGAACCACTCTAGACGAACAGTCCATTAGTATCTGGCATGCTTGTACAAATGTTGCATCTATACGAATGGTAAGCTCTGCAATAGCAGCCTGCTCTAAGCCGATGGTGCGCAAGGCTGATTCGGCAAATAGTGTCGTCTGGGCTGGGCTGGGCTGTAGGGTATTATTATCGCTCAACATCTCTCCTTGGGCTTATGCATAAATTATGTAGCATTAGTATAAAGTAAAAGCATATACATGACATAGATCAACAGCAGCAAGATACCCATGAAGCGGCTAATACTGCCCCCGTTGCGGGCCTTAAATCCAACAGCAAATAAAAATAAAGTTAACAAAAGCATCAACCCGTAATCACGCCATAAAGCATCGGCCTCTATAACTACTGGGCTGATAAGGGCAGGTATTGCCATCACTCCTAGCAAATTAAAAATGTTGGAGCCAATTACATTTCCTAAAGCGATGCCGTGCTGGCCTTTGCGAGCGCTCATAATAGATGCTGCTAGTTCAGGTAAGCTTGTGCCTATGGCTATAATAGTGAGGCCTATGATCATTTCGCTGACGCCAAGGGAAGTGGCAATGTGAACAGCGCCACCCACTAAGATTCTTGAGCCAATAGCTAAAACAACTAAGCCTAAAATAAGCCAAATAATGCCCTTTTTTAAGCTCATGCTGGCTTGGGGGGTGGTTTGATCTTCTGGATGCTGACATTGGTAACGTTTAAATAAATATAAACATAAGACTAAACCAAAAAGCAGCAGCATGGCGTCTACCAGATCTAGGTAATAGTCTAATAATATAATACCAGCGCCAAGGGTGGCGACGGTTAATATAGGTAGTTCAGTGCGAACTAAATCACCTCGGATAGGTATGGAGGATACTAGTGCTGTGGCGCCTAGTACTAAGGCAATGTTGGCAATATTAGAGCCAATAGCATTGCCAATGGCTAATCCTGGAGCGCCATCTAAGGCCGCCATAGTTGATACGAGCATTTCTGGTGCAGAAGTGCCAAAGGCTACAATGGTTAAACCAATAAGCATAGGGGACATGCCTAAATGACCAGCAGTAGCTGATGCGCCGTCAACAAATCGGTCGGCACTCCAGATGAGCAGGCCTAAACCAACCAGAACGGCAATAATTGCAATAAGCATATAAAAATCTAATGAAAGGGTGAAAAACTGGCGACTAGGCGTCTTTAAAGGGCCTAGTCAAACCGTGAGGGGCAATGAAAACAAGAGTCGACACAATTTGCAAGTTTCTTTGCACTTAAGCGTGGCAATGGTAAACTTAAGTATATATTTTTCAGCGCTAATTATGGCGTATACGAGTGCTAATGAGCACTTAATTGGAGCCGTGCCTATGACGCCAAAAGGCATTATTGAAATTAAAAATGTTACCTTTTATCGCGCTGATCGGGCAATTTTTAAAAATTTAAGCTGTACTATATCGACTGGAAAAATCACTGCCATTATGGGGGCAAGTGGATCAGGTAAAACAACGCTCTTGCGCCTAATCGGAGGTCAACTTCAGCCAGATGAAGGTCAGGTTTTTTTGTTTGGGCAAGATGTTGCTTTACTTAACACCTTACACCTTAATCAATTGCGCTCACGTATGGGTGTATTGTTCCAAAGTGGGGCCTTATTTACAGACCTATCAGTATTTGACAATGTTGCCTTCCCTTTGAGAGAACACTTAAATCTTAGTGCTGACGACCTGTACAACCGAGTTTTGTTAAAGCTAGAGGCGGTAGGGTTGCGCGGTGCAAGAGACCTTATGCCATCTCAGTTGTCAGGAGGTATGGCTAGGCGAGTTGCATTAGCTCGTGCTGTAGCAATTGAGCCAGAACTGATTCTTTATGATGAGCCGTTTGCTGGACAAGACCCGATTGCCATGGCTGTTCTCCAAAGATTGATAAAGCACATCAATGCTCAGATGCAGTTGACTAGTGTACTGGTGTCTCATGATATTACTGAAGCGTTTGCTATTTCTGATGAAGTGATCTTGTTGGGACACTCAGGAGTGCTTGCTCAAGGGAGTCCTGACGAACTAAAGGCTAGTGAAGATCCGGCAGTAAAACAATTTATTCATGGGGAAGCAGATGGAGTGATTCCTTTTCATTTTGCTGCACCGCCTTTGCAAGAAGAATTAAGGGGCTTAAATCATGATTAACGTTATTGCTGATATAGGCAGCATTGCTTTGGGTAAATTGATACGTATGGGCGAAGCTTTGTTGATGCTGTTGCAGGCTATTGTGGTAAAGCCTAAAATTTCAAGCATTTCTAGGCTTATTCAGCAACTCTATATAGTAGGTGTTCAGTCTCTGGTTATTATACTTGTGTCAGCTTTGTTTATTGGCATGGTATTGGGTTTGCAGGGGTATACCTTACTCTCAGCCTATGGTTCTGAGCAGGCAGTGGGCCAAATGGTAGCATTAACGTTAGTGAGGGAGTTATCTCCAGTAGTTGCCGCTTTGCTATTTGCGGGTAGAGCAGGTTCTGCTTTAACAGCAGAAATTGGACTAATGAAGGCCACTGAGCAGTTAGCAAGCTTAGAAATGTTTGGTGTGGACCCATTGCACCGTATTGTGGCACCACGTTTTTGGGCGGGTATGATTTCTCTACCTTTATTAGTAGCAATTTTTAGCTTGGTAGGTATTTATGGTGGCTACTTAGTTGCTGTGGACTGGTTAGGTGTTTATGGCGGTTCATACTGGGGCAATATGCAGCAAGCGGTAGATTTTAATGAGGATGTTCTTAATGGCATGGTTAAAGCCGTGGTCTTTGCGTTTTTGATTAGCTGGACGGCTTTGTATCAGGGCTATTCATGTATCCCAACATCACAGGGTATTAGCGCCGCGACAACCCGCACTGTGGTTTATAGCTCTTTAGCTATTCTTGGGTTTGATTTTATTTTAACGGCGCTAATGTTTGGAGGCACAATATGAAAAAAAGATGGTTGGAGCTAAGTGTAGGCCTAATGATAGTGGCTGGAATAGCAGCTTTAATAACATTGGCCATACAAGTGAGTGGAGGCTCTATGTCTCGCAACGCTGACCATTATACTGTTACAGCGCTGTTTGAAAACGCTGCTGGCCTTTCGCCAAAAGCTAAAGTAACCATGGCTGGTGTGGTAGTAGGAGAGGTTGTATCGGTGGGTATAGATCCCTATGCATTGAAAGCGCAGGTACATATGAAAATTGATGGCCAAGTGAATTATTTATCCATAGATACTAGTGCCAGTATTCTTACATCTGGTTTGTTAGGGGAAAAATATGTTGGCCTAACCGTTGGAGCTGAAGAGGATGTATTGGTAGATGGTGACGTGATTGAAGACACCCAATCTGCCCTTGTTTTAGAAGATTTGATCGGTCAGTTTTTGCTCAATTTTGGTGACAATACATAGGAACAACGAAGATGATAGATTTGTATAAACACACGATAAAAGTAGTTTTTATGGCATGGTTTGCGTTATGCGTGGCAACTGTTCAAGCCGCAGAATGGGATGATGCGAGTAAAGTCATTGAGCGAAGCACAAGGGCCATGGTTGTTTTATTAGAAAATGGACGACTGGAGGCGGCTCTTAGTACTGAGGCAGAAGGTGAGGCCGTTAAATTTGATGAGGCCCAGCTTTTTTTAGGTATGGAGGGTGTGTTAGCAGGTGTGATTGATTTTAATAGTATCGCTAAAGGTGTGATGGCCAAATATTATCGCCAAGCTTCACAGCAGCAAATAGAAGAATTTAGCATTGCTTTTAAACAATCATTACTCAACACTTATGCCGGTGCAGTGCTAGCGTTTAGGATTAATGACTTTGAAATACAAGCTAATCCAAGTAGTAAGGCTAAGCCCGGGCGACAAAAGGTGTGGGTGAAGATCTATGCTAATGGCGCAGCTTACGATTTGCATTACGCTATGAAAAAGCGCAAACAAGGCTGGATGGTGACCAATGTCACCCTTGACGGTATCAACTTAGGGCTAGCCTTCAGGCAACAATTCGCAAGTGAAATGGCTCAAAATAAAGGTAGTATTGATGACGTGATTGCTTTTTGGAATGATCCGTCTTAAAGCTATTCAATTACGGGCAACGGTGGCGATATAGGTGAGTATTTTGCTATACTAACGCGCTTATCGCACCCTTGTTTTTTTTGTTTTTGGTGCTTCGCTTGTATTAAAGTTATAAGTCCTAATTTACACCCCCTTATTTATGACCCCATGGAGAATGTCGTGGACGCAGAACAAGTTAAACAAATTATTGAACAGCAACTTGTGGGCACTCAAGTGATCCCAAGTGGCGAAGGATGTAGCTTTCAAGTGACTGTAATTGGTGATCTTTTTATAGGCTTATCACCAGTTAAAAAACAACAGTTGGTATATAGCTGTTTGACTGACCAAATTGCAGATGGATCAATACATGCGCTAGGAATTAAAACCTATACAGCTGATCAGTGGCAAAGTGTAAGTGTTTAACTAACGCTGCTAAACCTAATGTACCCAACACACCTAATACATACACATATTTGGCGAAAATATTATGGATAAATTAAGCATTACTGGCGGTAAGGTTCTGGACGGTGAGATTCGTATTGCTGGTGCAAAAAATGCGGCACTACCTATTTTAGCGGCTACTTTGTTAGCTCAAGAGCCTGTCACAATTCGTAATTTGCCACACTTGCATGATGTTACCACCATGATCGAATTATTGGGTCGTATGGGTGTGTCTTTGCTGGTAGGGGACAAATTAAGTGTAGAGATAGATGCCACCACGCTTGATCATTGCATAGCACCTTATGACTTGGTTAAAACTATGCGTGCATCTATTTTGGTATTGGGGCCCTTGGTGGCGCGTTTTGGCGAAGCAGAAGTATCTTTGCCTGGTGGTTGCGCCATTGGTAGTCGACCGGTAGATCTGCATATTCGTGGTTTAGAAGCCATGGGTGCCACCATTACTGTAGAAGATGGCTACATCCGTGCCAAGGCTGATCGTCTTAAAGGTGCACACATCTTCTTTGATACTGTGACAGTAACAGGTACTGAAAATATTTTAATGGCAGCAACTCTGGCTGAAGGTGAAACAGTGCTAGATAACGCTGCTCGCGAGCCTGAGGTAGTGGATTTAGCTGAATGTTTAATTGCTATGGGGGCCAAGATTACGGGCCACGGTACTGGAACAATACGCATACAAGGCGTCGAAAAACTTCATGGTTGCCAGTATGACGTTCTGCCAGACAGGATTGAAACAGGCACTTATTTAGTGGCTGCAGCGGTAACAGGTGGACGAATTAAAGTGAAGGATACTCGTCCTGATACTATGGAAGCGGTACTTGCTAAGTTGGAAGAAACTGGCGCAGAAATAGTTGTTGGTGATGATTGGATTACTTTGGATATGCACGGCAAACGGCCAAAAGCTGTGAATTTAAAAACAGCACCTTACCCAGGTTTTCCCACAGATATGCAAGCTCAGTTTTCGGCACTCAATGCGATTGCTATAGGTAGTGGGCGTATTACTGAAACTATTTTTGAAAACCGTTTTATGCACATTGATGAAATGGCGCGTATGGGTGCTCAAGTGGCAGTAGAGGGTAATACAGTAATCCAGCAAGGCATCGAGCGTCTTAAGGCAGCCCCCGTAATGGCAACTGATTTAAGGGCGTCGGCTAGTTTGGTGATTGCTGCTTTAGTAGCTGATGGTGAAACAATCATTGATCGTATCTACCATATTGACCGTGGCTATGACTGTATAGAAGAAAAAATGGGCGCTTTAGGCGCTATTATCAAGCGCGTAGCTTAACTGAGAAAATAACAACATGCCCAACAGCTTAACCATCGCATTGTCTAAAGGTCGTATTTTAAAAGAGACCTTACCTTTGTTTGCAAGTGCCGGAATAGAGCCTTTAGAAGATGTTTATACCAGTCGTAAGCTAGTGTTTCAGACCACTCAGCCAGGGGTAAGGTTTATAGTGATTCGTGCCACAGACGTTCCTACTTACGTTGCTAACGGTGCAGCAGACATGGGTGTGGCTGGCAAAGATGTGTTGCTAGAGCATGGTGGTAGTGGTTTATATGAGCCTTTGGATTTACAAATCTCAAAGTGCCGGCTCATGACGTGCGCACCAGTAGGTGCTGCACCAGCAGGTAGGCGCTTACGGGTGGCTTCTAAGTTCGTTAATATCACTAAAGCCTACTTTGCCGAACAGGGCCAGCAAGTTGATATTATTAAGCTTTATGGCGCCATGGAATTGGCCCCTATTTTAGGTTTGGCCGATCAAATTGTAGATATTGTTGATACAGGCAATACCCTTAAAGCCAATGGTTTAGAACCTCTTGAAGAAATCGCTATGATCAGTAGTCGATTGGTAGTAGGTAAAGCTGCCATGAAGCTTAAGCACGGTCGTATAGGCCCCCTTATTGAACAGTTATCAGCAGCGGTCAACGCTAACCAAGGGCGTTAATATGCAGTTTTTAAAAGTAAATAGATTAGATACCTCCAAGGCCAACTTTGAGTCTAAATTGAATCAACTGTTGGGATGGGAGAGCGTATCAGACCAACGAGTACAAAAGACGGTTGCTGATATTATTGAACGCGTTAGAGTTCAGGGTGATACCGCATTATTACAACTAACCAATCAGTTGGATCGCACCCCGTTTAAAGCAGCATCAGAGCTTGAAATATCTCAGCAACAGCTTGAACAAGCTCTTGCTGACGTTACTGATGAAGAGCGTGAAGCTTTGCAAGTAGCTGCAGATCGTATTCGCTCTTATCATCAGCACCAAAAACAAGAATCCTGGCGTTATGTTGAAGCTGATGGCACAGTGCTTGGGCAGCAGATCACAGCAATGGATCGTGTGGGTATTTATGTGCCAGGTGGCAAGGCGAGTTACCCTTCCTCTGTCTTGATGAACGCCATACCCGCTAAAGTAGCTGGTGTGAAAGAGATTATAATGACAGTGCCTCTACCTAACGGTAAGGTTAACCCTTTAGTTTTGGCTGCTGCTGCAATTGCTGGCGTGGATCGTGTATTTGCAATTGGCGGAGCTCAGGCTATTGCAGCTCTGGCTCATGGTACCTCAATGGTGCCAAAAGTAGATAAAATTGTGGGCCCAGGTAATATTTACGTGGCTACTGCAAAGCGAGCAGTATTTGGTACTTGTGGCATTGACATGATTGCGGGGCCGTCAGAGATTTTAGTAATTTGTGACGGACAAACTAACCCTGATTGGGTAGCTATGGATCTATTCTCACAAGCAGAGCACGACGAACAAGCTCAATCCATTTTATTGTGCCCAGATAAAGATTACTTAGATCAAGTAGAGGCATCTTTTAAGGCCTTACTTCCTACATTAGAGCGTAATAGCATTATTAAAGCGTCCATTGAAAAACGAGGCGCTCTAATTCAAGTGGCAGACATGCAAGAAGCGATTGATATTTCTAATCGTATTGCTCCAGAACATTTAGAACTATCAGTAGCTGATCCTGAGTCGATGTTGCCAAAAATACGCCACGCTGGCGCTATTTTTATGGGGCGACACACAGCAGAAGCGTTAGGCGACTATTGTGCAGGACCCAACCATGTGCTGCCAACATCTGGCACTGCCCGCTTCTCATCGCCTTTGGGTGTATATGATTTCCAAAAACGTTCTTCTTTGATTAAATTTTCAGAGCAAGGAGCAAGTGCCATGGGCAAAGTGGCCTCTATATTGGCCCGTGGAGAAAGTTTAACGGCTCATGCCCGCTCTGCTGAATATCGCATCATCGACTAAGTGGTGTAAAAATAGCTTGCGTGTTTGCGAGCTATTTTTTAGTGTTGATAAGGTCCTGCTAGGCTTTGGTAGCAACGATAGTAGCTCTCACTGGTGCAGGGTGTCCTTCAGCTGAAAGATTAGGGTCGTTTGGATCAAGGAAGTCTGCAAGCGAGTGAAAACTCATCCAATCTGTTGCTCTTTGTTCTTGGTTTGTTGTTTGAGTAATATCGACTGTACGAATGTCTTTTAATCCCAACTTATGTAACATATTCTCTAGGGCTTGGGTGCTGGGCAAAAACCACACATTAGACATTTTCGCGTAGCGTTCTGGTGGCACAAGTATGGTGTTTATGTCACCAGGTACTACCAACGTTTCCAGCACTAATTCTCCGCCTGGTCTCAAGTAAGACATCAATTCTTGGATGTGATCTATGGGTGAGCGTCGGTGGTATAGCACGCCTAAGCAAAACACCGTATCGAAGCTGCCAAAAGCCGGTAAGTGTTCACTTCTCAAGGGTAAAAGGTGCGCGCCGTTTGGGGGTAATAATCGCTGTGCAGCGTGGAATTGATATAGAAAGATTCGTGTGGGGTCAATTCCTAGTGCAAGACGAGCCCCAGCGCCTAACATACGGTATAAGAAGTAGCCGTTACCTGTGCCAATATCCAGCACCTGTCGACCTTCAAGGGAGCTTATATGTGGAACAATTCGTTGCCATTTCCAATCTGAGCGCCATTCTGTGTCTATCTCTACGCCCAGTAAATTCCATGGGCCTTTACGCCAAGGCATAAATGCTTTGAGATATTGCTTATAAGCGCAATGATCTAAATTGAGGCTATCAGGCTTGGATATGGTGACGCTTTTGTCGTTAAAGGTGAACTCAGCTTTGTCCAGCTGTGGCATAGCATTAAGTGCGGCATCCCATTCAATCGAGCGGCCATGGATTTTTTGATGATAGTGTTGATCTAGGGCTTGGCGCAGCTGTGAATGAAACTGCTCCAGTACTGAGTGTTTGGTGTGCTCAAAAAAAGCCTCTAAATTTATGCCCATGATGGTCTCGATAATAGGGTTGTAGTGTTGTTAGATGCAGTTCAACGTTATTTAAAAGCAAGCAAAGCGCAAAAATTAAAACACTGCATGCAAGTTTCAACGCGGCTAAAGCCAGCATCAAGCAACCGTTGACGATGTTGCTCTAAGGTATTTGGCACTAGTACATTTTCTAGTGCGGCACGCTTTTGTGCGATCTCAAGGTCACTATAACCTTGGTATCGTTTAAAGTCGTGATATAGATCGACCTGTAAATCATTTTGCTCAGGGTCTTCAAAACATACTTTTTCAGCTAACAGTAGTACCCCATCAGGGCGCATACCCTTGGCGATATTTTTTAGAATACTAGGCCTTTCAATATCAGCAATAAACTGCAGGGTAAAGTTGAGAATCACCATGGATGCGTTGTCTATTGGGGTGTCCTGTAGGTTTTGATGACGAATTTCATAGCTGGCTTGGCTTTGGTCTCTAGCCATATTGTGTTGGCAGCGACTTACCATTGCCGCAGAGTTATCGACACCTATTACATGGGCATAAGCTGGTAAATTTTGGCGCAAACGCAAGGTCATGGTGCCAAGGGAGCAGCCAAGATCGTAGCAGTTGCTATTAGGTTTGCCGTAGCGAGCAGCAAGCAAACCTATCACATCAAGCAAAAAATGGTAGCCAGGCACTGATCGCTGAATCATATTCTCAAATACATCAGCCACCTGCGCATTAAACTCAAATGGCGCAGGCGTCTCTAGGGGTTTTGCAAAGATTTTATCTAAGGCATTAGGGGTGTTTTTAGTAGTCATGGTCATAAGTTTACTTAGCAGTTGGACGGGTGCCAAGAATGGCTGTGACAGTATAAGTGTCATTACTACGGCGATAAGTTATATCTAGCTCACTGCCTGGACTTAGACTAGTGACATAGTTTAATGACTCATTCCAATCTTTCACCACATTGCCGTCAAAGTGAGTGATTAAGTCGCCAGGTTTTAACCCTGCAATATGAGCAGGGCTATTAGCATACACACCAGATAACATGATGCCTGTAGCTTCTTCTGATGAGAATGCATTTTGGCTATATTGACGTTTAAATACATTAAAATCTATCCCCAACCAGCCACGGATGACTACGCCCTCTTGCACGAGGCTTTGTAGCACGTCAAATGCTATGTTAATGGGTATAGCAAGGCCTATGCCTTGGCTTCTTGCGCTAGTTGAGGAATTGTAAAAGTGAGCAGTATTAATGCCCACTAATTCACCTCTGGTATTGATTAAAGCGCCACCTGAGTTGCCGGCATTGATTGCGGCGTCGGTTTGAATGAAGCTTTCAAACGTGTTCAGGCCTAGCCGATTGCGTTCTTTGCCACTGATGATACCCATAGATACCGATTGACCTAAGCCGTGGGGATTGCCAATGGCAAATACAATATCACCAACACGAGAATCTAAATTAATGGGGACTTTGGCAGGGGTAAGGTTATCTAATTGAATTTTTATGACCGCCAGATCGGTTGCAGGGTCAGTGCCTACTAAAAGAGCAGGTGCAAAGCGACCATCGGCTAAGCTGACTTGAATGCGCTCAGCGTTTTCAATAACGTGATTATTAGTAAGTATGTGTCCATCTCGGCTTGCAATTACCCCTGATCCTAAATTCACATCACTAGCGACAATGTCGATTAATTGACCTTCTAATATGCTTGCGTAATGGGGGTCTTGTAATAGCGCTAGACTGGTCGGTGTCGTTGAGGTTTGGCTATAGATGCGCACTACAGAGCCCATAGTTGCTTCAAGCAGGTCGGCGTAGCTGTGTGTTGTATTGAATGTTGTTTCAGAGGCTTTTTGAGACCATAGTGGGATGCCAGTTTTTTGTGAAAGCCATTGCGGTGAGGCGAAGATGAGGGCGGTGGCAAGCAGTATGCCAGCAAGGGCAAAGCGTAATAAATACTTGGTCAATGAGCGGGTCATATTGTTAGAGTATCGATGATGGTATAAAATTTCTGCCAGATGTGTCTGAAAGGCTTGGCTATAGTGTAAACTTTGGTGATGTTAAAGGCAAAAAAACACACCAGGTATTTGAATGGCTATTGAGCGTAAAGAATTAATCACCTATTTAGATCAGTTGCTACAACCTCATCAATTTAATGACTATGCACCTAATGGTCTTCAGATTGAAGGTGCGCAAACAATACAGCGGGTAGTTGCTGGGGTGACTGCTAGTCAGGCACTAATAGATGAAGCCATAGTTTATGGAGCGGATGCTTTACTGGTACATCATGGGTATTTTTGGCGCAACGAAACATATCCATTGGTGGGCATCAAAAAGCAGCGAATCAAGTCATTGATGGCGCATGACATTAATTTAATAGCGTACCATCTGCCTCTAGATTGCCACCCTGAGCTTGGCAATAATGCTCAGTTAGGTAAGCTTATGGGCTGGGTGCCTGATGCTCATATGCAGTCAAGCGGTGTGACTGGGCTAGGCTTATGTGCCACCTTAGAGGCGCCTATTACAGGTGCTCACATGCAGCAGCATATTTCAAAGGTGCTGGGGCGTGAAGCGTTACATATTGATAGCCCACTTAAGCCTATAAAACGTATTGGTTGGTGTACTGGTGGGGCTCAGGGCATGATTGAAAAAGCTATTGAGCTTGGCTTGGATGCATACGTTTCTGGTGAAATATCTGAATCAACAGTGCACGTTGCGCGAGAAAATAATGTACATTATTTTGCCGCTGGCCACCATGCTACTGAACGATATGGGGCGAGGGCTCTTGCTGCACATTTGCAGCAAGAATTAGGTCTAGAATGTGAATTTGTAGATATACCTAGCCCTGCATAGTATATCTGTTTACTTCGCTTGATTAGAAGATGAAGGCGATACAGGGATGTCGTAAGCAGCTGGATTTATTGGCTCTTGTTTAGGTTTGAGACCGTAACGCTCATCTAAGGTGCCATGCTCTTTGCTAGTGTTGTTTGGGGCATAGTCCATAGGTGGGCGGATCGTTTGAGTTGGCTGTTCTTGGTGTTCAATCGTGCTTTCAGAAGGTCCTGCTATAGTCTCTAAGCTGCTAGCGGCATCAGGATCATCGCATAAGCTTTGGGCGCCCTTGGCAAGTTGTTGGTGCACATTTCGATAACTTTCAGTGAGCTGGTTAACGGCCGCTGCAGTATCGGCAAAGTGTAGGTTTACTTGCTCTTTGTATTCTGCAAGCTCAGTGTGAGCATCTTGTAGTTGTTTGCTAAGTTGGTTCTGTCGCTTAAGGTCGCTATTGTTGGTACGTCCCAATATAAAACCTATACCTATGCAAAGTATTAGAAGTACTAGCCAAAAAAACCAATCGTTGCTGAGTAAATCCACTGTCTGCTCCTTTCAATAAAGTGTCTCAGAAGCTACTATTGTAATTGAATTAGCGCATTAGTACATCTAAGATACTTCCTAAGTCGTTCATTTATTCACACTATCTACTATTTTGATGCCCCATATGCCTTCACCGATAGAACAGTACCGCAAGGACCAGCAGCAGTTGGGTTTTTCTTTAGATGTCGCTCAAGGCAATGCTATAGAGCATTTGCAGCGACTTTATATAGATTTATGTAAGTTTAATGACGCCAAGGCACAGCCATTACGCTGGCATCAGAGGCTCTCTGGATGGGGCGTTGGTAGTGTTGATCATCATGCTGCTATAAAAGGGCTTTATTTTTGGGGTGGAGTAGGGCGCGGTAAGACCTACCTCATGGATGTCTTTTATCACTGTCTGCCATTTGAAAACAAGCAGCGTACCCATTTCCATCGATTTATGCGTGATATTCATCGCCGTTTGACGCTCAATAAGGGTGTGAAAAATCCATTATTGGTGGTGGCGCAGGAGCTTGCAAACGAATCTAAAGTCATCTGTTTTGATGAATTTTTTGTAACTGATATTACTGATGCTATGATTTTGGCGCAGTTGTTAGATCGGTTGTTCGATTTGGGTGTAGTGCTAATAGCTACGTCAAATATAGAGCCTAAAGGTCTATATGAGAATGGTTTGCAGCGGCAGCGCTTTTTGCCCGCCATTAAATTATTAGAGCAACACACGGATATCGTTAACGTAGATGGTGGTGTTGATTATCGTTTGCGTACTTTGTCACAGGCCCAGCTGTATTATTGGCCTTTAGGTGAGCAGACTGATAGAAGTTTAGCTGAAGGCTTTGCGGTGCTTTCGCCTAAGTTGAACTCAAACTTATCGTCTCAATTGGCACCTTTGAGTAGTACTGTAGTTTCAAGTGAGCAGGATGTGATTAATATCAATGGCCGTAATTTTAGCTACATAAAAAAGGCTGACGGCATTATTTGGCTCACTTTTGATCAGTTGTGTGTGCAGCCTCGTTCTCAAAATGATTACTTGGAATTATCCTATGAATTTCATGGTTTAATCATTAGCAATGTGCCGCACTTAATTGCGGGCATGGAGGATCAGGCTAGGCGGTTTGTTAACTTGATTGATGTTTGTTATGACGCTAATTTAAAAGTCATTATTTCAGCTGAAGTGCCTTTGGCAAAACTGTACGGTGGCGGCCAATTGGACTTTGTGTTCGCGCGCACATTAAGTAGGTTGCAAGAAATGCAGTCCTATGAATACCTGGCTTGTGGCCATATTGTAGGTAATGTATCGGTATAATTGTTAAAAGCCTTAAAAACATTCACTTTAAGGCTTAACAAAGGGTTAGTTTATCCTGTATAATTTGGCCTCGCAGTTTCTGTGTTGGCTTTTTCTGTTTTGCAGTTAGGGTTGTTAGGGGCACAGGCTGCTAGGCACGTTATTGGCGGTAATGGGTAAGTATGGTCTGTTCAAGGCTCTATTCAATACGGTGCAATAACTCAATAATTATAGGTAGGTCCAATTAGATGGGCCATTAAACAGGTTATTTACATGAAAACCGTAAGTACTAAACCAGCTGACGTTACCCGTGATTGGTACGTTGTCGATGCTGAAGGTAAAACTTTAGGTCGTATGGCTACAGAAATCGCTCGTCGCCTACGCGGCAAGCATAAGCCAGAATTCACTCCTCACGTTGATACTGGCGATTATATTATTGTTGTTAATGCTGAAAAAGTTCGCGTAACTGGCAATAAAGCAAAAGATAAAATGTACTACCGTCACACTGGTTATCCAGGTGGTTTGCGTTCTATGTCTTTTGAAAAAATGGTTGATCACGCTCCTGAGCGCACCATTGAATTCGCTGTTAAAGGTATGTTGCCAAAAGGTCCTTTGGGCCGCGCTATGTACTCCAAGCTTAAAGTGTATGCTGGTACTGAGCATCCACATCAAGCGCAACAACCACAAGCATTGACCCTGTAAGGAGACGATCATGGCAGTTACTCAATATTATGGTACTGGTCGTCGTAAGACCTCTACCGCTCGTGTGTTCATGACTCCTGGCACTGGTGCCATCACTGTAAACAGCCGCGAGTTGGATGTTTATTTTGGTCGTGAAACAGCTCGTATGATTGTTCGCCAACCGTTAGAGTTGACCGAGACAGTTGAAAAGTTTGATTTATTCATTACCGTAGAAGGCGGTGGTGGTTTTGGTCAAGCTGGCGCTATCCGTCACGGCATCACTCGTGCCTTGATGAACTTTGATGAAACCTTGCGCCCTAGCTTGCGTGCCGCTGGTTTTGTTACCCGTGACGCTCGTGAAGTTGAGCGTAAAAAGGTTGGTTTGCGCAAAGCGCGTAAGCGTCCTCAGTTCTCAAAGCGTTAAGCTTTATTGCATCCTTTTGGTGCATTCATAAAAAACCCAGCCATGTTGCTGGGTTTTTTATGCCTTCGCTAAAATCAATCCTTTTTGTATGGTGAGTATGGGGCTTTAACCTTGTCTATTTAGTGCCTTTCCTTTAAAATTAGGCCAGAAATTTTACAGCTCAGCTGGAGACCAATTGAATGAGTAATGAAGTCGCAAATCCGACCCGACGTCGTGTGCTAGTCGGCGCATCCTTAGTTGTGGGTGCTGTTGGCGGTGTAACTGCGCTAACCCCTTTTGTAGCCTCTTGGAACCCAAGTGCAAAAGCCCGAGCGGCGGGTGCAGCAGTCAAGGCGGATATTAGTAAGCTAGAGCCAGGTCAGCAAATGATCGTTGCGTGGCGTGGAAAACCAGTGTGGATTGTGCGCCGTAGCGCAGAAGCATTGGCTAATTTGGACACCTTAAATGGTAGCTTAGCCGACCCAGATTCGTTTGATGCTAAACAGCCTACGTATGTGCCGAACACTCCAGTGCGTTCGTTGCGTGATGAGGTCATTGTTATGATTGGCCTTTGTACCCATTTAGGTTGTTCTCCAACATACAACCCTGAGGTTGTTCCAACTGCTTTTGACGCTAACTGGCAGGGTGGTTTCTATTGCCCTTGTCATGGTTCTACCTTCGACCTGTCAGGTCGAGTATATAAAGGTAAGCCAGCCCCAACAAATTTAGAAATTCCGCCACATTTTTATGAGAGTGACACTGTTATTCTTATTGGCGAAGATGGAGGTAATGCATAATGGGAGTAGGTAATCCTAACCGCGCTAAGGCGGAAAGTGGTATTGTTCGCTGGATTGATGATCGCTTTCCACTGACTCAAATGTGGCAAGACCACATGTCTAAATATTATGCTGCTAAAAACTTTAACGTTTGGTATGTATTTGGTGTCCTTTCATTGCTCGTTCTAGTTAACCAAATCCTAACAGGTGTTTGGCTAACGATGTCTTATGAACCTACAGCCGAGGGCGCATTTGCTTCAGTAGAATACATTATGCGTGATGTGGAAATGGGTTGGATTATCCGTTACATGCACTCTTCGGGTGCTTCAGCTTTCTTTGTTGTGGTTTATCTACATATGTTCAGAGGCTTGATGTACGGTTCTTACCAAAAACCACGTGAGCTAATTTGGCTATTTGGTATGGCGATTTATTTAGCGCTTATGGCTGAAGGCTTCTTTGGATACCTTTTGCCTTGGGGGCAAATGTCTTACTGGGGTGCTCAGGTTATTTTATCTCTGGCAGGTGCTATTCCTGTTGTAGGTGAAGACCTTGTGCAATGGATTCGTGGTGATTATTTAATCTCTGGCATCACTTTAAATCGATTCTTCTCATTGCATGTTATTGCCTTGCCAATGGTTATCTTAGGTTTGGTTGTGTTGCATATTTTGGCATTGCACGATGTGGGTTCTAATAATCCAGATGGTATCGAGATTGACCAAAATAAAGATGAAAATGGCGTGCCTGTTGACGGCGCAGCTTTTTGGCCATACCACGTTATTAAAGATTTGGTTGCTGTGGGCGTGTTCTTAACAGTGTTCTGTTTAGTGATCTTCTTCTTCCCAGAGGGTGGTGGTTACTTTATTGAGAAACCAAACTATGAGCCAGCTAACTCTTTGAAGACACCAGAGCACATTGCTCCTGTTTGGTACTTTACCCCTTACTACTCTATGCTGCGTGCAATTACTCAACCACTATTTGGTTTAGATGCTAAGTTCTTGGGTGTGATTGTCATGGGTGGCGCTATTGCTATTCTATTTGTAATGCCTTGGCTTGACCGTAGTCCAGTTAAATCTATGCGTTACAAAGGTTGGATGAGCCGCGTATGGTTAGCTATATTTGTGGTGAGCTTTGTTATTTTGGGTTACCTAGGTACTTTGGCTACAACTGAAGGTCGCACAACAGTGGCGCAAGTATGTACTTTATTGTACTTCTTGTACTTCATTCTCATGCCGTTTTACACGCGTATGGAAACCACCAAACCTGTTCCAGAAAGGGTAGTCTAGACATGAAAAAGTTACTATTACTCAGCTTAATGATGATGGTACCAATGTTTGCTCAGGCTGCTGGCGGCCCAAGCGTAGTATTGGACTCTATCGAAGTGGATGCCTCAGATCATTCCTCTTTGCAGCGTGGTATGAAAACATACGTTAATTATTGTTTAGGCTGTCATACAGCGCAGTATCAGCGGTATAGTCGTGCTGCAGAAGACTTGCATATGCCAGAGGACTTAGTTGTTGAAAATTTGATCTTTAGTGGTCAAAAAATCGGTGAGCAGATGACTAGCGCTATGGACCCTAAAGTGTCCGCTAAATGGTTTGGCGCAGCACCACCAGACTTGACTAATGAAGTGAATTTGCGTGGCGCAGATTGGATATACACATACCTACGCACGTTTTATGTCGATGATAGTCGTCCGTATGGCGTTAACAACGTAGTATTTCCAAGTGTAGGTATGCCTAACGTGTTGGCTGAATTACAGGGCATACAGTCTAAGTCTTGTGGTGAAGTTAGTGAATATGATACACATGGTAACCCTGCCGTTGATGGCGTAACAGGCAAAGCCATTACTCACCAAAGTTGCGATATACTTACTGTTGAAGAAGGTTCTGGTAGCATGACGCCGGCTCAGTTTGATGCCACAATTTATGACCTAACTAACTTCATGGCTTATATGTCTAAGCCTTATAAAACAGATAGTCATCGCATTGGCTTGTGGGCAATCTTATTCTGTTTGATGATGACTGTGTTGTTTTACTTCTTAAAGAAGGAATTCTGGCGCGATATCCATTAGCACACGAATTTGAGGTATAATGCCTCATGTAGTCTATTTCAACGCGGCCGCTGTTATTCATCATTGATGAATGCAGCAGGTCGCGTATTCGTTTTTGGCGCGCAGCGCTGTCGTTTATTACTGAGGTATACCTAAATGGGTGTAGTTGCAAAACGCTCTTCAATGACTTTTTTCTCTGATGGGGCTAACCATTATAGCCACCGTGTGCGTATAGTTCTTGCAGAAAAGGGTGTTACCGTTGACATTATAGATGTTGATGCTGAGCACAAACCAGAAGATCTTGCAGATTTGAACCCTTACAACAGTTTACCTACCTTGGTAGATCGTGACTTGGTGCTTTACGAAGCTAATGTAATGATGGAGTATTTGGATGAGCGTTTTCCACATCCGCCTTTATTGCCTGTATACCCAGTTGCTCGTGCTGAAAGCCGTCTATATATGTACCGCATTGAGCGTGACTGGTGTCGCCTTGCTGATGTGATTATGACATCAGACGATGAGTCAGAGATTGTCGAAGCGCAAAAAGAATTACGAGAAAGTCTTATTTCCACGGCCCCTATTTTTACCGAAAAAGACTTCTTTATGAGTGAAGAGTTTACTTTGGTTGATTGTTGTATTGCACCTATTTTGTGGCGTTTGCCTCAGTTGGGTATAGATCTTCCAGAGCTTCAAGCTGGACCGATGCTTGAGTATATGGAACGCATCTTCGCCCGTGAAGGGTTTCAGGAAAGCTTGTCTGAGCTTGAGCATGAAATTAGACTTTAACTAATATGATGACTCCAAGTCGAGCGTATTTATTACGAGCCCTACATGAATGGATTTTGGATAATGACTCCACTCCTCATATGGTCGTTGATGCCACTATAAATGATGTGATGGTGCCTGAGCACTTTATCAATGATGGTCAAATAGTGCTTAATATATCGCCAAGTGCTGTGCAAGGATTAAACCTAGGAAACGATGCGGTAGAGTTTAACGCTCGTTTTGGTGGAGTTCCAATGCATGTTTATGTGCCAATTTTGGCGGTACTAGCTGTTTATTCCAAAGAAACAGGAGAAGGCATGGGTTTTGGTTTTGAGCCAGGTATACCTAGCCCAGATGGCCCTCGCCCACCACCAGCCCCAATATCTGCAGTTGATAAGACTAAGCCTAAGTCACCTGGTACAGTTTCATCCATTGGCAGCCATGCAAAACGGCCTACACTTAAAGTCGTCAAATAAGTGTTCAATTACTGGACAATAAAAAAGGGCCGTAAGGCCCTTTTTTATTGTCCAGTAATTACCTTAATACCTAGTCGATGTATTCAAATACTTTAACAATTCGTTGTATGCCACTGGCATTAGAAGCTATGCCTACAGCCCAGTTAGCTTCTGCTTGGGTCACTAAGCCCATTAGATACACGACTCCATTTTCAGTAACCACTTTAATCCTGCTAGTAGGGAAGTCAGTCTCAGCAAGCATACGAGCCTTTACCTTGGTCGTAATAAGAGCGTCATTGGCTTTGACGACGCCAGATGCTGGACCACTAACTAATAATTCGTTATGTACTTTACGTACGTTGCTAATGTTCCGGGTGATTCCGCCTGCGATGATTTTAGTATCTTCGTTTGGTACTTGTCCAATTAATAAAACGATACCATTCACACTGATAACGCTTACATTGGCAGATGCGAACAATATGGATGACCGTGAAATTGCATCAGCAGCAGAGCTTTCGATCAGCTGATCGTTATACAAGGTACCTAAAGAACGAGTGCCTTTGTTATCAGCTATGGGTTGGCTTGTAAGTATAGGAGTGCAAGCGCTCACAAGGGCCATCCAGATTGCTAAGGTGATTAATTGAACGCCTTTTTTTAGCATTTATTCATTACTCCCAAATAGTTGATAATCGATTAAATCACAAAGGCAATGAATGGTCACCAGTTGCAGTTGTAATATATTAATGTTGTTGTCACTAGGAATTCGAATGGCAACATCGTCTGGGTCTAGAACTGTAGCCATGTCACCACCAGTTTGGCCAGTAATAGAAATGACTTGTAAATTGCGATTGTGTGCTGCCTGAATGGCTTGTATTAAGTTGCCACAGTTACCTTGCTCTGACATCACAATAACAATATCACCTTGCTGTCCTAAAGCACTTATTTGCTTAGCAAAAACATCTTGAAAACTAGAGTCACGAATAACAGCGCTCATGGTTGTACTATCAGCAGCTAAATTAAAAGCGGGTAAGCTTGGACGTTCTTGTCTAAAACGGCTTAATAAAGCGGCGCAAAAGTGGTGCCCATTTGCAGCGTTAGCACCATTACCGCAGATAAGAACTTTGCCCTCTTGGATAAAACATTGGTGCAGCATTTGCGCAGCAATAGCAATATCTTGAGGTAAGTGTTCTGCACTGTATGCGGCGCAACCCATGTGTTCATGAAATTGATTTATAACCCTGTCTTGCAGTTCCATTAGTGAGCTCTAACCCTAGCCTGAAGTGATGAATGCATTATCTATCCATTGTATCCGAACTTGGCTATTGGGGCTATCAGAACCACTGATAGCAATCAGGTCAAAGCGGCAATCCAAGTGACTTAATGAGGGGTAGCGTTGTAAAAATACTTTCGCACTGTGAATCAGGCGACGTTGTTTTTTGGGTGTAAGGCTAGCCACTGCTCCACCCATAGCTTGGCTTTTACGGTACTTTACTTCAACAAATGCAACCACGCTGCCTTTGCGAGCTATGATGTCTAGTTCGCCTCCTTTACAAAAAAAATTACGTTCAATCAATTGCCAGCCATGTTCATGTAGGTGGTTCCAAGCCAGTTCTTCAGCCCAAGCACCTATTTCGGTAGTCGTCATAGTTATTGGACTGAATCCATAATGACCTTGCCAGATCTGAACTTACCCCAAGAGCTTTGCGTAACAATTCTTTTTTGTTCATTCAAATTCAATACCCCCGTAACGCCTATCATCCTCTTGTTACTATTGATACTGAGTTGTCCAAGTTTAGGGTACAGGTGATATGCATCAACACCAACGGCGAACAAGCGAGTGTATCTTTGTCTATCAAGCCATGTTTGGCTAATCTTTTTCTGCATGGCTGGTTGCTCTATTAGCCAAGGTAGATCTGTAAAAACTACTTTTTCTAAATCACGATCACGGCTTGTGTCAGTTGGGCCCTGATAAATATGGTGAGTGGCATAAACGGGTAGTTGAGCAGCGAAGTGAAAGGCTAAAGTTGGAATGATTTGTCGGCCATCTGTAGGCAATGCAAATAGCACAATAGCGTCAATATCTTGGCGTCGTCTAGGCTCAAATTTAATTACATTCTCCGTATTTGATAGGTGCTTTTTCAGTGTCTCTGCTCGCTCATTACTTTGGGTGATCAGTAGAGCTTCAGTGATCGACTTTGAGTGGTCACCACTGCCAGAAAAGCTTACCTGATCGGCAATTTCACCTCCTAATGCCAGCCATGAGTTAGTGAAATGTTGCGCTCCTCTTATAGCCCATGGTTGGTCTTGATGTAAAATAAGGATGCGTTGGTGGCCTTCAAGCAAGCTGCGCTGGGCAATTTGGGATGTTTCATCCTCTACTGCTAAGCCAAATTGAATTAAGTTGGTAGTGGTGTTGTTTGTGTTGTTTAAAGGGGTGTAGTTCAGAGCAAGCGTAGGGATAGGCAGAGCTTCCTTTTTGCTGAGTTCAATTACCTTACTTTTATCCAGTGGGCCGATTATTAAATCTATTTGGTCCATTGAAGCTTGTAGGTAAAGTGCGTCTGGGCTGCTTATTTTGGTGCTGTCATAAACTTTAATATAAGGTATCTCCTTTAAACTGCTCAGATCTTCAAAGTGAGCAGCCATAAATCCATCGACCACTGCTTGGCCTACTTTTCCCAGTTTACCGTGCAGTGGCATGGCTAAAGCAATACGTTTAGGTGGGTTCAAACCTATATTAGTTAAATATGTATTGTTGTTCTGGGTTCCAGTGGTAAACATGATTTTTGGTGAGTTAACTGGCAAAGCCGCAGATGGCATAGTTGTTTGTTGGTTTTGTGTTAGTTCATCGGAGTCACCATCTGGAGTATCGCTCCCAGGTTTAGTTGTATTCATAGTGTTAGTTGATATTTCATCAATAGTAACATCTTGCACTAGGGTGGCCTGCTGTGGCTGCACCTTTATCGTTGTAAAAACGGGTGCTGTTTTAGCTTCAGTTATGGGTGCTGTTTTAGGCTTGGGTGCTGGAGCTAAGACCACAGGTGTTTCTTTTTGAGTAAGATCTATTTTTATAACCATTATGTCTGTGGACGCAGGTTTTAATGTGGCTGATGCTGGGCGTATGTTTTGTTGCTGACAGGCACTGACCAAAACTAACCCACAAAAAATGCTAATAAAGCGGAAAAATTTGAGGTTAATTTTTTTCATAAAAAATTCTTAGTGAGTATGGTTTAGGCGCTTTAGGTTACAATGCGCTTAACTTGACTATTTCATTGGTCTCATTCTAGTAAGCCTAGCATAAAAGCTCGGTCAAACAAGTCCAAAAGGCTCAAAAGCATGACAGTATCAATTCTTTACGTAGTTTCTACCCCTATCGGCAATCTAGAAGATTTAACACCACGGGCGGTAGAAACCTTGAAGAAAGTAGACCTTATCGCAGCAGAAGATACACGTCATAGTGGCAGATTGATGCAGCACTTTGCTATATCTACACCAATGCTTGCTGTACATAACCATAACGAGCGCCAGCGAGCTCAGATACTTGTTGAAAAGCTATCCCAAGGCCAGTCTATTGCCTTAATTTCAGATGCAGGCACGCCGCTTATTTCTGATCCAGGTTATCATCTTGTGAGTGCAGTTCGAGAAGCCGGTTACAAGGTTGTGCCTGTGGTAGGGGCATGTGCTCTTATTGCAGCTCTTAGTGTTTCTGGCTTAGCCACTGACCGATTTAGCTTTTATGGTTTTTTACCTTCCAAAAGTAGTGGCCGTACACAAAAGCTCCAGCAATTGGCAAAAGTGACACACACACAAGTATTCTATGAATCTCCTCATCGCATAGTAGCTATGGTTAGTGACATAGTCTCGGTTATGGGTTCTCATCGGCAGATCGTGCTAGCTCGCGAGCTCACTAAAACCTTTGAAACTATTTATGGTGGCCCAGCTGCGGATGTACAGGCGTGGTTGCTTGCTGATCATAATCAGCAAAAAGGTGAGTTTGTGGTATTGATTGAGGGTGCTGAAGAAGAACAACTTCACGATATTGGCCCAGAAGAGGAGCGTATGTTGACTTTATTATTGGCAGAACTGCCGATCAAAAAAGCTGCAGCTATTACCGCATCCATTACTGGACATAAGAAAAAAGCTTTGTACGATCGGGCTTTAGAGCTACAAGGTAAGTAAGTGCCACATACCCTGCATTTAGCCTTGCCACAGCTGTGTAAACTCGGTATCCTGCGCGCGAGAAAGTTCGCCAGACAGTCGCTGCTACTTTACATTTAGGTGTTTTAGTAGGGGAGGAAAGTCCGGGCTCCATAGGGCAAAGTGCCAGGTAACGCCTGGGCGGCGTGAGCCGACGGCTAGTGCAGCAGAGAGTAGACCGCCAACCCCGATTTATCGGGCGGTAAGGGTGAAAGGGTGCGGTAAGAGCGCACCGCGTGCGTGGTAACACGTTACGGCATGGTAAACCCCACTTGGAGCAAGACCAAATAGGAACCCGCTAGGTGCTGCCCGCACTGGGTTCGGGTAGGTCGCAAGAGGTCTGTGGCGACGCAGGCCCTAGATGAATGACTGTCCACGACAGAACCCGGCTTATGTGGCGGGCTTTCTCACTTTTTAATTGACCTCATCTATTTATATGCTGGCGCCAGTAGTTGCCTTCCATGCGCGCTTCAAACAATGCTCAACCTCCCCTATCCCACACTTTAATTAACGACTGTTAGTATTGTTGACTGGATCTCGTTGGTTAAAATACAGTAATAGATATTCGTTTGGCTTGTAAATGAATTCTGCCTGCTTATACTTGCAAAATACTTTAAGTAAGAGGCGTTACACATTTAAGTGTTTGTCTTATAGTAAACATCTAAGGAGAGTTCTATGCGTCATCGCATTCGGGCTGCAGGACTCATTATTGATCAAAACCGAATCTTAATGGTTAATGAACATGACACAGGGCAGTCCTATTGGGTGCCTCCTGGAGGCGGTTTCGAGGCTAAGGATGGAAATACATCTAATACTGTTAAGCGTGAAGTGTGGGAGGAAACAGGTCTGTCTGTAGTTGTTGGTAAACTGATGTTTATTCGTGAGTTTTGCGAAACTGAACGAAATATCTATCATGTTGAGCAGTTTTATAGGGTCGATCATTGGCAGGGCACCATATCGCTAAAAAATCTTGAAGCATTAGAGGGTGAGGTAAGGTCTATTTCACAAGTGCGTTGGTTTACCAAAGAAGAGCTTGTGCACGTTGATGTGTTTCCACCGCATTTAAAAGACGTTTTATGGCAAAAGTTAGATGATGATGATCTTTCAATTGTGCATTTAGGTTACTCTTAATTATATGGCTTCAACGCATTTAGAAACCTTAGATATGGATGGTTATGTTGCGACTATTAAGCGCACTAGTCGCAAAGGGAGTGTGGGATTTAGGTTGTCCTCGGGCAATGTAGTGATTTTAGCACCTAAAGATATTTCAGCGTCACAGATTAGCCTCATATTGGAATCTAAGCGTCACTTAATATTAGATAAACTTGAAGCTCAAGATCGCGTTACCTCCCAAACACCTGTTATGTCTCAAGTGCAGAGGCGGTATTTGTGTGGTGAGCGATTTGCCTATTTGGGTGGTGAATTGGTTTTAAAGGTGAATAAAGGCAGGCCCGGCGCATGTTTTGTTGACGCCAAAAAAATCAATGTGAATGTGCTAAATACTAAACCTGATTTGGTTCGAAACGCTTTAGTACTCTGGTATAAGCAGCAAGCTCAAAAGCATATAGAGCAGCGCATAAGTTACTTTGCCCCAATAGTAGGTGCTTGGCCTAAGGCTATTGAAATTAAAACCTACAAAGCTAGGTGGGGTAGCTGTACTAGCAAGGGGTTGGTTCAGTTTAATTGGAAGATAATGATGGCCCCACCGACTGTGGTTGATAGTGTTGTGGTGCATGAATTGTGTCATTTGCTGCATATGAATCACGGTCCAGAGTTCTGGGGGCAAGTGATGCGTGTATGTCCAGCATATCAAGATGCAAAGCAATGGTTAAAAAATGAAGGGCGTAATTTGGGATTAGATTGATATTCCCTAGTTTTTAGGTATTAAGATTTCGACATTAGTTTAAAAGGATAAATTCATCCCATGCCGCAAGAAAACTCAGCTGCCAAAGTATTGCATCACTTGAAACAAGATATTTTAAAGGGTGTTTTTGCTGCAGGACATAAGCTTAAAATGAGCGCTTTAAAAGAGCGCTATAAGGTAGGGGTTAATCCGCTTCGTGAAGCGCTGTCGCAGCTTGTAGTAATGCAATTGGTGCAAGTGCAAGATCAAAGGGGTTATCGTGTCTGTCCTGTCACCCAATCTGAGTTGGTGGATATTTATGACACTAGAGCACGCATCGAATCTTTGTGTGTTGGCTTGGCCATTGTGCGAGGAGATGATGCTTGGGAGGCGGGTATTGTTGCTGCTGCCTATCAGCTTCAAGCAAATGCTGATCTGCTAAAGGCTGATGGAGACATACAAGCATGGGAACAGTTGCATCAGCAATTTCATTATTCCATAGTTCAGGGTTGTGGCTCTAAAGAGTTGCTTAGAGTGCGTTTAGATCTTTATGAAAAAGCATCACGTTATCGCAATTTATGGCTGCAACATAATGCTGGCCATGGTGCTTTTGATGTTAACCAAATGGAGCATGAACAGCTGGTAAGAGCTACTCTTGCAAGAGATGCTGAGCTTGCCAAAAAACTTATATCACAGCATATTCAAGTGCCTAGCCAAGTCCTGCGAGACCTCTTGTAAGCCTTGTTTTTTTTGTGAGCCAATCCAATTAAGTAACTTAATATTTCCCCTTGCAATGTAACTTTGATCTGCCTACACTTGTAATGTGGGTAGGAGTGGGTAAAAGTGGTTTTTTTTCCCGAAAAGTTATAGTGATTGGGTGATTAGTATGTTCCGTGGGGCCGCAACCATTAATATAGATGTCAAAGGACGCATGGCGATGCCCGTGCGCTTTCGTGATCTATTTGTTGATAAGGCCGACCCCAGTATCAACCCACAACTTGTTGTCACTATTGACACCGAAGAGCCTTGTCTATTGATTTACCCATTAGTTGAATGGGACTTAATACAGCAAAAGTTAGAGCAGCTGCCAAGCTTCAACCCGGCTGCAAGGCGTATCCAAAGATTATTAATCGGCCATGCTACAGATCTTGAGCTTGATGGTAATGGACGTATCTTGTTACCTGCTTTACTAAGAGAGTATGCCCAGTTAGACAAAAAAGCGATTTTATTAGGGCAAGGCAAAAAAATTGAATTATGGAGCGAATCCTTATGGAACTCGCGCCGAGAAACATACTTACAGGCCAACAGTGATAATCAAGAGTTACCCGAACTCTTACATCAGTTGTCTTTGTAGTCAGCGTTGGCTGGCATAATTAATGGAACTGAAATGACCGAAGAATTTAACCACAAATCTGTCTTGCTTGATGAAGCTGTAGAGCATTTAGTTCACGATGAAGATGGTATGTATATTGATGGAACCTTTGGTCGAGGTGGGCACAGCGGACTAATCCTAAAGCACCTAAGTCCCACAGGAAAACTGCAGGCCTTTGACAAAGATCCGTTAGCAATTGCTCAGGCTCAAGTAATGAGTGTCCAGGACCCACGCCTATCTATCGCGCAAACCTCATTTGCGAATATGGATAAAGTAGCCCAGCAAAATAATTGCTTTGGGCAAGTACAAGGCATTTTATTGGATTTAGGCGTTTCATCGCCGCAAATAGATGACGCTAGTCGGGGGTTTAGTTTTCAGCATGACGGGCCATTAGATATGCGGATGAACCCAGACGAAGGCGAATCTGCAGCGCAATGGCTGGCCCGTGCTAGTGCTGAAGAAATAGCTGACGTGCTTTATCATTATGGGGAAGAGCGCTTTTCAAGGCGGATGGCTAGAGCTGTAGTGGAGTATCGCAAAGAGCAACCTATTACGACTACAAAGCAGTTGGCTAACATTATAGCCTTGGCTAATCCAAAATGGGAGAAGGGTAAAAATCCAGCCACTCGAGCATTTCAAGGTATTCGTATTCACATCAACCAAGAGTTAAAAGATTTAGAAGTTGGCTTGGATGCTGCTCTTGAGACCCTAGCACCTGGCGGACGTTTAGTGGTGATCAGTTTTCATTCATTGGAAGATCGCATTGTAAAGCGTTTCATGCGTGAGCACGCAAAAGGCGACTCCCATATTCCTCGTGGCTTACCTGTAACTCAAGATCAGCTTAAAAGGCGCTTAACTTTATTAACTAAAGCCAAAAAACCAACTTCAATTGAAGTTGATATCAACCCTCGTTCTCGCAGTGCAGTAATGCGTGTGGCAGAAAAAATCGCATGAAAGACATGAGCCAAAATCTCAATATGTGGCTAAAACGTGCAAGCTTAAAAGCTGAACGTTACGCCATGGTATTGGGTTTTTTGCTGTTATTGTTGTTAGTGATTAGTGCCCAGATGGTTATTTATAGCTCCTTTGAGGCTAGGGTTCATATCAATCATTTACACCAGCTTGAAAAAGCTCGTAATGCAATGCAAGTTGAATGGGGGCAGTTGCTGCTAGAGCAAAGTGCTTGGGCTTCACATAGTCGTGTCGAGTCGATGGTCACTGAACAGTTAAATATGAGTGTCCCTAAGGCAAAAGACACTATTTTGGTGCGACAGCTATGAATGTTATGGACTATCCATGGCGTATGCGCTGCGTGTGGCTTATTTTGTTGGTTGCAGGCTCGATAGTTGCTTGGCGTTTAGTGCATCTTAATGTTACAGAACGCTCGTTTTTAATGCGCCAAGGAGATGCTCGAATGGTGCGTGAAGTAGCTGTTCCGGCACACAGGGGTATGATTTTAGACCGTCGTGGAGAACCTTTGGCCGTTAGTGCGCCAGTGGTCAGTCTATGGGCCAATCCACAGGTGTTAGGTGAGGATTTAGAACATGCGAAAAACATTGCTCAAAGTTTGGGTTTGCCTGAAGCCGAATTTATAGAGCGCGTAGTCCGTTTAAAGAATAAAGAGTTCATGTACTTAAAGAGACATGTTAATCCAGCCGAAGCTGAAACTGTGTTGGCGAATAAATGGCAAGGTGTGCATGGCACTGAAGAATTTCATCGATATTACCCTGCTGCAGAGGTGGCTACCCATTTAGTAGGATTTAATAATATTGATGACCAAGGCCAAGAAGGTATGGAGTTAGCTTATGAGTCATGGTTGCAAGGAACATCCGGTAAAAAAGTAGTACAAAAAGACCGTACTGGACGAACAGTAAAAGATCTGCAGCTATTGTCTACCGCCCAGCCAGGTAAAGATTTAAATTTGAGTATCGACTTACGTATGCAGTATGTGGCTTATAGGGAGTTAAAAGCTGTAGTGCAGCAGCACAAAGCCTCTTCAGGTTCTGCTGTAGTGTTAGATGTACAAACTGGTGAAATTCTTGCCATGGTCAATCAGCCGGCTTATAACCCTAATAATCGTGCAGTAATGAGTATAGACAGTTTACGCAATCGTGCACTAACCGACGTACTAGAACCTGGCTCAACTATGAAGCCTATCACTATTGCAGCGGCTTTAATGAGTGGTCAGTACGATCCGGATAGTAAGGTAGATACAAATCCTGGATTTATAAAGGTCAAGCGTAAGACCATACGTGATCATCGTAATTATGGCGTGCTAGATATTACTGGCATTATTACCAAATCCAGTAACGTGGGTGTGACCAAATTGGCTTTGTCACTGCCAGAAAATAGTATTAGAGAAACCTTTTATAGTTTTGGTTTAGGGCAACCTACTGCAAGTGGGTTCCCTGGTGAAAGTGCGGGGGTCTTACCCAGCTATGCTAAATGGAACCCAATAAACTTGGCAACCATGTCTTATGGCTACGGCATCGCAGTGACACCTGTGCAATTAGCCCAAGCTTATAGTGTATTTGCCAGCTATGGATTGAAGCGTCCCGTGTCCATTTTGAAACAAGACACAGTGCCAGAAGCAGAACGAGTAATGCCAGAGCGTGTGGCTAAGCAGGTAATTGCAATGCTTGAAACGGTCACTCAAACAGGGGGCACAGGCACCCGTGCCAGAGTTCCTTCTTACAGAGTCGCTGGTAAAACTGGCACAGTGCATAAGCCATCAAAAGATGGTGGTTATGACGATGATGTCTACGCAGCAGTTTTTGCTGGCATGGCGCCGGCGTCTAAGCCGCGCTTAGTATGTGTTGTGATCATTGATGATCCTAAGGGTGAACAATATTATGGCGGCGAAGTTGCTGCCCCCGTATTTTCTCGAATAATGACTGAGAGTTTACGGCTTTTAAATGTGGCACCAGATGACCTGGCGCCATCACAAGGTTTACAGTGAGGTTGGATGTGGATACCAAACGCTTACATGAACTGATGTCTTTGCCAAGACAAGCCCAAAGGTGGGCAGACGTTTGTGTGTATGGGGTGTCATCAGATAGCCGGCAGGTAAAGCAAGGAGACTTGTTTATATCCTGTTTAGGGGAGCCAAAACGGCAGCGCAGCTATATCGAGCAAGCGCAGGCAAGTGGGGCCGTGGCGGTAGTTATGGATGCACAGCAGGCATTAACATTGGACCTGTCCAGCCTCACTGTTCCCATTGTTGGGATTGACAATCTTTTAGCTATTCAAGGCTCAATCGCTGCTCGTATGCACAATAACCCCAGTCAAAAAATGTCATTGATTGGTATTACCGGTACTAACGGGAAGACTAGTTGTAGTCACTTTATTGCCAAGTGTCTATCTAGCCTCGGCCTTCCTTGTGGGGTAATGGGAACTTTGGGTTATGGCTTTTTGAATGCTTTGGAACAGGGGCCAAACACCACTCCCCATGAAGTCACATTACAAAACCAATTAGGTGCTATGTCACTCTCTGGGGCCAAGGCCTGTGCAATTGAAGTCTCCTCACATGGTTTGAGCCAGGGGCGTGTTAATAGTTGTCACTTTGACACTGCAGTGTTCACAAATCTCACACAAGACCATTTAGATTATCATCGGACTATGAAAGCCTATGGTCAGGTAAAGGCCCAATTATTTAAGTGGCCAAGTTTACGATGTGCAGTAATCAACTTTGATGATAAATTTGGTAGAAGTTTACTTAAAATGATTACTTCAAACGTAGATATCTATACCTATAGTGCAAGAGTTTGTGAGCTTAAGAATGTAAACATAGGTGTATCTAGTGTAGTGCAACACGAACATGGGTTGGACGCTATGATAGTCACACCTCAAGGCCAAGCATTGTTACAGGTAGGTCTTATTGGACGTTTTAATTTAAGTAATTTACTGGCTACTCTAGCTGTGCTTTTGTCACACAAAATTGACCTATTAAAAGCAATGCAGGCCATCAACCAACTCACAACAGTATGTGGCAGGATGCAGCTAATAGCACCAGAGTTTGAATCGAGTAATTACCCACAAGCAATTGTGGATTATGCCCATACTCCAGATGCGCTAGAGCAAGCCTTAATGGCTGCAAAAGAACACATAAACTCTGGAAAACTTTGGGTAGTGTTTGGGTGTGGTGGAGATCGTGACTCGGGAAAGCGGCCTAAAATGGCAACTATTGCAGAGTCTTTGGCAGATCACGTTATTGTTACTGATGACAACCCCCGTGCAGAATCTAGTGAGAAAATTTTAGCAGATATTGTGAAAGGTTTTAAACACCCAGCTAAAGTGGCAGTTAAAGCAGACCGAAGCCAAGCTATCACTTTTGCAATTCAGCACGCTAAGCCTGGTGATATTGTTCTTATCGCAGGCAAAGGCCATGAAACCTATCAAGATATACATGGACATAAGCACCATTTTAGTGATCATGAGCAGGTGTTAATTTCGCTTGCAGGAGGATTTTGTTAATGAAATCTTTTAGTCTGTTTGAGCTATCTAAAATGATACCAGGTAGCTATGCCATTGGTGCGGCGACCTTTAGCGGATTGTCCACAGATACGCGCAGCTTAATTGCTGGAGATCTATTTGTCGCTTTAGTTGGGCCAAGCTTTGATGGCCATGAATTTCTTGCACAAGCCCAAGGCTTTGGTGCATGTGCAGGTTTGGTTAGCACGGTAATAGATACGGATTTGCCCTTATTGGTGGTGCCAGATACGCGCATCGCACTAGGGCAACTAGCTGCTATTAAGCGTCAGCACCTTAATGGACAGTTTGTAGCAGTAACAGGCAGTAGTGGTAAAACTACCGTGAAGGAAATGTTACAAAAAGTATTGTTTCAAGCTGGGCAGGTTGAGGTAACAAAAGGCAACTTTAATAATGATATTGGTGTACCTATAACCCTTTGGGGTATGCACGAAGATACTGACTATAAAGTGTTAGAGCTGGGTGCAAATCATGTTGGAGAAATTGCATACACAAGTCGTATGGTCAGAGCAGATATCGCTGTTTTGAATAATGCACACGAAGCCCACTTATCTGGCTTTGGCGGTTTAAATGGCGTAGTCAAAGCTAAGGGTGAAATTATTTCTGGTCTTTGTGAAAAAGGCCAAGTGATTTTGAACTTAGATGATCCCCATTTTTATGTGTGGCAAACGTTAGCGCAATCCAGACGAGTTTGGAGCTTTAGTTTAATCAATGAAAAAGCTAGTATTTATGCCAGTGACATAGCAACTACACCCACAGGGAGTCGCTTCGTTTTGAATCTAGGTCTACAAAAACGACAGGTAGAGCTACAGCTTTTAGGGCAACACAACGTTGCTAATGCCCTGGCCGCGGCAGGTGCTGCATTAGCTTTAGGCCTTTCTCTAGATCAAATTGTTAGCGGTTTAGCCCAGGTTAGGCCATATCAGGGCCGTCTTGTCAGTCATTCTTTAAGTCAGCGACGCTGCCTTATTGATGATACTTATAATGCTAACCCAAGCTCTGTAAAGGCAGCAATTGACGTGCTGCAAAAATGCCACGGTAAGCGCTGTTTTATGCTGGGGGATTTAGCTGAGTTAGGCGAGCAACAGGTACAAATTCATCAACGTATTGGTGCCCAAGTTGCTGCGGCAGGTATAGAGCAGTTTTATGGTTTTGGACCACTTGCGAAGGTGGCAGTTGAAAGCTATCTGCAAGAAGGTGGACACTATGGGGAAGTCTGTGTTGATCAAACACAGTTATCGACCTGCTTTTTACAGCTTCCTAAAAGCGATATGAGTTGTTTGGTAAAAGGATCTCGATCCAGCCAAATGGAACATGTGGTAGAAATATTAATCAACGGTGGAAATTAGCCCATGTTGTTATGGTTGGCAGAATATTTATCTCAGTATTATAGTGCTTTTAGTGTTTTTCAATACTTAACCATGCGCGGCATTATGGGGGTGCTCACATCCTTGTTCATTGCCATGGCGATTGGCCCGTATATGATCAAGCATTTGAAGACCAAACAAATTGGTCAGTCTATCCGTGAAGATGGACCACAAAGCCACCTGGTTAAGGAGGGCACTCCAACGATGGGTGGTGCGCTTATACTCTTGGCTATTCTAATTAGTGCACTGTTGTGGGGAGACCTAACTAATCGTTATATTTGGGTGACTATTGCTGTAACTGCTGTATTTGGCGCAGTAGGTTGGGTAGATGATTACCGCAAAGTGGTGGAAAAAAATTCTCGGGGACTTATAGCCCGTTGGAAGTATTTTTGGCAATCGGTAGGTGGGCTTGGAGCAGCGCTATTTTTATACTACAGCGCACAAACCCCCCAAGAATTAGAACTTATAGTGCCTTTTTTCAAAACAATAGGCATTAATTTAGGGGTGTTCTATATCTTGTTAACTTACTTTGTCATTGTTGGTACTTCAAATGCAGTGAATCTTACAGATGGACTAGATGGCCTGGCTATCTTGCCTACAGTGCTTATTGCTGGAGCATTAGCAGTGTTTGCTTACTTGACAGGCAACTCTGTTTTTTCTGAATACCTAAATATACCTTATATACGAGGCGCAGGAGAACTGGTGGTTTTTTGTGCTGCAATCGTTGGCGCTGGTATGGGGTTTTTATGGTTTAACACTTATCCTGCTCAAGTATTTATGGGTGACGTTGGTGCACTAGCCCTTGGCGCGGCTTTGGGTGTTGTGGCTGTCATAGTGAGGCAGGAATTAGTGCTGTTGATTATGGGAGGTGTGTTTGTGATGGAAACTGTGTCCGTTATTATACAAGTAGCTTCATTTAAATTAACTGGTAAGCGAGTCTTTCGTATGGCTCCCATTCATCACCACTTTGAGCTTAAAGGCTGGCCTGAGCCTAGAATTATTGTACGTTTTTGGATTATTACTGTAGTTCTAGTCTTGATTGGCTTGGCCACTTTAAAGTTGCGATAAATAATAATTTCCAAGGAGTAGAGTCAACAATGCCATTGATCGTTAGTGATCGTTACAGCCTTATTATCGGTTTAGGAGTCACTGGGTTTTCTTGTGCTCAATATTTAGCCCGTCAAGGTGAGCGATTCTGCGTGGTTGACTCTAGGCAAGATCCTCCATTTTTGCAGCAATTAAAATCAGAGCAGCCAAACACGCTGATACACTTAGGTGAATTTGCTCTTGATTTATGCCTTAACGCAAGCCAAATCATTTTAAGTCCTGGGGTATCCTTACAAGAGCCTGTTTTAGTTGAAGCAGCCAAGGCCGGCGTGCCTATTCGCAGTGATATTGACCTATTTGCACAGGCAGCCCGTAAAGCTTGTGTGCCAATTGTGGCAATAACTGGGTCTAATGCTAAAAGTACGGTCACAAGCTTAGTGGGTGAAATGGCTAAAATGGCCAATCTCAATGTAGCTATTGGCGGTAATCTTGGTCAGCCCTCGGTGTCATTGTTAGCTGATAATATTGACCTATATGTGATGGAATTATCAAGTTTTCAGTTGGAATCTACTACTGGCTTAGGCGCAAGTGTTGCTTGTGTGCTTAATGTGAGCGCAGACCACATGGATCGCTATAATAACCTTATGGGCTACCATCAAGCTAAGCATAGAATTTTTCAGTCATGTAAAGCTGTGGTAGTTAATGGTAATGACGCCCTTACTAATCCTCTTGTGCCAGATACCGTTACTCAAACACGCTTTAGTCTGGGTGAACCAGATGTAGGGCAATTTGGTGTACTTACAAAGCATGGTGAAAAATGGCTTGCTAAAGGTATGTACTGCATTATGCCAGTTAAAAAAATGGCATTAAAAGGTGGCCATAATATAGCTAATGGCCTTGCTGCTTTGGCTCTTGGCGAAGCAGCAGGTCTGCCAATGGATGCAATGGTTAGCACCCTAACAACTTTTACAGGCTTGCCCCATCGCTGCGAGCATGTGGCTAACATCGGTGGCGTGTCATACATCAATGACTCTAAAGGTACTAATGTTGGGGCAACTGTGGCTGCTATAGAAGGCCTAGGGCCTGAGTTAAAAGGGAAAATAATACTGATCGCAGGCGGGGAGGGTAAAGGTGCAGACTTTTCTGACTTAGCTGCGCCAGTATCAAAGTTTTGTAAACAAACTCTTTTAATAGGTGCAGATGCACAAAGAATTAAACAAGTCTTATTTGATAGCTCTATCTTCTTTGATGCAAAAGATATGCAAACGGCAGTGTCAATTGCACACGAAAATGCAGTCAGTGGTGATTTAGTATTATTATCTCCAGCATGCGCAAGTTTTGATGCTTATGATAATTTTGAGTCAAGAGGCCTACATTTTTTCCAACTGGTGAGGGCGTTGATATGAATCTTGTATCTGAACAGTGGAGAATTGTAGCGAGTCAAAGGTTAGATTTGGTCTTATTTGTTCCAGCCTTGGCGTTAGCTCTCATAGGTTATGTATTGATTACATCAGCGTCAATGGATGTAGTTGCTATTAAGTTTAACGACCCTTTTTATCAAAGCAAGCGACAGCTTTTATTCATGATTCTGGGCAGCTTTAGTATGATGATGTGTCTTATGACACCAGTGCACGTGTGGCAAAAACAAAGTCCATACTTGTTGTTGCTGGGTATGTTGCTATTGGTTGCCGTATTGATCCCAGGGCTAGGTAAAAATGTGAATGGTAGTACGCGATGGATCCCCGTAGGACCATTAAGTTTGCAGCCTTCAGAGTTTGCTAAAATAGCGGTTGTGACATTCATGGCAGGATATTTAGTGCGCCAACAAGACGTCATTAGAAATAATTTCTCAGGCTTTTCCAAATCTTTAGTAGTGTTGGGCGCTTTTATTGTACTCCTTTTGTTAGAACCCGATTTTGGCGCAGTTGTGGTGATGATGAGTGCTGTTTTGGGGATGTTTTTTTTAGGTGGTATGCGCAAGCGTCACATCTCCATAGTACTTTTAGCTGCGGCTGCCTTGGGAGCAATGACCATTTTTGCTGCTGAGTATCGAGTCAAGCGTTTAATGACGTACCTAGACCCATGGAGTGATCCTTTTGGTAGTGGTTACCAATTAACTCAGGCGCAAATTGCCTTTGGCCGTGGAGGTTGGTTTGGTGAAGGTTTAGGTCAGAGCATGCAAAAACTATTTTACCTACCTGAAGCCCACACAGATTTTGTTTATTCTGTATTGGCTGAAGAATCAGGTGCTTTTGGTGCTTTAATCGTAGTAGCTCTATATGGTGTACTCATAGTGCGCGGGCTACAGATAGGTCAAAAATCTGAGCGTTTAGGTCGCCATTTTTCAGCTTATCTAGCGTATGGTTTAATATTGCTGATAGCCACCCAAGCAATGATAAATATTGGAGTGAATCTAGGATTACTGCCGACTAAAGGGCTGACTTTACCCTTTGTGAGTTACGGTGGAAGTAGTATGTTGGCGTGTGCTGGGAGTTTAGGTATTTTACTGCGTATTTCTTTAGAAAATAATGCCTCTTATTTAAGTTTATCAAGTGAAGTTACTGTCGGTGGATATCCGGTCCAAAACTCATCGAGCAACACAACTGAAAAATTAATCCAAGTCACTCCAGGTTTAGATGATGTTGATCAATGGTTTGTCGATGACAAGAGTAAGCGAGGCACAAATTCATGATTGAGTCTCAACTAAAAAAGGAAGCAAAGCGGGTGCTTATTATGGCGGCTGGCACGGGTGGTCATGTTTACCCAGCGTTGGCAACCGCTAAAATTTTATGCAGCCATAACTTTGAAATAGAGTGGCTAGGCACTGGCAAAGGAATAGAAGCGCGTTTGGTACCAGAGGCTGGTTTAGTATTAAATTGTATTGATGTGGTGGGCTTAAGAGGCAAGGGGAAACTATCATTGTTGTTTGCACCTTGGCGGTTATTGAAATCATTATTACAATCCATACGCTTAATACGACGCTTTAAGCCTGACTGTGTTTTGGGTATGGGTGGCTTTGTCACAGGCCCTGGAGGGTTGGCTGCAAAGCTTCTGAATGTGCCGCTAATATTACATGAACAAAATGCAATTCCTGGGCTGACAAATCGATTATTACGCCCACTTGCTAACAGAACATTACAAGCATTTGCGGGGAGTTTTTCTGATGACAAGGCGATCACTGTAGGTAACCCTTTGAGATCTAATATTATTGCTAACACTTCACAAAAATCAGCTGATGGCCTTAAGGTGTTGGTTGTAGGGGGTAGTTTAGGAGCTTTAGCTCTTAACAAACTGGTTCCTAAGGCCGTGGCGCTGTTGAGTCTTGAGCACAGGCCGACAATTTGGCATCAAGCGGGTCCTAAACATCAAACTATCACTCAAAATGGCTATGATGAAGCTGGAGTTGTGGCTAAAGTGGATGGGTATATTGACGATATGGGACTTGCGTATGCTTGGGCTGACCTAGTTATTTGTCGCTCAGGAGCGCTCACTGTAAGTGAGTTAGCTAATGCTGGCTTGGCATCTATATTGGTGCCATATCCCTACGCTGTAGATGATCACCAAACTGCCAATGCTACGGTTTTAACAAGCGCAGGCGCCGCTATTTTATTACCCCAAGACACCTTATCGCCAGTTCTTCTTAGTGAAAAAATACGGGCATTGTATTGCCACCCATCAACACTTAATAATATGGCTGAAGCAGCGCTTACTTGCGCTTCTCCCAAGGCCTCTTACGCTGTAGCACAGCACTGTATGGAGATTGCTTGTGGTTAAATTTATCCCACCAAATCAATACACCATTCCAGAAATGCGACGCATTAAGCGCATTCATTTTGTTGGTATCGGTGGAGTAGGCATGTGTGGCATTGCCGAAGTTCTACTCAATCAAGGGTATGAAATCAGCGGTTCGGACATACGCGTAAGCCCCGTGACGCAGAGATTATCAAGCCATGGTGCGCAAATTTTTATTGGACATCAAGAAACGAACATTCGTGGCGCTCACGTGGTGGTGGTTTCTACAGCGGTAACCGAAGAAAATCCAGAGCTCATAGCAGCACGATCTCATCGTATTCCTGTCGTGCAAAGAGCGCAAATGTTAGCTGAATTAATGCGCTATCGCCATGGTATTGCAGTGGCGGGAACCCATGGTAAAACCACGACGACGTCTTTAGTTGCTTCTGTTTTGGCTGCAGGGGGATTAGATCCCACATTTGTAATAGGTGGAAAACTGACCAGCTCAGGCACCAATGCAAAACTTGGAGCTAGTTCATACTTGGTTGCAGAAGCCGATGAAAGTGATGCTTCTTTTTTACATCTGCAACCATTAACTTCGATAGTAACAAACATTGATGCAGACCATATGTCTACTTACGAAGGAGACTTTAATCGCTTAAAGAAAACCTTTGTAGAGTTTTTACATAACCTACCTTTTTATGGTTTAGCCATTGTCTGTGTAGATGATCCCGTAGTATGGGAAATACTACCTCAAGTGAGTAGGCCATTGATGACCTATGGATTTGATGAAAAAGCGGATGTAAAAGCGGTCAATGTTCAACAAAGAGGCATGATTACGTCATTTACTGTTTGTAGACAAGGGTATAAAGACTTGGATATTGCATTAAATATGCCTGGAAAACACAATGTCCAAAACGCATTGGCAGCCATTGCTGTGGCCACAGACTTAGAAGTGGCCGATGAGCATATAGTGAGTGGTTTAAATGATTTTGCAGGCGTAGGTCGAAGATTCCAAGTTTTAGGTGATTATCCAGCCAAAAAAGGTACAGCGACCTTGGTTGATGACTATGGCCACCACCCAAGAGAGGTTTCTGTCACCATTGATGCGATCAGAGCAGGTTGGCCTGACCGTCGTCTAGTAATGGTCTACCAGCCACATCGCTACTCACGCACGAGGGATTTATATGAAGACTTTGTGGATGTGCTATCACGTGTGGATGTGCTGGTTTTATTAGATATTTATCCAGCAGGAGAAGACCCAATCAACGGTGCTGATGGGCGAAGCCTTTGTCGTAGTATTAGATCCAGAGGCCAAGTAGACCCCATTTTTGTAGAACGTGGTGCCGCTGTTGCTCCAGTATTGGAAAATATTTTGCTCGATGGTGACCTTTTACTCACTCAGGGAGCCGGCGATATAGGGCAAATTTCCAGAGCTCTTCTAGAAAAAATGCAACAGCAGGAAAAGGTGAGTAATGACTAAATTGAACCTTTCTCAGAGCTGGAGCCATCTACTTACAGTGCCTAATATGCGTATTGCAGTCATTTATGGAGGCACGTCTGCTGAACGGGAAATATCTTTAATGAGTGGTGCGCAAGTGCTAACTCATTTGAAAAGTGCAGGCGTAGATGCCTTCGGCTTGGACCTAGGAGGAGATGGTCAGGATCAGGTTGCCCAGTTACAAGAGGCTGACATGGATGCTGCATTTATCATCCTTCATGGCCGAGGTGGTGAAGATGGTACGCTTCAAGGTGTTCTTGATTTTATGTCTATCCCTTATACGGGCTGCGATGTTTTGGCATCTAGTCTAGGTATGAATAAGTTGATGACCAAGTTAGTTTGGTTAGCACAAGGGGTGAAAACGCCAGCGTATGAAGTGCTAAACGATGGGAGTGATTGGGCGCAAGTTGTTGAGCATCTTGGTTTACCGATGGTGGTCAAACCAGTGCATGAAGGGTCAAGTCTAGGTATCAACATTGTTGATTCCATAGAAAGTTTAAAGCAAGCCTACCTCGATGCAGCCGAATATGATCGGGAGGTGATGGCAGAACAGTTTATCGATGGGGATGAATACACGGTTCCAATTCTTAATGACGAGGCTTTACCTGCGATACGATTGGAAACGGATAATGTTTTTTACGATTTACAAGCTAAATATTATTCTGAAAAAACTCGCTATTTGTTTGATAACCCCATGACTAAGGCACAACAAAAGAGCATGGAAGGCGAGTGTGGTTACGCCTTTAAAGTGTTAGGTTGTCGGGATTGGGGACGTATTGACGTAATGCGAGATAAACAAGGTTGTAATTGGTTATTGGAAGTAAATACAACTCCTGGCATGACTAGCCATAGCCTAGTGCCTATGGCGGCTAAGGCAGCTGGGTTGAGTTTTGCCCAATTAACTCTGGTTATTTTAAATTTAGCTCTGGCGCGGGCTGCATAATGGTAATGAAACAGGCAGAACAGGCAGATCAGTTAAGTCGCTGGAGTTGGGGCGCTAAACTACTTTTACTTATGGTAATGCTTACAGCCTTTCTGCTTACATGGCAGGCGATACAGCCTTGGATGCAGAGGCCTTTAGCGCAAATCGTTCTGCAAGCAGACATCCCTGCAACAGACAAAGTTACACTACAAAGCCAGTTGAATGCCCATTTGCCAGATTCGTTTTTTGGAGCAAATTTAGAGCAAATTCGACTTGAGGTAGAAAGTCATCCCTGGGTGAGTGATGCAAAAGTGAGTAGGGTGTGGCCCAATAGGTTAATGGTAGAGGTATCACCACAAATCTTTATGGCGCGTTGGTATGATGGTGGTTTTGTCAATCATAAAGGTCAAGTTGTATTGGTAGATCCTAGTCAGGTCGTTGAGGCTGAGCAGTTGCCTGTATTAGAGGGGCCTCTCGATAGTGCATGGGTTATGAGTGAGTTATTTCGACAAATGAGCTGGTTAGTGGGTCGAGACGATCTTGTCATTGACCAAATGACAATGGCGCGTCGTGGTGCCGTTGAGTTGCGCTTGGATAACAGTATTATTTTAGTGCTTGGCCGCGACCAAGTGTTGCCTAGGTTGCAGAGATTAATGAAGGTGTATCATAGTTATTTCGTGACGAAAGCGCACATGATTGAACGTATAGATGGTCGCTATGTTCATGGTGTATCTGTAGCGTGGAAAGACGCTAGTTAGGGTGCTAGATTTAGTGGCAAAAACGACAATTTTTACTGATTAATCCACCACTTAAGAGCTAAAGTGTGGGATAATCTAATTCACTTTAAATGGCTTGTTTTGCTTGTTTGAAAAATGTAATGATAAGGAAGAAATTGGTTGGCAGACTCAGCAATTAAGCCCATGGTGGTGGGGTTGGATATTGGAACTTCTAAGGTGGTTGCTATGGTGGCCGAGCTTGGGGACGATAACGAGCTTCACGTTGTGGGTATTGGTGCACAAGAATCTCGCGGTTTGAAGCGAGGCATCGTAGCCAATATTGAGTCTACAGTATTGTCGGTAAAGCGAGCCATCGAAGAAGCTGAATTGATGGTAGATTGCAAAATAAATACGGTTACCGTGGGTATTGGTGGTAATCACATCAGCAGTATGAATTCACACGGTATTGTGGCAATACAAGCTGGTGAAGTATCTGAACTGGACTTGGAGAGAGTCATCGAAGCTGCTCGAGCAGTAGCAATTCCTTCAGATCAAAAGATTTTACATATTTTGCCGCAAGAATATGTGATTGATGGCCAAGAGGGGATTCAAGACCCGCTTGGTATGTCTGGTGTTAGGTTAGAAGTAAAAGTGCATATTGTCACCTGTGCGTTAAACGTAGCTCAAAATATAGAAAAATGTGTCACTCGGTGTGGTTTGTTATTAGACAATATAGTGCTCAATGCGCTTGCTTCAAGCTATGCAGTGCTCACCGATGATGAAAAAGAATTAGGAGTGTGTTTAGTAGATATGGGTGGTGGCACGATCGACGTGGCTGTGTTCACTGCAGGTGCCATTCGCCACACAGCAGTCATACCTGTTGCAGGTGATCAGGTAACTAATGATATTGCGATGGCTTTGCGCACGCCAACAGTACATGCAGAGGATGTGAAAGTAAGGTATGCCTGCGCCTTGGCCCAATTAACTGATTTGTCAGAAAGTATCAAAGTGCCAAGTGTAGGTGATCGACCTGCTAGAGACCTTTCACGTCAGGCCCTGGCCGAAGTAGTAGAGCCTCGTTATGAAGAGCTGTATACCCTTGTTCAATCTGAGCTAAGACGCAGTGGTTATGAAGATTTGATTGCAGCTGGTATGGTTTTGACAGGTGGCACGGCATTGATGGAAGGCGCTGTTGAATTGGCGGAAGAGATTTTCCATATGCCAGTTAGGTTAGCCAAGCCACATAAAGCGAAGGGCCCTAGTGGATTATTAGATAATCCAACTTATTCTACCTGTGTTGGCCTATTAAATTATGCCCAGCAAGCGGGACCTAGTAATCAGGTTTCGCAGCCTAAGGGAATGAATATTTCTCTGGATACGAGCCAATGGCTAGTAAAGTTTAAAATGTGGGTTAAATCGAATTTTTAAAGATAAGTCACATAGGTGGCTATCTAAGTGAAGTCTGATGTCGATCAATTTCGTGTCAGAAAATAATAAATTAGACTAGGAGCAAGGCGATGTACGAATTAGTAGATAACGTGCCGCAAAATGCAATCATTAAAGTAATTGGTATCGGTGGTGGTGGCGGCAACGCTGTGAGTCACATGTTATCCAGTGAAATCGATGGCGTTGAATTTGTGTGTGCGAACACAGATGCTCAGGCCTTGAGAGGCATGGAAGCGCGCTCAGTGATTCAATTAGGTGCTCAAATAACTAAAGGTCTAGGCGCTGGAGCTAATCCTAATGTTGGTCGTGAGGCAGCTCTTGAGGATCGCGCACAAATAGAAAGTATTTTGCAAGGGGCCGATATGGTCTTTATCACTGCAGGTATGGGTGGCGGCACAGGTACTGGTGCTGCTCCAATCGTGGCCGAAGTTGCTCGTGAGATGGGCATCTTAACAGTGGCCGTTGTAACCAAGCCATTCCCCTTTGAAGGGCGTAAGCGTATGGCTATTGCAGAGCAGGGCCTTAAAGAGTTAGCAGAGCATGTGGATTCATTAATTACTATTCCAAATGAAAAGCTGCTACCTGTATTGGGTAAAAACTGTAGCCTTCTTACCGCTTTTAGCACTGCAAATGATGTCCTACTTGGCGCGGTACAAGGTATTGCAGACCTTATTACTCGCCCCGGTATGATAAACGTGGATTTTGCAGACGTGCGTACAGTGATGTCGGAAATGGGTATGGCTATGATGGGCACGGGCGTTGCTCGTGGAGAAGATCGCGCTCGTGAAGCTGCGGAAGCTGCAGTGCGTAGTCCATTATTAGAAGATGTTGATTTGCGGGGTGCAAAGGGCATCTTAGTTAACATCACCGCTGGTTTAGATATGAATTTGGGCGAGTTTTCAGAAGTAGGTAATACTATAGAGGAATTTGCGTCAGACAATGCCACAGTGGTAATTGGTACGGTGATTGATCCGGAAATGTCTGATGAGTTAAAAGTGACGGTAGTTGCTACAGGTTTAGGTCATGGGTATGAAAAGATTGAACCATTGGTAAAAGCTGTGGTCAATAACCCTAAGAGACGCCCAACCATCGATCAAATGGAACTGCCAGCGGTGAAAGATCTATTAGCAGGGGATGTGAATGTGAGCGAATCTGATGCTGATACATCTAATAGCACTGCAGGCGATATTGGTTATTTAGATATACCAGCATTTTTGCGACGTCAAGCTGATTAAAATTTTGGCTTGGGCTTAGGTCCAAGTTTTAACGTATAACCTGTAATGGGTAGTTAATCAGCCTTAAATAAAGATTTTTTGCTACACTTTCGGATACCCCGTGTAGGGCCAGGACATAATGGTTAAACAACGTACATTAAAAAATATTATTAGAGCCACTGGAATTGGTATTCATACGGGTAAAAAAGTTTATCTGACATTGAAACCTGCACTGGCTAATGTGGGCATCGTATTCTGTCGAACTGATCTTGATCCTGTCGTGTCGATTGCCGCGACCGCCGCAAACGTTGGTGATACGACACTATCTACCAATCTAGTAAAAGATGGTGTCCGAGTCTGTACAGTTGAACATCTTTTGTCAGCTTTCGCAGGGCTTGGCATAGACAATGCTTATGTCGAATTAAGCAGCGAAGAAGTGCCTATTATGGATGGTAGTGCGGCACCATTTATATTCCTATTACAGTCTGCTGGTGTTGAAGAACAAAACGCACCGAAAAAATTCATTCGTATTAAAAAGTCTGTCAGTGTCAGTCAGGATGATAAAACTGCATCCTTGGAGCCATTTAATGGTTTTCATGTAGGCTTTACTATTGATTTTGATCACCCATTGTTTGAAAGCCGCAATTGTACTACCCATTTGGATTTTTCTAGCACTTCTTATGTAAAAGAAGTGAGCCGCGCTCGCACGTTTGGTTTTATGAAGGATTTTGAATACCTTCGGTCTAAAAATTTAGCTCTAGGTGGTAGCTTAGACAATGCTATTGCCGTAGATGATTATCGAGTTCTAAATGAAGACGGCTTGCGTTATCAGGACGAATTTGTAAAACATAAAGTATTAGATGCTGTCGGCGACTTATACTTACTGGGACGCAGTCTCATTGGCAAATTTGAAGGTCATAAGTCTGGGCATGGTTTGAATCATATGCTGCTAAGGGAGCTATTATCCCAAGAAGATGCTTGGGAAGTCGTTACATTTGATGATGAGTTAGACTCTCCCATCGCTTATATGAGTCAAGCGGCTGCTATAGCATAAAAAATAATAACGACAAAGCTGGTGTTCCTAAAGAACTCCAGCTTTTTTACGTTTCAGGCCTTTGAAAAATGGCTTAAGGCCCCATAGTAATAGTAGAGATAATAGACGTCTCATTTACCCTAACAAACGCACCAGCGCATATAAAAAGATAAGATAATGGTACAAATTCTAAAGTCACTTTTTGGCAGTAAAAATGATCGTGAAGTAAAACGGTTTAATAAAATTGTAAGTAATATCAATAAACTAGAAAGTGATTATCAGTCATTATCAGATACTGAGATTGCAGCCAAGCGAGCAGAATTCAATCAACGTTTTGATGCTGGTGAAAGCTTAGATGATCTACTACCTGAGGCGTTTGCCGTTTGTCGCGAGGCGTCAGTCCGGGTTATGGGAATGCGCCACTTTGATGTGCAAATGATTGGTGGTATTGCCTTGCATCAAGGCAAGGTGTCTGAGATGCGCACAGGTGAAGGTAAAACCTTAGTTGCTACACTTGCAGTTTATCTTAACGCCATTTCAGCTAATGGAGTTCACGTAGTTACCGTGAACGATTACCTAGCTCAGCGCGATGCCCAATGGATGCGTCCACTCTATGAAGGCTTGGGTTTGTCTGTGGGTATTATTCTTTCAGGCCAAGACAGTAACATAAAACGCGAAGCATATGCCTGTGACGTGACATACGGTACTAATAACGAGTTTGGATTTGATTACCTACGAGACAATATGGCATTTAGTGCTGTAGATAAAGTACAGCGCCCCCTTAATTATGCCATTGTAGATGAAGTTGACTCGATCCTCATTGACGAGGCGCGTACCCCTTTGATTATCTCCGGGCCGGTTGAAGATAACACTCAGATGTATCTCACTATTAACGGTTTAATGCCACAGCTTGAGGTTCAGCCAAAAATAGAGGGTGATGAAGAGCCTACTGGTCACTATACTTTTGATGAATCTCACAAAACTATTGAGCTTACCGAAGGAGGGCATCAATTTGTTGAAGAGCTGTTAATTGGTGCAAACCTTTTAGGGTCAGGTGAAAGCTTGTATGCTGCGGCCAATCTCCCATTATTGCATCATGTACATGCGGGACTTAAAGCCCATGTAATCTTCTCTCGCAATGTGGACTATATTGTTCAAGATGACCAAGTGGTAATTGTTGATGAACATACCGGCCGCACTATGGCGGGCCGTCGTTGGTCAGAAGGAATCCACCAAGCCATCGAAGCAAAAGAAGGTGTGAGTATTCAAAAAGAAAGCCAGACTATGGCGTCTACCACTTTCCAAAACTACTTCCGCTTATATGAAAAACTTGCAGGTATGACAGGTACTGCAGACACTGAAGCATTTGAATTACATCAAATCTATGGTTTGGATGTATTGGTTATTCCTACCAACGTTGATGTCAAACGTAAGGATATGAATGACCTTGTTTATCTGACGATGCCAGAAAAATTTGCTGCCATTATCGAAGATATACGTCTTTGTGTGGCGCAGCAGCGTCCAGTTTTGGTGGGTACGGCGTCTATTGAAATGTCAGAGATGGTTTCTCAAGCGTTAACTGATGCTAACGTGCCTCACAACGTGCTTAACGCTAAGCAACATGAGCGTGAAGCAAGCATTATTGCCGAAGCAGGTCGTCCTGGTGCCGTGACTATTGCCACTAACATGGCCGGTCGAGGCACTGATATTGTTTTGGGTGGTAAGCTAGAAGCTGAACTAGAAGCTTTGGGTGAAAACGCTAGTGAAGTAGAAATAGAGGCGGCTAAAGCAGACTGGAAAGTACGTCATGACTTAGTATTGTCCTCTGGTGGCCTGCATATTATCGGCACAGAGCGTCATGAGTCTCGAAGGATAGATAACCAGCTTCGTGGTCGTTCAGGTCGTCAAGGTGACCCAGGGTCTTCGCGCTTCTTTTTATCATTAGAAGACAATTTATTGCGTATTTTTGCACCAGAGCGTATCAAAGGCTTGATGCAAAAGTTAGGCATGGAGAAAGGCGAAGCTATTGAGCATCGAATGGTATCAAATGCTATTGAAAAATCTCAGCGTAAGGTTGAGGGTCGTAACTTTGATATGCGTAAGCAACTACTAGAATACGATGACGTAGCTAACGACCAACGCACCGTGGTCTATGATCAACGTAATGAGTTAATGTCAACAGATGACATCGCTGATGTGATTACTAACGTGCGCTATGAAGTGGTAGACAGCGCGATTGATCTATTTATTGCACCGCAAAGCCTTGCAGAACAATGGGATATAGATGGCTTGGAAGCTGAGCTTAAAAAGCAATTTGGTATGGAGCTACCTATTCAAAAGTGGCTTGATGCAGACGATCGTCTAGAAGAAGAAAGTTTACGTAGTAAAATTCAGACTCAATTAAGTGATAGTTATCAATCCAAAACTGATGTAGTAGGGGCTGACACTATTCGTGGTTTTGAAAAACAAGTGATGCTACAAGTGATTGACTCTCGCTGGAAAGAGCACCTAGCAACTATGGATATGCTACGCCAAGGTATTCATTTACGTGGGTATGCACAAAAAAATCCTAAGCAAGAATATAAACGAGAATCTTTTGACCTTTTTCAACATCTACTTTTTTCTATAAAAGAAGACGTTATTCGTATTTTAAGTAACGTTCAAGTTCGATCTCCAGCAGAAGTGGAGGAAGAGGAGAGAACGAAACGAGAACAGGCGCAAGCAGCAATGCAGTATCGTCATGAGCAAGCATTAGCTCAAACAGGTGCGCAGCAACAAGCACAAGCAGCCTCTACTGGTGTCCCACCCTCTAAGGTAGGTCGTAATGAACCTTGTCCTTGTGGTTCGGGTAAGAAATATAAGCAGTGTCACGGTAAACTTACCTAACTAAACAGTGATGTATTAGGAATTAAATTATGGCTGTTGGACGCTTAGCTAATGTGAACTATCATCCTATTGAAGGGTTTCAATTAGGCACCACAGAGGCTGGTATTAAAACCTCTGGTCGTAAAGACTTAGTGGTAATGCTAGCCCAAGCTGGTTCAAGTATCGCTGGAGTATTTACCACTAATGCATTCTGTGCAGCTCCAGTGCAGCTATGTAAGCGACATTTGTTAGAGGATAGCCCTCTGGCTTTAGTCATCAACACAGGTAATGCTAATGCGGGCACTGGACTTTTGGGTGATGCTGATGCATTCACCTGTTGCCAAGAACTGGCAAAAGGTCTCAGTTTAAATAGCTCTCAAGTATTACCCTTTTCAACAGGGGTAATCGGAGAAAAGCTTCCGATAGAAAAAATCGTATCAAACTTGCCTCACGCTATAAAAAAATTAGACGTTAACGGCTGGCAAGATGCGGCTTTGGGAATATTAACTACAGACACTCGCACCAAAGGCGCTAGTGTTCAAATTGAACACCTAGGCCAAACGATTAGCCTCACTGGAATTTCTAAAGGTTCAGGTATGATTCGGCCAAATATGGCCACTATGCTTGCGTTTGTTGCAACTGATGTGAGATGTTCACCCACCTTAACCCAAGACCTACTAGACCAAGCTGTGGAACAAAGCTTTAACCGAATTACAGTAGACGGCGATATGTCGACTAATGATTCGTGTATGCTCATCGCTACAGGTGCTAGTAGTTTGTGCTTAGATGATGATAGTGAACTGATCTCCAAATTTAGCAAAGCTCTCACTGAACTTATGCAGCAGTTAGCTCACGCTATAGTGCGAGACGGTGAAGGTGCAACTAAGTTCATTAGCGTAGAAGTGGAAGGTGGTGCGAATACACAAGAGTGTTTGCAAGTGGCGTATGCTATCGCCCATTCACCACTTACAAAAACTGCAATGTTTGCTAGTGACCCAAACTGGGGGCGCATATTATGCGCAGTAGGTTATTCTGGCGTGCCCAATCTTGATGTTAACACCCTAACCATTCATTTAGGTGACTGCCTTCTAGTTGACCAAGGCGGCTGTGCAGCCAGTTACACAGAAGCAGCAGGTCAAGAAGTCATGGACCAAGAAGAAATCATCATACGAGTAGACCTTAAGCGCGGTGATATAAAGCAAACAGTGTGGACTACTGATTTATCTTATGATTACGTTAAAATCAACGCTGACTATCGCAGTTAAGGTAAAGCAATGAATAAGCGTGTGGAGGTAGTTGCAGCAATCGTGGTTGATTCTCAGCAGCGAATACTAATGGCACAGCGTGCGCATTGGCAACATCAAGGTGGTAAGTGGGAATTTCCAGGTGGGAAAATAGAAACTGACGAAACCCATTTACAAGCTTTGGCAAGAGAGCTTGAAGAGGAAGTTGATTTACAGATTGATCAACGATTTTGTGAGTTATTTAAAGCTGTACATCACGACTATGCTGATAAAAATGTGTCATTGTATTTCTATCTAGTTAAAAATGCATCAGGCATTGCTAAAGGCATGGAAGATCAGCCCGTTTTGTGGGTCGATGCAAAAACATTATCTGGGCTGGCTATTCCTGATGCGAATAAAGCGATTGCTGATGCTTTGCTTGAAACTTGGCCTGTTAGCTAACCTGACGATCGGTTTGTTCGTTAGCTTCAGCGTCCATTAGCACATCTTGTAGTATCTCTTCTGCTTGTTCTGGCAAGGAGCTGGCCACAGCATACATCACATCATCTGCCATTTCTGGTGCCACCTCGCTTATACTATCGACTAACTCCGATGCATTTTCAGGATCTGTTTGAGCTATAGATTCAGCTACTTGAGCGGCGTCTTCTGGGAGTATTTCAGCAACAGCGGTTGCAATATCAAAGGCTTGTTCTGGTGTTTCTTGGCCTAAAGCAATAGCTAGCTCTGCGCCTTCTCCTAAGTAATCATCATTTTCTTCACCTGCTAAGAAACTGTGCAACTCTTCATCAGGACTTGAAGCTATGGTTTCTGCTACTCCAGCGGCTATCTCTACACTGGCCTCGGGCACTTCTTGAGTTACTGCTGTAGCTACTTCTACCCGCTGATCTGGTGCTGCTTGCGCGGCTAAGACTGCAATTTGAGCGACTAATTCAGGCATATCGTCGGCAATTTCATGACTAACTATAGCGGCAATTTCTGCAGCTTGCAGAGGTGCTTCATCCAGCAGTTTTAACGTAAGCCTGCTTAATGCATTAAAACTTACTTCAGGATCGAGTTTTTGTTGTTTAATTAAGCCACACATATATCGTGCTAAATCCGCACCAGAAGAAGGAGCGGAGCCTGCCACATTAGTAATAATATCAAGTTTCAAGTGGGGCAGTTCATTAGCCAAGGTGATGGCTAAAACTACAGCGTCATCAGGGTAGTTGTAGGCAGTGGCTTGGGCTATATTAACAGCCTCTTCTGGTTGATTTAGAGCGATGCTCAAGGCGATTTCTACCACATCATCTGGATTTTCTTCTGCCAATAAAAGCACAGTTTCAGCAGCTATACTGGTTTCATCCAAACTATTATATTCTGTACGCGGATCAAGTTCGGTAGCCATGGGTGCCATGCCTTGCATCACGAATGATTCTTGCAGTGCATCAGGCACTGCTGAGCGAATACTCATGCGATACATTACGAAGGTAATTAACACCAGACATGCCACAATTAAGTAGCCAAACAAAGCTCCTGCGCCCATGTGTTTCATTACCAATGAAGACGTATAGGGACCAATGACTCCACCTGTAGAATAAGCCAAAATGAGCTTTCCACTGGCTGCCACCATTTCAGTAGGCTTGAGTCGATCAAAGGCATCAGCTAAGGCTATGGGGTACACACAAGCCAAAGCGCCACTGAGAATTATTGCACATGCAATAGTAATAGCCATTTCACCTTGAGAGGCCATAATGGGTAATACCATCGCTGCAAAGCAGGCCACCAGCAGTGTGATCACTAACACGGTACGTCTATCAAATAGATCAGCCAATTTGCCCACCGGAAACTGTAATAAAAACCCTCCCACCATAGTAGCACTCATAAAAGTTGCTATTTGGCTTTTGGTCATACCCACGTCGGCACCGTATATGCTGCTCATATTGTACAAAGCGCCTAAGCAAATGCCAGAAATCATGATGCCTATAACACCCAGGGGTGATGTTTTGTAGAGGATTTTTAATGGCATAGATTCAGATTCATTAATGCGCGGGCCACCAGAACGGCTCATAAGCACTGGAATCATACATAAACAAAAGAGCATCGCTACATAGATGTAAAGAATAGGGTCTTGTGGTTCTGCAAAATTCAACATAAGTTGGCCTAAAGCTAAGCCAAAATAAGTAACAAACTGATAGCTACCAAGAACTGTAGCGCGGTTCTCTCTAGTAGAGCTCTCACTTAACCATGTTTCCATAGTCATAAAAAAAGTTGCATTGGTAAAACCAATGAGTACCCTTAATAGTCCCCAAACTACAGGCACAGACCAGATGCTGTGTAATAAAGCGCACATAGTGGCTACAGAAGCACAAGCGGCAAAAATGCGTATATGGCCTACACGGCTGATAAGGTTCTTGCCATACAAGGAACCTAGCAACATACCTACAAAATAAAGCGACATGACTAAGCCGATAGCATCTGTATCTTGGCCATCTAAGCGCATACTCATGGGAATAATAATGAACAACAAACCATTGCCCATGAGCAATAGAGTACAGCTTAAAAATAAAGGTAAAAATGGATTCAGCGCTTTCACGAGTTCCCTGCTAAGTAGTTAGTTTGAAGCGGGTAATTTAGTCGCAAAATATAGTAAATATAGACGTGGGTCAATGAATAAATTTAGCTGCTTACAAGCGCTTTTATATTACACACCTTCCCAACGTCATTTACGCTGTTAGAAGCCTTTATTAGTCTTGGTATGACTCCATCGGGGGGCAAGAGCAGATAAGGTTACGATCACCATAAACGTTATCTATACGATTAACCGTAGGCCAGAATTTTGCATCCAAGGTTGCTGCAGATGGAAAAGCTGCAACACTGCGGGAATAACCCCGATTCCAACCATGGCTCGCTAAATCTGACTGGGTGTGTGGTGCCATTTTTAATGGGTTGTGCTTCGGGCTCCACTCGCCTGATTCAATTTTCGCAATTTCACCACGAATACTAGCCATAGCGTCACAAAAGCGATCAATTTCTCGCTTTGGCTCAGACTCTGTGGGCTCAATCATCAAGGTGCCTGCCACAGGGAAGGACATGGTAGGCGCATGAAAGCCATAGTCCATCAAACGTTTGGCAATATCTTCTTCACTGATACCGGTGGTTTCTTTTAGTCCACGAATATCAATAATACACTCGTGTGCTACACGATCGTTGCGGCCTTGATACAAGATAGGGAAGTGCTCACTTAAGCGTGAAGCCATATAGTTGGCACTCAAAATAGCCTGGGCGGTGGATTGCTCCAAACCTTCTGAACCTAACAAATTAATGTAAGCCCAAGAAATAGGCAGGATTGAACCACTACCATAAGGCGCTGCTGAGACTGCTCCATTACCATTGTCTTCTCCGTGTACGGGAATCACAGGGTGATTAGGTAAAAAAGGCGCAAGATGAGACTTTACGCCAATAGGCCCCATACCTGGACCACCACCACCATGAGGAATAGCAAAGGTTTTATGTAAGTTAAGGTGTGAAACGTCAGAACCTATGAGGCCAGGTTTGCTCACCCCTACTTGGGCGTTCATATTAGCACCGTCCATATAAACTTGGCCGCCATTATCATGAATAATTTGGCAAATTTCCACGACACTTTCTTCATACACACCATGTGTTGAAGGGTAGGTGATCATTAAGCATGAAAGCTGTTCAGCATATTGCTGCGCTTTGGCTTTTAGTTCTGCAACATCTACGTTGCCCAAATCATCACAACCAACCACAACTACCGTCATATCTACCATAGAAGCACTGGCAGGGTTGGTGCCATGAGAAGAGCTTGGGATGATGCATACGTTGCGATGACCTTCGCCAATACTTTCTTGGTATTTACGAATGGCCACAAGTCCAGCGTACTCGCCTTGGGCTCCAGAATTGGGTTGCATTGACACGTGGTCGTAACCAGTAATTTCAACTAATTGTGCTTCTAAAGACCTTATTAACTCCATATAACCTTGAGTTTGATCTGCTGGAGCAAAGGGGTGCATATTAGAAAATTCAGGCCATGTGACTGCTGCCATCTGCGCTGTGGCATTAAGCTTCATAGTGCAAGAACCCAGTGGGATCATGCCATGAACTAAAGAGAAATCTTTATTTTCTAATTTTTTCATATAGCGCAACATATCTGTTTCGCTATGATAGCTGTTAAAAATGGGGTGCTCTAAGATTGCATCAGTGCGCATTAATTCGTTAGGCATCCCCATGCTGATACTACTGCACAAGGCATCTGTCTCAACTAAGTTAAACTCTACTTGAGCTCCTGAAAAAATATTCAGCAATGCTTGAACATGATGTGTTTGGGTAGTTTCATCTAAGCTAACGCCTAAGCCATCAGTGCCAACTCTGCGTAAATTATAACCAGCATCAAGTGCGCGCTGATAGATTTCATCTTGTTGGCCATTGGTTGGCAAAGTTAAGGTATCAAAGAAGTTTTGGTTACTGGAAGGAAAACCTAAAGTCTCAAGCTGAGCTGCCAAAATAGCTGTAAAGCGTTGGATGCGATTAGCAATAGTGCGAAGACCCTTTGGGCCGTGATAAACCGCATAAAAAGACGACATGTTAGCCAATAGGGCTTGCGCCGTACAGATGTTAGAGTTGGCCTTTTCTCGGCGGATATGTTGTTCACGGGTTTGCATAGCCATGCGCAGCGCAGGCTTACCTTTGGTGTCTATTGAGACGCCAATAATACGTCCAGGAATAGAACGTTTGTATTTGTCTTTACTGGCAAAAAAAGCAGCGTGTGGACCACCAAAGCCTAAAGGCACACCAAAGCGTTGGCTAGAACCGAACACTACGTCAGCACCTAGCTCACCAGGAGAGCGCAGTAACACCAAACTCATAATGTCTGCACCAACAACAACCAGTGCTTTTTGCTCATGAGCTTCATCAATAATGCTCTTTAAATTACAGATAGCGCCATCACTACCTGGGTATTGAACCAGCACGCCGAATAAGTCGTGTTGAGCCAAATCTGTAGCTGGGTTACCAGTGACAATCTCAAACCCAAAATACTCTGCGCGTGTGCGTATTACAGATAGATTTTGTGGGTGAGTATTTTCATCAACAAAGAAGGTCACACTCTTTTTCTTGTTGGCTCGTTTGCAAAGCGCCATTGCTTCTGCAGCTGCGGTTGCTTCATCCAGTAATGAAGCGTTAGAAAGCTCCATCCCTGTTAAGTCCATAATCATTTGTTGGTAGTTAAGTAACGACTCCAAACGACCCTGAGCAATTTCTGGCTGATATGGCGTGTAAGCGGTGTACCATGCTGGGTTTTCCATAACGTTGCGTAAAATAACGTTTGGTACTAACGTATTGCTGTAGCCCATGCCGATGCAGGACACATTGACTATGTTTTTGCTAGCCATCGTTTTAAGCTGAGCCAAAGTATCTACTTCAGACTGTGAAGAAGGTAAGTTTAAAGGCTGGTCTAAGCGGATGCTGTCTGGCACTGTTTCGTCCAACAACTCACCCATGCTAGACACATTAAGGTGACGCAACATAACATCATTGTCCGCGTTGCTTGGGCCAATATGACGGTCAATAAAAGCATCAGTTTGAAGTAACTGTGCAATAGGAGTTGGAGTAAAAGAAGGTGCAGACATGGGAAATCCTCGCTAGGCGCTATAAATAGCGTACTAGGCTAATTTATTATGAAATTAGGGTGATCAAATCAACTGTTTAGTCTTCGTTATTAATAACTTCAGAATAGGCTTGTGCGCTAAGCAACATACTTAGATCTGCGTCTTCTGCTAGTTTAAGCTTCACAATCCAACCCTCTATATAAGGGTCCTCATTAACCATTTCAGGAGAGTCTTCTAGAGAATCGTTAAAAGCTATTATTTCTCCTGCTATTGGAGCATATGAATCTGATGCTGCTTTTACTGATTCAATAACCGTATACTCTTCGCCAGCATCCAAGCTTCGGCCCACATCTGGAGCTTCAACAAACACGATGTCTCCCAACAACTCTTGGGCATGATGAGTGATGCCAACTGTTACAGTGCCGTCACCATTGTCGGCCAACCATTCGTGGGAGTCGGTATAAAGCAATTCAGCAGGAATGTTATTCATGTTTTTGGTTCCTATTATCCAAGATTAAAGTACATAATTAGCTCTAGTGAAGAGTCGTATATAATATGCCTACAGCATATCATTTTGATTACATCCAATCAATAAAATAGCGTATAGGAAATATTTCCCCTTTTTAATTTAGCTGAATTAGTCTGTAGGCGCTTGTTAGTTGCCTCGGCATGACGGTAGACGCATGCCGTGTTAGCATGAGCTTTATCCTGTGAAACCTATGAGATACAACATGTCCGTTGAGCAACCAGATATGCCTGAGTTAAAGATTGAATCCGGTTCTAGGATACAAGCTAATGTAGAGCCTTTGCAGCTGGGTAAGCGATTACGGGAAATTAGAAAAAGTTTGAGTTTAACCTTAGAAGAGGCCAGTCAAAAAACAGGCTTGGCTCGCTCAACTTTATCTAAGATAGAAAATGAGCAAATTTCTCCAACCTTTACAGCTGTGCAAAAACTAGCCAATGGCTTACAGATTGACATTCCGCAACTTTTCGCTAAACCGCGCACTACCATGGCTTCTGGGCGACGAGTGCTTACGAAATCGGGTCAAGGAACACCGCATCCAACTAGCACCTATGAGCATGAGCTGTTATCTACTGACCTTGCTAGAAAAAAAATGGTGCCTTTTAAGACCCGTGTTAGAGCGCGTAGTTTTGATGATTTTGGTGACTGGGTGCGTCATGAAGGTGAAGAGTTTTTGTTGGTGTTAGAAGGTGAGTTAGCTCTTTATACTGAGTTTTACGAGCCTGTAACTATGGAGTCTGGAGATAGCATGTATTACGATGCAAATATGGGCCATGCTTTGGTGAGCTTGAGTGAGACTGACGCCCTTGTATTGTGGATAGTGGCCCGATAAATCTTTAAACACTGGATATTGTTTAAAGTAATTTTATTTCCTATAGGAAACTTGTTATAATTTCTGCAGATAAATAATTTTAACCCGAACTGCGAGAAGTCTATGTCTGATTCTTTGTTAACTACCCCTTTTCATTCCATGCATATTCAAGCAGGGGCCAAAATGGTTCCTTTTGCGGGTTACGATATGCCTGTGCAATATGCCATGGGTGTCAAAAAAGAACATTTGCACTGTCGTGCTCAAGTGGGTTTGTTTGATGTATCCCATATGGGCCAAGTGCGTCTTACCGGTACATCTATGGAATCCATCGCTCTAGCTTTAGAAAGTTTGATTCCTGCAGATTATGTTGCGCTAGCTCCAGGGCGTCAGCGTTATGGTTTTTTTACTAATGCTTCTGGTGGCATTATGGATGATTTAATGGTTACCAATGCTGGTGATCATTTCTTTTTAGTTGTCAACGCTGGCTGCAAGGTGCAAGACATCGCGCATATGCGTGCTCACCTTGGCAGTGATATTAATCTAGAGGTTCTTGAAGATCGTTCTTTATTAGCGCTACAAGGTCCAAAGGCTTGTGAAGTTCTTGCTCGCCTAGCACCAGATGTTGAAGATATGCGTTTTATGGATGCTAGGTCAGTGTCTATTTTGGGGCATGAGTGTTTTATCGGTCGTGCTGGTTATACGGGTGAAGATGGGTTTGAGATCTCTGTTGCTAATGATCGAGCAGAAGCATTAGCTGCAAGCTTATTGGCCTTTGACGAAGTAGAGTGGGTAGGCCTTGGCGCTCGTGATTCTTTACGACTAGAAGCAGGGTTATGCTTGTATGGACACGACCTAAACCAACAAACGACCCCTATCTCAGCTAATTTGACCTGGGGGATTCAAAAAAGCCGTCGCGCTGGAGGTGATCGTGAAGGTGGGTTTCCTGGGGCAGAAATTGTGTTGGAAGAAATGGCTAATGGTGCGAAGCGTCGCCGTGTTGGTCTTCTACCAGAAGGCAAGGCTCCAGTTCGTGAAGGTGTTCAGTTAGTCACAGCACAAGGTGATGTGATTGGCGTAGTAACCTCTGGTGGATTTGGCCCAAGCTTGGGTGCTCCTCTAGCAATGGGCTATGTTGATAATGCTTATACCCCCTTTGATACTCAAGTGTTTGCCTTAGTTCGTGGCAAGCAATTACCTTGTAGAGTGTGTAAGATGCCATTTGTAGAACAAACTTATCGTCGGTAATTATCGGCACAGCCTTTAAGGAGCTTTCGCGTGGCGTATCAACCGGACCAAACTCAAACATTGCTATGGCATGATTATGAAACTTTTGGTCTGGACCCGCGCTGGGATCGCCCTTCACAATTTGCAGCGATACGTACAGATCTAGATTTTAACCAAATTGGTGAGTCTATGATGTGGTACTGCCGTCCAGCTGATGACTATCTACCATCACCAAGTGCCTGTTTAGTGACAGGCGTTACCCCTCAAAAATGCTTACAAGAGGGTGTGCCGGAAGTGGAATTCATGGCTCTAATTAATGAGCAAATGAGCAAGCCAGGTACCTGCAGTTTAGGTTATAACAGTTTACGATTTGATGATGAATTCACAAGGTTTGGTTTGTACCGAAATTTGTTTGATGTCTATGCTCGCGAATGGCAAGGTGGTAATAGCCGTTGGGATTTGATTGACCTTGTCAGAACAGCTGCTGCCATTCGTCCTGGGGGCATCAACTGGCCTTGTAATGAAGTGGGTGAACTTGTGCTAAAGTTAGATCGGCTAGCTCCAGCTAATGGCATCGAGCATGCTGACGCTCATGATGCTTTGGCGGATGTTCGTGCTACTATAGAGTTGGCGCGTTTGCTTAAAAAATCTCAACCTCGACTATACAACTATGTGTTTCAGCTAAAACATAAAGCTCAAGTTTGGGGTCAGTTAGACTTACAAATGCGTAAACCTGTATTGCACGTTTCTTCGACTTATGGGCGTGAAAACGGCTATTTGTCATTGGTTGGTGCGTTTGCAAAGCACCCAAGCAACAACAACGCAGTGCTGGTATTCGACCTGCGCCAAGATCCACGCATTTGGCAAGGCTATAGTTCAGCACAGTTACAAGAGCTGTTATTTAGTCGTAAAGATCTACTGCCTGTGGATGCTCTGCGTCCAGCAGTGAAAGAGATCCAAGTCAACAAGTGCCCTGTGGTATCGCCATTGCAGACCTTGTCTGATGAGCAAGCCAAAGCCTTTAGTGTTGATAAAACGCAGTGTCTAAAACACTTGCAGTATTTGCGAGAAGACCTAAATTTATGTGAAGCACTATCTCAAGCATATTCAAATCGACCTGACTTCCCTGCAGTAGATCCTGATGCTGGACTTTATGGTGGTGGTTTCTTTAATGATAAAGATCGCAAACTGATGGAAAAGGTACATCAAAGTGATCCGTCTATCTGGAGCGAGGGTGAGTTTTCCTTCACAGATAATCGCTTAGAAGCCATGCTCTTTCGCCTTAAAGCGCGTAACTATCCACATCTATTAAGTGGTGACGAAATGCAGGCGTGGGAGGCTTTTCGCAGTGAACGGCTACTTGATGCCAGCGCTTCTGGTGCGCGTACTTATGAACACTTTGCCAAAGAGCTAAATGAGTTAGGTCAAAAAATTAAAGACCCAGCTCAAATTGCGATCCTTGAAGAGCTGCACATGTATGCAGAATCTATTTATCCAATGAGCTAACACAGTGTCGTGGCTTAGTTTATTTGTGTTTAGCGCACTTGCTGCAACATTATTACCTGGTGGGTCTGAGGTCTTGTTGGTGGCTATGTTGATAGAGCAGCCTGAAAATGGCTTTTGGTTGTGGCTTATTGCAACTTCGGGCAACAGTTTAGGTGCTTATGTGACCTTTTTCATGGGCGGTATATTAGCTCTTAGGTTGCAGCGAAGTAAGTTTCAATCGAGAGTTAAGGGGGCTCTAAAGAGCAGAATAGAAGGGATGTTCATTTTATCAGCACTGCGTGTTGATCAACTTCAAAGTTATGGTGTTTGGTTATTACTGCTTAGTTGGGTGCCTATCATTGGTGACGGATTTTGTTTGGCTGCTGGCTACTTGGGCTGGCCAAAAAGGCTTTGCCTAAGTCTTATCGTGATAGGTAAGGCCGCCCGGTATGCATTGGTCTGGCTGTTTATGATATGGGCGTAATTATACTTCTTCGCGTAAAAATACCCATTGATCATTAGTGCTTTGTTCTTCGCTGTAATAGTAACCAGACTGATCAAAATGTTTAATTTTTTCTACCTCATTGAGTTCGTTTTCAATAATGTATCTTGTCATCATACCTCTAGCTTTTTTTGCAAAGAAGCTAATAATCTTATAATTGCCATTCTTTCTATCTTTAAACACTGGGGTAATAATACGAGCATTTAAGGCCTGTGGCTTTATCGCTTTGAAGTACTCATTGGATGCTAAGTTGATCAATACAGGGGCAGAATCTTGCCCCAATAATGCGTTCAAACCTTCAGTTAGTGAATTTCCCCAATACTCATAGAGGTCTTTACCTTCAGGCGTGGCTAATTTGGTTCCCATTTCTAAACGATACGCCTGCATTAAATCCAAAGGTTTTAATAATCCATATAAACCAGACAAAATGCGCAAATGAGACTGGCTAAAGGTGAGTTGGCTTTGAGTTAATGTATTCGCCTCTAGTCCAGTATACACATCCCCCTTAAAAGCTAAAATGGCTTGTTTTGCATTGTCTGTAGTAAAAGGTGTACTAAAGCTTCCGTAACGTGCGGTATTAAGCGCTGCTAATTTATCACTTAATTTCATTAATTGTGCGATGTCTTGAGGTGCCATGGGGGCTAATACATCGATTAAGGCTTGAGACTGGCTAAGGTACTCTGGCTGACTAGACAGTGTTGTGTGGCTAGGGGTTTCAAAATCTAGTGTTTTGGCAGGAGAAATAACAATTAGCATAGGTAGTAGTATTGCACTTAAAAAAGTAAATAATGATAATGATACTAGGTAACTAAGCTTTTGAGTGCAAGTGTTAAAATGAAACTTTACTCAGGTTTGTCGTCATTAAACATGAGCATGTTAAGATCCCCTTTTTTAATGGCTTGTTAGAGAAGTTTTATGGACACTGTATGTGGTTAAAAAAAATTCAAGGTATAGCTAAATCAGCCCAAACTCAATACCAACAGAGTCAGCTTTTCGTCATCGCTATAGATGGCTGTGGCGGTGCAGGTAAATCGACTTTATGCCAGGCGTTAAGTGATGAAATAAAACCTTGGGCGCATACTCAAGTGGTAAAGTTAGATGACTTTTACCATCCATTGACCAAAATACAGCAGGGGAAATTACACAATGTTTATGCGAGAGATGCCTATTTCAATGTTAGTGAGTTTAAAGACTGCTTACTTGAGCCGTTACTAAAAGGTATGCAAGTAAGCTACAAGCCAGTGCATTGGGTCAATGGGGAAAGTGATGACAGTATAGAGCTGCTGCCCAAGGGAGTGTTGATTATTGATGGAGTGTTTGCTTTTAGCAAACCTCTGCGGGACATGGTCCACCTGTCACTTTTTGTGGTTACGCCTAGGTCGTTGCGCAAGCAGCGCATGCTGGCTCGACCTCAAGATGATACAAGTTGGATAGATCACTGGCAGTGCACCGAGTCCTGGCATCATCATCAAGAATCAACAGTTGATGCGGTTGAACACCTAGTGTTAGGGGATCAAACCTAGTGGCAATTCTTCTGGCTACTTAGCTTTGGGTATTAAGTGCTGGTAACGCTTTTACTAAATCATCCATTGCCTTTACTTGCCTTAAAAAAGCTTCTAGCTGTGATAATGGCAGCGCACAAGGACCATCGCATTTGGCTTTGGATGGATCAGGATGGGCTTCAAGAAATAAACCAGCAATGCCTTGAGACATGCCTGCCAGGGCTAGCTGGGTTGCCTGCGCTCGCCGGCCTCCCGCTGCGTTTTCTTGACCACCTGGAATTTGTAGGGCGTGAGTCACATCAAATAACAAAGGATGTCCGAACGCTTTCATCGTGCCAAACCCCAGCATGTCTACCACTAAATTATTGTAGCCAAAGCTACTGCCGCGTTCGCATAACATTAGCTTGTCATTACCAGCGTCTTTAAACTTGGTGATAATATGAATCATTTCACTTGGTGTTAAAAACTGAGCCTTTTTGATGTTGATAGCAGCCCCAGTTTTGGCCATAGCGATCACTAGGTCTGTTTGCCTGGATAAGAACGCAGGTAATTGAATAACATCAGCAACTTGCGCTGCTGCTTGAGCCTGGTGGGGTTCATGTACGTCGGTAATAATGGGTACATTGTAAGCTGACTTCACTGCCTGAAGTATTTCTAAACCTTTATCAAGGCCTGGCCCACGAAATGAATTGATCGAAGATCGGTTGGCTTTATCAAAAGAAGCTTTAAACACATAGGGTATTTTGAGCTTTTTTGCGGTGTTTACATAATGGTCGGCTATTTCAAGTGCAAGATCTTTAGATTCAAGTACGTTCATACCACCAAATAAAGTAAATGGCAGTGTATTACTAACTGATAAATTCCCAACGGTGACTGTGTTTTGAGACATGGTCTAAAAAATCCTTTAACTGCCATTTATGCATAAGCAACTATTGTATCAGTCAGTTTGTTACAAGCCTATATTTTCCCAATCGATATGATGTATTTATGAGCTGAAAAAATAATTAATACAAGCCCAGTAGGAAAGCCAGAGCTGATCTGCCTTAGCAATTTGTCAAGTCAGATAGTTTAGATTTAAATAATATTCGGCTTGATTTTATCTAGGCAAATGTCTATATTTGGTGGCATATTATGTTTTGAGGCACAATATATAGTGATTTGTTGTTTTTTCACTATTTGCTTGAATTGCAAAATATGCTGATGTTCTTCAGTTAAGCTGCTGAAAAATAGTAAAAGTTAACAACAAATATAGGCAAATCTATGCAAGGTTTGATGGTCACAAAGCGTAACGGTCGACAAGAAAAAATTGACCTAGAAAAGATACATCGTGTCATAGATTGGGCCGCAGAAGGCTTGGAAAATGTCTCGGTGTCTCAGGTTGAGCTTAAAGCTCATATTCAATTCTTTGATGGTATTCGCACTGCTGATATCCATGAGACCATCATTAAGTCTGCGGCTGATTTAATATCTGAAGAGACGCCTGATTACCAATACATGGCCGCTAGACTGGCTATCTTCCATCTTCGAAAACGTGCCTTTGGCAGCTTTGAACCGCCCCATTTGGGTGAGCACGTTAAAAACATGGTCGCTCTTAAGCGTTATGATAGTGCCTTGTTAAAAGATTATACAGACGCTGAATTTGATCATTTGAACGAATGTTTAGACCATTCTCGCGATATGAATTTTAGTTATGCTGCAGTGAAGCAAATGGAAGGCAAATATTTGGTACAAAACCGAGTGACAGGCCAAATCCATGAAAGTGCTCAAATTTTATACATGCTGGTAGGTGCTTGCTTATTCTCTAACTACCCTAAAGACACCCGACTAGACTATGTACAACGTTTCTACGATGCTGTCTCTTTATTTAAGCTGTCGCTGCCTACGCCCATTATGGCAGGTGTTCGAACGCCAACACGCCAGTTTAGTTCATGTGTATTGATTGAATGTGGAGATTCATTGGATTCAATCAATGCTACTTCTTCGGCCATTATTAAGTATGTGAGTCAGCGTGCAGGCATTGGTATTAATGCAGGTCGTTTGCGGGCCTTGGGTAGCCCTATCCGTGGGGGAGAAGCATTTCACACTGGTATGATTCCATTCATAAAGCACTTTCAAACAGCTGTTAAAAGTTGTTCACAAGGTGGTGTGCGTGGTGGTGCAGCTACCTTGTTTTACCCCATTTGGCACCTAGAAGTTGAATCTCTATTGGTATTAAAAAATAACCGTGGGGTAGAGGAGAACCGTGCTAGGCATATGGACTACGGCGTTCAATTTAACCGCTTAATGTACACGCGTTTGATAAAAAGTGGCAACATCACCTTATTCAGTCCTTCAGATGTACCAGGTTTGTATGACGCTTTTTTTGCTGATCAGGATGAATTTGAACGTTTATACGCCACTTATGAGGCTGATGAGTCTATCCGTAAGCGCACCGTTAAAGCAGTAGATTTGTTCAGTAAGTTTGCACAAGAACGAGCTCAGACAGGGCGTATATATCTGCAAAATGTGGACCACTGTAATACACGTAGCGCCTTTGACCCTAAAAAAGCACCAGTGCGAATGAGCAACTTGTGTTTAGAAATCACGTTGCCAACGGCTCCGTTAGATAGCATTGGTGATGCTAGTGGTGAAATAGCCCTGTGTACGTTATCGGCTTTTAACCTAGGGGCTTTAGATAGTTTAGATGAGTTAGAAAACTTAGCAGACCTTATTGTTCGTGCTTTGGATAGCTTGCTTGATTATCAAGAGTATCCAGTACCAGCAGCTTATGAAGCCAGTATGAAGCGTAGAACATTAGGTGTTGGTGTGACCAACTATGCCTACTACCTAGCTAAAAATGGCGCCAAGTATTCTAATGGCTCTGGTAATGCACTAACTCATCGAACGTTTGAAGCGGTGCAGTATTATCTATTGCAAGCCTCTAGCCGCTTAGCCCAAGAACAAGGCGCATGTCCTGCTTATGATGATACTTTTTACGCTCAAGGTGTAATGCCTATTGATAGCTACAAAAAAGACGTGAACAAATTTTGTGATCAAGAACTTTTACTTGATTGGGATGCGCTACGTCAGCAAATTAAGCAGCACGGCTTGCGCAATAGTACCTTAACAGCGTTGATGCCTTGTGAGACATCGAGTCAAATAACTAACAGCACTAACGGGATAGAGCCTCCACGAGGCTTTGTTAGTGTTAAGGCTAGTAAGGATGGTATTCTCAAACAGGTGGTGCCTGAATTTAAGCGCCTGCGTGATTCGTATGAGTTACTTTGGAGTATTCCAAATAATGAGGGTTATTTGCAGCTGGTAGGTATTATGCAAAAGTTTGTTGATCAGGCTATTTCTGCCAATACAAACTATGACCCAGCACGTTTTGAAAATGAAAAAGTGCCTATGAAGCTGTTGTTAAAAGACTTACTTACAGCCTACAAGTATGGTGTCAAAACTTTGTATTACCATAACACCCGTGATGGTGCTAATGATGATCAAGATGATGGCTGTGAAGGCGGTGCTTGCAAACTATAGCAAGGAGCGTTTTTTAAATCCTTTAAGATATAACTGTATAACTACGAGATATTCATGGCTTACTCCACCTTCAGCAAGGTTAAAAATGATGCGTTAAAAGAACCAATGTTCTTTGGCCAAAATGTTAACGTTGCCCGTTACGATCAACAGCGCCACCCAATTTTTGAAAAGTTGATCGAGAAACAACTTTCTTTTTTCTGGCGTCCAGAAGAGGTGGATTTATCCACAGACCGTAAAGATTTTATGGCTATGGCAGAGCATGAAAGGCATATATTCTTAAGTAATTTAAAATACCAAACACTGCTAGACAGTGTGCAAGGGCGATCTCCAAACGTTGCATTTTTACCTGTAGTATCGTTACCAGAGCTAGAGACTTGGCTTGAAACTTGGTCGTTTAGTGAAACAATTCATAGTCGCAGCTACACTCATATTATTCGTAATGTGGTGGATAACCCAGGCATAGTATTTGATGACATTGTAGATAATGACGAAATTGTTAAGCGTGCGGACTCAGTCACACGGTATTATGACTTATTCATTGAAATGTGTAGCCAGTACAGCTTGCTTGGTGAAGGAGTCCATCAAGTTAATGGTGAAGAAGTTGTTGTTAGCTTGAGTGCTTTAAAACGTCAGTTGTATCTCACTCTTGCTTCGGTGAATGTGCTTGAAGCAGTGCGTTTTTATGTTAGTTTTGCTTGTAGTTTTGCCTTTGCTGAAAGAGCTATTATGGAAGGCAACGCTAAGGTTATAAAACTTATTGCCCGCGATGAAGCTTTGCATCTGGCAGGCACTCAGCACATGCTTAATTTAATGGCTAACGGTCAAGATGATCCAGATATGGTAGACATTGCTGCCTCATGCAAAGATGAAGTGATAGAAATCTTTCGAGAAGCTGCAGAACAAGAGCGTGAGTGGGCTAAGTATTTATTTAAAGACGGCTCAATGATTGGCCTAAACGCTGAGATCCTTAGCGACTATGTAGACTATATAACTAACGTTCGTTTACGAGGTTTGGGGTTGGAAGAGATATTTGATATTCGTAGTAACCCCTTACCGTGGATGAACGCTTGGTTGGTAAGCGATAACGTTCAGGTAGCGCCTCAAGAAGCTGAAATAAGCTCATACCTTGTGGGTGCCATCGACAGTAATATGGACGACGCAGATTTTGATGACTTCGACCTTTGATGGTCGCAATACTTTAAATACCGGTAACACAGCTAATGAACGCCACAGTCACTATTAATGACACCCAAAGCTTTGTATACGACGAAGAGTTCTCTTTGTTAGATAGCATGGAAGGGCACCAGATACCGGTAACATATAATTGTCGTGGTGGTTATTGTGGACTTTGTAAAGTGAAATTAACCTCAGGTAAGGTCAACTGGGTACAAGATAGTTTGGTTTGTTTAGGGGATGGAGAGATCTTGGTTTGCTGCTGTGTACCAGATGGCCCTATTGGTTTGGCCATCTAGTACAAACCCAAAAGACTAGCGATTAATTCTTGCTTGTTTGAGAGTATCTGCAATTAAGAAAGCTAATTCTAATGCTTGATCGGCATTGAGCCTAGGATCACATGCAGTGTGATAACGGTCAGCTAGGCCTTCAGCTGTGATATCGTGTGCACCACCCATACACTCAGTGACATTTTGTCCAGTCATTTCAAAATGCACACCACCAGCATAAGTGCCTTCAGCATTATGTACATCAAAAAAGCTCTTAACTTCTCGCAATACATCTTTAACTTGACGAGTTTTATAGCCCGTATGGGTTTTAATAGTGTTGCCGTGCATTGGATCACTACTCCAAAGTACGTTACGACCTTCTTTCTCTACGGCCCTAATTAAGCCAGGAAGGTAGGTTTCTACATTATCTGCACCCATGCGGGTAATAATGTTAATTCGGCCCGCTTCATTGTCAGGGTTCAGGATGTCTAGCAAACGCAACATGTCGTCTGCTTTCATTGTAGGTCCAGCCTTAAACCCAAGGGGGTTTTTAACACCACGTAAAAACTCAACATGAGCGCCGTCTGGTTGACGAGTACGATCTCCAATCCAAAGCATGTGTGCAGAACAGTCATACCAATCATTAGTCAGACTATCTTGGCGAGTTAATGCTTGTTCATAGTTCAAAAGTAACGCTTCATGAGACGTGTAAAGGCTGGTTTTATGGAGCTGTGGCGCATTTTCAGCATTAAGGCCGCAGGCGTTCATAAAGTTCAAAGATTGATCAATTTGTGTTGCTAGGTTCTCATAACGGGCGCCAAGGGGGCTTGTTCTTACGAAGTCTTGATTCCACTGGTGGACTTTGTTCAAATCTGCGAAGCCACCTTGGGCAAAAGCCCTAAGTAAATTAAGAGTTGCTGCCGATTGATTGTAGGCTTGCATTAAACGTTCTGGGTCGGGAGCTCGGGCAGCTAAAGTAAAGTCGGCACTGTTAATAATGTCACCACGATAGCTTGGAAGCTCTACTCCATTTAGAGTCTCAGTATCTGCAGACCTTGGTTTAGCAAATTGACCAGCCATACGACCCACTTTAACCACAGGGCAACTGCCCGCAAAGGTTAATACTACAGCCATTTGTAACATTACTTTAAAAGTGTCACGTATGTTTGACGCGCCAAATTCAGAGAAACTTTCTGCACAGTCTCCACCTTGTAACAAAAAAGCTTTGCCATTAGTGACTTGGGATAAGTGTTTTTTTAACGCGCGTGCCTCACCTGCAAACACCAAAGGGGGTACCTGAGCAAGTTGTTGTTCAACACGCGAAACCTCATGTAGGTCAGGGTAGTTAGGTTGTTGTAATATCGGAAATTTACGCCAGCTGGTTGGAGACCATGGTTTCATTAGTAGGGCCAAAAAATAGTAGATTAGACAGTGCTTTAGGCAATGTATTCGTAACTCTATTTTATATCACGACTACCTATCAGGTACAATTTAGTTTCCATTATTTTTTAGTTTAAATTAGTGTGGTACGCGTTCTCATGTAAGAAGATCGCATAATTAAAGTCCACTTTTTTTAAAATCTAATATACTTGCATAAATAATCAATTATAAGGCATACCGTGTGCATAAATATTGTGTTAGCCGCACCTTAAACAGCATTATACAATGCAGAAGTCATTGATAATCACACAAAGGAAGTTAGTGATTTTGAAAGAATAGACACATCAAAAATAATACTTATAGGTGACTCCGAACTTTTATCTAAGGAAGTGAAAGCTATACCCGCTACGACAGTGTTGTTTGTTACAGCCGATGTTCAAAATGATCTGCATTCTAAGGATACTTCAAAACACTTTATAAGCGGTATCTGAGAACGCCCACAAAGTTCCTATAAAGATATTAGTGAAGCTGATGCGTTTCATCAAATAGCTATGAACATAGGCTTATGATAGCAGTGTGTGGATGATTAATCACATTGAGCGAGGAGATTTAGTGAAAGCTGTAGATTCAACAAAAAAAATACTCTTGAGCTCACTAGCCAAATGCGAGAGTTGAATTAACCGTTAAGTTATAAGGTGGAGTTTAGTGGGTATTTGGAAGGGTTACTTAAAGCCAATGCTTCCCTCAATATCAAACCATGGGCTTAGCGCTAAGGGTTGCTTGTTATAAATACTACCCACAGAGAGCGGGCCTACAGGCGACATTATTTGATAAATAAATAGCTCAACATCTGGGTAGTCAATTAAGAATGCATCAACTAGCTCAATCTGTGTAATAGGTTGAGGAAGCTCAGGTTTTACCGGTGCGCCCCCTTCAATCATTCGATTTTTCCACTGAGTTTTGATTTGAGACTTTAGGTCTGGACGCAAGCGAAGGGTGTTTAGTATTTTTGATCCACTGATTAGAATGTCATCTGAGTTTGTTCTTTCTGCAATACCAGTGTAGCGTAGTGGGTAAACATCAAAGTCGAAGTCAACAGTAACTGCACAGCAACGATGGCCTTCTTCTCTAAACATAGCGTCTAAAAAGGAAAAAGCTTTCCGGCTTGATGACGCTCCATACATGCCCGTGTATAAGGCGCCTTGTGGCGATTCAATCCCAAGCATTGTAAGTACTGAATTATCTAATTCATGCGTAGTATCAGATGTATCCGATTTATTAAACTTTGTATAAAAAAGTAGGCTTTGCATAGAAAATTTAGCGCTGTTTTATTGATGGTTTTACATTAATGAGATCATTATTTGCTTGTTGCTGCCCATTAAGCAAATCTAGTATATAATAAATTTTATAAAATGTTTAACCTTTTCCAAAGTTAGGAATAAATGTAACTCATGTCATCAAACCCATTATCAGGTAAAGAGCTTAAGAGGCTATCTGTTGTATTAAACGAACGGATTGCATCCCTTTCGTGGTTGTTTGGTTTTTCCTCAGCCCAGTGGGTGAAAAACGCCAATAGAGAAAAAGGCGAGCTACTTATTCAGCATTCTTTGATGATACGAATGCTGTTGGAGCGGCCTGAATTATCTCCTATTCCAAAAGTGCCGTTAATGCATGAAGTCTATGACCTATTGGTTGAGATTGATCCTAGTCTTACGCACAATAAAATGGCGACAATGGTTGGCTTGAGTACAAAATCAACAAAACGAATTTTTGGTGATGGAGCGCCAACAAGCACGGTTGGTCATATGTTATTGATCATCAAGGATGAGCTTGGACGCCTAAAGACAAAACAGGAAAAACGTGAGTTTTATAAATTTTTACAAGATAATATTAAGTACGAAGCTCAAGCTCGTGGCTACGATGCTGATAAAGTATTAAATGATCTAGGCTGGACAATAAACGCCACGCCTACAGACCCCAAAAATTAATACATTACTATGTCATTGTTTGTATATAAAAGCTGGGTAGATTTTACCGCGTAGTTTTGTATATTGCTTAAGTGGCTTAGTGTTAAATTTGTAACTTGGCTCAAAGTCAAATATATTAAATTAAAAATATCAGTCCGTGCGCATTACTTAACTTATAATAATATTCCACTCTAGGTCGTAAAGTATACGATCAGATTGTTTTGATAAAGACCTGCAACAACTTTTTATAATCTGCGCAGCTCAATCTACCTCTCATGCCTTTAAAACACTATATAAATCCACTCAAATGCGTCTTTTTCCAGTGTGCCTGCTTATATTAAAGAATCATGACTTGCCTAAGATTGCTTACAGGCCAGCTATTTTCAAATGTGGAATAATTTGGATAGCTACTGAGCCAAAAAAAGTAAGGCAGTAAGGTGGATGAGTTGTATTATTCGAAACAAAGCTTTAAATATGGTGAAGCCAGCAGCCAACGACAAAGCTATATTTTGGTGTTACATAACCAGCAAGGAGACTTTGCTCTATTGTCTCTAAATTATCAGCACTGACTATCGTCTCATGGTTATTCGCAGCATACCTAGCTAGGGCAGCAGAAACTATATTGGCAAATGATTCTTATGCATACCAGTTATAGGGCTTAGAGATGTTAGTACTAGTGTTATATGGCCCTAAACCTGGGTTTTTAGAGCGTTTATGAATTAGGTGTGATTAGATTTTGTATATTTTTAGTGGTTTAATATTAGTGTTTATTTTGTGGGAAATAGCTTTCCAAAATAATTATCAATTTTAAGTAAAAGGGAGGGCTTGTGAGACTAAGTTGGTTACCTAGAACAACACAAAAACACGTGCTGAACATTGGCTTATGTTTATTATTAATTTTAGGTTCCTTTGAAGCGTTAATGGGGCCCGATTTAGTATCGAACCTACGAGATTTTACGGGTAGGTATGGTGCTTATTTGTTACTTATTAGTTTGCTTTTTACCCCTTTGAGCCACAGATTCAAATGGGTTAAGCGTAACCTATGGATGCGTCGTAATATTGGAGTATGGGGATTTATCTATGCTGCCGCACACCTTGTTATTTGGATTGTTCTGGAGTTTTACTTTGATTGGGCACTAATGTTTGATGAAATTAAAGGCAACTGGTTTATTTTACTTGGCATTTTAGCCTTTGTTTTGCTATTACCCTTAGCACTTACATCTAACAATCGCGCTGTTAAATATCTTAGCTTTCGCAAGTGGCAATTACTACACTCATTAACGTACGTGGCTATTTCTGGAGTAATTGCGCATCATTTTATGGCACAAAAAACAGCAGAGTCAGAGCCCTTGCTCATGGGCTTAGTATTAATTTTAGTATTTATTTGGAGGTATCGTCATGCCCATTGAGTCGTCTGAGATTACACCAGAAAAAGTATATAAAAGGCGCCGCATTTTAATTGCTGCAGGGGTTGGCGTATTAGGGGTGCCCTTAATAGATAAAGCGTATGGTATTTTTCAAGAGAAGCAGGATGGACAAATGCCATTTCCTAAAGTATCCGAGTTACCAAATGAACAAAGCCAGCCATTAGTGCCCACTCCATATGAGACAATCACGTCCTATAACAACTATTATGAATTTGGTTTTGGTAAGGATGATCCTTCCAAAGCAGCTAAAACATTAACTACTTCGCCTTGGAGTGTTGAAATTGGTGGTGAGGGAGCCGATAAGCCTGGCATTTATGATATTGCTGATATTAAGGGTGAATCTGCTATTGAGAATCATATATATCGATTTCGCTGCGTTGAAGCGTGGTCGATGGTGATCCCGTGGAACGGTATTAAACTATCTGAAGTTATTAAATCTGCACTACCTAATAGCAAAGCTAAATATGTACGTTTTACTACGATAAATGATCCCCAACAAATGCCTAATGCAGGTTGGGCTGGTGGGCCTTATGTAGAAGGCCTGACCATAGAAGAAGCAATGAATCCTTTGACATTATTGTCCACGGGCATATATAACAAGCCTTTAGAGCAGCAAAATGGAGCGCCTATTCGATTAGTAGTGCCGTGGAAATATGGCTTTAAGTATGCAAAATCTATTGTAAAGATCGAGTTAGTCGAGAAAATGCCCCAAAACACATGGTGGCTACAAAACAAAAGAGAATATGGTTTTTATGCTAACGTTAACCCTAAATTTAACCACCCACGTTGGACGCAAGCGACAGAGCGAGTAATTGGCGAGCTAGGTCGCAAGCCTACGCTCTTGTATAACGGGTATGCACAGGAGGTTGCACATATGTATCCAGATGTGGAAAACCGATTATATTTTTTTTAGCGTGTGATGAAGTGCCTTACCAGCGCCTTTAATAAGCTTTGGTAAGAGATGCCGATGCTATAAAGGTAGACCCTTTTAACCCATAAGTCATAGGTTTAAGCTTGGGCCTGTGATTACAGGCAATCTTGCGGTGGCTTTAGGGGCTGGCCTTGCTGGTTGGTTTGCTTTACACCCACTAGGGTTGCGGCAGAAGTTTCACGGGCGGTGACCAAAAAATCCATCATGTACTTACTGTTGGCTTGGTCACTGCGCAGTGCAGCATAAAGAGTGCACCAAATGCCAGACTCACCCATAGGCACGGCAGTCACGTAGCCACGGCTGCTATATTCTTCTAGTGCCCAGTTTGGCAAAGCGCACACGCCTCGGCCACTAGCTACCAGTTGCATCATCATTACAGTAAGCTCTGCGTGTCTTATGGCTGCTGGCTCTACTTCTGCGGGGTCTAAAAATTGCACAAACACATCCAACATATCCTTATCTACTGGGTAGCAAATAAGGGTTTGGTCTACAATGTCTTGTGGCTCTATAAATGCTTTTTGGGCCAGTGGATGACGGTTGCTTACGGCAAGTACAGACTCGTAGCTAAACAACGGCACATAGCTAATGCCAGGCAAATCTTTAGGGTTGGCGGTAATCACAAGGTCTAGCTCACCGCTGCGTAGTGCTGGCAGGGGGGCAAAGTTGAATCCGCTAGCTAAATCTAGCTCCACCTCTGGCCAGTCACCTCGATATCGGTCTAAGCTTGGCATAAGCCATTGAAAGCAGCTGTGGCACTCTATAGCAATGTTAAGGCGGCCCACGGCACCAGCAGCCAAACGGCCAAGCTCTCGTTCAGTGTTGCTAATCTGTGGCAATAAGTCGTCAGCCAAGAGCAGCATCCTTTGCCCTGCAGTGGTGAACTCTACAGGTTTAGTTTTGCGAATAAATAGCTCTAAACCCAGTTTATGCTCTAAGTCTTTAATTTGGTGGGACAAGGCTGACTGAGTGAGAAACACTTTCTCAGCGGCCTCCACCAAGCTGCCAGTTTCTCTTAGGGCGGATAGTGTGCGTAGGTGTCTTAGCTCAATCATTGGTTGTATTTAGTTCTGGTCTTTATTGGATTACAAAAAGGGTAGGTTAATGAGTTTGTGGGTGCAGCAGTAAAAATTCCATGAGTGCTTTTTGTGCATGCAAACGATTCTCTGCCTCGTCATAAACCACACTGCGCGGATCATCAAACATATTATGGCTAATTTCCAAGCCACGATAGGCGGGTAAGCAGTGCATAAACAATGCATCTGGCTGGGCTAAGTCCATAAGCTGTGGGTTTACTTGATAATTTGCAAAGGCAGCCTCACGAGCTTTTTTCTCGTCTTCTTGGCCCATAGAGGCCCAAGTATCGGTCACTACTAAGTGACTACCTACCACAGCATGTTTGGGGTTTTGTATCAGCGTTACTCGGTCTGAGTTACTGGCCATTAGTGCGGCATTGGGTAAGTAGCCGTCTGGGCAGGCGATATTAAGCTTAAAATCAAACTGTTTGGCGGCGTTCATAAATGAATGGCACATGTTGTTGCCATCGCCTACCCAAGTGACAGTTTTGCCTTTAATGCTGCCACGGTGCTCTACAAAGGTTTGTATATCGGCAAGTAATTGGCATGGGTGATAATCGTCGGTGAGCGCGTTAATAATAGGCACTTTAGAATGGGCTGCAAACTCTTCTACTTGCCTATGGGAAAACGTGCGAATCATAATAATATCCACCATGCTAGAGATTACTTTAGCACTATCTATGATGGGTTCGCCGCGGCCTAGTTGGGTGTCTTTTGAAGAAAGAAATATAGCGTGGCCACCTAGTTGCGCCATGCCAGATTCAAACGATACACGGGTTCGGGTAGATGATTTTTCAAAAATCATGCCCAGCACTTGGTTACGAAAAGGCTCGTATACAGTGCCTTGACGTCTAATTTTTTTAAGCTCTATGGCGCGGTTAATCACCCAATTGAGTTCATTTGGCGATAAGTCGAGTAAGGTCAAAAAGTGACGTGGTGAAGGAGTAGACATGGATAATAGTCGCCTAAACCAGAAATCATACGGCGAATACATCGTGCTTGCAAATATCCAAGCCTATAGACCCTATAAATAGCGTAAATAGTTAAATATAAAGGTATATGTCGGACCATAAAGGCACGCGGTACTTTATTAGCCAAATAATACCTGACTAAATTGGTAGGATAGGTTTATAATTGTGTTTATGAATGAGCTGCTTGTTTTGCGTGCTCAAAAAGTATCCGAATTAAGTCATTACAACCCAGCGAGACCATCATTATGGACACATTAGCCACTATTAAAGAACAGATTCAAAGCAATGCGATTTTATTGTATATGAAAGGCACACCTAAATTTCCTCAATGTGGCTTTTCCTCACAAACTGTGCAAAACCTAATGAACTGTGGCGAGCGTTTTGCTTTTGTGAATATTTTAGAGCACCCTGATATTCGTGCAGAATTGCCTAAGTATGCAAACTGGCCTACGTTTCCACAATTGTGGGTAGGTGGTGAGCTTGTGGGTGGGTGCGATATTATTACAGACTTAGCTCAGTCAGGCGAATTAGCAACACTTATCAGTGCTGCTGCCCCCAAAGACGATGATGCAGAATAAGTAACACTTATACAAAACCACAGCAACTCACTTTAATAGAGGAAAAACGATGAGCGTACTAGTAGGCAAGCAAGCCCCAGATTTTACGGTACCGGCTGTATTAGGCGACGGTACTATTGTTGATGACTTTAACCTTAGCTCAGCCATTAAAGGCAAGTATGCTTTGGTTTTTTTCTATCCACTAGATTTTACCTTCGTTTGTCCATCAGAGCTGATTGCTTTAGATCACCGCATGGATGATTTTAAGGCTCTAGGTGTAGAAGTGATAGGAGTGTCTATAGACTCTCATTTTACTCACAACGCATGGCGCAACACGGCTATAAACGACGGTGGTATTGGTCCAGTTAAATACACTTTAGCAGCGGACATGGCGCATGATATTTGCCGCGCTTACGACGTGGAGCTGGCAGATGGCAGCAAGGCTTACCGTGGTGCATTTATTATTGACCGTGACGGACAAGTGCGTTCACAGATCATTAATGACTTGCCTTTGGGCCGCAATATGGATGAGTTGTTGCGTATTTTTGATGCCCTTCAATTCCATGAAGAGCACGGTGAAGTTTGCCCAGCGGGTTGGACTAAAGGCGATTCGGGCATGAAAGATTCACCTGCAGGTGTTGCTTCTTACCTAAGTGAGAACGCAGACAAGCTGTAAGCTTTGTGCCAGCACTTGTGATAAAAAGCCTCGCTAATATAATCGTTAGCGGGGCTTTTTTGTGCCTAAGTTTTTCCTAAAAAATAGATGACATATCTATGTTAAATAGGTCTTAAATAAGTGTTTAATGGCTGGTGTGCGCATATGGTTGATCATCATCATTGCATAACGCCATAGGGCTAGTTAAAATCACCATCCATTACCCTTCGCATTACTTACTTTTTATAAGGCATCTTGCATGGCCCCTACCCCAGCTAAAACTAGCCCAAAAGTGACTGCAGCACCCGTGCCTATGCGTTTTGTTGGCCCCATGAAAATCAGCGCTCAAAAAAGCTTGGATAATGCATGGCAAGATAAAGTGTCAGTGCCGCTGGCTACTTACGAAATTCCTTTGTGGCATTCGGTAGGTCGTGGCGCTAGGCTGTCTACCTTGTGTGATGAAGGTATAAAAACTACATTGGTTGATGAGCGTATGACGCGCTCTATTTTGCTAGAAGCAAAAGATGCAAGCCAAGTGCTCAATGCATGGCGTTCTATTGAAATGCGCCAAGACGAAATGCAATTAATCGTGAGTGAGACCAGTCGTTTTGCCAAGCTTATTGATATGAATATGCAGATTGTGGCTAATTTATTGTATTTGCGCTTAGAGTTTAAGACAGGCGATGCATCGGGCCATAATATGGTCACTAAAGCAGCAGATCGCCTCATGCAGTGGGTTTTGGATGAATACCCAACGCTTTCTTATTCATCTATTTCAGGTAATTATTGTAGTGACAAAAAAGCTACCGCAGTAAATGGCATTTTAGGCCGTGGCAAGTATGTGGTAGCAGAGCTTAGCGTGCCCAGAGATTTGTGTGAGCGCAAACTACTGACTACCCCTGAAAAAATAGTAGATCTTAATATTAAGAAAAACCTACTAGGCACGCTCATGGCAGGCGGCCTGCGCAGTGCAAATGCCCACTTTGCTAACATGCTACTAGGCTTTTATTTGGCCACAGGCCAAGATGCGGCCAATATTATAGAAGGCTCGCAAGGCATGGTGCATGCTGAAGTGAGAGAAGGGGATTTATACTTTTCATGCACCCTACCTAATATTATTGTAGGCACCATAGGCAATGGCAAAGGGTTAGATTTTGTGACTCAAAACTTGGCTAGGCTTGGGTGTTCTGAAGAAACTGAGTCAGGTGCGAATGCGCGCCGTTTAGCGCAAATATGTGCTGCTACGGTGTTATGTGGAGAATTATCTTTACTGGCAGCGCAAACTAATCAGGGCGAGCTTATGCAAGCCCATTTAACGTTAGAGCGATAAATGAACGATCAAACAAATCGCCGCAAACGGCAACACATTGAAGTGATTGGTAGAGACGAAGGCGTGGAGCGTAACGGGCGGTTTTTTGATGCTATGTCGTTACAGCATCGTGCCATGCCAGAGATTAACTTAGCTGATGTCGACCCTAGCATAGAGATTATGGGTAAGCGTTTAAGCTTTCCTTTACTTATTTCCTCCATGACTGGTGGTGATGATGTGTTGGTAGAGAAAGTGAACCAACGTTTGGCCCAAGCTGCTCAAATTACTGGAGTAGCTATGGGTGTAGGCTCACAAAGGGTAATGCTAGAGGACAAAAAGGCTGCGGCGAGTTTTGACTTACGCAAATATGCTCCTGATGCATTATTGTTTGCTAATATAGGCGCCATTCAGTTAAATAATGGTATGGGGCCGGATCAGTTGCAAAAAGCGATTGATGTATTGGCCGCAGATGCTATTTTTTTACATCTTAATCCATTACAAGAAGCGGTGCAGCCAGAAGGGGATACTAATTTTGCTAATTTGGCACAAGCTATAGGCCATGCGCAAGCCAACCTTAATGTGCCTGTTGTGCTTAAAGAAGTGGGTGCAGGGCTTAGTGTTGCAGATATAGAGCTAGGCATGCGCCACGGTATTAAATGGTTTGATGTGGCTGGGCGTGGCGGCACATCATGGGCGCGTATTGAACAGCAGCGCCGGCAAGACACGCATACTTTAGGTTTTACTCTACAAGACTGGGGTATTCCTACACCACTGGCCATGAAAAATGCACGTCCATACATGCAAGATGCACATTTCATTGCCAGTGGCGGGATGCGCAATGGGCTAGACTTGATAAAGAGTGTTATCATGGGCGCTAAGTTAGGTGGCGTAGCTAAACCGCTTTTAGGGCCGGCCATGGAATCTACAGATGCAGTTGTCGATGCTATTGAAGCCTTGAAAAAAGAGTTTGTTACTGCCATGTTTTTATTGTCTGCAAGCTGTGTAGACGATCTGTATTTAAACGATACATTAGTGCTTAGTGAAGGTTAGTTGAGACATCTGCGCTTTGTTCAGTTTTAGTAGGGAAGATAGAGAAGTTATATGCCCGTTGGTATTGATGATATAAGTTTTTATACGACTAACTTTAGCCTAGATTTGCAAGAGTTAGCCGCTAATAATGGCTCTGATGCAGCCAAATACACTGTTGGTATAGGCCAGGAGCGCATGAGTGTGCCTGGTGCTGATGAAGACGTCGTGACTATGGCAGCCAATGCTAGTGTGCCTTTACTTGATGGGATGAAGGCACGAGGCGAAGACCCACAGGCAATCACCACTATTTTGTTTGCTACCGAAACCGGTATAGATCAATCTAAAGCTGCGGGTGTGTATTTACATTCTTTGTTAAAGCTGGGCCCTCGTTGTCGTGTGGTTGAGCTGAAGCAAGCCTGCTATAGCGCCACTGCTGCTTTATTACTTGCTACTGCATGGGTAGCTCGTAAACCCAAAGAAAAAGTGTTAGTCATCGCTTCTGACATTGCCCGATATGAGCGTCAATCGCCCGGTGAGGCCACCCAAGGCTGTGGCGCAGTGGCGATGATAGTGAGCGCAAACCCAAGGCTTATAGAGCTAGATCCTGAAACAGGTATACACACAGAAGATGTGATGGACTTTTGGCGGCCTAATTATAGATCTACTGCGTTGGTGGACGGTAAGTACTCTACTAAGGTGTATTTGCGGTCTGTGCGAGCAGCTTGGCAAGATTTTCAACAACAAAGTGACTTAAATTTTGGTGATTTTGATTACTTTTGTTATCACTTACCGTTTAGTCGTATGGCACAAAAAGCGCATAATCATTTGGCTAATGGCAATGCCCATGAGCTGAGTGCGAAAGCTTTAGATCAGCAAATTAGTGCCAGTCTTATATATAACCGTATTACTGGTAATAGCTATACTGCTGCGATGTATATTGGTTTAGTGTCTTTGTTAGATAATACGTCAGCCGATTTATCGGGTAAGCGCATTGGCTTTTTTAGCTACGGCTCTGGAAGTGTGGGTGAATTTTTCACAGGCACGTTGGTTGAAGGTTATCAAAACATGTTGCACCAACAAGCCCACCAAGCCATGCTTAATGCAAGAACGCCACTAAACTATGCAGACTATCAAAAAATGTATTCCTTTGAAGTGCCCGCAGATGGAGGTGATCATGAATTTGAGCAGCAAACTAACGGCAAGTTTCGCTTGACGGGAATTAGCCAACACAAGCGCCTTTATCAGGTGCGATGATCGATTTTGATACCACCGATGTAAGCCCTACTGCAGGGCCTTTTTGCACTCGCGCAAAGGTGCCAGGCAAAGTGATTATCAGTGGTGAACATGCTGTTGTTTACGGCGCACAAGCCATTGCTTGTGCCATCCAAAAATATGCCTTTGCTAAAGTTAGCAGTAATAATTTTTTGGGTGTACACCTTATTGTAAGTGCATTTGGCATAGATCAACAATTCACGCCCTTACAGCTACTTGCTCTATCCCAAAAAACCCAACTCTCTCATCAACAATATACACTTGGCTTAAGCTCTTTGAGCGATGTGGTTTCTGGCCCTGATGCTTTTTTTGCAGCAGCCATAGGTGCCAGTGGTTTGGTTGATGTGTTGCCCAATGACACTGGATTGCTTATAGAGCTGACGACCAACCTAGCCACCGGTGGCGGCATGGGCTCATCTGCTGCCTTAGTGGCGGCTATGTTAGCTGCTAGCTTTAAACATTTAGGCCAGCCCTTAAGTATGGCTGAGCTAGTGCTAAAAACTACCCAAAGTGAGCACTGGCAACACGGGCGTTCTAGCGGTTTAGATCCTTATGCATGTGTGATGGGTGGCTTGCAGCAATATCAGTATGGTAAAGCGGTTAAAAGTGCCTCTCACACACCACAAGCTTCACAACTACCCCCATGTTTTTTGATAAGTAGCGGCAAGCCAGAAAGCTCTACAGGTGACTGCGTGGAGTTTGTGAAACAACAAAATCTCCCCAAAAGTATGTGGCAAAAATTTAATACAGTGCAAGTAAATCTTCTTACAGCCTTGCAAGAGAATCAACAGGACAAACTGCTTGGCGCCATAAGAGCTAATCATCAATTACTTTGTCATATTGGTGTAGTGCCCAAGCAAGTGAATGAGTTTATTGCAAATATAGAAGGCCATAAAGGCGCTGCAAAAATATGTGGTGCAGGCAGTGTGGTAGGTGACGCGGCCGGCTTAGTGCTAGTAACGGGGCTTGAGCAAAATATATTGGTTAATCTGTGCGCTAATCAAGGTTATGAAATGCAAGTCATGCAGCCAGACTTAGTGGGGGTGGCTTATGACGACTAATATAAGTGTGGTTGTTTCTGCGCCTGCTAACACCATGCTTATGGGTGAACATGCGGTACTTTTTGGCCACAATGCCTTAGTGTGTGCGTTAACTTCGCGCATCTATATAGAGGCTCACAAGCGCACTGATGGTCATATCGTTATCGACTCTAAGATGGGCCACTTTTCCTGTGCCTTGTCTGATTTGGATATGCATTTAAGTAAAAAATCTCCTTTGAGTTTTGTATTGGAGTCACTGGCCATCACTTCGCCTAAGCACGGCGTGGGCCTAGTGATTGTGTCAGATTTTGAGCATACTTTAGGTTTGGGTTCTTCGGCAGCGGTGACAGTGGCCACTATTGGCGCTATAGAGCTACTGACTAAAGGTTATTTTGATCCCCAAGCAGTAATGCAGTTAGGTATTAAGGTGATTCGCCAAGTGCAAGGCAGTGGCTCTGGCGCGGACGTGGCGGCAAGTGCTTTGGGTGGTGTTGTTAAGTTTAAAGCTAAGCCTGTCAGTGCTGATAAAGTGTCACTTGGTGAGCTAACATGGAACAATGCTCCCAAATTACGTTTAGTGTATTGTGGCTACAAAACTCCAACACCAAAAGTAATAGTAAGTGTGGCTTTAGCTTCTGAGAAAGACCCAGAGTTTTTTCAAAACTGTTATGAAAAAATGGGAGCTTGTGTTGAATCTAGCATAGTTGCTTTACAGAACGGGCATTGGCAAAAGTTTGCTCGCACTATGGATCACTATCAAGACCTTATGAGAGACATAGGTGTGAGTGACGATGCTATTGAAAGCATTATAAAACTGGGTCTAAGTCAGGCCAATGGGCAGACAAGCAAGGGCTTGGATGATGAAGCCTTGTTTGGGGCAAAAATATCTGGCTCTGGACTGGGTGACTGCGTGCTTTTACTTGGTAGCCAAGCCTTAGATTGGCCTCATCAACAAATTTGCGTACAGATAGACCCCCAAGGTTTACGCGAAGAAGTGGGCCTTCCTGACCAAACCAACACGCTAAGAGAGATTATGTGATGGGAACTATCAAAGCCTCAATGCCAGCTTCAAACATTACAGTGGAAAAATGGGTTGATCGCATTCTAGGTGACGCCAAATTTAATACACCTGCAGCACAAGGTAGTGCCTATGCGCCTAGTAATATTGCCTTAAGCAAATATTGGGGTAAGCGAGAAGCAAGCTTCAACCTGCCTGTCACAGGCTCTGTATCTATCTCTTTGGCAGATCATGGTACTCAAACTGACCTTTGCATAATAGATGGGCCAAAACATCAAGTGAGCTTAAACGGTAAAGGCTTGGATGCCAGTGATGGCTTTGTGATAAAGCTTAGTCAATGGCTTGATAGAGTTTTACCCAAAAATTTAAAGTTGGGCGTAGACACTATTAATACGGTGCCCACCGCTGCTGGGTTGGCTTCATCTGCAAGTGGCTTTGCTGCGTTAACCCTATCTACAAACAGCCTTATGGGCTGGAATTTGCCCCAACACCAGTTATCTGCATTGGCTCGTTTGGGCAGTGGCAGTGCCAGTCGGTCTTTGTGGCATGGCTTTGTAAAATGGCATGCAGGGCAGCTGCCTGATGGTAGTGATAGTGTAGCTAATCCTCTAGATCACCAATGGCCCGATTTACGGGTGGGTTTATTAACAGTTTCAAGCCATACCAAAGCAGTGTCTTCTCGTGAAGGCATGGCGCGTACGATTGCTACGTCCAAGTTATATAAACAATGGCCACAACAAGCCCAAAATGACCTAGCTACTATTGAAGCGGCGATTGCTATGGGTGATTTTGAAACCATGGCCAAAACTGCCGAACATAACGCCATGAGTATGCACGCGACAATGGCTTCTGCTTGGCCGCCGTTAATCTATTGGCAGCCTGAGTCGTTGAGCCAAATGCAAAAAGTATGGCAACTTCGTGCCCAAGGATTGCCACTTTATTTTACGATGGATGCAGGGCCAAACCTTAAATTATTGTTTGAAGCCAAGCATCAGGCTGATGTAGAATCGGCTTTTGAAACTGTCAAAGTTATCACCCCGTTTCAGTAGGTGGGTTCAGGTGGGCTGGGTGGTTTATTAAGAGAATAAAACATGAAAAAACTTGCCTTAGATGCGATTGATCTGCGTATTTTATGTGCGGTGCAAACTCATGGAAAAATAAGCAAATTTAAACTGGCAGAGCTGGTTAATTTGTCTCCTACACCTTGTCGGGTGAGGCTAGATAAGCTTACAAAAATGGGCATTATTAAGGCCTATCGAGCTGAAATAGATCTTGATCACTTGCTGGATTTAACCCAAGTCATTGTTACAGTTTCATTAAAAACTCATAAAAAATCTGACTTCGAACGCTTTGAATCTTTCATTAATCAAGTGGAGGAAATCATTGAATGCTATGCCACAGGCGGCGGCTGCGATTATGTGATGACCTTCATGAGTGGAAATCTTTCCAGTTTTCAAACGTTGGTGGAACACCTGCTTAGTGAAGATATTGGCATCGACCGTTACTTTATTTACATTGTCACCAAGCTAGTTAAAAAGACACCTCCTAACCTAACTGCACTTCTATCGCCTAATCTTTAGTTGGCATCTAAATATTTTTAGGCTTTTTAATGGTTTTTAATTGCTATTAATAGAGCCTAATTAGTCTTTTGCACAGGCTAATTTAGCCCATTTTGAATGCGTTTTTCACCTATAGTTCGGTTATCAATTTCGTAATAAGCCTTGGCTAATTATGCGATTTACTAACTAAAAATGGACTATCTAATGAGCGCACCTAAAGAATTTGGCTTTGGCACACAAATCCGTAAATCACCTTATTTTGAAGCAACCATACGTTGGGGAGCTACAGATTTTTCTGTGTATAACCACATGTATATCCCTAGAGACTTTGGTAATCCCCAGCAAAACTTTTGGAATTTAGTTAATGACGTCATTTTGTGTGATGTTGCAGTAGAGCGCCAGGTAGAAATTACAGGCCCAGATGCAGCAAAATTTGTACAAAGACTTATTTCACGAGACTTATCAAAATGTGCGGTAGGGCAATGTAAGTATGTATTGTTAACCAATGCCGCTGGTGGTGTTTTGAATGATCCTATTATGCTTCGTTTGGCCCAAAATCACTTTTGGATCTCCCTAGCAGATAGCGATATCTTATTTTGGGCACAAGGTGTGGCGGTGAACTCTGGTTTGGATGTGCATATAGGTGAGCCTGATGTGTCTCCGTTGCAGCTTCAAGGCCCTAAGTCTGGTGAGGTGATGAAGGCGCTGTTTGGTGATGACATTGCGGATCTAAAATATTATTGGCTGCGTGAATATAACTTAGATGGCATCCCTTTAATTGTCTCCCGCACAGGCTGGTCTAGCGAATTGGGTTACGAGCTATATTTATGCGATGGCTCTAAGGGTGATTTGCTATGGGAAAAGATAATGGCAGTGGGCAAATCTTTTGGCATTAAGCCTGGCCACACCTCTACCATTCGACGCATAGAGGCGGGCATGCTGTCTTATCATGCAGATATGGATATTCATACTAATCCTTATGAATTAGGTTTGGATCGTTTAATTGACATTGATGAAAACTTTGATTTTATAGGCAAGGCTGCATTGCAAAAAATTCGCCATGATGGTGTTCAGCGTAAGCAGGTGGGGTTGGTTATTAGTGGCGAGGCTATGGAAGGCTCTAATACTCGCTTTTGGGATTTGGAGAAGGACGGTGAGTTGGTAGGCAAAGTAACCTCTGCAGTGTATTCACCTCGGCTTCAAAAAAACATAGCGTTGGCTATGGTGGATGTACATCGTGCTGCTCATTTAGCGGATATAGGGATGGAGCTTGTAGTGATCAAGCCTGATGGTAAGGCCTTGGCCACTGTAGTGGAGAAGCCATTTTTTGATCCTAAAAAGAAATTAGCCGCCAGCTAACACGCTCACATCATTGGGATATTTATACTATTTTAGGGTAGGTGGTTTTAAAACGGGGGTGTTCAACGGGGGTCATTT